>Ga0335082_10008245_pt1 | contig 11306 bp, 13 predicted proteins | sample Lox_Sample_41_FD_206718 | JGI IMG/M metagenome (GOLD analysis project Ga0335082, IMG submission 206718) | Soil microbial communities from Loxahatchee National Wildlife Refuge, Florida, United States - Lox_Sample_4.1 | ecosystem: Environmental > Terrestrial > Soil > Wetlands | place: USA... | reverse complement strand
CGGTCGTGGACTCGGCCGTGGCCGCGGGTGCGAATCAGGTCTCGGGGCCCAACCTCTCGAGCTCCGACCAGGACGCCCTCTACCGGCAGGCGCTGAAGAAGGCGATGGCCGACGCGAAGGCGAAGGCCGAGGCGATCGCGAGCGGGGGCGGCGTCTCGCTCGGCGCCTTGACGACGGTCGTCGAGGGCAGCACGCCGACCGTGTTCCCGAGCGCCACCGCCGGGAAGGACGTGACGCCGATCTCGCCGGGCACCGAGCAGATCACGGCGACCGTCACCGTCACGTACGCGATCTCCTAGCGAGCTCGTTCTCGACGTCGGCGAGGTCGATCCCGCGCGCCGCGAGGAGCACGTAGCTGTGGAAGATCACGTCGGCGACCTCCGAGACGAGCCGCTCGTTGCTCTCGGACACGCCCGCGAGCGCCACCTCGAGCCCTTCCTCGCCGACCTTGCGGGCCGCCGTGGCCGGGTCGTCGAGGAGCGAGACGACGTAGGAGCCGTCGGGTCGCTCCTTCGCGCGCTCCGCGATCCGGCGCCAGAGCCAGGGTGCGAAGCAGCTCTCGGCGCCGGTGTGGCAGGCCGGGCCCACAGGTCGGACGCGAAGCAGGATCGCGTCGCCGTCGCAGTCGTCCCGGATCTCCTCGATCGCCAGCGTGTTGCCGGAGGTCTCGCCCTTGTGCCAGTACTCCTCTCGCGAGCGGCTCCAGAACCAGGCCTCGCCGCTCTCGCGCGTCCGGCGCAGGGCCTCTTCGTCCATCCACGCGAGCATCAGGACGCGCCCCGTCTCGGCGTCCTGGACGATCGCGGGTGTCAGCTGCGGATCGGCCATCCCCGCTCCTTCAGGGCGATCTTCAGCGCCGGCAGCAGCTCCGGCCGCTCGTGGACGATCGAGGCGACCAGGGCGGCGTCGGCGCCCGCGTCGAACGCGTCGGAGAGGTGGCCTGCGTTCCCGGCCCCGCCCGAGGCGATCACGGGCACGGTCACGGCCTCGGCCACGGCGCCCGTGAGCGCGAGGTCGTAGCCCTCGCGGGTGCCGTCGGTGTCGATCGAGGTGAGCAGGATCTCGCCGGCGCCGTAGCGCGCCGCCTTCACCGCCCACTTCACGGCGCTCACGCCCCGCGCCTTGCGGGCGCCGTGGGTGAAGACCTCGCCGCTCTTAGCGTCGATCGCGCAGACGACCGCCTGGGCGCCGAACTCCTCTGCGAGCTCGGTGAGGAGCTTCGGCCGCTCCAGCGCGGCTCGGTTCACCGCGACCTTGTCGGCTCCCGCGCGCAGCAGCGCCCGTGCGTCCTCCAGCTCTGCGATCCCGCCGCCGACCGTGAACGGCACCTCGAGCGAGGCAGCCGCGCGCTCGACGAGCTCGAGCGGGGGGCGGCGGTCCTCGATCGTCGCCGTCACGTCGAGGAACACGATCTCGTCGGCCCCGAGCGCCGAGTAGCGCTCGGCCAGCTCGACGGGGTCGCCGACGTCCCGGAGGTCCCGGAAGCGGATGCCCTTCACCACGCGGGCGCCCGCGACGTCGAGGCAGGGGATCAGGCGCTTCTTGACCATCTGATCGTGCTCATGAGCACTCTTGCCCCGGCCCGGTCGCTTCGCTCGGGGTGGAACTGGACACCGGCGAGCGCGCCGCGCTCGACCGCCGCGACGATGGGGCCGTCGTGGTCGACCGTGGCGACCGTGACGGGCTCCTCCGGCTCGGCCGCGTAGCTGTGCGCGAAGTAGACGTCGGCGCCGTCGAGCCCCGCGAGCAGCTCGCCGCCCGAGACGCTGAGCGCGTTCCAGCCCATGTGCGGCACGCGGCGCGCCTTGATCTGCCGGACCCGGCCCGCGAGCAGGCCGAGCCCCTCCCCGCCCTCCTCGCTCTCGCCGAAGAGGAGCTGCATCCCGACGCAGATGCCGAGCACCGGCCGCCCCGCGGCGACGCGCTCGCGGAGCGCCTCGGCGAGCCCGCGCTGCTCGAGCCCGCGTGCGGCGCTCTCCGTGTGGCCGACGCCCGCGACGACCGCGAGCGGCGCCTCGCGCACCGCCTGCGGGTCGGTTGTCACGAGCGGCTCGGCGCCCGCCCGCTCGAACCCGGCGCAGACCGAGCGGAGGTTTCCCGCTCCATAGTCAGCCAGCACTACCCTCACATCGCTCCCTTCGTCGAGCCGGAGTCGCCCGGCGAGACGGCGACCCGCAGCGCACGGCCGAGCGCCTTGAACGCTGCCTCGGCGACGTGATGCTCGTCCACTCCTGTCGCCTCGAGATGGAGGGTCAGCCGTGCCTGCATCGCGAAACGCTCGAACGCGTGCGGGAGCACGGAGCCGGCCGGGGCCAGCGAGACCTCGGCGTGAGGGCGCTGCACGAGGTCGACCGTCGCCCGCGCGATGGCCTCGTCCATCGGCACGTCGGCCGAGCCGTAGCGTGTGATCCCCGCGCGGTCGCCGAGCGCCTGCGCGAGGGCGTCACCGAGCGCGGCGAGGACGTCCTCCGTGGTGTGGTGCTCGTCCACCTCGAGGTCGCCCGACGCGAGCAGGTCGAGGTCGAGCCCGCCGTGGAACGCGAACGCGCCCAGCAGGTGGTCGAGCAGCCCGATACCGGTCTCGACGCGCGCCCGGCCGAGGCCGTCGAGGTCGAGCGAGAGCCGCAGCGAGGTCTCCGTGGTCGTCCGGATCACGAGCGAGGTGCGCCGCGTCGACGGCTCGGTCTCGATCCCGAGCGCTGCCAGCAGCCGGTCGTTCTCCGCCGGCAGCCTGATCGTCATTCGAAAGCCGTCGGCGAAGCGGCGCACCGCGAGACCGTCGGCGTCGAAGGCCGCCCGCACGAACAGGAAGTTGCCGTGCGACTCGGGACAGTCGAAGCCCGCCGCGAGCAACGCGGCCCGCACCCGCTCGCGCTCGGCGGCGGTCTGCTCGACGTCGAGGCGCGGGTCGCGAAGCGCCGCCGTCGCGATCCGGGCCGCGGGGCCCGAGATCGGCGCGGGCGCGCGCCTCGCCTCGAGCTCGGCGGCGATCTCGACGGGAGCGACCGCGTAGCCGACGCGCAGCGAGGCGAGGCCGAAGGCCTTGGAAAGCGTGCGGACCACGACCATGTTCGGCTCGAGGAACGGGACGACGCTGCCGCCGGGCGCGTACTCGACATAGGCCTCGTCCACCACGACGAGGGCGTCCGGCCGGCTGCGGGCGAACGCGGCGACCTCCTCGGGCGGCGTCAGCTCGCCGGTCGGGTTGTTCGGGTTGCAGATCCAGACGAGGTCGCTCTCGCCCGTGGTGACCTCGGCTCCCGCGAGGCCGGTCGCGACCGCATAGAGCGAGTAGGTCGGTGTGCACAGCGCGGCGGTGCGGCCGGGCGAGAGGAACGCACGGGCGACGAGCAGGATCAGGTCGTCCGCGCCTGCCCCGACCACGATCTGCTCGGTAAGCACCCCGACGTATGCGGCCGCCGCCTCTCGCAGGGCGCCGTAGCTTCCATCCGGGTACTCGTTGAGGCGCGCGAAGCTCTCCGCGATCGGCACCTGAGGCACGCCGGGGAGCGGCGGCACGTTCTGGTCGAACCGGAGCGTCTCCGGCGGGTACGCCGGCGTCCACTCATAGGGCTTGAAGCCGGCGGGAAGCGGGACGGGAGCGAGTGTCACAGCCGCGCCTCCACGGCCGCCGCGTGCAGCGGCAGGCCCTCGGCACGGGCGAGCGGAACGACGATCTCCGCCGCCGAGGCGACTCCTTCCCGCGTCGCGCGGACGATCTGGAGCGGCTTGAGGAACGCCTCCAGCCCGAGCCCGCCGGAGGCGCGGGCGAGCCCGCCTGTCGGCAGCACGTGGTTCGTGCCGGCGGCGTAGTCGCCGAGCACCGAGGAGGCCTGCTCGCCCAGGAAGACGGCGCCGGCGCTCGTCACGCGCGCCGCGAGCGTCTCGGGATCGGCGACGTGGAGTTGCAGGTGCTCGGGCGCGAACGCGTTGGAGGCGGCAATCGCCTCGTCGAGGTCCGTTACGACCTGTGTCTCCGCCTCTGGGACCAGCGCAGCGACGGCCGCGGCGAGCTCGCTGCTCGTCGTGATCAGCAGCGCCGCGCCACCCGGCCCGTGCTCCAGCTGCGCTGCGAGATCGGCCGCCGCAAGCCGTGGATCGGCGGTCTCGTCGGCCACGATCACGACCTCGGTCGGCCCGGCCGGGAGGTCGATCCCGACGTGCGCGGAGACGAGCAGCTTGGCCGCGGTGACCCAGCGGTTGCCCGGGCCGACGATCTTGTCCACGGGCGAGACGGTCTCGGTGCCGTACGCGAGCGCGCCGACCGCCTGTGCGCCGCCTACCGCGTAGACCTCGTCGACACCGAGCTCGCGCGCAGCGGCCAGCATCCCCGGGGAGGGTCGCGGCGTCGCAACGGCGACTCGTCTCACCCCCGCGACGTGGGCCGGCACGATGGTCATCGCGAGCGTCGATGGGTAGGCGGCGAGTCCGCCGGGCGCGTAGACGCCGACCGAGTCGAGCGGGACGAATCGCCGCTCTGCCTCGATGCCCGGGAGAGTGCCGACCCGGACGTCCGGGGGTCGCTGAGGTGCGTGGAAGAGCTCGACGGCGGTCGCAAGGCGCAGCAGCGCGTCGAGCGCCTCCGCGCCCAGCTCCCCCGCCGCGAGCTCCGCCGCCGAGACCCTCGGCGAGTCGAGGCGGACGCCGTCGAGCCGCTCGGTCCACTCGAGCAGCGCGGCGTCGCCGCGGGCCCGCACGTCGGCCACGATCTCGGCCACCTGCGGCCAGATGTCGTCGTAGCCCTGCGTCCTCACGGGATCAGGCGCTCGACGGGGATCACGAGAATCGAGGTCGCGCCTGCGGCCTTGAGGGGCTGCAGGAGGTCCCAGACCTCGTCCACGTCGACGGCGGCGTGGACCGCGATCTGGCCCGGTTCGGCGAGCGGGAGCACCGACGGCGCGCCCATGCTTGGCAGGACGCCGCGGATCGTCTCGAGGGCCGACTCCGGCGCGTTCATCATCAGGTAGCGCCGCCGGCGGGCCGCGACCACGCCCTCCAGCATCAGCCGCAGCCGCTCGAGCAGCGCTCCGTTCCCGTGGAGCACGGCGCTGCCGGCGATCAGGACGGCCTGTGAGTCGAGCAGCTTGCCGATCCGGCGCAGCCCGTTCGCGGTCGCGGTCGAGCCCGTCGAGACGAGGTCGACGATCGCGTCCGAGAGCCCGAGCCGAGGGGAGGCCTCGACGGAGCCCGACACGGTCACGAGCTCAGCGTCGATGCGAAGGCGCGCGAACGCGGCGCGGGTCGAGCGCGGATACGCGGTCGCGACGCGGAGCCCGGAGAGGTCAGCGAGGGTCTGCTGGGGCCCGTCCATCGGCACGGCCGCCTCGAGCGTGCAGCGGGCGAAGCCGAGCTCGCAGACCAACACGACGTCGGACTCGGCCTCGGCGACGAGGTTCGCCCCGGTGATGCCCGCGTGCACGACGCCGTCCTGCACGTACTCGGGGATGTCGTGCGCGCGCACGAGCAGGAGGTCGACGGGCGCGTTGCGGCACGGGATCAGGAGGGAGCGCTCGCCGGCCTCGAAGCTGAGCCCGGCGGCGGCGCACAGCTCGAGCGCGGGCGCGGCCATCCGCCCCTTCGACGGGACTGCGAGGGAGAGGCGCCCGTCCTCACCGGCGCGCGGGAAACCGGCACTCATCGTGCCCTCCTAGCGCTTCTTGGCGAGGCGGTCGAGGGCGAGCCGGTAACCGCCGGTGCCGTTGCGCAGCCATTGCGCGACGCGCGTGACGGTCGTGGTGCTCGTGCCCACGCGGCTCGAGATCTCGAGGTACGGCACGCCCCGCTCGAGCAGGTTCGCGATCTCCCAGCGGTGGGCGAGGGCCTCCAGCTCGGGCGCGGTGCAGAGGTCGCGCAGGAAGCGCAGCATCTCCTCGCGGGTGCGGAGGGTGAGGATCGCGTCGGCGAGACTGCCGAGAGTTGCGGGCACCTCGTCGAGCGCATGTGAGGGCAGCTCCGCCGCTGGAGCCTTTCTCTTGCTAGCCATTCTGTGTCACCATGTTACCATGTTAGCATGATAAATCAACAGAGCGCAAACCCCTTCGTCGTCGCCCCCGCTCTCGATGTCCTCGAGGGACGGTGTGTGCGGCTCGCCCAGGGCGAGCGCAAACGCGTCACCGTTGAGGGCGGCGACCCCGAGGAGGCGGTGGGCCGCTTCGTCGCCGAGGGTGCGCCGCTCCTCCACCTCGTCGATCTCGACGGCGCGTTTTCGGGCAACCCCTCACCGGGACTGCTCGAGCGCGTCGTCGCGGCCGCCGGCGGTGTGCCCGTCCAGGTCGGCGGCGGCTATCGAACGCTCGAGGCGATCGAGGCCGCGCTCGCCGCCGGCGCCTCGCGGGTGCTCGTCGGCACGGCCGCGACCGGCCCCGACTTCCTTGCCGAGGCGGCGCCTCGGTTCGGCGAGGGCCTCGTCGTCGCCGTCGACGTCCGCGACGGCCGGGTGGCGCTCGAGGGCTGGACGGCGGCCACGCCGCTCACCCCCGCCCAGCTCGTCCGCCGCTGTGCGGAGGCCGGGGTGAAGCGCCTGCTCGTCACGAACGTCCGCCGCGACGGCTCGCTCGAGGGCCCCGACCTCGAGCTGCTGGAGGAGGTGCTGGCCGCATCGCCGCTGCCGGTGCTCGCGGCGGGCGGGATCGCGGGCATCGAGGACATCCGGCGGCTTCGCGGGCTCGGCTGCGAAGGCGCCGTTCTGGGCAGTGCGCTCTGGCTCGGCCGAATTTCGCTGGCGGAAGCCCTCCGCGCGTAGTACGCTGCGCCGCAGCATGCCGTTCGTGGGCTGACACAGATCCTCGCGCGCGCCGCCGTTTCGGCAGGCGCGCTGCCCGTCCGTGTCCGTTTGTCGCCCGAAGGAGTCGCACCGCATGTTCGCTGTAGAGGTTCTCGAGTTACGCAAGGAGTTCTTCCGCCGTGATCGGCGGGCGCGCCGCTTTGCGCCGAAGCGGCGTGTGCCCGCAATCAAGGATGTCAGCTTCGCGATCGAGCGGGGCGAGTGCGTGGCGGTGCTGGGCCAGAACGGCTCTGGCAAGTCGACGCTCGTCCGCGTGCTCTCGACGCTGCTCCTTCCCGACGGCGGCTCCGCCAGGGTCTTCGGCCACGACGTCGTCTCCGAGGAGCGCGCGGTGCGGAGGCTCGTCAACCGCGTCTCGGTCGAGGCGTCGTTCTTCAAGAAGATGTCCGCGGCCGAGAACCTCGCCTACGCGGCGCGCTTCTACGGGATGCCGCCGTCGCAGACCCGCGGGCAGATCCCCGAGATCCTCGAGCGCGTCGGCTTCCCGGCCGAGCGGCGCAGCGAGCCGATGGAGAACCTGTCGCGCGGGATGCAGCAGAAGGTCGCGCTCGCCCGCGCCCTCTTGACCTCGCCGGTGCTGCTCCTGCTCGACGAGCCCACGACGGGCCTCGACCCGCGCTCGAAGCTCGAGGTGCAGGACTTCATCCGCGAGGTGCGGCGCCGGCACGACGCCACGATCCTGCTCTGCACTCACGACCTGGCCGAGGCGGAGGCGCTGGCCGAGCGTGTCGGGATCCTCGACCGCGGCGAGCTGCTCTGCCTCGAGCCGGTGGACGAGCTGCTCGACCGGTTCGGCGCCGACACGCTCGAGGGCGCGTTCTTCGCTGCGACGGGGCGTGCGTTCGAGCACGAGGAAGACGAGGAGAGGGAGGTGTTCGCATGATCAGGGGAGGAGCCCTGTCCGTCCGGCACGAGCTGGTCGGTCTCGGCGGTGTCGTCGAGCGAAACTGGTACCTGGTCAAGCGCTACGCGTGGTGGGAGCTCGCGTTCTTCCTCTGGACGGTCGCGAACACGCTCTCGATCGTCTTCATCGCGGACGGCGTCGAGGCCGCCGGCGGCAGCGTGAACGTGAACGAGCTCACCACGGTGCTGCTGATCGGCGCGGTGATCTGGGCCTACCTCGGGATCATCTTCGAGATCCTCACCGAGACGGTCGCGTGGGAGCGCTGGGAGGGGACGATCGAGTACACGTTCATGGCGCCGCTCTCGCGCCCGGTGCACCTGATCGGGATGGGGCTCTTCGCCGTCGCCTACGGGGTCGTCCGCGCGGCGCTGCTGTTCGGCGTCGTCGCCGTGTTCTTCAGCCTCTCGATGCCGGATGCGAACTTCGCCTCGGCGCTGCTGATCCTCGCGATCGCGTCGGTCTCGTTCATCGGGATCGGGATGATGACCGCGGTGCTGCCCCTGATCTCGCCCGAGAAGGGCTCCCAGCTCGGCTTCATCGCGCAGGGGCTCCTGCTCGTGGTCTCGGGCGTCTACTACCCGACGAGCGTGCTGCCGCAGTGGATGCAGTGGCTCTCGACGATCTCGCCGGCGACCTACGCGCTGCGCGGGATTCGCGCGGCGATCCTCGACGGCGCGGACGTGCAGGCGCTCTGGGGTGACATCTGGCCGCTGATCCTGATCGGGATCGTCTCGATCCCACTCGGGCTCTGGGTCTTCGGTCGCGGTGAGCGCTACGCGAAGAAGCACGGAAAGCTGAAGCGGTCGGGATGATCCGGCGCGCCGAGACCTGGGCAGACTTCGAGCTCTGCGCGCGGATCAAGAACACGGTCGAGCCTGGCAGGCCGATCGCCGCGGAGGAGGTCCGTGACGCTCCGGGCGCGCGCCTGCTGCTCCAGGGCGAGGCCGGGTACGCGATCGTGAAGGAGTCGAGCCTCGCCGGCTGTGCGTTCACGATGGTGCGCGTCCTGCAGGAAGAGCGGTGCCAGGGCGTCGGGTCGGCGCTCCTCTCGGCCTGCTCCGAGGAGGCGCTGGCGCTGGGCAAGGACGCCCTCTACGGCCACGTCCAGGGCGACGATCCGGAGTCTCTCGCCTTCCTCGAGCGGCGCGGCTTCGTCGTGGTCTCGCAAGACGTCGAGCAGATTCGTGAGCTCGGCGACGAGCCGGCGCCCGAGCCGCCCGAGGGGATCGAGCTCGCCGAGCTTCGGCCCGAGCATCTGGACGGCGTCTACGCGGTCGCGGTCGAGGCCACACCAGACATGGCCATCGAGGCGTCGATCGCGGCGGCACCCTACGAGCGGTGGCTCGCGGAGATGAAGGGCCGGATCGTCGTTGTCGCGCTCGAGGGCGCGCACGTGGTGGGCTTCGCGACCCTCGTGCCGCGGGCGGCCCAGCCCGACACGCTCGAGCACGAGCTGACCGGCGTCCTGCGCAGCCACCGCCGCCGCGGGATCGCCGAGGCGCTCAAGCGCGAGCAGATCAGCTGGGCGGCCGCCCACAGCTACCGCCGGCTGATCACCTGGACGCAGGAGGGCAACGACGCGATGCGGAGCCTGAACCTGAAGCTCGGCTACCGCGAGCGGCTCGCCGAGCTCTCGCTCAAGGGCCCGCTCCGGCCGTGATGGTGTAGACTCAGCCGCGTCTTGACGGCGACGTTGCCTCGGGCGCGGATCTCGCGTTCGGGGCTTTTTTCGTTTACAGGGAGGAACACATGGCAGAGACCACGACGAAGAAGGCGTCAGAGCCGAAGGTGGTCAAGAGCAGGGACCGGGCGACCTCGAGCGTCGACGCTCGGAAGCTGGTGCTCAAGCGGATCAAGGACGAGGGGATCGAGTCGGTCCTCTTCTGGTTCAGCGACATCGAGGGCCACCTGAAGAGCTTTGCGATCACCCCGGCCGAGCTCGAGGAGGCGCTGAACGACGGGATGGGCTTCGACGGCTCGTCGATCACCGGCTTCAACGCGATCGAGGAGTCGGACATGGTCGCGATCCCGGATCCGGAGACCTTCCAGGTGATGCCGTGGCAGGCGGGCGAGCGCAAGGTCGGGCGGATGATCTGCGACGTCGTCACGCCGGACGGCCAGCCCTACGAGGGCGACCCGCGCTACGTGCTGCGGCGCGCGCTCGGGCGGATGGAGAAGCTGGGCTTCGACACCTTCAACGTCGGCCCCGAGCTCGAGTACTTCCTCTTCAAGGACGCGGCCGGCACGGAGACGCTCGACGAGGGCGGCTACTTCGCGATGACGACACAGGACGCGGCCACGGACCTCCGTGACGATACGATCGCGGCGCTCGAGTCGATGGGGATCCCGATCGAGTACCACCACCACGAGGTCGGCCCGTCGCAGCACGAGATCGACATGCGGTATGCGTCCGCGCTCGACATGGCCGATCGCACGATCACCTATCGGCTGATCGTGAAGGAGATGGCGGCCAAGGCCGGCGTCTACGCGACCTTCATGCCGAAGCCGCTCTTCGGCGAAAACGGCTCTGGGATGCACACGCACATGTCGCTGTTCAAGAACGGGCGCAACCAGTTCTTCTCCGAGAAGGACGCCTACCACCTCTCCGACGACGGGAAGGCGTTCATCGCCGGCCTGCTCAAGCACGCGCGGGAGATGGCGGCGATCTTCGCCCAGTGGGTCAACTCCTACAAGCGGCTCGTGCCGGGCTACGAGGCGCCGGTCTACGTCGCCTGGTCGCAGCGCAACCGCTCGGCGCTGATCCGGATCCCCCTCTACAAGCCGGGCTCCGAGCAGGCGACCCGGGCCGAGATCCGCTGCCCCGACCCCGCCTGCAACCCCTACCTCACCTTCGCCGCCCTGCTCCATGCCGGCCTCGAGGGGATCGAGAAGGGCTACAAGCTCGAGGATGCGATGGAGACGAACCTCTACCACCTCACCGCCGAGCAGCGGAAGGAGCGTGGGATCGAGGCGCTGCCGCAGACGCTCGGCGAGGCGGTGGACGAGCTCGCGGGCTCGAAGCTGATGAGGAAGGCGCTGGGCGACCACATCTTCCCGCGCTACATCGAGCTCAAGCGGCGCGAGTGGGACGACTATCGCGTGCAGCTCTCGCAGTGGGAGATGGACCGGTACTTGTCAGCGCTGTAGCAGATCGTCATATTCTCCCTAGCGGCCCCGCCCACTGCGGAGGGCGGGGCCCGACTGACGGCCGACTGCGGGCTCCTGGTGGGAGCCTGCGGTCGTTTTGGACCGCGACAAGACCGCCCGCCCGTGCGTCGGTCGAAGCGGTGTCTCTAGAGGAAGCGGCGGATGGACTCGCGCTCGACGCGGAGGCCGATCACGCCGCTCGAGCCGTCGATCTGGTCGATCGTGTCCGCCGGGACGAGCCGCCTGCGCCGGTGAAAGAGGCCGGCCTTGACGGACAGCGCGTCCGGAACGTCCGGGGTGGTGCCGTACATCGGGCACTCGACCCGCCCGATCACCCTGCCGCGCCGATCGGCGACGAGGAAGCCGGTCGTGCGGGTCAGGTCGACGGCTACCGCATTCACAACGTCGAGGCTATCGAGGCCTTGTGAAGAGAACCCGCGCAGGGCGTAAGGAGTTTGTTAACCGCCTCGT
>Ga0335082_10008244_pt1 | contig 11307 bp, 11 predicted proteins | sample Lox_Sample_41_FD_206718 | JGI IMG/M metagenome (GOLD analysis project Ga0335082, IMG submission 206718) | Soil microbial communities from Loxahatchee National Wildlife Refuge, Florida, United States - Lox_Sample_4.1 | ecosystem: Environmental > Terrestrial > Soil > Wetlands | place: USA... | reverse complement strand
CGGTGGAGCGAGAGTTGCTGCGTCGCCGCCGACGGTTTCCAGTGCCGGACGACGCTCATGAACCAGCTTCGCCAGTCCAAAATCGAGGATTTTTGCTTGTCCGCGCGAGGTGATGAAAACGTTGGCGGGCTTCAGATCGCGATGCACGATGCCTTTGCCGTGCGCCACGTCGAGCGCATCGCTGATCTGAATGCCGATGTCGATGATCTTATCAAGCGGCAGCGGGCTTCCCTGTATCTTTTCGTGCAGGCTCTCGCCTTCCAGCAACTCCATCGCGATGAAGTGCTGGCCTTCAGATTCCTCGATGGCGTAAATCGTGCAAATGTTGGGGTGGTTCAGGGCTGAGGCGGACCGGGCCTCGTGCTTGAAGCGCTCCAGGGCTGATGGATCGCTTTCGAAATCCTGCGACAGGAACTTCAGGGCCACATGGCGCCCGAGTTTGGCGTCCTCGGCTTCATACACTACGCCCATGCCACCCAAGCCCAGCTTTTTCACGATGGTGTAGTGAAGAAGGTTCTTCCCGACAAGGGCTTCCACAGCTAGACTCCCAAGGCTTGACTCTATTGTGGTCAGCAGTCAGCGTCAAGGGCACAAACCAGAGGGTCTATGGTCGTCCGGACAAAGGTTTCGCCGCCAGTAGGAACGCTTCGGATGAGAAAACTTTGACCCACTGGATCGCATCCAACCTAACCAAATAGTTCCGAAACCGGCGCGTATCAGTGCTCCTTCGGCCGGATGCCATGTCAAACCTCATATCTCGGCCGAGTCGCACAGACGTCCGGCCAAACCTACCATGAGGAGATAACAACAATGTGCAATTTAAGAACCGCGATGTTCGCCACGGCAGCATCGCTATTGTTGATCGGGTCCATGGCTTGGGCCCAGAGCAACTCGACGTCAAGCATCAACACTGCCGACCGTCATTTTATGGACAAAGCGGCCCAGGCGAATATGGCGGAGGTACAGTTGGGACAGCTGGCCCAAAGGAACGCTGAGAGCCAGAAGGTCAAGGATTTCGGCCAGCGCATGGTAACCGACCATACCAAGGCGGACGACTCATTGAAGCAGATCGCGCAGAAGGACAATGTCACCCTGCCGAGCAAGCTGAGTCCGGAGGACGAGGCAACTTCAAAGCGCCTGGAGAAGCTTCACGGCGAGGCCTTTGACCGGGCTTATATGCACGACATGGTCGCCGACCACGAGCACGATGTCGCTGCCTTCCGGAGCAATGAGAAGACCATCCAGAACACTCAGTTAAAGGACTGGGTCATCAACCCATTGCCGACGCTGGAGAGTCACCTGAAGGAAGCGAAGGAAATCGCTCCCAGCGTTGGCGTTCACGCGACGGCGAAGAAGTGAAACAAGCAAAGCGCCACGAACCAAACCAAGAAAACAACTTAGCTGCAACTCGATTGGCCCGGCAAAAGTCGTCTTGGGCGGGACGACTTTCTTCATTTTTGGGAGAGGAATTGTCTGCGCAGTTTGGAACTAGCGAATTGCAATTGCCTAGGACCCGCGCTCACGGGAGATCGGTGCGATCCGACAGCAGAACACCGTTGCTTGCATAGCTGCCGCGTGGGACCTCAACAAAGGCGATGGTCAGCTTCTCGGGCTTGACGTTCAGCTCTTCGCGCAGCACCTCGGTGACGCGCTTGACAGCGCGGCGCTTCTGCTCGATGGTTCGCCCTGTCAGCATTGTGATCTGAACGTGCGCCACGGGTCCCCCCAGTTCAAGTTTCGAATTTCAAGTTTCAAGTTCCAACTCAAAACCGGAAACTGTTATTTCGCCAGTTCGTACCCGGCGAAAAAATAACTCAGCTCGAAGCGCGCCGTGTCCTCGGCGTCGGAGCCGTGCACGGCGTTCTTCTCGATGCTCGAACCCCACTTCTTGCGGATGGTGCCATCGGCGGCCTTGGCCGGATCTGTAGGGCCCATCAGTTCGCGGTAGTCGGCGATGGCGTTCTCTTTCTCGAGCGCCATCACGATAATCGGTCCGCTCGACATGAAGTTGGTCAGCGACTCGAAGAACGGCCGGTTTACATGCACCGCATAGAAGCCCTCGGCCTGAGCCTTGGTGATGTGCAGCATCTTCATGCCGATGATGCGGAATTTGTTCTCAAGCAACGTGTGGATGATGTCGCCCGCCGCACCTTTTTCAACCGCGTCGGGCTTGATGATGGAGAGAGTACGTTGGATGGTTTTCATGAGTGCCGTTATTCGCTATTCGCCTTTCGCTATTCGTTCTTGAGTAATCTCTGTCCGATGTTTTTCACCACAGAGACACAGAGGCCCAGATAAATTCGCTTCCTCGGTGTCTCTGTGCCTCGGTGGTAAATCCCTACGCTCGCACCGCGATGCCCGTCGCCTTCACCAGCGTCTCCCCAATCTCCGCCGGAGAATTGGCAACATGAATGCCCGCCGCTTGCATGGCCCTGATCTTCTCCTTCGCAGTTCCCTTCCCGCCCGAGATGATGGCGCCCGCATGACCCATGCGGCGGCCCGGAGGCGCCGTTTGGCCGGCGATGAATCCGATGACCGGCTTGCGCACGTTCTGCTTGATGAACTCGGCCGCCGTCTCCTCGGCGTTCCCGCCAATTTCACCGATCATGATGATGCCCTCGGTCTCCGGGTCCTTGTTGAACAGGTCAATCGCGTCTACAAAATTCGTGCCGATGATCGGATCGCCGCCGATGCCGATCGCGGTGGACTGTCCGATGCCACGCGTCGTCAGCTGATACACCGCCTCGTAGGTCAAGGTGCCCGAGCGCGAAACGATGCCGATGTTGCCTTCCTTGTGAATGTGCGCCGGCATGATGCCGATCTTGCACTTGCCCGGCGAGATGATGCCCGGACAGTTCGGCCCGATCAGCCGCGACTTTTTCGTCTTGAGGAACTCCCAGACTTTCACCATGTCCATTGCCGGAATGCCTTCGGTGATGCAGACGATCAGCGGCACGCCCGCGTCCGCGGCTTCCATGATGGCGTCCGCCGCGGCCGGCGGCGGAACGAAGATCACCGTAGCGTTGGCGCCGGTTTTCTCGACCGCTTCGCTCAGCGTGTTGAAGATTGGCCAGCCTTCGTGCGTGGTACCACCCTTGCCGGGAGTCACGCCGCCCACAACTTTCGTTCCGTAGTCGGCGGCATTCTTGGCGTGGAACGTTCCTTCGCGTCCGGTCAGTCCCTGCACAACCAATCGCGTAGATTTGTCTACCAGGATGCTCATTGGACCCCCTTGGCGGCGGCGACGACCTTCTCAGCCGCGTCCTTCATGGTCTCAGCCACAATGAATTTCAGCCCGCTCGCCTTCAGCGTCTTGCGGCCCTGCTCGACGTTGGTTCCCTCCAGCCGCAGCACAATGGGCAACTGGATGTTGGTCGTGCGCGCGGCGCTGACGATGCCGTTGGCCAGCGTGTCAACCCGCAGAATGCCGCCGAAGATGTTGATGAGCACCGCCTTCACGTTCTTGTCACTCAGCAGGATTTCGAAGGCGTGTGTCACCTGCTCTTCGTTGGCGCCGCCGCCTACATCCAGAAAATTCGCAGGCATGCCGCCGGCGTACTGGATGATGTCCATGGTGGCCATCGCCAGGCCAGCCCCGTTGACCATGCAGCCGACGTTGCCGTCAAGCTTGATGTAGTTCAGGTTGTACTTGCTGGCCTCGACTTCCAGTGGGTCCTCCTCGCTCAGGTCGCGCAGCTCGCGAATTTCCGGATGGCGATAGAGCGCGTTGTCGTCGAAGTTCATCTTGGCGTCGAGCGCGAACAAGCGGCCGTCGGTGGTGGTGATAAACGGATTGATCTCGACCAGCGACGCGTCGGTCTCTTCCGCTGCCTTCGCCAGCGCGGCCATGAACTTCACGGCGCCATTGATGTACTTGGCATCAAGTCCCAAGCGGAAGGCGATCTTGCGCGCCTGGAACGCCGTCAGCCCGAAGCCGGGAACGATGTGCTCCTTGATGATGGCGTTGGGATCTTTGGCGGCGACCTCTTCGATCTCCATGCCGCCGGCCGCCGAGGCCATGAACACCAGCCGCCCCGGACCGCGGTCCAGCACGATGCCGAGATACAGCTCACGCGCGATGGGCAGCGTCTCCTCGATCAGCAACCGCTGCACCTTCTTGCCTTCTGGGCCGGTCTGGTGCGTGGCCAGTTGCATGCCGAGAATCTTGCCTGCCAGCTCTCTGGCTTCCTCCGCTGACTTGGCGAGCTTGACGCCGCCGCCCTTGCCGCGGCCTCCAGCGTGAATTTGCGCTTTGACGACGATGCCGCTTGCACCTTCGTGCAACAGGGCTTTGGCTGCCGTTTCCGCTTCCTCACGGCTTTCGACCATTTGCCCGCGCGGCACCGCCACTCCGTACTTCGAGAGGATGGCTTTCGCCTGGTACTCGTGAATTTTCATGCTGGTTATGAGGACCGTGAGCAGGGGCGTCGCCGCTCCGGCCGCGCTTACTCCTTAAAAGGATGGCACAACAAGTAGGAAACTGGTGATTGTATAGGACGGCGAAGAGTGTGGGCAATGACGGGCGTCACATGACGGGCGTCACAAGCTACTGCTTCTTCCCCCGTGTCCCGTTCGCCCATTCTTCCCACATGCCGAAGCCCTTCATCTGCTCGTCGAGTTTGGTATCGGGAAAAGTCGCTTCGATTTGGGCGCGGGTGTAGCGCGGCCCGATACGCTGCGGCGCATTCGCCAGCTCGAAGACCAATTCGGCGGCCATGGCCTCGTTTTTCTTCAACTGCGCAAAGTCAACCTTGTCGTAGGTATCGGAGGTGGCGTGGTAATTGACCAGGTAGTTGGCCTCGACCTGGTTGGGAAGGATGGTGGGAACGCCTTCCATCATGAAGTCGAAGTTGTCGGTGCCCAGAGTCGCATCGTTGGTCACTTCAGCGGACTTCCATGGCGCGAAGGGCTGCAGCATAGATGCCAGCGCAGCATCCACGTCTTTTCGCCCGCCGGTTGAAAAGCTGGTAATCGCCCCGGTGCCTTCGTCCAGCACGACTTCGGCGACGATGTTGTCCAGCTCATTCCGATGAGCGCGGACATAAGCAAGCGAGCCCAGCAGCCCTTCTTCTTCGCCAGAAAAGAGGATGAAGCGAATGGTGCGCTTGGGTCGCGCGCCCGATGCCTTGATCGCACGCAGCGAGTCAATAACCAGCGCAGCATTGCAGCCGTTGTCCAGCGCGCCCGTGCCCAGCTCCCATGAATCCAGGTGCACGCCCAGAATGACAACCTCATTCGGCAATTCGCTTCCCTTTAGTTCGGCCACAACGTTGCTGCTCGTGATGGTCGGGCCGATTACATTAGGCAGCGCGATCGACATCTGAACCTTTTGGCCATGAGCCAGCAGACGCGCAACTCTTAAAGCATCTTCGCGCGCCAACAGCACTTGAGGGATCACGTCAATCTCGCCGTGCAGGCTGTTCATGTGGCGGTAGAGCACATCATGCCAGCGGCTGGACGTGAAGGCTATCGCCAGCGCCTTGCCCTTCACAGCGTTGGCAATGATTCCCGGCGCGCGGTAGTACTCGTTGAACAGGTCTTCCCACGTCTTCAGCACATCGCTATGTGCCAGCACGATCGCACCCGAAATATCACCCGCCTTGGCGAATTCTGCCTCGCTGCCCATGCCGACGTCCGCCACTCGCGCCGTCGTGGGCTTCAGCGCTGGCGACCACGCTATGGACACTGCTCTGACGCGAAACTTCACTGGCGCGACCACGTTGACTTCCGTGTTGCCCTCAGCCCATGACGCCGGTATGGTGAACTCCTCCGTGTGAACGGAGTCTGCGCCCGCAGCCTTGAAGGCATCAATGCCCCACTGAATCGCCTTCTGCATCGCAGGCGTGCCGGGAACGCGGCCACCGATCTCGTCGGCCAGCACGCGCAGGTTTTCCTGTAACGGAGTAGAGGGCTTGAGGGCCTCCTGCATCACGGCATTATTGGACTGCGCAAGGCTGGACACAACACCGGCCAGCAGCAGCGCAGAGCTGAGGCAACCAACTCGGAATTCGCGCATGGAGGGGAATTATACGCAAGAGTGAAGTGCCGTTTACCGGCAAGTCGAAAGAAGCACATGCTCAATCAACAACCGCCGATCACGAATGACAAGGCGATTTATCAATAGCTATGATTGACGGTTGAGCAGGATTACCAGCGAAAACGCCCGTTACATCACCGACTCAAGTTTCACGGAGCCGCTGCTCGAAGACCACAGCGGCGATATCTAATCGTAATACTCCAACCCCAAGTGCGTGATCAGTTCTTCGTGCTTGAGGTGGCGCAGCGTGTTTTTCAGCTTCATCAACTGGATGAACAGATCATGCTCGGGATAGAGGCCCGGCGGGGTCATGGGCGACTTGAAGTAGAAGCTGAGCCACTCCTGGGTGCCGAGGCCGCGCAGCTCCGACGAGCGCTTAGCGAGGTCGAGGAAGAGCACCAGATCGAGCACGATGGGCGCCGCAAGAATGGAGTCGCGGCAGAGGAAATCCACCTTGATCTGCATCGGATAGCCGAGCCAGCCAAAGATATCGATGTTGTCCCAACCCTCTTTGTTATCACCACGCGGCGGATAATAGTTAATGCGGACCTTGTGGCATATGTTGCCGTACAGCTCAGGGTACAACTGGGGCTGAAGGATGTACTCCAGCACCGAGAGCTTTGACTCTTCCTTGGTCTTGAACGAGCCGGGGTCGTCGAGCACTTCGCCGTCGCGGTTGCCGAGGATGTTGGTGGAGAACCAGCCGTTCAGCCCGATCATGCGCGCCTTGAAGCCGGGCGCGAGGATCGTCTTGATGAGCGTCTGACCGGTCTTGTAGTCCTTGCCGCAAATGGGCGCTTCCATCTCTTTGGACAGCTCGTGCATGGCGCCGATATCGACGGTCAAGTTTGGAGCACCGTTGGCGAAGGGGACACCTTCCTTCAGCGCGGCGTAGGCGTAGATCATGGAGGGCGCAATGCTCTCGTCGCTCTTTTTCAGGCCTTCTTCGAATGCCGCGAGCGACTTGTGCGCTTTGCCGGGACGAATGAAGGTCTCGGTCGATCCGCACCAGATCATCACCAGCCGGTCAGCGCCACTGGACTTCTTGAAGTCGCGGATGTCGTCCCGCAGTTGCTCGGCCAACTCCATCCTGCTCTTGCCCTTCTTGACGTTCGGCCCGTCGAGGTTCTTCACGTAGCGCTTGTCGAAGACGGCCTTGCGCGGCTTGATCTTCGAAAGGAATGGCTTGACCTGGTCGAGCAGCTGAGCTTCTAGCACGCCGGCTTTGCGCGCGGCGGAATACATGTCGTCTTCAAAAATGTCCCACCCTGTAAAGACAAGGTCCTTAAGGTCGGCGAGCGGCACGAAATCTTTGATGACGGGCGAGCGGCCCTCGGTGCGCTTCCCCAGTCGAATCGTTCCCATCTGGGTGAGCGATCCTATGGGCCTGGCGATACCCTTGCGTACCGCCTCGACGCCTGCGACAAACGTCGTCGCCACCGCGCCCATACCGGGTATCATGATCCCCAGCTTCCCTTTCGCCGAAGCCATCTCACCGGGGCCGCTCTTGCTCTGCTTTTGATTTGTCGGCATGCTCTCAGTCCGTTTCATGGAAGAATGTGCAAACCAGCTATCTTCTCGCAAGCGCGGCACGTTGGCAATTGAACGTGGGTAAAACGCACCGTTTGTGGCCTGTGCGGCAATCTAAAGGATTTGGCGGATATCCATGGCAGAAGAAAAAATCGCAGTCATCACCGGAAGCTCCAGCGGTATCGGCCTGCTAACGGCGGTGGAATTGGCGGGGAACGGCTACCGTGTGGTGGCAACCATGCGCAACCTCGCCAATAGCGGCCGACTGGAGGAAGCGGCACAGACGGCTGGTATCCAAGACCGGTTGGATCTTCGCCGGATTGACATTACGGAATTCGATTCGCTCCCGGGTGCTGTGGACGGAATCGTTCGCGATCACGGGCGTCTTGATGTGCTGGTCAACAACGCGGGATTCAGCATGGCGGGTTTTGCCGAGGACATGACGCTGGCTGAACTGCGTCATCAACTGGAAACCAACTTCTTTGGAAATGTGGCGATGACGAAGGCCGCCGTGCCTGTCATGCGCCGCCAGAAGTCAGGACACATCATTACCGTCACATCGGTAGCGGGACGGTTGGGGCAGCCGATGCTGAGTGCCTACAGCGCGTCGAAGTATGCATTGGAGGGCTGGAGCGAGTCGCTACGCATCGAAACGCATTCGCTGGGCATTCGCGTGTCACTGGTCGAGCCCGGCGCCTACGACACCGACATCTGGGAGCGCAATGTCGTCATCGCCAAGGGCGCACTGGATCCGGCCTCGCCTAACAAGGAACGCAGCCAGCGCTTTGCCGAGTTCGTGAAGAGCAACCGTGGGCGGCGTCGCGACGGGCGAGAAGTGGCGAAGCTGATCGTCCGCATCGCACAGAACCCCAATCCGAAGTTGCGTTATTTAATCGGCAGCGATGCCAAGCTGCAGGTCTGGCTGAAGAGAATCGTGCCCTGGCAACGGTACGAGCGCCTGGTAGCCAAAGCGGTCAAAATCGATTGATGGTGTTGTCCGCGTCAGTCCAGAGCGGCTGGCAGCGAATAACTTGCGTTCGGGCACAGACAACGTTTCCAGATGTTGACCCGCGAATCGAATGACCATGATTTGCGGAACTTCGAGGTTGTGATGGCAGGTGGACACTCAGCCACTGACAGATTTAAGGAGCCTCTAGTGAGCAATATTCTTCAGGAAGTACTTGCAGCGAACCAGAAATATACCGCCGAATTTGGCGACAAGAACAAGCTTGCCATGCCGCCGGCGCGACACTTCGCCATCCTCACCTGCATGGATGCCCGTTTGGATCCGGCGAAGTTCGCCGGCCTGGCCGAAGGTGACGCGCATGTCATTCGCAATGCGGGCGGCCGCGCCAGCGACGATGCCATACGGTCCCTGGTGCTCTCCCACAAACTGCTGGGAACGCAGGAATGGTTTGTCATCCACCACAGCAACTGCGGCATGGAATTTTTCACCAATGACATCATCCGCAAATTGCTGGCCAGCAGCCTGGAGACGGCCGTGCTCACCGAGACCGGCTTTAAGGATGTGGGCAAAGGACCGGGCTCGCGTGAGGGAGAGTACATCGAGTGGCTCACCATCACTGATCGGGAGCAAAGCGTACGGGACGATGTAGAACGGATTCGCCAGCACCCGCTAGTGCCGGAGACCATTACACTCCACGGATATATCTACGAGGTTGAGACCGGCAAGTTACGGGAGGTCCCTCAGGCCGGAAACGTGGGGAAAGCAGCCTGAACGGAACGCGACGAGTCAGTTATAACCGTGTCTCTGCTGGCGATGGCAGATTTTAATCCGCTGCCTCCTCCGCCGCTTCCCTGCCCACCCGATGCTGCATGTGTGACCACACGAAGTAAACCGCCGCGAGAATGATTACGCCCAGGATCATGGCATCGAGGCGGTGGAACCACATCTTCAGGCGCGGGTCTTTGTCCCACTGCTCGCCTAGCCGCATGCCGATGTAGGCCAGGGCAAAGCACCAGGGCCATGAGCCGATGAAGGTGTAGATGTGGAACTTCAGCCGTGGCATGCGCGCGATTCCGGCAGGCAGTGCAATAAATGTGCGAATGACCGGCAGGAGGCGCGCGATGAGCACTGCGATGGCTCCCCGCCGCTCGAAGAAGCGGTCGGCAATATTGAGTTCGCGCTGACTCAGGAAAATATGGCGGCCGTAACGCTCGACCAGCGGACGCCCCCCGAAGTACCCGATTTCATAGGCCAGAATTGAGCCCAGATTGCAGCCGATGGCTCCGGCCGTCGCCACCGCCAGCAGCGAGAAGCGTCCGGTGTACACCAAGTATCCGGAGAACGGCATGATGATTTCCGACGGCAGAGGAATGCACGCCGACTCGATGGCCATCAGCAGCATCACGCCGGCGTATCCCGATGCCGAGATGACACTGACGATCCATGCCCCTACGATTTCAAGAATGTGAGCAATCATGTGGTGTTGGTGGAACCTTCCCTGAGTTTTGTGCGGCTATTGGCTGTCAGCTATCAGCTGTCGGGTGAAACCAACCACTGGCTTCGCTAACTCCCCAGGCCGCACCGTTTCGCGCCAGCGATAAGGATTGACCCAGCGACACGCTGAGAGCAGTGGGTTCCGCCGACGGCCGAGAGCCGACGGCCGACAGCTATCCTGGCAGCTTCCCCTCCAGCCATTGTCCCAGCTTCGCCACCGGGACGCGCACGCCCACAAAAAACTGACCGAAGGCGGCATACTCGGCGCTGACCTGGTCGAAGCGCATCTCGTAAATCAGTTTCTTGAAGACGAGAGGCTCGGCGGCGAACAAATCCACACCCCACTCCCAGTCATCAAAGCCGATGGAGCCGGTGATAATCTGCTGCACCTTGCCGGCGTAGCGGCGGCCAACCATACCATGCTCTTCCATCTGCCGCTGGCGCTCTTCGATGGGCAGCATGTACCAGTTCTTTTCCTCCCCGCGCTTGCGGTCCATGGGATAAAAGCACAAATAGCGGCTGTCGGGAATCTTGGGATAGAGCCGCGGATGCATCGCCTGCCGCTGGCGCTCCATGGTCTCCTGTACTTCCCGGTTCCACTCCTCGGAGAGCGGTGCCACGCCACGCTCCGCGAGCTGGCGATACAACTTGACGCTGGAGTCATACAGCCCCAACTCGATGACCGACAGATACGAATGTGTTGGTTCCAGATATTCCTGCAATGCGGGGCGGTTCAGTTGCAACTCCGCAGCATTCAGCTCGTCGAAGGAATCGCGAAAGTGCACCAGCATCAGGTCGCCTTTGTGGCCCAGCAGAGAGTACACGGCGCTTTGGCCGGCAGCTTCACTCGGCGACAGAACCGCCGTCGCCTCGCTTGCGATCTCCTGCTGATGAGCCGTATCGAGCTTGCGCCACTCCGGCCAGCGAAAGCGGAACATCTGATGGAGGACGCTCAGCCCTTCAAGGGTCAGCGGAACGGCTGGCAATTCGGTGGAAACAGCCTGGACTACGGCGTTGCTCGGCGCCATCTTCAAACCTCAATTCGGGTCTCCCTCATTGTAACTGCAACGCTTTGACTTCCCTGCCTTGGCGGCCAATAATTAATGGAGCCGCGGTGAATGGACATCTACGAACAAATTGTCGAATTAAGGCGGCAAGGGCGCCGTGGCGCCGTCGCTACGATTACCAATGTTCGCGGTTCGATTCCGTCATTCCAAACAGCCAAGATGCTGGTGCGCGATGACGGCTCCATCGTAGGGACGATCGGTGGGGGATGCGT
>Ga0335082_10008243_pt1 | contig 11308 bp, 12 predicted proteins | sample Lox_Sample_41_FD_206718 | JGI IMG/M metagenome (GOLD analysis project Ga0335082, IMG submission 206718) | Soil microbial communities from Loxahatchee National Wildlife Refuge, Florida, United States - Lox_Sample_4.1 | ecosystem: Environmental > Terrestrial > Soil > Wetlands | place: USA... | reverse complement strand
ATCAGGCCCTCGGCGTGCAGGATCTGCGTGTTCGGCCCGACGATCAGGCGCGGATCGACGCCGGCCATGACGTGCGGATTGCCGGCCTTGCCGATGGCGACGATCTTGCCGGCCTTGACGCCGATGTCGCCCTTCACGATCCCGGCAACCGCATCGATGACCAGCGCGTTGGCGATGACGAGGTCGATGGCGCCGTCGGCGGCGCGATGGCCGGCGTCGATGCCCATGCCGTCGCGCAGCGTCTTGCCGCCGCCGATCAGGCACTCATCGCCATAGACCGCGTGGTCGCGCTCGACCTCGACCAGGAGCGAGGTGTCGCCGAGGCGGACGAGGTCGCCGGTCGTGGGGCCGTACATGGCGGCGTAGTCCTTGCGGGTCATGGTGACCATCGGGGGACTCCGCTCAGGCGCCTTTGAAGCCGCGGCTGCGGGCGCGGGCGAGCGCGGCGGCCTTCACGGCGTCGGACTTCACGAGGCCGTTGGTCAGGTTGTTGAGGCCCGTGATCACGCCGTCGCCGCCGAGCGCGACCAGCGTCACCTCCTTGGCGTCGCCCGGCTCGAAGCGGGCGGAGGCGCCGGCCGGCACATCGAGCCGCATGCCGAAGGCGGCGGTGCGGTCGAACTCGAGCGCCGCGTTGGCCTCGAAGAAGTGGTAGTGGCTGCCGACCTGTACCGGGCGGTCGCCGGTGTTGGTGACGCGCAGGGTGATGCGACGGCGGCCGGCGTTCAGCTCGATCGAACCGTCGGCGGCGATGATCTCGCCGGGCTGGTGATCGTCGCCGGCGGGGGTCGCGGGGCGGATCGGCTGATGCACCGTGATCATCTTGGCGCCGTCGGGGAACATGCCCTCGATGTTCAGCACCGGCAGCATTTCGGCAACGCCCGGCATGACGTCATCGGTGGTGAGCAGCGTGGAGCCGCGGCCCTTCAGCTCGGCCAGCGAGTGCCCGAGACGCGCGCCGTAGAGCAGCTCGTCGCAGATGTAGGCGACGGCCTCGGGATGGCTGAGCTTGATGCCGAGGGCGCGATGTTTGCGGGCCAGCTCGGCGGCGGCGAAGATCGTCAGGCGCTCCTGTTCGGTCGGCGTGAGCATCATCGTCTGTGCGCCCCTGTTCTGCCGGAATCCGCGGTCCGGGCCGCGTTTCCGCATCCTTAACCAAGCTGTGGGAAAGTGCCAGAAGCCATTCACAGCCCCGGGGCAGGACGATGGTCCGGATGATCGCGATTTTGGCCGCCATGGCCCTGGTGTTCGCGCTGGTGTTCGGGTTCGCCGGCAGTTCGCAGGCGGTGCAGGTGACCTTCTTCGGCAGCGGCCTGCCGACGCCCGATCCCTCGAACTTCGAGGACTGCGGGCCGACGACCTTCGGCAGCAAGCCGGTCAACGACGACTGCTATGCCTACCTGAAGCCCGGCAACAACGACCCGCTGGAGTGCACCTACACCGTGGGCTTCCGCGCCAGGGACGTGCATGTGGCGCGCCTGCGGGTCAGGGTGGCGCTCATGCGCGACGGCAAGGTGATCGGCCGCGACAGCATCCAGATCAACAGCCTCGACCGCCCGTCCGACGATCCCTACGTCACCAAGAGCTTCCGGGCCGCGTGCGACGCCAAGCAGCTGCGCGTGCTCGAGGCGCGGGCCTATATCGCCGGACAGGAGACCGACCTGATCGCCACCGACAGCATCGGCTCCAAGGGCCTGATGCCGTTCTTCCCCGATTTCTTCATCAAGATCGGGCAGGACTCGGAGAGCTAGCCGGACCCGCGCGTTAGGCGCGGGTCAGCAGGAACGCGAGCGCCACCAGGATCGCCACGACCACGAACGCGGCAACGACGAGGCGGCGGAAGCGCTGCATGGCCGCGTCGCGCGCCACGACGGCGCCCGGATTGATCTCGACCTCGAGCGCATCGACGGCGTCCTTGGCCTCCTTGAGGCCGACGCCGGTTGCCGTGCGATAGACCCTGATCGCCTCGATCTTCCTGCCGGCCGCGAGCAGCGCTGACACCCCCTGCATCGCGTCGGCCGGCGGCGTTGCCGCGGCGCCTGACGGCGGCGGCTTGCCGGCCGCGATCAGCTCAATCGCCTCCTTCGCCTCGGCGAGGCCGGCGCCGGTGGCGTCGCGGTAGAGCTTGATCGCCCCGATCTTGTTGCCGGCGGCGATCGCGGCCTTGATGTCGTCCAACAACTGTTGCAGCGAGGGCGTGTCCATGGCGCGCTCCGGCCGTCAGCGCGGCGTCTTCTCGGGCCAGAGACAGAGGTCCCACAGCACGCACTCAGGACAGCGCGGCGCGCGAGCGCTGCAGATCTCGCGGCCGTGCAGGATCAGGGCATTGCCGAAGGCGGTATGTCGGTTAGCCGGCACCTTGGCGGCGAGAGCGGCCTCGACCTCGTCGGGGTCGTCCGACGCCACCAGGCCCAGCCGGTTGGAGACGCGCAGCACGTGGGTGTCGACGGCGATGGCCTGCTGGCCGAAGGCATTGCCGCGCACCATGTTGGCGGTCTTGCGCCCGACGCCCGGCAGGGTGACGAGTTCTTCGACCGTGCGCGGCACCTCGCCGCCGAAATCTTCGACCAACTTGCGGCCGCAGGCGATGACCGTCTTCGCCTTGTTGCGGTAGAAGCCGGTCGAGCGGATCTCCTGCTCGAAGGTGGCGAGGTCGGCGTCGGCATAGTCGGCGGCCCGCCGGTACTTCTTGAAGAGGGTCTTCGTCACCTCGTTGACGCGCGCATCCGTGCATTGCGCCGACAGGATGACGGCGATCAGCAGCTCCAGGGGATTGTTGAAGCGCAGCGCGATCTTCGGGTCGGGGTAGCGCTGCAGCAGGAGCCGCGCGATCTCGGCCGCATCGGGCGACGATGGCACGGCCTTCGCTTTGGGAGTTGCGCGACGAACCATGGTCTGCCCGGCCCTTGTCTGCCCTCTCGAACGCAGCGATCATCCGACAGATTCCCGACCGTTGCCAGCGATGTTGCGCCATGGCCGGATCGCCTGCGAAGGATCACCGGGACCGCTTCCGCGGCTGCCTGCTCGGGCTCGCCGCCGGGGACGCCGTGGGCACGACCGTCGAGTTCGAGCCGCGCGGCAGCTTCCTGCCGCTCACGGACATGACCGGCGGCGGGCCGTTCCAACTGGAGCCGGGCCAGTGGACCGACGACACGTCCATGGCGCTCTGTCTGGCAACCAGCCTGATCGTACGGCGAGGCTTTGATCCCGCCGATCAGATGAACCGTTATTGCCGCTGGTCGCAGCTCGGCTATCTCAGCAGCAACGGCACCTGCTTCGATATCGGAAGCACCGTGGGGGCGGCCCTGCGCCGCTACCAGACGACCGGCGAGCCTTTCAGCGGCTCGGCCGATCCGCACTCGGCCGGCAACGGGTCGCTCATGCGGCTGGCGCCGGTGCCGATGTTTTTTCACCCCGACCGCGCGCGCATCTGGCACTACTGCGGCGAGAGCTCGCGCACGACGCATGGCGCGCAGGAGTGCATCGATGCCTGCCGGCTGTTCGGGGACATGCTGGCGCGCGCGCTCGACGGCGCCGCGAAGGCGGACATCCTGTTCTCGCACGAGGCGACAGAGCTTCCGTCCGCCGCGATCCGGGCCATCGCGCAGGGCGCCTATCGCGACAAGACGGCGGACGATATTTCCGGCAGCGGCTATGTCGTGCACTGCCTGGAGGCGGCGCTCTGGTGCTTCCTGACCACGGACTCCTTCGCCGCGGCGATCCTGCAGGCGGCCAACCTCGGCCAGGACGCCGACACCACCGCCGCGGTCTGCGGCCAGATCGCCGGCGCCTACTACGGCGAGTCCGGGATCCCCGCGCACTGGCTCGGACGGCTTACGATGCGGGAGGAGATCGCAGGGCTCGCCGACAAGCTCTATTCCTCCGGCCGAGCGTCGGCGGGCCGATGACGGCGTAGTCCGGTTTTGACGTCTTTTTTGATGCCGACCGGAAGCTGCAGCCACGCATTCCGGCGCTGCCTTAACGACCGGCTGACGCCGCGCCCATACCTATCCTGGCGAGCGAGCGCCGATGGGGCCAAGAGCTGGACGACGCAGACCGGGCCCTGCTCCAGGCCGACCGGGATTCGATCGCGCTGATGCGCGAGCTGCGCGAGGCGTCTGAAACCTGTCGCAGTGCCACCCCCTGACAGCTTCAACCGGAGATGACCATGCCCGATGCCTATGCGGAGATCACGACGGCACAGCCCGCAATCCTCAACCTGTTGATGAATGTCCTCGAGCTGCGCGCTGCCGATCCGCGCCAAAGGGAAATGCGCGACGCCTATCTCTCGCGGCTCGCGCTGTCCAAGGGCGCCCGCATTCTGGAGGCAGGTTGCGGCACCGGCGCCGTTGCGCGCGACCTGGCAGGGCGCTTCATGCCGTGCGACGTGATCGGCTTGGATCCATCGCCGGTGTTCCTTGCCAAAGCCAGAGAGCTGGCTGCGGCAGTCTCCAATCTTCGCTTCGACCAGGGCGACGCGCGCGATCTTCCCTACGATACCGGCAGCTTCGACGCCGTCGTCTTCCATACCTGCCTCTGCCATATCCCGGATGCGGCGAAGGCACTGCGGCAAGCCTTTCGCGTCCTGGGCCCCGGCGGCCAGCTGGCCGTCTTCGACGGCGACTATGCGACCACGACCTTCGCCGTCGGCGCATGACCCCCTGCAGGGTTGCGCCGACGCCGCCGTAGCGGCGCTCGTGCACGACCGCTGGCTCGTCCGCCGGCTCCCGTCGCTGGCGCGCGCTGCCGGCTTCGAGATCGAACGCTTCGACAGCCACGGCTACGCGCAGACGACCGAGCCCGACTACATGCTGACCCTGGTGGACCGCGGCGCCGATGCGCTGGTCAACTCGGAGCGAATCGATCCGACGCTGGCCGACAGCCTGAAGCGGGAAGCCCGGCGCCGCGTCGACACCGGCGAATTCTTCGGCTTCATCGGCTTCGCCAGCTTGATCGCGCGCAAACCAACACAGCCGGTGGGGCAGTGCCAATGACATCGCAGCGGTCGGTCCAGCGATGCGCGCTGCGCCGGGCTGGAGGTATGGCCCGGCAAGGCGCCGCAGCGCGGCCGATGCGACACCATGGGGCCGCCGATGATAGAATGAAGCCCGGCGCGCATGGTGCGAACGCGGGGCGGCGATGCGAAAGCGCGGCTACGTCTTCGGTGGGGCAGCAGCCATCGTGATTGCGGCGGCCGGCGCGGCGATTGCCTGGTTTCACCCGCGCCTCAACCTCCCTTTCGCGAGGACGACCTGCGACACCGCGGTGCCGTCCTATTGGCCGGATACCGAGCTGGCCCAGGCGGCGCTGCGTTTCGTCAAGGAGATCGTCGCCGGCGACGCAGACGCCGCCTACGCGGAGCTGACCGCCGATTCACGGACGGCCACGCGGCCGGCGAAGCTGCGGCGGAGCATGCATGACATCGTCGCGCCGGCGGGACCGCTCTCCGATGTTCACCTGACCGAGATGTACCGGATCAACGTTGCGTTCGGGCCGCAACGGAACCAGGTGATGTGCGCCAACTCGATGCTACCGGAGGACCGGATCGCCGTCACCGTCACTTCGGCCGCCAAGCAGGCCTATGTCGTCGTCGAGGCCCATGCGAAGACCATGGATTGGACGTTCATCCTGTGGTTCGTCCATGAGCAAGAGTGGCGCGTCCAGGCCATAAACGTCGGCCCCACGAAACTGGGCGGACGATCGGCCGAGGATACGTGGCAGCAGGCCCGCGGCGAGCGCAATCGCAATCACGCCTTCAACGCGACCATACTCTATAACGTGGCCATTCAGCTGGCCGACCGCGGACCGAACTTCCACCTCACTCTGCAGCAGCGTATCCGAGACGAGCTGGCGAAGCTGGCGGCTCCCCGCGAACTGCAGGGCAGCATGCCGCTTACTTGGCATTTCGCAGGGCCTGACCACTACAAGATCGCGTGGATCGGCGCGACGGCGTTCGACGACAAGATATACCTCTCGATCGTGCAGATGATGGAACCGTGGCCGACGGATCAGGACGCGGACCGCCGCAACCGGCGGCTGATCGCCGATCTCGGGAGCGCCCTTCCGGAATACGCATCGGCCTTTGCGGGCGTGACGGTCACGGCGCGCGACGCGGGCGGCAGCCACCTCCTCCAGACCGCCGTTCCGCCGGTCGCCGCGGCGCAGTGACCAACGGCCGCCGACCGGACGTGTGAACAGGTCGCGCTATGACTCGGTGGCGTGCCGAATGCACGCGCGACATCGTCCGGCCACGGAAAAGCCACAGCCGCCAGCGCGCGAATCATATTATCGCGCGCCTGGACAGATACGTGGGATGTCGGGGCAGCGGATTGGTTCGCGCGTGCAGTCATTGAGTGCGAAGGGCGAGCGGGCGGCAGCGTCCACCACCGTCATGCCCTTTCAGATCCGCGGCCGGTCCTTCACCGCCGTCGTGCTGGAGCTGGCCGGCGCGGCCGATCAGGCCTTCTATGCGGCACTCGACGCGCTGTTGCAGCAGGCGCCGCATTTCTTCACCAACGCCCCGTTCGTCATCGATCTCGACAAGGCCGCCAGCCTGCAGCTGAACGGCGATTTCACCCGACTGGTGCGCGAGCTGCGCGGCCGCAAGCTGTCGGTCATCGGCGTCCAGAACGGCAGCATGGGTCAGAACGCGGCGGCGCTCGGCGCCGGCCTCATCGCGCTGCAGGGCGGCCGCGACGTGCCGGCGGAGCGCGACGGCGGCCGCGGCTCCGCCGCCGCAAGCACGCCCGAGCCGGCGCCCGCGACCCTGCTCATCACCGAGCCCGTGCGCTCGGGCCAGCGGATCTTCGCGGATCGCGGCGATCTCGTCGTGGTGAACTCAGTCTCCTCAGGCGCCGAGCTCATCGCCCAGGGCAGCATCCATGTCTATGGCCGCCTGCGTGGCCGGGCGCTGGCCGGGGTCAATGGGGACAAGACGGCGCGCATCTTCTGTCAGAGCCTGGAGGCGGAGCTCGTCGCCATCGCCGGCCTCTATCGGACGAGCGACGATCTCGGCCCCGCCGTCCGGCAGCAGCGCGTGCAGGCCTTCCTCCGGGACGAGAGGCTGTGCCTCGAACCCCTCAAATAACCTCAGCATCGAGAGGAGCATCTCTTGGCCAAGATCATCGTTGTGACTTCCGGCAAGGGCGGCGTCGGCAAGACGACGTCGACCGCCGCCATCGGCGCAGGCCTGGCGCTGCGCGGGCACAAGACCGTCGTCATCGACTTCGACGTGGGTCTGCGCAACCTCGACATGATCATGGGGTGCGAGCGGCGCGTCGTCTTCGACTTCATCAATGTCATCCAAGGCGACGCCAAGCTGAAGCAGGCGCTGATCAAAGACCGGCGCCTCGACAACCTGTCGATCCTGCCGACCTCGCAGACCCGCGACAAGGATGCGTTGACCCGCGACGGCGTGGAGCAGGTGCTGACCGAACTGCGCGAGGAGTTCGACTATGTCATCTGCGACAGCCCAGCCGGCATCGAGCGCGGCGCGCATCTCGCCATGTACTTCGCCGACGAGGCGGTCGTCGTCACCAATCCCGAGGTGTCGTCGGTGCGCGACAGCGACCGCGTGCTCGGGCTGCTGAGCAGCAAGACGTACCGCGCCGAGAAGGGCGAGGCGGCGGTGAAGCCGCATCTGCTGCTGACGCGGTACGACCCGCAGCGCGTCAGCAGGGGCGAGATGATGAAGGTGGAGGACATCCTGGAGATCCTCGCGATTCCGCTCCTCGGCATCATTCCGGAGAGCCCGACGGTGCTGCGCGCCTCCAATGTCGGCACGCCGGTCGTGCTCGACCCGAAGTCGATCGCCGGCAAGGCCTATGAGGACGCCGTCTCGCGCCTCATCGGCGAGCAGCTGGAGACGCGCGTCCGGCCGATGGAGCGGCCGGGCCTGTTCCAGCGCCTGCTCCGCAGGACGGCATAGCGATGTTCGGCTTCTTCCGCCGGCCGCGTCGGGCCACCTCCGCGCAGACCGCCAAGGAGCGGCTGCAGATCCTGCTCGCCCATGAGCGCATCGACCGCTCGAGCCCCGACTATCTGCCGCTCCTGCAGCGCGACATCCTCGACGTCATCAAGCGCTATGTGCGGGTCGACGGCGACCGGGTCGACATCAAGCTCGAGCGCGGCAACGAGATCTCCACGCTCGAGATCAACATCGAGCTGCCCGGTGCCCGCACGCTCCACGCCAGCAGCGCGGCCTGAGGTGAGGAGGCGACAGTTTTCCTGAACTCGGAGTGACAGACCTTCCTTGATTGTCATGCCGGCGAAAGCCGGACTCCATAGACACAGGCCTCTGGAATATGGTCCCCGGCTTTCGCCGGGGTGACAACCGAGGTTTGATGCCTTCATCAACGGAAAAGCTGCTCTAGCCGCACTCCACGATCAGCCGAGGCACGCCGCCGCGCAGGCGTCGAGGATGGCGTCGATGTCGAGGCGGTAGTGGCGGTAGAGGTCGGGGAGATCGCCGGACTGGCCGAAATGCTCGACGCCGAGCGGGCGGACGCGGTGGCCGCGCACGCCGCCGAGCCAGGACAGCGTGGCCGGGTGGCCGTCGATGAGCGTGACGAGGCCGGCGTCGGGTGCCAGCGGCGCCAGCAGTTCTTCCACGTGGGCGACCGAGTCGCGATGGCCGGCCTGGCGAGCGCGCTCTGAGGCGTGCCAGCCGGCGTTCAGTCGGTCGGCCGAGGTCACGGCGAGCAGGCCGGCGCCGGGGATCTCTTCGACGATCTGGCTATGTGCCTCAACGGCCTCGGGGGCGATGGCGCCGGTGTAGATGATGGCGAGACGCGCGCCGGGCGCAGGCGGGCGGAGCCAATAGCCGCCGGCGATGATGGCGTCGCGGGCTGCGTCGTCGACGCTGCGCTCGGGCTGCGCGAGCGTGCGGGTGGAGAGGCGCAGATAGACCGAGCCGCCCTTCACGTCGTGGAACCACTGGCTGTCGTCGACCGGCGCACTGCCGTCGCGCTGCAGGTAGTCGAATGACCAGTCCATGATGGTCGCGAGCTCGTCGACAAAGGCGGGCTCGAAGGCGGCGAGGCCGTCCTGCGCCAGGCCGATGAGCGGCGTGCCGACGGACTGATGGGCGCCGCCCTCGGGTGCCAGGGTGACGCCGGACGGCGTGGCGACCAGGAGGAAGCGGGCGTCCTGGTAGCAGGCGTAGTTGAGGGCATCGAGGCCGCGCATGATGAAGGGATCGTAGAGCGTGCCGATCGGCAGCAGACGCACGCCGAACACCGAATGCGAAAGGCCGAGGGCGGCCAGCAGGATGAACAGGTTGTTCTCGGCGATGCCGAGCTCGATATGCTGGCCCTGCGGCGACATCAGCCAGCGTTGGGCGGAAACGACCTTCTGCTCGCTGAACACGTCCTCGCGGCGGTGGCGGTTGAAGAGGCCGCGACGGTTGACCCAGCCGCCGAGATTGGTGGAGACGGCGACGTCGGGCGAGGTGGTGACGATGCGATCGGCGAGCGGCCCGCCCTCGCGGGCGAGATCGGCGAGGATGCGGCCGAAGCCTTCCTGGGTCGACATCTTGGCCGTGGTGGAGAGCGGCAGCTTCGGCGGCACGGGCACGCGCGGGGCCAGGAAGCGACGGCTCGCGCCAGACGCAAACGGCACTTGCTTCAGGAAATCCTCGAGGGCGGCAGGGGGCAGATCGAGCCCGGCGAAGCGGTCCCACTCGGCGCCGTCGGCGATGCGGTTGCGGCGCTTGAACTCGGCCATCTGGTCCGGGTTCATCAGACCGGCGTGGTTGTCCTTGTGGCCGGCGAACGGCAGGCCGAAGCCCTTGATCGTGTACACGACGAAGCAGATGCGCTGGTCATCCGTGACGGCGTGGAAGGCTTCGAGCATCGACTCCATGTCGTGGCCGGCCAGGTTGGTCATGAGCGCGGCGAGCGCGTCGTCGTCATGCTCGTCGAGCAGCTTGCGGATGCCCGGGAGCTGGCCGAGGTCGCGCAGCAGATGCTCGCGCCAGCCGCGCCCGCCCTTGAAGACGAGGGCGGAATAGAGCGAGTTGGGGCAGTCGTCGATCCACTGGCGCAGCGCGGCGCCGTCGGGACGCCGGAAGGCCGCTTCCAGTTTCTTGCCGTATTTCAGCGTGACCACGCGCCAGCCGACGGCCCTGAACTGACTCTCGATGCCCGCGAACAGGCGGTCGCTGATGACGGCGTCGAGGCTCTGGCGGTTGTAGTCGATGATCCACCAGCTGTTGCGGATGTCGTGCTTCCAGGATTCGATCAGGGCCTCGTGGATGTTGCCCTCGTCGAGCTCGGCGTCGCCGACGATGGCGATCATGCGGCCGGCTTCGGCGCCCTCGCGCATCAATCCCTTGAGCTGAACATAGTCCTGCACCAGGCTGGCGAAGGCGGTCATGGCGACGCCGAGGCCGACCGAGCCGGTGGAGAAGTCGACGTCGTCGGCGTCCTTGGTGCGCGACGGATAGGACTGGGCGCCGCCGAAGGCGCGGAACCGCTCCAGCCGCTCGCGCGTCTGCTTGCCGAACAGGTACTGGATGGCGTGGAACACCGGGCTGGCATGCGGCTTCACGGCGACCCGGTCGTGCGGCCGGAGCACGTCGAAATAGAGCGCCGTCATGATGGTGGCGACCGACGCACTCGAGGCCTGATGCCCGCCGACCTTGAGGCCGTCGCGGTTCTCGCGCAGGTGATTGGCGTTGTGGATCATCCAGGAGGACAGCCACAGCACCTTCTGCTCGAGGGCGCGCAGGACGGCGAGCTTGTCCTGCCCGGGCCTTGCGGCGAGGTCGCGAGCCAGCGTCGTCATGGCGGAATTCACACTCCAGATTCGGTGTCGGCCGACCGGATGAACACTCGTGTATCGCGTCCCATTTGGTGCGGAGATTCGAATTTCCGGTAGGGGCGACCTATTGGTCGCCCGTCCATCCGCCGCGCGATGGCCGCAGGAAAGATTCACCGCAGAGACGCAGAGGCGCAGAGAAGGGATTTCTGCGCGCCTTTGGCGCGCAATAAGACTATCTGCATTCATCCCCGTTGATCTGCGTGCATCTGCGATCTCCTTTCTTCTCTGCGCCTCTGCGTCTCTGCGGTTCAATCTCCTATTCACCTCCAGCTCCGGATGGCCGGGCTCGACCCGCCTTGACGCCGGCGCAGCCGTCGCCGAAGGTGCCAGCGGGGATTCGTATAGCGTGGGGTCATCATGAGGAAGATCGTTCTGCTGGCCGGCTGTTCCTGGCTGGCGGTCTCGGCTGCGTTGTCGATGCCGGCCGCGGGGGCGGAGCCCGTGCCGGATGGGGGCAAGATCACCGTCAAGGTGACGGTGACCGCGA
>Ga0335082_10008241_pt1 | contig 11312 bp, 15 predicted proteins | sample Lox_Sample_41_FD_206718 | JGI IMG/M metagenome (GOLD analysis project Ga0335082, IMG submission 206718) | Soil microbial communities from Loxahatchee National Wildlife Refuge, Florida, United States - Lox_Sample_4.1 | ecosystem: Environmental > Terrestrial > Soil > Wetlands | place: USA... | reverse complement strand
GGGTAACGGAAGCGCCGGTCTCGTGGATCGAAGATTTCGCGGACGCACGCGGAGCACGTCGCGAGGTCGGGAGTGATGCTGGCGCGCATGGCGCCCACGTCGCTGCTCGCCTCGATGGTGAACCCATGCTCGGCCACACCACGCAGCGGCAGGTCCTGGACCGTGAGGTGCTCGATCCGCGCGATCGGCGGCGCCTCGGAGGCGACACGAGTCACAAACGCCTGGACGGCGCCGGGTTCGCCTTCCACCTCGACGGCGACCCCCTGCTTGTCATTCCGCACGAATCCGGCGAGCTCGAGGCTCAGGGCGAGGCGGTAGACGTGCGGGCGGAATCCCACGCCTTGCACCGTTCCCGAGATCAGGACGCCCACGCGCCGGGTCAGCGTCATTGCCATGAAGATGGTGGCGCGGACCATCCTTCGCTTCGCGGGGCTCCTTGCTGGCCCGCTCCCTGCGGTGCATGTTCGGCGGGGCACATCCCGCAGGTTCACTCGCTGGGCGGCGGTTGGCTCGCTAAGGACTGTCTCGCTGTGGTCTCAGGAGCGCGGTCGTGGGGACTTCTCACGCTACTTGGCCCTGCGGCGCTGGTGAGTGCCGCGGTGCCCGCGATCGGTCAGGCGCAGGCACCACCCGCATCCCTCACGTCCTTCCTGCAGAACACCATTCATCTCAATCAGGACGAGCTCCGCGCGGTGCCGAGCGGGAAGCCGCTCGTCAAGCTGATGGATGCCGGCGATCCTCGCGAGATCGCGGTGTTCGGAGTCGTGCGCGTCGATGTACCGCGCTCCTTTTACGTGAAACGGGCGAGCGACTTTCCGGCGTCGCTCAAGTCGCCCTCCCGGGTTCGCTTCGGGATCTTCTCCGACCCGCCACGGGAATCGGATGTCGCGACGTTCTCGCTTCCTTCCGATGACGTCCAGGAGCTGACCAAGTGCCAGCCCGGTGCGTGCAAGGTGAAGCTCTCATCCATCTCCATGACGGGTGTGCGGGCGCAGATCGACTCTGCCGGCGGATCTCACGATTCCGCGGTGAACGCGTTCTTCCGGGAGGGCATGCTTGCCTACATCAGCGCGTACCGCGCAAACGGCAACGGCGCGCTGATCGTCTACACGGACGAGCATCCGACACCGGCGAAACAGGTGTTCGATTCCATGCTGGCGCGTTCCCCCTACGCGTACCAGTACGCACCGTCGCTGCAGCGATACCTCGTGAATTATCCCAACGATCGGCCGGCTGAGCTGTCCGAAGTGATGTTCTGGGCACAGGATGACCTGCCGAGTCTCAGGCCCACCGTCACGCTCACGCATACGGTCGTGTACGCGCCGCCCGAGCTCGGAGGCTGCACGCTGATCGTCGCGAAGCAACTGTACGCCAGCCATTATCTGGACGGCGGGATGATCATCGACGCGGTGGTGGACGCGGCCGACTCGAGCGGCGCGCCGGCGACCGTATATCTCGTGCTGCTGCGACGCGTGCATTTCGACGATTTGCCGAGCGGCGGAGTGCTGCACGTGCGCGAACGGGTGACGTCGAAGCTGCGTGACCAGACCGGAAGCGTCCTGCTCGACGACAAGACCCGAACCGAACAGGCGTATGCCGATGCACCCGCTCCCGCTCGCTGAGGAAGCACCGGCTGCCGCGCGATTCGATGCGCGGCAATTCGCCGCGCTGGCGTTGGTGGTCGTGCTCGGGCTCGCGCTCGCGCTCGGGCTCGCGCCGTATCTCACCGGACTGATCGCGGTCCCGATCCTCTTCGTGGTCGTGGCGCCGGTGGCTCGGCGGCTCGCGCGCCACATCGGCCGGAAGACCGCCGCCCTCGTCGTCGTCGCGCTGCTCGCGTGCACGCTGATCACGCTGGGCGGCGTGCTTGCCGGGTTCGTGATCACGGAGGCGCGTCGCGCCGGCCTCGATGTGCCCCAAAGTCCGATCCTGGCGCATCTGGCGCAGCTACGCCCCGGCGGCGTGAACGTGGGCCCAGAACTCGCCACGGCCGGCCAGAAACTGCTCGAATGGATCGGCAGCAATGCCTTCGGCGTGATCGGCGCCGCGTCCCATTGGATCGTCAACCTGACGGTGGCGCTCGCCGGTTTGTTCTTTCTCTTGCTCCGGCCGGGCGAGACCTGGGCGGCGATTCGTCCCTACATCCCATTCTCGGCGCGTCACGCCGACATGCTGCGCGACAACTTCCGCAACGTGACGACGGCCACCCTGCTCGGCAGCGGCCTGTCGGCGGCGATTCAGGGACTGCTCGTGGGTGCGGCGTTTGCCATGGCCGGGCTGCCTAATGCCCCGCTCTGGGGTCTCGCCGCGACGCTGCTCTCCGTCGTGCCCCTCCTGGGCAGCGCGCTCGTGTGGGGGCCCGGGGCGATTGCCCTGCTGCTCGACCGACGGTTTGAAGCGGCCGTGCTGTTGGCCCTGTGGGGCTTCGTCGTGGTAACGAATGTGTCGCACGTCATCCTGCCGATGGTCTCGCGGCGCTGGGGTGGCATCCACCCGCTCGTCACGCTGCTCGGAACGCTGATTGGCGTTCCGGTATTCGGCCTGTTGGGCTTGTTGATCGGGCCACTCGCCGTGTCGTCGTTTCTCGAACTCATCACGATGTACCGGGAAGACTATTTGCGTCCATCGTAGAGCTGCGATCGCGCGAGTCGGTGCGCCGGCGAACGCAGAACCCACAGGAGCGCACGTTCCGAGGGAGGGCACATGGCAACCGCAGCATCGCCGATTCTGGGCGATATCAAGAAAGCGTACCATCGCAGCTGGTGGGCGATGGTCATTCGTGGTCTGTTTTCGATCGCGGTCGGGGTTCTCGTGATCTGGAAGCCGCTCGACTCCGTCGCGGTATTCGCGCTCGTCGTGGCGTATTGGGCCCTGTTCACGGGTGTTGTCAACATGGTGCACGCGTTCGACGTGAAGCCCTTCTTCAAGCAATGGTGGGTCATGCTGTTGTCGGGCCTCGTAAGCGTCGTGTTCGGCATTGCCGCGCTCGTGTACTACCCGGCGCTCTCCTTGAGCTTCGCCGTGGTGTGGGTGGCCTGGTGGCTCATGCTCACGGGGATTCTCGGCGTGTACGGGGCGATGCAGGAACGGCAGCTCGGCGCACCGTGGGGATGGACGGCCGCGGCCGGCGTCTTGAGCATTCTGGCTTCGGGGTTTGCTTTGCTCGCGCCTCCCGCAACGCTGGCGGCGATCATGTCGCTGATTGCCGCATTCGCGCTCGTGTCCGGAGTCGTACTCCTGATCGGAGCGTTCAAGCTGCGTTCGGCGGTGCCACTCTGATCCAGCCGCCAGGGACGTGACAGCCTTCGAGGCTGTCACGTCCAGGCGGGTGCCTTGAATGCCGGCCCCGCCTGTGCGCGCTCCATGGCTCTCCCCTGCGCTTCGAGGCTCCTCGCCAGCCACATAAGGGCCTCCCCAGTCTCCACCAGAAACTCCGCCACCACCTCCCCCGCATAGGAGAGGCGCGCCTCGATAACCCCAACGGTGCGCTCGAGTTCGCGCAGCGCGATGGCCTCGATGGCAAAGCTCAAGCGCTCCCGGTGCCGAGAAGGCGTGAGAGTAGCGCAACCAATAGCCAGCGCGAGTGATGCTGTCGTGTACAAGCCGAGATGCACGAGCTCCCCCAACCCGAAACCTGTGCGCGGGAAATTCGTGTTACAGGGTATACCAGGGGCATTCCCACTCCAGGGAATCTTTCCCGTCCCGATTCGGGGAAGCGGCGGCGCATCCCAGCGGCTCCACGCCAGGAGAGATCAATGGTCGACACGGTGCTACAGCACGAAGACGCCTATCTCGCCGAAGCGCAGCGGCTCAGTCACACCGGCAGCTTTGGGTGGGATCCGGAACGTGCGGCGTTGCGCTGGTCGGCTGAGACGTTTCGCATTTTCGAATACGATCCGTTCGTGACCCCAACGGTCGAGCACGTGTTAGGACGCGTGCATCCCGAAGACCTCATGCTGGTCGAGCAGGCGATTGCGCGCGCGATGCTGAACCCGACGGATCTGGAGCTCGATCATCGCCTGCTCATGCCGGACGGGCGCGTGAAGCACGTGCACGTGGTGGCACGATGGATGGCGGCGGATTCGGGTGCTCCCGAAATGATCGGCGCCGTGATGGACGTGAGCGAGGCACGGCGCGCCGCGGCGGAGCTCTCCCGCAGCGAAGCGTACCTCCAGCAAGCCGAGCGGCTCACGCACACGGGAACCTGGGCCCACCGCATCGGCCATTCGGACGCGCTGTATGTGTCCGAGGAAACGTGCCGCATTCTCGGCGTGGATCCGGCCCTGCGCTCGCGCTACACCGCCACGCTGATGCGCGAACGCATGCATCCCGCCGACCTGCCGCGGCTCGATGCCATGATGATCGAAGCGGTGCGCACGCGGAGTCCGTACAACGTCTCGCACCGGATCGTGCGCCCCGACGGCGCGATCCGCTTCGTGCACACGCTCGGCACTCCCGTCACGAATGCCGCTGGAGAGGTCGTGGAACTCGTCGGTACGGTCATCGACGTCACTGAGAGGCGCCGGGCGGAGCGCGCCGTCCGGCGGGCGCGCGAGCGCGCGCTCAGGACACGGTTCGACGCGATACTAGAGGAGCGCAATCGCCTGGCGCGGGAGATTCACGACACGCTGCTGCAAGGGGTGACCGGGGTCGCACTGCAGCTTGCGGCGGCCGCACGCCGGATTGCCGGACCCCCCGAGGCCGTGAGCGCGCTTGCCGATGTGGTGGCGCTGGCGCAGCGCACCATCGCGGACGCCCGGCGCGCGGTGTGGGATCTCCGCACGCCGGCCCCGGCGGGGGGCGATTTCTCGTCCAATCTCGAGCGTATCGTCACGGACGCGACGCGCGGGGCCGGCCTCGCTGCCTCGTACGATCCCAAGGGAGACCCGGTGCCGCTCCGCCCCGAGGTCGAGACGGCGATCACACGGGTGGTCCAGGAAGCGATTGCCAACACCGCACAGCATGCACAGGCGCGCAGCGTGCGTGTGGGACTTTCGTACCGCCGCCAGGGCGTGCGGGTGGCGATCGTTGATGACGGCAACGGCTTCGTGGTCGACCCCGAGCTGCGGACGTTCGGCGGCCACTGGGGATTGCTCGGGCTCAGGGAACGCGCCGCGCAGGTTGGCGGCAGGTTGACCGTGCGCAGCGTGCTTGATTGCGGCACCGCCGTCGTCATGCGTGTCCCCTATGCGGCCGCCGGCTCCCGCTAGCTCCGCCGCTCCGCTCCCGAATCTCCCCATTGGGGGAATGGTGTCCCTCCCGGACGCGGCAATCTTTCCCTCCGATCGAGCGAAGAGGCAGTCGTGAGGGCCCAGGCCATATCGCGCCGGCGGAAAACAGCATGCGTTCGCGTCCTCATCGCCGACGACCATCCGGTGGTGCGAACCGGTCTCGCGGCGGTGATCGCCCAGGAGGACGATCTCTGCATCGTCGCGCAGGCGGAGGATGGGGCGCGCGCGGTGGCGTTGTTTCAGGAGCACCACCCCGACGTCGTGCTGATGGACCTGCGGATGCCGGAAATGGACGGGGTGGAGGCGATTCGCCGCATCACGACCGAGTTTCCCGATGCGCGGATCATCGCGCTCACGACATACGACGGCGACGCGGATATCCACCGGGCGCTCGCGGCGGGGGCCCAGGGTTACCTGCTCAAGGAAATGCTCGTCACGGACGTGATCACGGCGATTCGCAGTGCGTGGCGCGGGGCGCGCATTCTGCCGCCGGCGGTGGCGGTCAAGATGGCGGAGCACGCGCGGACCAAAGATCTCACCAAACGTGAGCTCGAGGTGCTCGGCCTCGTCGCGCGGGGATTGACCAACAAAGAGGTGGCGGTCGCGATCGGGCGCACCACCGAGACGGTCAAGCTGCATCTCAAGCGGATCTACGCGAAAATGCGGGTGTCCGATCGGACGCAGGCGGTCACGATCGGGCTGCGTCGGGGGTTGATTCACCTCGAGTAGCGCGACTGAGAACCGTTTCACGACGCCATGACACCACGCCGAGACGTTACGAAGCTGATACGTCTGGGCCATAGCGCCGACGTTTCGCGGGGCCAACTCTCAGCGTGATCCGTCTCGTGTCCCGCGCCCCGAGGAGAATGGCCCATGTCCGATGCCGCATGGCACACACCGCGATCGCCGAATTACCACCTGCATCCGCGCTGCCGCATCGGCCGCTACGTCGCGCCGCATCTACGCGTGCGCGGTACCGCGGATCGCGGCCTGTGCCCCGAGTGCCAGAAACTGCTGGCGAGCGCGCCTGTGCCACTGGACCCTCGCCCCGCCAGCGAGCAACGGCAGGCATCGTGATTCTCAAGTCGCTGCCGGACCGTCTCGTGTCCGCCCTCGGACCCCCGAACGAGCTCATCCTGCTGGGTGAGAACCTGCGCCGGCTGTTCTTCCGGGGATGGCGGCTGGGCGGACCCGTGACCGCAGGGGCCGACACGTTCACGCTCTACGTCGGCATCGAGGGCGACGTCTGGGAATACCAGGAGAGCATCGCCGGAATGCGCTGGTCGCACATGCTGGGCCTCGGCGACGCCGAGCGCGCGTTTGCACGCCAGTGCGAACGGCAGCAGCCGGACTATCTCGTCCGCGACGGCTGGCACGAGCTGCGGCGCCGGATTCGGACGCTCCGCAGAACCATCGGCGACGTGCAGCCCGCCTCCTGAGTGGGTCCCTGCGTAAAAGAAAGAGACGCAACCCCACCATCACCGCGAACTTGGTGCCCCTGCCGCGGCGCCGATCGCGCGCACTCTCGCTTCCAGCGCCATGCGCTCGAGCTTCTCGAACGGAAGCGCGACGAACAGGTCGATGCGGCGGCTCAGCATGAGAAACGCGTGGCGGAATGCCGCGCGTCGCTTCGCATCGTCGCCCTCCACCTCCGCCGGGTCGGGCATGCCCCAGTGCGCCACGACGGGCTGTCCGGGAAAAATTGGGCACGATTCTTTCGCGCGATCGCACACCGTGATGACGAAGTCCCAGTGTTTACGCTCGAGTCCGTCGAGGCCGCGCGGGACGTGACCGTCCCACGCGATATTCCATTCGCGCAGCGTCTCGATGGCCAGGGGATTGACGCGTGCCGCGGGCCGTGATCCGGCGCTCTCCGCGTGCAGGCGACCCTGCCCCTTCGCGTTGAGGAGCGCTTCGGCCATCTGGCTGCGTGCCGAGTTACCGGTGCAGAGGAAAAGAACCCGCAGCGTTCGCTTGGGTCCGGTCATGCCGGTTTGCGCGCGCGAATAAAGGCGCCCATGAGCCGGCCGCTCACCTCGCGCGCCAGCACGTCGGCATCGAGGCCCGCGCCTCCGAGCACCACGCGCGCGTCCTCGAACTGGTAGATCCGGGTGGGTTCGATCTCTACGTCCGTGAATCCGGCGGCCGTGAGGAGCCGGCGATATTCGGACTCCTCCAGCGCTCCGGCCACGCAGCCGACCCAGAGCTCCATGCTGCGGCGCACCGCGTCGGGGACGGCGCCGCGGCAGACGACATCCGACACGGCAAAGCGGCCGCCGGGCTTGAGCACACGGAACGCCTCGCGCAGCACGAGACTCTTGTCGACCGACAGATTGATGACGCAGTTCGAGATGATCACGTCCACGGCGCCGGCCGGGAGCGGGATGCGCTCGATCTCGCCTTTCAGGAATTCGACATTCGTGACTTTCGCGTTGGCTTGATTGGCGCGGGCGAGGGCGAGCATTTCGTCTGTCATGTCGAGGCCGTACGCCTTGCCCGTGGGGCCCACGCGTTTCGCCGACAACAGCACATCGATGCCGCCGCCCGAGCCCAGGTCGAGCACCGTTTCGCCGGCGCGCAATTGCGCGAGGGCGGTGGGATTGCCGCAGCCCAGCGACGCCAGGACAGCGCCCTCGGGGAGCGCAGCGATCTCGCTGGCATCGTACAAATTCGAGCTGACGGGATCGCAACCGCAGGCGCCACCCGGCCCGCATCTGCCGCGCGCGCCACCCAGCGCCTGGTTCGCCGCTGCGGCGTATTTCTCCTTCACCGTCTGCTGGATATCGCCGCTGCTCATGCGTTGTCCTTCCACTTGATCGAACAGGTTGATGGATAAAGGAAACAATCAGTCACAACAGGCGCGCGCGCAGCTCCCCGCGTGTTTTCCGGGCTTTACCGCCTGCGCGAACGCAGCAATCTGGTCCAGCACATCGCGACTCAGCGCATAGTAGATCCACCGCCCCTCGCGCCGGTCCGTCACGAGCCCCGCATCCTTGAGCGTCTTGAGATGAAAAGAGAGGCGTGACTGCGCCGCCTCCAGCGTGTCCTGCAGCTCACAGACGCACCGTTCGCCGTGGGACAGCAATTCGACGATCTGGAGTCGCGTCTCGTCGGACAGCGCGTGGAACCACTGCGCTGCAATCGAGTGCTGCGGGAGGGTGTCCGTGGCCATGGCGGAAAGGTATCAACAAACGTTGATATGTCAAACTTGCCGCCCCGACCCACTTTGTCTTAGGGGCAGTCCGCTTCCGCCTGCACCGTCACGGTTTTTGGCGTGCTGGGGGAAAACGCGTTGCTGATGACCAGGTGGAACACCCCAGGTCCGGAGACGCGTGCGTCAATCGTCGCCACGCGAACCGTGTCCGTTTGCCAGTACACCTGCGCCTTCTGATTTGCCTTCCAATTCCGGAAATTTTCATCGTCGATCAGGAAGGCCTGGAAGTCGTTATTGCCTCCCGTCAGCCCCACGATGCGGCCGGTAATGGCACAGTTCCGCTCGGGAAGGGTGAAGTCGTAATGCTCGTACGCACGATTCGGAACCTGGTCAGCCTGCCCGTTTGCCAGGGAGATCTTCACGGGTGCGCGCGCCTCTTCGCGCCCCGTTCTCGCGCGATACGCCGCCCAGACCCCGAGCAGCAACGCAATCGGTCCGAGTCCCCAAATGATCCACCGTGGCCTCGTCTGCGCGCTGCGCTCCGGCGAGACCTGGACGCTACTCTCACGGGGAGGGGGGGCCGGAGCAGGGGCGACACTCGTGCCGCCACTGACATCACGCCCACAGTGCTTACAGACGATGGCGACGGCATTAATCTCTTTGGCACAAAAGGGGCACGATTTCATGCGTCGAAGACCTCAAGCGTTGTAACGCAGCGCGGTCAAGTCGTTCCGCTCGACGAGAAAGCGGTAGCCTCGTGCCGCGAGGCGCTCGACGCACTCGTTCTGTTGGCGGTTCGACATGTGTTGGTGCTCGAATCGTATCACGAGCGGAGCGCAGACTTCGAAGTCGATGGAGCGCACGATCGCGTAATCGTGCGCTTCGGCGTCGATCTGCAGCACGTCGCAGCGTTGCAGTCCGTGTTCCTGCATCAGTGTGACCAACGTGACGCAGCGCACGTCGAAACCCTGGATGTCTCGAGCGGCCACCCCGTACCTGAGCAAGTGGGAGCGGTGCAGCGATGACTGCGGGATGTGCTTCCCCGCGAACGAGTACAGGGTGCGGACGCCTTCGGACTCGGCGACCGCCACGTTGACCGGTTTCATGTGTGGCGTGTCGGCATATACCTGCGTCAACACCGCAAAGGCGCGCGGCTCGGGCTCCACAACGATGCCCTGCAGGTGGTACTTGCGCACCAGCGCCCTGAGCGGGTCGGCCGAGCCGCCGGTAAATGCTCCCACCTGAATGACGGTGAGCTCCCGGCGCTGCGCGAGCGCGTAAGCGATCGCGAGCTCGAGGACATTGCCGACGGCCCATTCGCCGTGACGCACGAGGGTGGGCGGTCGCGCCGACCACTCGAGGCCCACGCTCCGCAGCACGACGTCACGCACGACCCGCTTCGAGATCACGCCATCTCCGCCATGTTTTGGTATCAGCCAATCGAGATCTGCAGGCCGCGCTGACACGCGCTGCAGGTCAGCGCCTGGGGGACATGCCAGCGGGAGCGGACTTCGAGCGGCTGCTCACTGCCGCAATCGGGACACGTGCCGCGCGCGCCGCGCGCGAGCTCGACGGTGTGCCAGCGCTCCACGCATTGGACCACGCCATAGAGCAGGAAGCCCGGCACGAGCAGGAAATGCGCGACCGGAATGACGAGGGACAACAGCGCCGCGCCCCACCATTTTCCGAGCCCCACGAGCGCGCGGCGTCCACGCTGTTCGCGGTTGAAGGCGGTGATGGTCACGGTCCCTGTCTGCGATTGAGCACTGTACCCGGTCAGTACGAAGGATTGAATGCGCGTGCGGGGCTGCTCGGGCATTGGCGGTGCTTCTAGCATACAGCAACAACAGGTCCCTGCGCTACGCTCAGGGCGCGCGCGTTTACGACAAGAAACGTTGAGGGCCCCTGCTCGTTCACACAGAGACGTGGTGCGTGATCGTAAAACCCGACTGAACACTGCCGGTCACGAACGGCAGCTCGAGTGCGGACCCGCCGTTCGAACGTGCGCGGCTGACGCCGCGGCTCGGGTGTGCCAGCTGGCGGCGTGGGCCTGGGCGCGTAGAATAGCCCCTCGGCCCACATGGGAGGGCAGGATGAACTGGAAGCTCGTTGCGCAACTGTCGCTCTTCGGCCTGGCGATGGGCCTCGCGACCGTGTTCGCGATTCCCTCGAACATCGAACCGGTGTTCTGGCTCGTCGTGTTTGGAATTTCGGCGTACTTCCTCGCGACTCGGACGAGCACACCGTTTCGCCACGGTGTTCTCGTGGGGATCGCCAACAGCGTGTGGGTAACGGCATCGCACGTGCTGTTCGTGAATCGCTACATCGCGACCCACCCTCAGGAAGCCGGGATGATGAAGTCCATGCCGCTGCCGGACTCGCCGCGATTCATGATGGTGATGGCAGGTCTCGGGATCGGGGTCGTATCGGGCATCGTGATCGGACTGCTCGCGCTACTCGCGACGAAGCTGGTCAGGTCACGGACCGCGCCGTCAACGGCCGGATAAGGGTCGTCGCCGAGACGCATGCCAAGCGGTGGCACACGGCGGATCGGGAAAACGGTGTGGCGCACGTCGATCTTTCCGGCCCAGCGACGCGCGAGGCCGTCACCGTTACGCGCGGATCGCTCGAGTGTTCACAAACACAATTCTACATTAGAAACGGGCGGCGGCAGTGAGGAAGCAAACCGGCCGCCCAATTTTTGTCCAGACAGCGCGTGGCGCATGGTCGCGGCTAATACCGCGGCTCGGCCGCCCGCTGAAGCGGAGACACACTCCCGTTTACGGGACGCGCCGAGTCGCGAGTTTACTCGCGCGTGGCTAAAGCCGCGGCTCGGCCGTCCGCTGAAGCGGAGTGAGTGACACCTCCCGTCTCACGGGACGCGCCGAGTCGCGAGTTTACTCGCGCATGATCGAGGCGGGGATTCT
>Ga0335082_10008236_pt1 | contig 11317 bp, 8 predicted proteins | sample Lox_Sample_41_FD_206718 | JGI IMG/M metagenome (GOLD analysis project Ga0335082, IMG submission 206718) | Soil microbial communities from Loxahatchee National Wildlife Refuge, Florida, United States - Lox_Sample_4.1 | ecosystem: Environmental > Terrestrial > Soil > Wetlands | place: USA: Florida... | reverse complement strand
TGGCCTTGGCAAGCTGGACGTTGCGGGCGGCGACGAGCTGCAGCGCCCTGTCCCGGGCGAGCACGGCGGTCGACTGCTTCAGCGCGGTAGATGACTGATCGCGCGCGGCCTTCGAGACGAATCCCTTCTCCGCCAGGGCCTCGTTGCGCGAGAAGTCGAGGTTCTTCTGCGCGAGGTCGGCCTCGTCGCTCGCCACGGTCTTCTCTGCCGCTTCGAGATTCTCCTGCGCTGTCGCGAGCTGTCGCATCTGGACCTGCAGGTTGGCCTCGGCGATCGCCACCTGCTGACGGTAATCGGAATCGTCGACGCGCGCGATGAGGGTGCCCGCCTTGACCCACTGCCCTTCGTCGAAGGGCAGCTCGACGATTCGGGACTGCACCGTCTTGAAGCTCAGCACGCTTTGATGCGCCTCGATGTTGCCCGAGACCGTGATGAGCTGCTTCACCGGCGCCGCACCGAGCCATGACCCGAGGAGCGCGCGCGGCGCGGGAAACGCGAGCACGACGCCGGCCACCACGACTCCCGCGGCGATCGCGAGCTTCGTCCGCGATCCCCGCGGCCCGCCTTCCGACGGGGTGCTCACGGGACGATCCCTCCCGCAGGCCACGCAGGCCGCCGGTTCCTGCGCGAGCTCAAAGGGTGCGGAAAGTTGGCGGGGAGGCCCACGCGCACCACGGTCACGAGGGTCCTCTCGCCCGCGAGCCTCGCGGAGCCTTCACGCTGCTGGGAAGCCCACCGTCTGCGCGAGCACGATCCGCTGCTCGACCCGCAGCCCGATCGCCGGCGCGAGCCGCTTGCGGTCGACGAGCCCGCGCACGACCGTCGCGAGCCCGGACGAGGCACAGAACAGATAGACGTTCTGCGCAATGACGCCGGCATCGGCGGCAGCGAAGAATGCGCGCTCCTCGGCGCTCGCCTCGTGCATGCGCGCGAAATCCGCGACGTAAACCAGGTTCAGCGGCGCAAGGCTCACGAAGTCCTGAACACCCGTCAGCGGGCGAAGATCGCCCGCCACGACGAGCCGCAGCGCGTGCGCCAGGGCGTCGTAGCGGTACACGCCGTCGCGAAGCGCCGCGTACAGCCCGATCTCCCGCCAGTTGTGCGCCGACGGTGCGGTCCGCCCGCCGGTGTCCCGCCGATTGATGCCGAAGGCCACCCACAGCAGCGTTGATAGAAGCTCGGACGGGAGCGCCCTCGGCTCGAACGCGCGCGAGCTCTTACGCGACTGCAAGGCGTGCATGAGGGTTCCCGTCCCATCCGATCGTGGTGGGGGAAGCTGTATCGATCGCTGCTCCTGCGCGAACGTGACAGTTGACATAAGCGCCATCTCCTCGAGGACCGACGGCCGGCAAGCGCCGATATTCGCCAGGACACAGATTATTCCAAGGGGTACGCCGCGACTTGACCCAGCGCAAACACGACCGGACGCCCATCGGCGCCTTGGGTGCCTCGGCTGACGCTCAGCTGACGATTTGCTTGCAAGAGAATTACCAGTGATGGCGTTGGTTGCACGACCTCGGACGGCAGCCCCTTCGCGCGAACAGGGCTGTCGCCCCTGCAATCAAAGGGGCAGCGCAGCTTGACTTGCGTCAACAGCCCCCCAAGGGTGGGGAGTAGCGTCGTCGAGCAGGCGGCCGACTCGACCAAGGGCGAAACGGATGGAGTCCGGTAGATGAACGAGCGCGCGAGCGGGCGGCTCGACGAGGCTGCGTCCGCCGACTCGTTGCGCCCGCAGCCCGCTCCGGAATCGCGCCCGAGTCTGTGGCGCAACCGGTGGGTCCCGATCGGAGCAGGCATTGCGTTGGTTGTCGCGACTGCGATCGCCTATTGGTCACTGCAGGGCGAGGCGCCGGTCCAATACGTAACGCTCCCGGTCACCCGCGGCACCGTTGCGCGGACCGTCTCCACGAGCGGCACGGTCAACCCCGAGCTGACGATCATCGTGGGGTCCTACGTTTCGGGCGTCATCCGGGAGCAGTACTGCGACTACAACACCCGCGTGAAGAAGGGCCAGGTTTGCGCCAAGATCGATCCGCGGCCGTTCCAGACCGTCGTTGACCAGGCCAGGGCCGCACTTGCCACGACGCGGGCCCAGCTTGTCAAGGACAGGGCCACGCTCGCCTACGCGAAGATCAGTTTCGAGCGCAACAGCGGGCTGCTGAAACGAGGAATCGTTTCGCAGGATACGCTGGACGCGTCGAAGAGCGCCTACGATCAAGCACAGGCGCAGGTCGAGCTCGACCTGGCCACGATCCAGCAACGCGAGGCCGAGCTCGCGACCGCCCAGGTCAATCTCGACTACACGAACATCATCTCGCCGGTCGACGGCACCGTCGTGTCGCGCAACATCACGATCGGCCAGACGGTGGCGGCGAGCTTCCAGACGCCGACGCTCTTCCTGATCGCGACCGACCTCACCCGGATGCAGGTGGACACGAATGTCAGCGAAAGCGACATCGGGCAGATCAATCAGGGCAACCAGGCGACCTTCACGGTGGAGGCATTTCATAACCACCCGTTCGAGGGCAGGGTGGTCCAGGTGCGCCAGGCGCCGCAGACCGTGCAGAACGTCGTGACCTACGACGTGGTGATCGGCGTCGCCAACAAGGACCTCCTGCTCAAGCCGGGAATGACCGCGACGACGCGAATCATCACGGCGCAGAGGGACGACGTCTTGCGCGTTCCGGACCAGGCGCTGCGCTTCTCGCCCGGCGGGCCGGCGCAGACGGCCGCGCCGACCCCGGCGACCGGCGCCGCCGCGGGATCGGCCGGGCGGCAAGGGCATGTCTGGGTGCTGCGCGACGGCCAGCTGCGGCAGGCGGCGGTCAGGACGGGACTCGACGACGACACCTACTCCGAGGTGCTTGGGGGCGGGCTGAGCGCCGGCGAAGAGGTCGTGGTCGGCGTGCAGCGGGCGAGCGTGACTCGAGACGTCGCCGGACCGCGCCTCTTCGGCCGTTGAGCAGCACGGCGCTCGGGCGATGGCGACACCCATCATCGAGATCAGGGATATCACCCGGGTCTATCGCCTGGGCGATGTCGAGGTGCGTGCGCTCGACGGCGTGAGTCTCGTGATCGGGCGCGGCGAGTTCGTCGCCATCATGGGATCGTCCGGATCGGGCAAGTCCACCTTGATGAACGTCCTTGGCTGCCTCGACCGCCCGAGCAGCGGCCACTACAGTTTCGAGGGGGCGGACGTCGCGGGCCTCGCAGAGCCCGAGCTCGCCCGCATCCGCAGCGAGCGCATCGGGTTCGTCTTCCAGAGCTTCAACCTGCTCGCGCGGACGAGCGCGATCGAGAACGTCGCATTGCCGCTGTTCTACGCGGCCAGCGGTCCGGCGCGGCGATCCGAACGCCTGCTGCGCGCGCGCGAGGCGCTGCGTCTGCTCGGGCTCGGCGACCGCGAGCGGAACACGCCCGGCCAGCTGTCGGGCGGACAGCAGCAGCGCGCCGCGATCGCGCGGGCGCTGATCAATCGGCCGGTCGTCCTGCTCGCCGACGAGCCGACCGGGAACCTCGATACGCGCACCTCGCACGAGATCATGCACACGTTGGGCTCGCTCAACCGCACCCAGGGCGTGACGATCGTGGTCGTGACGCATGAATCCGACATTGCTGCCTACGCTGACCGCACCGTCACCATGCGCGACGGACGGATCCAGTCCGACCAGCGGAACCCGGCTCGGGCGACCGAACGGCCGGGAGGCACCGAGGCCGTCACCGCATACGGCATTCGAGGCCCCGAGCGCGTAGTGAGCGCCGGTACCTCGGGCCCGGTCTGGGCATTCGTCTCGATGACGCTCGCGGCAGCCGCGCAGGCGCTAGGACGCAACAAGCTGCGTTCGGCCCTGACAATGCTGGGCGTGTTCATCGGGGTTGCCGCGCTCATCGCGATGGTGGCCGTGGGCCGGGGCGCCAACGAGGCCGTCAGGAAGCAGATCGAGAGCCTTGGGACCAACCTGCTCGTCGTCCTGCCGGGCGCGACCACGGCGGGCGGCGTGCGGGCGGGCTTCGGAAGCGCCTCCACGCTGACGGTGAGTGACGCCCAGGCCATACGCCGCGAGGGATCGGCCGTCGCGCTGGTGAGTTACCTGATCCGACAGCTCGGACAGGTGCAGTTCGGAGGGCAGAACTGGACGACGAGCATCCAAGGGGTGACCCCCAGCTACCTGAGGACGGCCAACTGGCAGATCGCAAGCGGCCGAGCGCTCTCGGCCGACGACGAGGACAGCGCGGAAATGGTATGTCTGATCGGGCAGACGGTGTACCAGCAGCTGTTCGGCGCGGGCGAGAACCCGGTGGGCGCGATCGTCCTCCTGAAGGGAATGCCGGTGCGCGTGGTCGGCCTGCTCGCGGCGAAAGGCCAGAGCTCGTACGGCCAGGATCAGGACGACGTGCTGATCATTCCCTTCACCACCGCCGAGCGCAAGGTCCTGGGGGTCGCAGCGCCCGGCCAGGCGCAGTCGACGCTCGCCGCGACCTATCCGCCGCCGCCCAATCCCTACGGCACGCCGGCGCGCCTGACCGGCTACGTGAACCAGATCTACGTCCAGGCGGTGAGCCCGGATCTCGTTTCGACGGCGCTCCAGCAAGTGACCGACACGCTCATGCGCCGACACCATATCCGGCCGGGGGACACCGCCGACTTTGCGGTGCGCAACCTGAGCCAGATCGCGGAAGCGGCCGAGGGCAGCAGCCGGATCATGGCGCTCCTGCTCGCGACCGTCGCCTCCATTTCGCTCCTGGTCGGCGGCATCGGCATCATGAACATCCTGCTCGTGTCGGTCACCGAGCGCACCCGCGAGATCGGCCTGCGCATGGCGATCGGCGCGCGCCGGCTCCAGGTGCTGCTCCAGTTCCTGGTCGAGGCGGTCATGCTGAGCGTCACGGGCGGTGCGGCGGGCATCGTCGCCGGGATCATCGCCTCGCTCCTGATCGCGAGGATCGTGCACTGGCCCACGCTGCTCTCGGCGAGCGCCGTGGCGGGCGGGTTCCTCTTTTCCGCCGCGGTCGGCATCTTCTTCGGCTACTACCCGGCCCGCAAGGCCTCGCACCTCGACCCCATCGAGGCGCTGCGTTACGAGTGACGACACTTCGCCCGCGAGCCGTGAGCTCTCCAATGCGCCGGGCATTCGCCGCGAGCGCGGCAGTCCTCCTCGGGGCCTGCGCCGTCGGTCCGGATTTCTCGCGACCAGAACCGCCCCGGCCAGAGAGCTACACCGCTTCGGGCGTGGACCTGCCCGCCGCCGGGCCGATTGACGTCAAGCAGACGCTCGCTCCGGGCGGCGCGATCATCGCCCAGTGGTGGGGGCTCTTCCTCTCGCCCGAGCTCGATCAGGTTCTCACCACGGCCGTCGCGGGCAGTCCGACCCTCGACGCCGCACGTGCCACGCTCGCGCAGGCACAGAAGCTGGTCGTCGCCGTGCGGGGCGCGTTCTATCCGCAGGTGGACATTAACGCATCAGCGGTCAGGGAGACGGGTACGGCGCTCGGTTCGGTCGGAGTCCCGCGCGTCATCAACGATGTCTACAGCGTCGGCCCAGCGGTGAGCTTCAACGTGGACGCCTTTGGCGGGACCCGGCGCGCCGTCGAGCAGCAGGCCGCACTCGCCGAATTCCAGCGCTACGAGCTCGCCGCGGCTTATCTCTCGCTCACCGGCAATAGCGTCATCCAGGCGATCAGCATCGCCGCCGCGCGCGACCAGATCCAGGCCGTGGCGGAGATCATCGCCATCGACGAGCGAAACCTCGAGCTCGTGCGTATCGCGGAGGAAGCGGGCAAATCGGCCCACGTCGATGTGCTGAGCGCGGAAAGCCAGCTCGCCACCGACAAGGCGTTGCTGCCGCCGATCAAGCAGCAATTGAGCGCCGCACGCCATGCGCTTTCCGTGCTTGCCGGCACGTCGCCCGCCGAGTGGACGCCCCCTGACTTCGACTTTGACGCGCTGCACCTCCCCGCAGAGCTCCCAGTGAGTCTGCCCTCGACGCTCGTGCGCGAGCGTCCGGACATCCTGGCGGTCGAGGCGCAGCTGCACGCCGCAAGCGCCGCGATCGGCGTGGCGACCGCGCGCCTGTACCCGGACATCACGCTTTCGGCCTCGTGGGTCGAGCAGACGGCGAGCACCGGCGGCGTGTCCCTCGGCTCGAGCGGCCTCTGGAGCCTCGCCGCGGAGCTCACGTCCCCGGTCTTCCATGGCGGCACGCTGGAGGCCCAACGACAGGCGACGGTGGACGCCTTCGCCGCGCAGCTCGGAACCTACCGCGCGACGGTGCTGCAGGCCTTCGGTCAGGTCGCCGACACGCTGCGTGCACTTCAGCACGACGCCGAGGCGCTGGCGGCGCAACAGGTCGCGCTCGAAACAGCGCAGGCCTCCCTCGAGCTCACGCAGGAGAGCTTCGCCGAGGGGCAGGCGAACCTTCTGCAGCTGCTCCAGGCACAACGCCTCTATCAGCAGGCACGCCTCGGCTATGCGAAGGCCAAGGGCCAGCGATACCTGGACACGGCCCAGCTCTTCGTGGCGATGGGCGGCGGGTGGCGAGAGTGGAGCGATCCGGGCCCCCCCCACGAAGCCAAATGAGGGGCGGGACGTAGGATGTCACCAGTCGGAACAGTCAAAGGAGGCCGCATGGGCCGATGTCTCGCGCTCGTAATGGGAATGGCGTTCACAGCGTCCGCTTTCGCGCAATCGCCGGGGGGGACGGACCGGGAGATCAGGAAGCTGACCGCAGAGAGCGGCTGCGACTTGTGCCACACGCTCGAACCGAGAAAATCGCCCGCGAATGAGGTTCTCCCTATCGGTCCGGCGTGGAAGGACATCGCGCGCAAATACCGGGGACAAAAAGATGCGGTTGACCGCCTGACGAACATCGTTCTGCAAGGCTCCGGCAGCGGCCCGCGCGATCGCCACTGGAGCCGCGAGGCGAGCGGCGTGGCCATGCCGCCCAACACGGTAGAAATCAGTCGAGCGGATGCCGAGCGGGTCGTGCGCTGGATCCTGTCCCTGCAGAACTAGAGCTGGCGTCAGCGGAGGATTCGGCACGACCTTGCCCGCGGAACTCCATGCCGAGCCAAACCGAGCGCTTGATCCAGGTCAAGTTCGGCTGCCGACGATCGCCTACTGTGGACCTGAAGTCGTAGCGGTCCGCATTGCAGGAAGCGCGCAGTGACTGGCGGTATCACTCGACGGGAATTCCTCAAAGGTACGGGCGGGGCGATCGCGGGCGTCGCGATGCTCGATACGGGCCTGTCGGCCGCGGAACGTGCTTCAGGGGCGTCGGCAAACGACAACCGCGGGGACTCCGGCTCGCGCGAGATCGTTCTCGACGTGAACGGTGTGCAGCGCGCGGTAACCGTCGAACCACGGATGACGCTTGCCGAGGTCCTGCGCGGGCCGCTCGATCTCACAGGCACGAAGATCGGCTGCGACCGGGGCGCATGCTCGGCCTGCACGGTGTGGGTCGACCGTGCGCCCGTTCTCTCCTGCATGCTGCTCGCGGTCGATGTCGGCGTGCGGAGAGTCGTGACGATCGAGGGGCTCGCCCGCGGCGAAGCGCTTCACCCGGTCCAGTCCGCGTTCATCGCCCGCGATGCGATTCAGTGCGGCTTCTGCACGCCGGGACTCGTCATGAGTTGCGCGGCGCTCGTCGAAAAGAGTCCCAGTCCGTCTCCAGAGGACGTGAAGGCGGCGATCGGCGGGCATCTCTGCCGGTGCGGGACTTACCCGCACGTGCTCGAAGCAACGCTCGATGCGGCGAAGGCCATGAAGGGGTGACCATGGCGAGCGGCGATACGCGCATGCAGAAGCACCCGGTCGGCATCCTTCCCGGGACGCTCGCAGAGGTCGAGCGCCGGGTGCCTGTCGACGAGGCGCCGCCGCTCGCACCCAACGCGCAGCTGGCATGGATCGGGAAGCCGGTCTCCCGCGTCACCGGCCGGGCCAAGGTGACGGGTGCTGCGCGCTTTACCGTCGACGTGAAGCTTCCGGGCATGCTGCACGGGCGCCTTCTCCGTTCGCCGCACCCGCACGCCCGACTGCTCGCGCTCGACTTGAACGGAGCGGCAAAGCACCCGGGCGTGCGAGCCGCGCTTGCTGTGAACGAAACGGTGGGCCGTGCGGTGGAGGCGCCGCCCGATGGCGGCTCGACCCTTGGTACGGCCGGGCGGCGCGTGCTCTACGTCGGCGACGTGGTCGCGGGCGTGGCGGCGGAAACGCCGGCGGCGGCCGAGGGGGCGTTGAGCCTGATCAAAGCCGATTACCAGCCGCTGCCGTTCGTGGTCGATATCGAGAGCGCGCGCAGAAGCGATGCGCCGGCGGTGTTCGAACGCCCCGTCCACGGCGAGGGCTACGGCGGCGGGACGCCGAGCGGCGCACCACTGCCGCAGCGAGGAAACGTCCGCGGGCCCAACAATGCCGGCTCCCGCGGCAACGTGAGCGAGGGATTCGCGCAGGCCGACGTTCTCGTCGAGGGCGAGTACCGCACCCAGGTGCAGACCCATTGCTGCCTCGAAACCCACGCGGTCGTGGCCGACTGGCGAGCCGACGAGCTCACGGTCTACATGTCGACCCAGTTCACGGCCGGGGTACGCAGCGAGCTCGCGCATGCGTTCGGGATTCCGCTCAGCCGCGTTCGCGTCGTCGTCGATGCGATGGGCGGCGGATTCGGCTCCAAGTCGGGTGCGGGCAACTACGTGCGCGCGGCGGTGGCCCTTTCGCGGCAGGCGGGTGCGCCGGTGCGGGTCGTCCTCGACCGCAAGGAAGAGCATCTCGACAGCGGAAACCGTCCGGGCACGGTCCAGAAGATGCGCATCGGCGCGAAGCGCGACGGCACGCTCGCCGCGATCTCGCTCGATACGTATGGCACGGCCGGCGTCAATATCGGCGCCGGAGTGGGGTTCATCGCGCAGGGGATGTACTCGTGCGAGAACTTCGCGATCGCCCAGTCCGACGTGTTCATCAATGGCGGGCCCGGGTGCGCGATGCGCGCTCCGGGCAACGTGCCGGGCGCGTTCGCGCTCGAGCAGTCGGTCGACGAGCTCGCTGAAAAGCTCGGCATGGATCCGCTCGTGCTGCGCGACCGAATCGATCCGAGCCGGGTGCACCGCGAGGAAAGGCGCCTCGGCGCCGCGCGCTTCGGCTGGAGCCGGCGGCGGCCGCCCGGCGCCGACCCCGGCCCGATCAAGCGCGGGGTCGGGATGGCGCAATCGTACTGGGGCGCGAACGTGCACACGAACGCCTCGTGCGAGGTGCGCATCCTGCGCGACGGGTCGGTCGAGATACTGTCCGGCGTGCAGGACATTGGAACGGGCATTGGCACCGTGCTTGCACAGGTCGTCGCCGAGGAACTTGGGCTGCGTCCGGAGGAGATCGTCGTTCGCATCGGCGACACGGATTTTCCCGCCGGCCCGCCGTCGTACGGCAGCATGACCACGGCCTCGATCACGCCGCCGGCGCGCAACGCGGCGCACCGCGTGCTCCGCGAACTGCTCGAGACTGTAGCGCCCGCGCTCGGCGCAGCTCCGGAGGGGCTGGTCGCACGCGAGGCACGTATCGCGACCGCCGATAACGCGCGCGGCATGAGCTTCCGGGAGGCGGCGGCGCGGCTTCGCACCGAGCGCATCGGCGCCGTGGCGAGCCGTTCGGACGACTACGGCGGTTTCGCCCGCAAGTTCGGCGACATGGCGTCTGCGCAGAGCATGCTGGGGGGCGTGCAGTTCGCGCAAGTTGCGGTGGACGTCGAGACCGGCATCGTGCGCGTGGAGCGGGTGGTCGCTGCGCAGGACTGCGGCCGCCCGATGAATCCACGGCAGATCGAGAGCCAGGTGCACGGTGGAATTCTCATGGGCCTCTCCTACGCGCTATACGAAAACCGCGTGATCGACCGGCACACCGGGCACGTGCTCAACGCCGATCTCGAGCATTACAAGATCGCGCGGTCGCGCGAGGCGCCCGCAATCGAGGTGATCCTCCTCGAGAACTACCAGGGCACAAGCGCGACCGATGCCTACGGTATCGCGGAGCCGTCGAACATCGCCACCGCGCCGGCGATCGCCAACGCCGTGTACAACGCCACCGGCGTGCGTGTGCGCGAGCTGCCCATGACGCCCGCCAATGTCCTAGCCGCGCTCGGGCGCGTTCCGGGAAGGGGGCCCCGCGCATGAACCGCTTCGAATGGGTGGCCGCGCGCGGTCTCGCCGAGGCGGCCGGCGCGGGCAGCGTCACCGTGGCCGACGCGATGCGGACCCGGAGCGGCCGGCCCGATACCGAAGCCGTCATCCTGAAGGCGGGCGGCGTGGACCTGCTGGACCTGATGAAGGAGGGGTTGCTCAGCCCACGGCGCGTCGTTAATTTGCGCGCCATGCCCGACTTGAGCGCGATCATCGAGGAGCCGGGCGGAGTCGTCCGCATCGGATCGATGGTCACGCTGGCGCGGCTCGCCGAGCACCCCCTGATCCGCACCCGCTACCGCGCCGTTGCCGAGGCTGCAGGACAGTCGGCCAGCCCGCAGATCCGGCAGATGGCCACGATCGGCGGGAACCTCCTGCAGCGGCCGCGCTGCTGGTATTTCCGGTCGCTGCATCATCACTGCGTGAGAAAGGGCGGTGAAGCGTGCTTCGCGTTTGCCGGCGAGAACGAATATCACGCGATCTTCGGCCATAACGGCTGCGCCATCGTACATCCTTCGACCGCCGCGACGGCTTTGGTCGCATTCGATGTCCGGGTCGAGCTGGCGGGCCCAGACGGCCGGAAGCGCGTCGTGGCGCTGGAGGATTTCTTCCTGACGCCCGAGCAGGACATCGAGCGCGAGAACGATCTGAAGCCGGGCGAGATCCTCACCGCCGTGCTGCTGCCGCCGCTGAAGCGGGGTACTCGGTCAGCACACTTGCGGCAGGGCGAGCTCGCCTCCTTCGACTGGCCGCTCGCCGATGTGGCCGTTGTCCTCGACCTCGGGGCCGGAAGCGTTTGCGAGCGCGCGTCGGTGGTCCTCGGCGCCGCGGCCCCGGTTCCGTACCGGGCCAAAGGGGCGGAGAAGATCCTCGCCGGGAAGGCGATCAACGACGGTGCCGCGCGCGACGCGGCCCATGCCGCCCTCGCAGGCGCGATGCCGCTCAGCCGGAACGCCTACAAGCTGCCGATGTTCGAGGCGCTGGTGAGGCGGGCCCTGCTCAGCGCACTACAGTAGGCCCACCGCAAACGATGCCGCGCGCAGTGGGCAGAATCCAGCGATCTCCATGGACGGGTGAAGAGATGATTCGCTTCCGCGGCGCTTTGCAGGTGTGCATCCTCTTGACGTCAGTACACGCGTCAGCCTTCGCTGCC
>Ga0335082_10008235_pt1 | contig 11318 bp, 8 predicted proteins | sample Lox_Sample_41_FD_206718 | JGI IMG/M metagenome (GOLD analysis project Ga0335082, IMG submission 206718) | Soil microbial communities from Loxahatchee National Wildlife Refuge, Florida, United States - Lox_Sample_4.1 | ecosystem: Environmental > Terrestrial > Soil > Wetlands | place: USA: Florida... | reverse complement strand
GCCTCAAGGTAAAAGTACAGGGAACTTATACCGAGAGTCGGCTGCTGGTAGCGACATCGATAAAGTTCAATAACAAAGACCTGAGACAGGCTGAAGCGATCGAGGCAGGTACATTACACCTGAAGATGCAAGCGGAAGAGCACGCCGCCGAGTTGGAGCGGCAGAAGCAGGCTCTGGAGGCGCAGAACAAAGCATTGCAGGAGCAACAGGCGCAGCTAAAGGAGCATGAGGCCAGGATCGCGGCCAACAAAGCCCAGATCGAAGCCAACACCGCCCGCTTCGGTCAGCTTGACGACTACTACATTTACGACGAGGTCACCGTTTACTTCGGCAATGGGCAAGTGAAGGTCGATCCCAAATACAACGAACAACTGTTGGCCCTGGCTGAGAAGGCCAAGACCGTCGAAGGTTATGTGATCGAGGTAGTGGGCTATGCCTCAAGCACGGGCAGCGTGGCGCTAAACCAGAAACTTAGCCAGCAGCGCGCCAACAATGTAACCAACTTCCTGCTGCAACAAGCACACGTCCCGACCACTCGCATGCTCGCCGAGGCCGCGATGGGCGAGTCGCATGCCGTTGGAAACGAGAAAACTGCGCAGGGCCAGGCGGAGAATCGCCGCGTGCTGGTACGCGTGCTGCAAAACAAGGCGATCGCGGGAATCTAGCGCCGACGGTCACGTTCGATTCTTGAGCTTGGTGACCCTCCGTACCTCCTTGCAGAGAAGCCGTGCCCGCTCCTTGGCTTCCTGCGCCGCACGGACGTCTACCTTGCGGTCGAGGAACGACTGCTCCGCGCGCAGCTTCAGGAAGTTGGCCAGGCGATCGGCGTCGAGCTGCCCTGATTGCACAGCAGCGAGAACCGCACATCCCGGCTCCGACTGGTGGCTGCAATCGCGGTAACGGCACCCCATCCCGATTTCATCGATATCATCGAAAGCCGAGTTGATGCCGCTCCCGACATCCCAGAGTTGCAGCTCCCTCATGCCGGGAGTATCGATCACCAGCCCACCCGTTTTGACCGCAAACATCTGCCGTGAGGTGGTGCTGTGACGGCCGCGATCGTCGTGCTCGCGCACAGGCAGCGTTGATTGCACTTCAGACCCAAGCAGGCGATTGATGATCGTCGACTTGCCAACGCCAGAAGAGCCGATGAGCGCCGCTGTCTTGCCGCTCCCGATATAGCGGAACAACGTATCGAAGCCTTCGCCATCGCCTGCGCTGATGGCGTGCACCGGAACACCGGGTGCCGTGGACTCAGCATCGGCAGTCTTCCTAAGCAGGTTGTCGCAAAGGTCGGCTTTGTTGAGAAGGATGACCGGTTGCGCCCCGCCCTCCCACACCAGCGCGACGTACCGCTCGAGGCGGCGCAAGTTGAACTCCTGGTTCAAGGCCGAGACGATGAAGACGATATCGAGATTGGCAGCAATGACCTGCTCTTCCATCGTCCTTCCAGCGACTTTACGCGAGATCTTGCTACGCCGCGTCAGGACGTGATGGATCACTGCTCGATCAGCACATGCAGCTTCGGCGGCGACCCAATCACCAACCGCGGGCAGGTCACTGGCACATCTCGCCTGAAACAGGAGCCTGCCCGCGAGCTTCGCCGGCGTCTCTCCGCGTTCTCTCCAGACGCGGTAGTGTCCTTTCATCACGCTGCTGACACGTGCGGGCACTAGTTCCCGCCGCAAACGCATTTCGAACTCAGTTTGAAAACTGGCATTCCAGCCTAATTCCAATAAAGTCACTTTGAATCCTCATAGGCGCACACGTATGCGCCGATTTGAAAGTGAAAAGGAATGGACAGGCTGTAACCAGATTTACTGCGAGATGGAGGCAGACCTGCCCGCCGGCGTGGCAATTACGGCTTGCATAGGCGCCTCCTTGGAATGGCTGCGGGCATCGCCCGCCCAGTGATTATAACGCGCGCGCGCGGGATCCCAGACACAGCCACCTAGTTGTTCGGCTGCGGCCCTGAGTTCGACACCGGGCTCAGACTCGACTCGGTCTTGGGAAGCTTCGGCGTCTGATCAACATCGGTTGCGAATAACATGAAGTGATCGAAAGTCTCGCTGCGGTGAAAGCGCTTCTTTCCTAGGCTTACGTACAGATCCGCACTGGTGGGCAGCCACAGGTTGGTATCCTGGTTCTTGAACTGCACCGGACCATAGTTGACGCTGGTGTGTTCGGTGTTCAGGTGTATCTCGGGAATTCCCTTAACCAGGTCGGTTTCCAGGTGAATGATCTGGAAGTTGTCGGCCGATACCCAGGCAAGTCCCTTGAGGCTTACCGGGTAGTAATTCTTGTTGACTACGTAAGACCTCAAACGGCTCGGTTTGTCATCGAGCTGACGGAAATGCACCACCCAGGCCGAATGACCCTTCCAGTCGCCAAGCCCTTCACAACGCATCTCGAAGTCATCGCGAAATAGCGGATTGAACGCGATCGCCAAGACCGGCAAGCCGGTGGTTGTAATGTTGTCGGGCATGTTCAGGTTGTCCGCATTGCGGTATTCCTGAACCGCCAACATGCCGGCCGCGGGCTGGCTGATGGAAACCACGTAGTTGTATTCCCTGGTTTCGCGGTTTCTGGGCTCACCCTGCGGGGAGATGTTTTCGTGCACCATGTGTTCGATGGCCGAATACTGAGACACACTGTCCACCAGTCGCTTCGATGGATTCGCGGTCATCTGCACAAGGTTCGCGGGACACTGAACTCCGGCAGCTACCGTCGGCTTCTTAGTATCGACATCCAAGGGCATTCCAACGCGACTGTTGGCAGCTTCGATCTCGGCGGCGAGAGACGGATCGGCGATGCCGGCATTGGCGTGGACATTCTGTTCGAGGTTGGAGATCAGTTCTTTGACCTGCGGTGCGACCGAACTCGACGGATCTCCTTCCAGATAGGCTTGCAAAACGGGGATGGCGTCTTTGTAATTGCCGAGGTACGCCAGCGCCTGCCCGAGAATCAGGCGGGCCGACGCGTCTTCACTGCCGCCGTGGTCTACCAGCCACTGCGCATTGACACGGGCCTTCTCATACTGGCCCACTTTCAGGCAGGAATTTGCCAGGACTCTACGCGCCACCAGGGAATCGCCACTGTGTGCCACCACGACTTCCGCTGACTGGGCGGCGTGGGCATAGTCTCCGCGCCGGTAGTAAAGCTGCGCCAGAAGATTTTGCGCCTGTATGTTTTTTGGGTCTAGCTTGGTCGAGGCGAGCAGATACCCGAGTTCGCGGTCTTCATCCTTCTGCTGAAGCGCCAGGTATCCCAGCAGGAACTTGATCGACGAACTGCTGGAATATTCGCGGTCAGCAGCCTCGAGGTATTTGCGGGCTTCCACAAAATTGCCCAATTGCAAGGCCCGCACTCCCTTTTCCCCATCCTTCCTTGCCTTCGACGGTAGTCCTGTTTCTTCATCAAGACTGAGGTTCACGGCTGCGGGATCGCGCGGCAGGTACACGGTTTCCGTGAAATCATGAGCGAGGTCGGGAATTTCAATCTGCTGGTGGGCCGCCACATACCCTGCCGAACCAGCCTCGATCAGGTATTTGCCGGGCGTAATTCCATTGAAGATTGCTTCTGTACCGCGAGCAATCTCGAAGTACACCCTGCCCGTATCCTGGCTGGTCACTCTTACCAGAGCCTGCTGCTTCAGAGGCTGTTTGTTCGAATCCAGGATGGTGACGTGAATCGCACCCGATCGGCGGGTGTCATCCGGACGCCCGGAAGGCGAATTGCTCATCGGCGTCCCTAGGCCACTCGTAGGTGTCCCTATAACTGGCGGGGGAATGGACCCCCCTTGCGCTTGGCAAAGCACTGGGAGGACGACAATGACTGCTACGCCGATTAGCAATAGGCGAAACGGCCGAAGCTTCCCACCAAATACATAGGGTGACTTAGAGCCGTTTGCTATGGTAGAGGCGCGAATGCCCATACAACCCCCCAACCCGAAGGACTAAGGATACCGCGATTCAGCGCGAATTGCTGGATTTTGGGACATCCGCCAGGTCAAGCTTTTGTAAACACTCCTAAACTGGGACATTTCGCACTCCGCCGGGGATGTAGCGCAGCAGAGCTGACGCATTCCGCTTAACGATGCGTCTTGTGTCCCTATCGGACTTCAAATACGGGTTTTCCGCCGTACTGAACCACTTGTGAGGAGCGCGCCCTTCAGCCTTGCCACGATTCCGCGTCCGAAGAGCGCTTGTACGAGCGCCTGTGCCTGCTCCTGAAATTGGCTGCCATAGCCGTACCACCAGACTTTCTTCATATTCGGCAGCAGGTCGGAGTCGATGTACTTCACCTGCACCATCTCGGCCATGCCCATCTCGCCGTGCGTGCGTCCGATGCCGCTTTGTTTGAATCCCCCATGCGGCGCCTCGGAGATGCCAAAGCAGGAGATCATGTCGTTGATCATCACTGTGCCGGCCTTGATCTGGCGCGCGATGGCCTCGCCCCGCTTGCGGTCCCTCGTCCATACGCTGGCAGCGAGTCCAAACTCGCTGTCGTTGGCGAGGTCAATTGCTTCTTGCTCAGTATCGAACGGTGCGACAGGCAGGATTGGCCCGAAGGTTTCTTCGCGGATAACGCGCATTTCGGGGGTGACATCAGCCAGCAGCGTGGGAGCATAGAAGTTCTCACCCAGTTCTATCAGTCGTCTCCCGCCGGCAAGCAGGCGGGCGCCGCGACGCACTGCATCGTCGACGTGAGCCTCGACGACTGCTAACTGGCGCGCGTGAATCAGCGGACCCATCTCGACTTCTGAGTCGAGTCCATTACCAACGCGCAGTCGGCCAATCTTGTCGATCATCATCCGCAAAAACGCTTCGTAGATACTGCGATGCACGTAACAGCGTTCCACCGACAGGCAGGTCTGTCCTGCATTCATGAACCCGCCCCAGAGCGCGCCGCTGGTAGCGACGTCAAGATCAACATCCGGCAGCACGATCATCGGATCTTTTCCGCCGAGCTCCAGTACCACTGGCAGCAAGCGTCGCGCTGCCATTTCCGCCACGCGCTTGCCAGTGGCAACGCTACCAGTGAAGATGAGCTTGTCGATTCCCGACTCAACCAGTGCCGCGCCCGTCAGACCCTCGCCGACCACGACTTGTAACAGGTCAGGATCGAGACCCGCCAGGCGCATGAGCTTTTGCAGTTCCAGCGCAGCGAGGGGGGTGAACTCCGAGGGCTTGATCACGACTGCGTTGCCTACGGCCAGCGCGGCGAGCGTCTCGACCGCCGGTGTAGAGAAGGGATAGTTCCAGGGTGCGATGATGCCGATCACGCCATAGGGTTCGCGTGCCAGCACTCCGCGCTTGCTCTTCATTGCCAAGTTGCCGTGAGGCACCGGCTGGTCACGCATGAACCGGTGCGCCGTGCGGATGCAGAACTCCGCTGCATCAAGCACGACCAGGATTTCCGTCGCGATTGCTTCTGCGGTTGGCTTGCCCGACTCGCGGCAGATCAATTCGGCAACCTCGCGCGTGCGATCCCGCAGCGAGTGCTGAAACTTCCGCAACACCGTGATACGTTTGGCGACGGAAAGGCGCTGCCATGCGGGCTGCGCGGCCCGGGCACGGCGCACCGCCGCCTGCACTTCCTCAGCTCCTGCGCAAGGAATTTCGGCCAGCACCTCTCCCGTCGCCGGATTGGTGTCGACCACCATCTTGCCCAGAACCGCTTGCGTTTCGGTGGCCATTTCAGTTTCCACTCGTGGTGCTGCGTTAGAAGGTAACTGGGGGCTCCGTCGGTAAGAGCCCCCGCATTTATGCGGGGGAAACGATCGCCATAATTATGGAGGGCTTTAGCCCCGGGCTTCCCCTGGACCCCCCAAAGGCCCCAGCGCTAAAGCGCGCTTCTTGGGAGGCTTTTATTTCCCACGCATAAATGCGTGGGCTCCCACCACTCCCCATCTGCCTCACACACACGCTCAGTACTCCACGCTAACCAAATATAGTCCGCCCGGCGCAGCGGTGGGGCCGGCAGCGCTGCGATCGCGGGCGTCCAGTATGTTCGCAATATCGTTCACTCGCAAGCTTCCCTTTCCCACCTGCAACAGAGTGCCGACAAGATTACGCACCATGTGGTGGAGGAAGCCGTCTCCCCGGACGGTGAGGGCCAGATCCTCCGCGTCTCGCGTCCACAGCGCGGAGTGAATGGTACGGACATTAGAGGGCGCCGTTGCGGGCTCCTCACTGCTATCGCCGGTTTGCGTGGCCGTGATGCGCGCGCTGCGATCCGGATCGGAGGCGGCAAACGAAGTGAAGTCGTGCGTGCCGACAATGCTCTCGGTCGCCTTCATGATCGCTGCCTCATCCATCGGATACGGATCGTGAAAAACGTAGCGCGCCGCGAAGGGTGGACACACCTCTCCGCGGAAGATCCGGTACTGATAGGTCTTGGCCTTGGCGCAATGCCTGGCGTGAAACCCCGCGTGCACCTGTTCAATGCTCATGACGCGAATGGAAGCCGGCAGAGTATCGTTCAGAGCTACCCTTAGCCCACGCTCCGGAATGGGGGAGTCGAGTGCAAACGAAGCTACTTGCCCCAAGGCGTGCACTCCCGCATCGGTTCGTCCTGAGCCTTGCGGCAGGACGTCTTCGCCGGTAATTCGCCGGATGCAGTCGGCTAATGTGCCTTGTATGGTTGGCTGACCCGGTTGAATCTGCCAGCCGTTGAAATCGGTGCCGTCGTACGCCAGCGTCAGCTTGAAATTGCGGCTCACAGAATTGTGCTAAGAACAGCGCGAGTCGGAGCTCCAAGCTCAGCCACCTAGAGGTAGCCAGCGACCAGGAAACGCAGCCTCCGCGCCTCGGCTATACTATTGTACTTCCTGAACTTACGAGGTTGAACTCAAGCTTGCTTCCTGCGATTTACTGCTGGCTGTGATTGAACCTTCACCAACTTTACTCCGTATCAGGGAAGGGCGGGGGAGCATCACTGTAGAACCAGGGCTGCATGGTCCTAATGTCACACGTTATTGGGAGACGAGGGAAATGTCTGTTTCTAGATTCGTAGTGTCGGCGGCGAAGCGTGGGTTGTCGCTGATGTTAGTGGGGCTGCTGGCGGTGTCGAGTTTTGCTCAGGCGGCGCCTCAAACGAATTCGCCGGCTGTGCTGCAGGCGCCCACTGCCATGCCGCAGGCGCCGGCGCCGCAGCATAATGCTCACCCCTATTCCAACCAGGACTTCACGAAAGGGCAATCGCCCTTTCCCAGGATGTGGCAGCCGTACACGCCACGCTATGTTTCGCCGGCGAACCTGACGAACTCGGCGCGAATTGATTCCGTGATCAAAGACGGCAAGATCTACCTGTCTTTGAACGATGCTGTCGCCCTGGCCCTGGAAAACAACCTTGATCTTGCGATTCAGCGATACAACCTGGACACGGCCGACACAGACATACTCCGCACCGGCGCGGGATCGGCAGCTCTCGGTGTCAACGCCGGAATTCTGCAAGGAACGCCCGGTGGAACGACCGGAACCACCGCCGCGGGAGGCACGGGCACCGCGTCCACCGGTGCGACCGGCGGTGGCGCAGGTGGGACCTCGGTGGCAGTGGGTGGCGCCGGCGCCGGTGCTGCTGGCATTGTCGCATCCACGACCGGTCTCGGCCCCCCCATCGATAACTTCGATCCGATCATCAGCGGAACCAGCATCCTGGGCGAGCGCGCCAAGTCTCCTCAGTCCAACCTCATCTTCACCGGCACTCCGGACCTGATCCAGAACACCAGCAACGGAAACTTCACCTACACGCAGGGCTTCTCGACCGGCACGCTCATGACGGTGAATTACAACGCCTCGCGTGTTACCTCCAACGCGCTGTTCAGTACGCTTTCGCCGTACGTGACCTCCGGCTTCACCTTCACCCTGCGGCAACATCTGCTGCAGGGCTTCGGGTTCGATCCCAATCTGCGCTGGATCCGCATCGCGCGCAACAACCGCGAAATCATGGATGTCGCCTTTCGCCTGCAGGTCATGACGACGGTCTCGCAGATCGAAAACATCTACTGGGACCTGGTCAACGCCTACGAGAACGTCAAAGTGCAGCAAAGGGCGCTGGAGTTGGCCAACAAAACTCTCTCTGATACAGAAAAGCAAGTGCAGATCGGTACGCTGGCGCCGATCACCGTCGTGCAGGCGAAGAGTTCCGTTGCTACCGCGAACCAGAACTTAACCGTCGCACAGACCAACCTGCAATTGCAGCAACTACTGATGAAGAATGCCGTTACCCGCAACGTAGCCGATCCGATTCTGGCGGTCGCACCGGTCATTCCCACCGACACGCTGCAAATCAACGCGCCCTTTGAAATTCGCCCGGTGGAAGATCTCATTAATCAGGCGCTACAGGCAAGACCGGAGATCATTCAGTCGCGCATCAACCTGACGAACAAGAAGATCGGCATTCAGGCGCTCAAGAGTCAATTGAAGCCCACGCTCGATTTGTACGCTTTCTATGGAGCCAACGGCCTCTCGGGACAGCAGAACCCCCTGTGCCCCAATGGGAACACCGGCTGTACCTCGCAGATCCCGCCCGGAGGCTACGGCAGCGCTTTCAGCGATATGTTTAACAGCAGCGGGCCGAACAAGGGCATTGGCGTTAACTTGAACATCGTACTTCGCAACCGGCAGGTGCAGGCTGATCAGGTGCGATCGATTCTGGAATATCGCCAGTCGGAGATGGCAACCCAGCAGCAGGAAAATACTATCGTGCTGCAGGTACGCAACGCGCAGTTTGCTCTCCAGCAGAACTACGCCGCTCTCCAGTCGGCGGTAGCGGCGCGCGATTACGCCCAGCAGAACCTTGATGCGGAAGAGAAGAAGTACGCGCTGGGCGCTTCCACCTCAACCCTGGTATTGCAAGCCTCCAGCGCCCTTACCCAGGCGCAGTCTAACGTACTGGCTGCCGCCACGAACTACGAGAAGTCGCGGGTACAGCTCGATCTCTACACGGCGGACACCTTGACCAAGCTCGGCATCGACATGACGGATGCTGAGTCGGGCAAGGTGACCAAGGAGCCCAAAGTGCCCGGCATCGTTCCCAATAATCCAGCGAACCTGACGTTGTCGCCGCCGACGTCAGCCACGCCAACGGTCAGTCAGCCGGCTCCCCCGCAGCCCCAGCCGCAGCAGTAGGACCATCTCACGGCGTGTCGCTGGAATTCGACTAGCGGCACGCCGTTTTCGGTCTTCGGCAGCAACGGTTGTCACTCGTCAGCCGCTCTGAGAAACTAAGCGAGTTACTTCAGGGGCCAATCCTTGCCAACGGTGCGTGAGTTTTCAGCGGGCGGCGTAGTACTGCGCAAAATGCGAAAGCGCTGGTACTTGGCGGTGATTGAGCCCCACGCCGAACGCCCCAGACGCTCGGTCCATCCTCTGCGCTCGCGGCTCAATCGCGATGTCTCGGACCTGTTGGCGCTGCCCAAGGGTACGATCGACCCTGGCGAGAAGCCAGAACAGGCCGCGCAACGCGAAGTACGCGAAGAAACCGGCGTCCGCGCCGATCTCGTCGCCAAGCTCTCCGACACCAAATACTTTTATGTCCGCAATTGGGGAGACCACGCCCGTGTCTTCAAAGTTGTCAGTTTCTATCTCTTCCTCTATCGCTCCGGACGAATGGGAAACATCTCGCAGGAGATGCGGGTCGAGGTGCAACGCGCCTTCTGGCTTCCGCTGGAGGATGGTCCCAAGCGCTTAACCTACAAAGGCGAGCGCGAGGTCGTCGAGCTGGCGCTGGAGTACGTGAAAGCCCACCCGGAACTGGACGAATATGCCGCAAACACCGCACATTGAGCGCCACTTTACGTCAGGAGAGGTGGTACGCGACGTCGTTATCGGCATGTCGGACGGGCTGACCGTGCCGTTCGCCTTGGCTGCCGGACTCTCTGGCGCAGTCGATAATAGTCATATCGTAGTCGTCGCCGGGCTGGCGGAGATTGCAGCCGGATCCATCGCTATGGGTCTGGGCGGATACCTGGCCGCGCGTGGCGACGCAGAGCACTACGAAAGTGAACGCCAGCGGGAAATCCGTGAGGTACAGGAGATTCCCGACGAAGAGGCGCGCGAAGTCCAGAACGTATTTACAAGCTTCGGACTCTCGCCAGAGGAGAGCGACGTCGTCGTGCAGTCGCTCACCAAGCGCCCCAAAGAATGGGTCGATTTCATGATGCGCTTTGAGCTTGGGCTGGAAGAGCCCGATCCCAAGCGCGCCGTGCAGAGCGCGGCCACCATCGCCTGCTCCTACATTGCGGGAGGCATCATCCCCCTCGCGCCTTACATGCTGATGCACAGCGCTCGCTCTGCGCTGGGATGGTCTGTGCTGGTCACGCTCCTCGCCTTGGGCGTCTTCGGCGTCATCAAGGGCCGCTTCACTGGTACCCGCCCGGTCCGTTCCGGCCTGCAAACGGTTGTAATTGGGGGACTTGCAGCGGGCGCGGCGTTCTTGTTGGCGAAGGCGTTCTCTTGAACCTTGCTCAAGATTTCTCTTGACTGAATGAGTCCTCATTCAGTACGCTTAGTTACAACTTAATACGGCGCGCGTCGTTGCCATCCTCACCCCACATCTTGCGACGCGCGCTGATTTATTTGGGCCGTTTTTGAGGAGAGTCGTTGTGCGAAGCCAGGTTCCCGTACCCAACCATCAATTGTCATCCTGGAAAAGTCATCGTCCGCGCATCATCTCCCACAATCGAAGTTCGTAGCACCAGCACACCCCACAAGCTATTTGGACGTCTATTGCATCAGTCAGGTCGAATTTCGGCCGGCAGGTAGTTGAGGCAAATCGCAGATGCACCGACAGATCAACAAAGTCGCCGTTCTCGGAGCGGGCACCATGGGAGCTCGCATCGCCGCGCACCTGGCCAACGCCGGTGTTCCCTCCTATTTGTTCGACATTGTTCCGCCTGACGCCGACGGTCCGGCGCGCAATCGCATTGCCGCCGCCGGCCTGGAAGCCGCGGTCAAGTCAAAGCCTGCGGCCTTCTTCAAGCCGTCGCTGGAATGCCTGGTCACGATCGGCAACTTCGAAGACGACCTCCCGAAGCTGGCCGAGGTCGATTGGGTCATCGAAGCCGTCATCGAAGACCTGAACATCAAACGCGACCTTCTGCGTCGCGTCGATGCCGTGCGCAAGCCGGGAACCATCATTACTACCAACACCAGCGGCCTGCCTGTCGCCAAAATCGCTGAAGGCTTTCCTGAGGATTTCCGCCGCTCGTGGTTCGGCACGCACTTCTTCAATCCCCCGCGCTACATGCGGCTCCTGGAGCTGATTCCCACGCCCGATGCCGATCCCGCGCTGATGTCGGTCATTGCCGGCTT
>Ga0335082_10008234_pt1 | contig 11318 bp, 9 predicted proteins | sample Lox_Sample_41_FD_206718 | JGI IMG/M metagenome (GOLD analysis project Ga0335082, IMG submission 206718) | Soil microbial communities from Loxahatchee National Wildlife Refuge, Florida, United States - Lox_Sample_4.1 | ecosystem: Environmental > Terrestrial > Soil > Wetlands | place: USA: Florida... | reverse complement strand
CGAATTTGGAGGAACTGCCCCCCCCTTCACTTGCGCTGAGCGAATAGAGTCCTATATCGGCCGCACCATACCACCGCATGTCACCAGGTGTGAAATAATACTTCCCACCCACCAGAATCGGAATCACACTCCATGAAATACTCGAAGTAACGCTCTCCGTAAGAGAGATTGGCACGGTGATATCCTTACCACTGAAGTGCAAATATCCGACCTTTAGTGTGAGAATGGCATCGGGATCGATCACATATCCTACGCCAACCCGTCCACCAATACCAAAGCTGGATACGTTGTTGAAATCACCCGTCGGCAATGCGGTTTCCAAACCGACACCAACACGCCAGTTTCCTGTTGTCGATGTCTGTGCAAACGACATTACACTCAACACGAGTATTGCCAGAACGACTGCAAACACAATTCTCTTCATGTTTTTCTCACTCCTATGGTTACGGCCAATTTAATTTATTGTTCTCTTTCCGTTAATTCCGACCTCTAAAAAGAACGTCAAGAGTATAGCAAAAAAAGAATCATTTGTCAAGTCCAAGCTTAATTTGCCCCTTGAGGTGAATTGTTTAAATGTATAGAATTTAATAATCCTCCAAAACAATGAATTTTCGGCGGTTTCGCAAAGTTTTTTCAATTGGCTCGCCTGGAAATTAATCGTCGCCGATATCACAGCCCATCTTACATCATCCCATCACGGATACTGCTTCAGTGTGTCAGATTATAGAAATTTTTGAGGTGTACGGATGGAGCTGATTCGGAAAGCAAGAATGCGATAATTGGAGATGATAGTATGAGGCCCTTGGGATGTGGATGCAGATTTGACTCACGGTCCCGTCGGAGAGAATTCATCTCGAACCGGCAAATGGGACATCTATTTCTGCAAAGAGGTCGCCGCCCCACAACGCACAATTCCATAAGCTGCAGAATTCAGCAGTTTATCCCGTATGAATTCAGAACTGGATCTCTCCGATCTACGAATAGACTAGTGAATACACCCGGGAAAGGAAGCTCCCGGTTACATGGACATCAGACGATCCCTATTTGGGAAGCGTATATCGAATTCCGGAGGTTGCGGCAAAATAGAATGTGTTGGATCCTGTCGTGAAAACGGGTCCAAACTGGACATCCGCCGGAACATAGAGGTTGGGAGCTATCTTGAAGTAGACGCCGCCACCAAACTGCAATCCAAAATAGGGTCCGCCAGTAACGAACCAGAGGTTGAACCCTCCATCGAGGTAAGGTGTAATATCCTGTTTTGGAACATGAAGAAGGTATTTGAAGTAATTATGCCATCCGATCGGAGTTCCCCCCTGACTATTAATGGTGAGATCTGTCCCGAGAAGCATATCTTTCTGGAACTGGTAATCGAGCGTCGGTCCAAATTGAAAGCCGGCATCGGAGAAACTTGAGATTCCTGCGCGTGCACCGATGGCCCATTCCTGTGCCTGGAGCGACGATGTGCTCAGAAGAACGGCAAGAGTAGCAAGAACGAATACGTAAGCGATTTTTTTCATCGATGCGTCTCCTTGATGAGTTGATGGAAGATGATTGATGCTGTTAATCTTTCAAGAGGTTGCGGGAAATGACGATTCTCTGGACTTCCGAAGTTCCTTCATAAATCTCTGTGATTTTTGCATCCCGAAGGTATCGTTCGACAGGATACTCCTTGATATACCCGTAGCCACCATGAATCTGAATGGCTTCGAGAGCCGCATCGACAGCCACTTTCGAGGCAAAGAGCTTTGCCATGGCGGCTTCCTGCGAAAAGGGCTTGCCCGCGTCCTTGAGTGCGGCCGCCTTGAGCACCAGCATGCGGGCCGCATCGGTACGCGTCGCCATATCAGCAATTTTGAACTGGATTGCCTGGAAATCAGCAAGGTGTTTTCCAAACGCCTTGCGTTGTTTGGCGTAACGGAGCGACGCCTCGAGGGAGGCCTGAGCGATCCCGAGGGCTTGTGCCGCAATGCCGATTCTTCCGCCGTCGAGGGTTTTCATTGCAAACTTGAACCCAAACCCTTCTCCGCCAACGATATTCTTTGCCGGAACGCGGCAATCCTGGAAGGCGAGCGAGACCGTATCTGAACTGCGAATGCCGAGTTTGCGCTCCTTTTTTGCAACGGAGAACCCCGGTGTACTTTTTTCCACAATAAACGTGCTGATTCCCCGAGAGCCCTGTGTGCGATCGGTCGTTGCCATCACGAGAATAACGTCCGCATGAGCGCCATTGGTAATGAAGTTCTTCGCCCCATTCAGCACAAAAAAATCTCCATCGCGCACCGCAGTCGTGTGTTGATTTGTAGCATCGCTCCCAGCCTCCGGCTCCGAAAGAGCGAATGCCCCAAGCTTCTTCCCCGAGGCGAGTGGCAGGAGATACTTTTGCTTTTGCTCGTCAGTGCCCCATTCGAGCAATCCATAACAGACCAGGGAATTGTTGACCGACATGATCACGCCGCAGGAGGCATCGATCTTGGAGATTTCTTCCACCGCAATGACGTAGTTGACCGTATCCAGCCCGGCACCGCCGAATGCTTCCGGTACCATCATCCCCATGAAGCCGAGTTCCCCCAGTTTCTCGACTGCCGCGGCGGGAAATTCCTCTTTCTCGTCGCGCTCGGCAGCAGAGGGAGCAAGCTCCTCCTCGGCAAATTTCTTTGCCATCTCCCTGATCATCAGTTGTGTTTCGGAGAACTCGAACGTCATGACAGCGGCAGGCAGTTACGATTGGTAGGAATAAAAACCGATCCCTGATTTTCGCCCGAGCCGCCCCGCGGCAACCATCTTCTTCAACAAGGGGCAGGGCCGATACTTCGAGTCTCCAAGACCTTCATACAACACATTCATGATGGAGAGGCAGACATCGAGCCCGATGAAATCCGCCAGCGTGAGCGGGCCCATCGGATGATTCATCCCGAGCTTCATCACGGTATCTATCGCTTCCGGTGTGGCGACACCCTCCATCACACAATAGACGGCCTCGTTAATCATCGGGAGCAATATCCGGTTGGAGATGAACCCCGGGTAATCGTTTACCTCCACTGGAGTCTTCTCCAGCTTCTTTGCAAGGTCGGTCACGGTCGCGAGAGTCGTGTCGCTGGTGCTCAGCCCGCGCACGATTTCGACCAGTTTCATCATGGGAACGGGGTTCATAAAATGCATACCGATAACATTCCCCGCGCGTTTCGTGACGGCCGCAAGTTCGGTGATCGATATCGATGAGGTATTGGATGCAAGGATTGCCTGGGCCGGCGCAGCTGCGTCGATGGTTCGGAAAATCTGCTTCTTCACCATGACATCTTCCGTCGCTGCTTCGATAACAATCTCCGCATTCCGAACGGCCTCTTCCATCGAAAGCACCGGACGGATTCTTTTCAGGATATCCTGTTTCTGCTGTTCGTTGAGCGTTCCCTTTTTAATCTGGCGATCGAGATTGGTCTTCACGGTCGACAATCCGCGCTCGAGGAACTCAGGTTTCACATCGTTGAGTGCGACAGCAAAACCGAATTGTGCAAACACATGGGCGATGCCGTTGCCCATGGTGCCCGCTCCGATAACGGTAACATTTTGAATTGACATATTCTATCTCTCGACAATCATGCCGGCGGCTTCTCCGCCGCCGATACAAATCGCCGCCATGCCGCGGCGTACGTTCCGACGCTTCAAGGCAGAGAGAAGTGTCACCAGGATGCGGGCCCCGCTGGCGCCGATCGGATGCCCGAACGCCACCGCGCCCCCGTGCACATTAACCTTCGAGCTGTCCAGCCCGATCGAGTTCATGACGGCAAGGTTGACAACGGCAAACGCCTCGTTAATTTCGAAGAGATCGATATCCTCTATCCTGAATCCGGTCTTTTTCAAAACCTTGGCAATGACATCTGCGGGAGCTGTCGTGAACCACTCCGGCTTCTTTGCCGCCGAGGCGTACGCCACAATCCTTGCAAGCGGGGTCAGCCGCAGTTCTTTCGCAACGGCAGCCGACATCACCACGAGCGCCGCTGCACCGTCGTTGATCTTCGAAGCGTTGGCTGCAGTAATCGTCCCATCCTTCTGGAAAGCCGGCTTCAGCTGCGGAATCTTATCGAACCTTGCTTTCTTCGGCTCCTCATCTTCGGAGACCAGGATGGGATCACCGGTCTTTTGCGGAATCGGAACAGGAACGATCTCTTCGTCAAGCCAGTGATTCCGCTGTGCTTCCTGTGCGCGCTTATAGCTTTCTATGGCAAAGGTGTCCTGTGCTTCCCGCGGAATATGACATTCTCTCGCACACAATTCCGCAGCGTTTCCCATATGATAATCGTTATAAACATCCCACAATCCATCCTTAATCATCGAATCCGTGAGCTGTGCATGTCCCATCTTGTAGCCGGTACGTGCTTTATCGAGCAGATAGGGTGAATTCGACATGCTCTCCATTCCGCCAGCGACCACGACATCGGCATCGCCGAGTGCAATGGCCTGTGCTCCGAGCATGACGGCTTTCAATCCTGAACCACAGACTTTGTTGACGGTAAGACATTCGACAGAAACGGGAAGGCCGGAGAAGATCGCCGCCTGACGTGCGGGGGCTTGTCCGACGCCGGCAGTGAGAACACAGCCCATAATGACTTCCTGGACACGGTCCTTCGGAACATTCGCGCGCCGCAACGCCTCTTCAATGGCAATCGCCCCAAGCCGCGGCGCCGTGAACGCACTGAGCGCACCTCCAAACGAGCCGATCGGAGTGCGACATGCGCCGACTATGACTGCTTCGTTGTTCATGGAATCACGAAACTCTGGAATTGGACGATTTGCTGAGCAAACATACAACAAATCGGAGAGAAATGCAATTGGAATGACACTCTAGGACATCAGGAGGGAGTACAGAAGAACCAATCCACCATTACTTCAGGCGCACAAATTCGATGCGACGATTTTTTGCTCTCCCTTCTGCCGTACCATTGTCGGCAACCGGCTTTGTGAACCCATATCCCTTGGTCGTGATTCTGCGCCCGTCGATGCCTTTGCTGACAAGGTATGCCTTGACCGCATCCGCACGGCCGATGGAAAGCTTCATGTTGTATTTTGCACCGCCGACATTGTCCGTATGACCGAAAATCGCAACTTCTGCAGACGGATAGGCATCCAGACTTGCCGCAACCTGGTCGAGTATTCCTCTCGCGCTCGGAAGGAGTGTGGTCTTGTTCGTTTCAAAATTCACACCCTCAAGGATGATACGCTCACCGACGTTAATAATCGGGACGTCATCCGAGGGATCCAGCGGATTCAGACCCAGCTGAATTTCTTTTCCATCCGGCATGCCGCCGCCATCGGTATCCATCTTCAGTGGATCGGTGTGGTATTTCAACACTTCATCACCGTCGCTCAGACCATCGCCATCCGTATCCATCTTGAGGGGATCGGTGTGGTATTTCAGGACTTCGTCGCCATCGCTCAACCCGTCGCCGTCGGTATCCACCTTCAGCGGATCAGTATGATATTTCAATACTTCATCACCGTCGCTGAGGCCATCACCATCGGTATCGACTTTCAGAGGATCGGTATGATAGATAAGAACCTCATCACCATCGGAGAGACCATCGCCGTCCGTATCCTTCTTCAGCGGATCGGTATGATATTTCAAGACCTCTTCGCCGTCCGTCAGTCCGTCTCCATCGGTATCTTTCTTCAATGGATCCGTATGATAGGTGTGAACTTCCTCACCATCTTTCAGGCCGTCACCATCAGTATCGGGATTAAGAGGATCCGTACCGATCTTGCGTTCCTCGTCGTTCAGCAGCCCATCGCCGTCCAGATCGGGATTCTGGGGTTTGAGAAATGCAAACAGGCTAACCATCACGGACCAGAAACCATCCTTGGAGTTTGTCTTAATATCTTCAAGGTTCGGCGTCGTCGTCAGCGTATATCCTCCGCTGATTCCGAGGAGAGTCTGGTCGCTGACAGGAACCTCTGCACCCACACCGACCGGGAGACAGTTCGTGAAGTGATTATATTCTCCGGATGCATTCCGCGGCAACGCAAGATTGGAATGATCCTTCGGATTGAAGTACATCATCCCGACTCCGGCGTAGGCATACGGTTGAAATTTTCCCCCCGCTACAGGCCGGGCAACGAAACGGAAATCGATCGGATAAATGGGAGAAGTGAAAAAAATCGTACCGTCATCCGCCTGGAGTGTTCCGAGACCGATTCCGGCTTCGAGAGAGAGATTGGGAGTTGCGTAATAGCGGAAAAAAGCCCGTGTGAACATCGTATTATCGGGCTTGGTGATATCTGTGCGGGCGATTGCCGTGCCGAATGATGCACCGAATCCGACCGAGTTGGTTACATCCTGGGAAAATGCGGATGTTGCTCCGCAGAGTATGGCAAAGATGATCAGCCGGTATGTGGAAGTGCGCATTAGCTCGGCACAGGATGACAGCCCAATGTACGGGAAGGGAAAGTGAAAGTCAAGGTATTTAGGCCTTTACTCCCCAATTTCCCCACTTTTACAGGAGAACGATTTAACTGTTCATTGAACGGAGGAATTCCTTATTTGATTTTGTCCCGCGCATTTTTTCGATAAGGAATTCCATTGCCTCGACCGTGGAATAATCGCTGAGGAATTTCCGCAAAATCCAGACACGGTTAAGCTCGTCTGATTCGAAGAGGAGCTCTTCCTTACGCGTTCCGGAGCGGTTAACGTCGATCGCCGGGAAGATACGCTTATCGGCGAGCTTGCGATCAAGAATAATTTCCATGTTACCGGTACCTTTGAACTCTTCAAAGATAACCTCATCCATTCTGCTCCCCGTTTCAATAAGCGCGGTGGCGATGATCGTGAGACTTCCTCCCTCCTCCACGTTGCGGGCTGCCCCGAAAAATCGCTTCGGCCGGTGAAGGGCATTCGCGTCGACGCCGCCGGAGAGGATCTTGCCGCTGTGCGGGACAACGGTATTGTGCGCTCTCGCAAGGCGCGTAATACTGTCAAGAAGAATCACCACATCCCGTTTCGCCTCGACAAGCCGCTTCGATTTCTCGAGTACCATGTCCGCCACCTGCACGTGACGTTCGGGTGGTTCATCGAATGTCGAACTCACGACTTCGGCGTTGACGGAGCGTTCCATATCCGTGACCTCTTCCGGGCGTTCGTCGATCAGTAACACGATCAGGAAGACTTCGGGATGGTTCCTCAGAATGCTGTTGGCAATCTTCTGAAGGAGTATGGTCTTGCCGGCTTTCGGAGGAGAGACGATCATACCGCGTTGTCCCTTACCGAGCGGTGTGAGCAAATCCATGATGCGCATGGCATATTCGCCGGGTGACGTTTCAAGAGTTACACGGCCATTCGGATAGAGGGGAGTAAGGTTATCGAAAAGGACGCGGTCGCGGATAGCATCGGGTGTTTCATCATTTACTGCTTCAACCCTGAGCAACGCAAAAAACCGTTCGCCTTCCTTCGGCGGGCGCACCTGCCCGCTTACCGAATCCCCTGTACGCAGATTGAATTTCTTGATTTGGGATGGCGAAACGTAGATATCGTCCGGTGAGGGAAGATAATTGTAGTCGACGGACCGGAGAAATCCGTATCCGTCGGGAAGAACTTCAAGGACACCCTTACTGAACGTCAGTCCGTCCTTCTCGGTCTGCGCTTCGAGGATCTTGAAGATCATATCCTGCTTACGCAAATCCGTGTAACCGGAAATGTTCAGTTCTTTGGCAATTTTGGTGAGTTCTGAAATCTTTTTGGATTTCAGCTCGGTAATGTCCATAGGCATGGTACTACCACTTTCGTGTTAATTAATGATGGGTATCAGTAAGAAAGAATCTTTCACGAACAGGTTTTTTTGCTCAGCGATGATTCTGTATTAATGCGCTTGATAATTGAGGATAAGCTTGATGTGCGAAAAGGCGGTTATCTGTAGAAACGCATCAAGGTTCGATGCGTCCTCTTTGAATCCTTCGGTAATATAAAAGCTTTCCCCAAAAAAGTCAAGTAATATTCACCCCCAGCGATGGGAGTGCTTCTCCAACGACATAATGAGAACCGGTTATTAACAGCGTCTCCTCCTTCCGCAAATCCTTACGAGCCACCCTGACTCCCTGCGCCACACTTCCCCCTATCATGGCCTTCATCCCGACCCTGCGCGCTTCGTCCACCAAGATCCGGTTGGTCAGAGCCCGACTCATGGAGGGGCTCACCGCCACGAGTTTGCGCGTTACCGGATTGAGCTTTCTTAACATTTCCGGATAATCCTTATCTGCCATGACACCAAAGACCACGAGAAATTTCCCTGCCACGAGGGAGCGGAGTGAGTCGACAAGCGCGCCTATTCCGTCCGGATTATGAGCGACATCCGCGACAATATGGTGGCGGTTTCCGCCCGGAAAGTCGATACGACCGCGAATCCCAGAGTAGTTTCGGACGTTCAAGAGACCGTCACGGATTGCGGAAGCGCTGATCTTATGGAATCCAAAGCGTGTGCGCAATTGATCTACTGCAAGAAGAGCCGTTTTCGCATTCTCCACCTGATGTAATCCCGGCAGTGACAGCTGAAGCTTTCCGAGTCGGGACTTCGCCGACTCATAGTCGAAGATCGTTCCCGCGGATGAATACTCTCTTACCGTGGTTCTTGCAGCCGCCGATTGAATGAACGGCGCATGATTATTTTTTGCAATCTGCCGGAGATGCCGTACCGCATCCGGTTGCTTCACCCCCGATATACAGAAGGTAAATGGCTTGATGATTCCACCCTTCTCTCCCGCGATGGCCTGAAGAGTATGACCCAGGTGTTCCGTATGATCGAATCCGATGGTGGTGATCACACTGAGGAGCGGAGATATGATATTGGTTGCATCAAGACGACCGCCGAGACCCGTTTCAACAACCGCAATGTCGACACGTTCATCAGCAAAATACCTGAAGGCCATCGTTGTGGTTGCCTCGAAAAATGTCGCTTCCAGCCGGTCGACCATGGAACGCAACTGTTGTGTTTCCCGGATTATGGTCCGTTCGGGAATCGGCTTGCCGTTCACACGAATGCGTTCGGAGAAATTCACCAGATGTGGGGAAGTATAGAGACCGGTGCGATAGCCGGAAGCCGTAAGGATCGAAGCGATTATTGAGGACGTCGATCCCTTTCCATTTGTGCCGGCGATATGGATGGAAGGAAACTGCAACTCAGGATGTCCGGCTGTATCCGCCAGCTTCCAGGCGTTCTCCAGCCCCATCTTCATTCCGAAGAACTGAAGATTATAGAGGTACCGTAATGTAGAATGGAGAGATGACAAGGGAAACGATTCCGCAGAAATTCAGAGCCAGGATTCGAGCGGCGCAATTCCTTTCGTTACGCGCATCGAACCGATAAGTTCCTTCACGGATGACACATGCTGCTGCTCGCAATACTGTACAATTCCCTTCGAGATGCTCACACCGGTGGAAGGATTGATAAAATTAGCGGTACCCACCTGAACAGCGGATGCTCCGACAAGCAGGAATTCGATTGCATCCTCCACAGTCATGATACCTCCGATTCCAATGATCGGGATCCTTACGGCCAGGGCGACTTCATACACTTTTGCGAGAGCGATCGGTCGAATTGCGGGACCCGACAATCCGCCGGTAACTGTCGACAGCTTTGGCTTTCTGCTCCTGATATCCACCGCCATCCCGACAACTGTATTGATGAGAGAAACCGCGTCTGCACCTTCGTCGGCAACGGCACGCGCAAACTCCGAGATTCGGGTCACGTTGGGTGTCAGCTTCAGAATCAATGCCTTCTTCGTCAAGGGACGCAATCTGCGTGTGATCTCCGCAGTCATCCGGCAATCCGTCCCGAACGTGAGGCCTCCTTCTTTTACATTTGGGCACGATACATTTATTTCGTAGCCATCGACCCCCTCCGCGGTTTCGAGAAGAGTGAGAACATTACAGTATTCTTCGACAGAACTCGCGGCGATGTTTGCGACGACCGCGCACCGGAGCCCCTTCAATGAAGGGAGTTTATCCCTGATGAATTTGTCGACTCCGATATTTGCAAGCCCGATGGAGTTCAGCATTCCGCCGGGGGTCTCTGCGATACGCGGGGGCGGATTTCCTTCGCGCGGTTTCAATGAAAGAGACTTCGTGACAATCCCGCCGAGCTCATTCACATCAACAAGATCATGGCATTCATCACCATACCCGAACGTTCCCGATGCGACCAGGACGGGGTTTTTCAAATTCAGAGGTCCGATCGTGATTTCAGTTGTCACCATGATTCAAGCTTCACCGCGTTGCTGGAAAAAACGGGGCCCTCCCTGCATATCAGGGAATACCTCTTTTCAGTGTCGATTCGTTCAACGGGACAGCCCTGGCAGATCCCGATTCCGCAGGCCATACTGCTTTCAAGAGAGACCTCGCAGAGGATGTGAAATTCTTCGACGACCTTGAACAGATTCATGAGCATTGGAGTCGGTCCACAGGCAAACAATTTGTAATCACTCCGCGGTTCTTTTCGAAAAAAGTTGTGAAGAAGATCGACCACCGTTCCTTCAAATCCCTCCGAACCGTCATCCGTCGCCACTGAAACATTCTCGAGATACGTTGTCACGAGTTGTTCTCCAGTACGGGCTCCCAGAAAGGTCTTGATCTTCTTTCCACGCTCCTGTAATGCAGAACTCACCATGGGAAGAGGAGCAACTCCCAAACCGCCAGCTAGAAGAATTCCGGTGTGGTAGTCTCCATCAACATTGTAGGAGGATCCGAGCGGACCGATAATATCAAGGAAATCACCGGAATGTTTCAGAGAAAGAATTTTCGTCCCCGTCCCCACGACATTGAAGATGATGGAGACATTGTCGGCATGAACATGATAGACGCTGAATGGCCGCCGCAACAGCGGCACACAAGAATCCTCAACCCTTACATTGACGAACTGGCCCGGAAGAATGGACCTGGCAATCTCGGGAGAGTGAAAGGAAAGGACATGGATATCGCCTCCGACATGCCGGTTATCCGTCACCCGGCAAACTTGTTGAATCATGAACGGTTGACAGTAGGATCAGTTGTTATTATCGTCCGTGTTGGATGAATCATCGGTGTCGTCGGAGTTGTCATCCTCGTCACTATCATCGTGAGCACCGTGTCTCCCCTGGTCCAGCTCCTCATCGTCCTGGTTCTCGTCCTGATTCTGATCTTCATCCTGGACATCAATATTCTTGAGATCCTTTTTCGACCCGCTCGTGTCTGACTTACTGTCCATCGCCTTGAGCGGCACGATCTCCTTGAACTTTATGTACTGAGACAGTGATTTGGGATTCTCCCGCACTGCAACTTTCGGCTGCACGTACGCGGCAAAGAC
>Ga0335082_10008233_pt1 | contig 11319 bp, 12 predicted proteins | sample Lox_Sample_41_FD_206718 | JGI IMG/M metagenome (GOLD analysis project Ga0335082, IMG submission 206718) | Soil microbial communities from Loxahatchee National Wildlife Refuge, Florida, United States - Lox_Sample_4.1 | ecosystem: Environmental > Terrestrial > Soil > Wetlands | place: USA... | reverse complement strand
CGCGATACATTTGGCGGAGCGGCGGGAAGCGTCGACCGGTTCAAGCGCAAGCGCCTGGTGCGCGCGGCACAGCACTATCTTGCGGAACACTTCGGCGGTGCAGACATAGGCAGGCGGGCCATGCCGCCATGCCGTTTCGACGTGATCACCACCGATGGGGGCGGTGTCAGCGACTGGATCCGGGACGCGTTTGAGAATGATTGACCGGGTCGAAGAATCAGAATTGGGGGAGCCATGCGACCGAACCACCGTTCATTGTTCATGCTTGGCGTGCTCGCCGCGACGAGCCTGCTCGCAGCCTGCGTACCGTTGGTGATTGGTGGCGCCGCCGTAGGCGGTGCTGCGATCATGTCCGCCGACCGGCGCCCGACCGGTATCCAGGTCGAGGACGAAGCCATCGAGCAGCGGCTGAATCGCGCCATCTATGGCAACTACAAGGATGGCGAGATCAGCGTCTACGTCACCAGCTACAACCGCAAGGTGCTGCTCGCCGGGCAGGTGATCAGCGATCGCATCTATCAGGAGGTCGAGAAGATCGCGCGCGACGGCGAAAACGTGCGCGACGTCGTCAACGAACTCCAGGTGCGCGAACTGTCGCCGGCAACGGTGCGCAACAACGACATCGCCATCACCGGCAAGGTACGCACGGCATTCATCGAGGCGAAGGATGTGCCGTTCGGCGTGATCAAGGTCACGACCGAGCGCGGGATCGTCTACCTGCTCGGGCGCGTCACCGAGGACGAAGGCAACAAGGCCGCTCAGGTCGCGGCGCGCGTCTCCGGCGTGAACAAGGTCGTCAAGGTTTTCGATTACCTTACCCCGCAGGAATATGCGGCCATCAAGGGCGCCGTGAGCAGCGGTCAGCAGCCGCCCAAGAAGTAAGACAAACTGCCTGGTCCGGGCGGGCGGCATCAGCCAAAAAAACGCTTGCGCGGCGGCGCGGTTCTCTTATATTCGCGTCCCGTTTCGACGGACCCGCTCGCGCAGGCGTCGGTTCTCCTGTTCCACCGTGTGCGCGCACGGTCGCCGGGGAGTGCGTACATGGGCTGGCTCATCATCCTTGGTCTGATTGCGCTTGCAGTGTTCTGGGCGATCGGCGCTTACAACCGGCTGGTCAATCTGCGCAACCGGTTCAAGAATGCGTTCGCGCAGATCGACGTGCAACTCAAGCGCCGCTACGACCTGATTCCGAATCTGGTCGAGACCGCGAAGGGATACATGAAGCACGAGCGCGAGACGCTCGAGGCGGTGATCAAGGCGCGCAACACGGCCGTCACGGCCAATACGGCCGCCGCTGCCGATCCTGCCAACCCATCGGCAATCCAGGGTCTGATGGCCGCCGAAGGCGCGCTCTCCGGTGCACTGGGCAAATTGTTCGCGCTGGCCGAGGCGTATCCCGATCTGAAAGCCAACGCGAACATGATGCAGCTTTCGGAAGAGTTGACCGGGACCGAGAACAAGATCTCGTTCGCGCGCCAGGCTTTCAACGATGCCGTGATGACTTTCAACACCGCAGTCGAGCAGTTTCCATCGAACGTGATCGCGAACTTCTTCTCCTTCAAGCAGGCGGAATTGCTGCAGGCCACCGAAGCGCCGGAAGAAAAGAAGCCGATCAAGGTTCAGTTCTGACAAGACCTCGGGCGTAGCCCGGCGGTCTCATGAACTTCTTCGAGCACCAGGAGGTCGCGCGCCGATCGAGCAAGCGCCTGATCGTATTGTTCGTGCTCGCGCTCATCGCAGTGGTCATCGCAGTCAACGCGGTCGGCGCCTTCGTATATCTTTCGACCGCGACTCATCGCGGACCTTTCGGGCCTGTCGCGGGGTTGCCACGCGGTTTTTTCCTCACCAACACCGCGATCGTGCTGCTCCTGATCTGCGGAGGAACTTGGTTCGAGTTGAGCCGTCTTTCCGGGGGCGGCGACGTGGTCGCGCGCATGGCGGGCGGACGCGCCGTCGATCCCGGCACGCGTGACCTGCTCGAGCGCCGGCTCGTCAACGTCGTCGAGGAAATGGCGCTTGCCGCGGGCGTTCCGGTGCCACGGGTGTTCGTGCTCGACAACGAACCGACCATCAACGCGTTCGCGGCCGGGAACTCGGTCAACGACGCCGTCGTCGCGGTGACGCATGGCACGCTGACGCGCCTGTCGCGCGACGAACTGCAGGGCGTGATCGGCCACGAGTTCAGCCACATCCTGAACGGCGACATGCGCCTGAACGTGCGCCTGATCGGCGTGCTGTTCGGATTGCTGATGATCGCGATGTTCGGCCGCTTCATGATGGACATCGGACGCAGCAGCCGCAACGACCGCGGCGCCGGCCCGTTGCTGCTCGCGGGCATCGCCCTGTGGATCATCGGCTACATCGGCGTCTTCTTCGGGCGCCTGATCAAGGCCGGCGTATCGCGCCAGCGCGAGTTCCTCGCCGATGCGAGCTCGGTCCAGTTCACCCGCAATCCCGATGGCATTGGCGGCGCGCTGCGCAAGATCGGCGGGTTGTCCGACGAGGTCGGCCTCGGCAGCGAGATCCGCCACCCGAACGCCGAACAGTTGTCGCATCTGTTTCTCGGATCCGCGCGCCCGTCGTTCGTCAGCGGACTGTTCGCCACGCATCCACCGCTCGCCGAGCGCGTGCGCCGCATCTACGGACGCGCGATGCCGTTCCTGCCCGCACCGGAACAGGCCGTTTCGCTTGCCCTTGACGCGGCGAGCCGCGCGCGCGCGGCCACCGGCGAGGAGCTCGCGCCCCTCGAATTCACGCCGGGGGTCGGCAATTTCGCAAGCCCGGTCGCATCGATGGTTGCCGGAACCACACCGGGTGCGAGCGTGGCGGCCGCAATTGGGGGCGTTGCGCCCGCGCGTCCGACGGCGGCCCGAAACATCGCGAGCCCGTTCGAGGCGCCGGCGCTGCAAGCGGCGGTAGTCGACACGACCGCGGCGCAGATGCTCGTATTCGGCTTGCTGCTCGACAAGGACGGCGCCATCGGCGACCAGCAACGGCGCGCACTTGCCGAGGCCTTCGGCGATGCCGCCGTGCAGACGGTCAACCAGTATCACGCGCTCGTGCAGCAGCTTCCGCCGGGCATGCGCCTTTCTCTGCTCGACCGTGTCATGCCCTCGTTGCGCCGCCTGCCGCAGGCGGCAGCACAGCGCCTGTTGATGCTCGCACACACGTTGATCGCGGCCGATGGGCGGGTCACGCTTGCCGAGTTCCTCCTGTACACGGTGCTCAAGCGCCGCCTTGGACCGAACGCGGCGCGCGCGGTGCCCGTGCGCTTTCGTGCGGTTTCCGAAGTGCGCAGCGAGGCCGCGCTCGTCATGTCGTTGATCGCGAACGTGCGGCTTGCCGATGCGCCCGAGCACGCGTTCAAGGCCGGCCTCGCGTTGTTGCCGGGTGTCGACGCGCAGTTCGTCGTGCACGGCGACATCGCACTCGATGCGGTCGCCGCGGCGCTCGAGAAGCTCAACCAGCTGGCGCCGCTCGCAAAGCCCGCTTACATCAAGGCGTGCACCGCGGTCGCATTCGTCGACGGCGAAACCAACTGGAAAGCTGCGAGCTGCCTGCGCACGATCTGCATCGCGCTCGACAGTCCGCTGCCGCCGCAGGTCATTGCGGAGCAGGATCAGGAGGCGGTGGCGGCGTCGTAGCGACGGGCGTCGGAGCGCATCGAGCCGGCAGACCCGGCAGCGTTCCCGCGCGCAGCAGAGCCAGATTGATCACCGGTTGGGTCGCGGTTGGATCGAGCTCGAAGGCCATGGAAAGCGCCTGTTCCGCTTCGGATGTGCGGCATGCGAGGGCGAGCGCATTGCCGAGGTTCGCGAAGGCACGCGCGTTGTGCGGCGATTTTTCGGCCGCGTCGCGCCAGAACGCGATTTCGTCGACGTAGATCGCATTGCGTTGCCAGGTCGCAAGGGCCAGCCCGACGATGAGAAGCGGAACGAGCGCCCACTGCACGATGCGTGGCGCGAGCCGTAGCAGAACGCGCGCGATGCCGAGCGCGGGACCGATCAGAGCGACGTAGAGCTGCCGGTCGTTGGCCACGTCGAGCCGCGGAATGAACGAGTTCGTCGGCGCGAGCCAGAGGAAGAACCACAAGATCGAAAACGCGAGCACCGGGGATCTGCGCAGCGCGAGCAGGCCGACGAGGAGAGTCGCGGCGACCGCGGCTACGATTGCGATGCTGCCTGCATCGAGCGTCGCCACGACCGGCAGCGCCGGATCTGCGTTCAGCCGATCGAACCGAACCATCTGCCCGGCGAGATAGACGATCGCATGCCCCTGCGTCAGCAGGTTGATGCCGATGTCGCGCGCGTCCAGGCTCGCCATTGCCAGTTCGCGATAGCGCGGAACCGCCAGTGCGGCGCCGATCGCCGCCGCGAGCACGAGCCAGTGCCCCGCCGACTCGCGCAGCGCGGAGCGCAGCCAGCGCATGCGGCCGCTCTGCAGGCGCGCAGCGAGGAGCAGCGCGAGCGGCAGCACGGCGACGTACTCCTTGCACAGCAGTGCCAGCAGGAACACGAACGGCGAGCGCAGGTGCAGATCGCGCCGATCCTCGTACTCGCGGCCGCGCAACCAGAGCAGCATGGAAAGCAGCGCGAACATCGCAGCGAGCGAGGTCGAGCGGCCCGAGATGTATGTCACCGCTTCGGTCTGTGCGGGATGCAACGCGAAAACCAGAGCGGCGAGAAACGCCGCCATGCGCTGATCGCGAAACACGAGATCGTCGTCGTGCGTGAGCCGCCGCAACACCGCGTACACCAGCAGGCTCGCGGCCAGGTGGATGAGCAGGTTCACGACGTGGAACCCGTACAGCCCGAGGCCGGAGACGTTGTTCAGCGCATAGGTGAGCTTCAGCAGCGGCCGGATGCTCGGCTGCGCATGCAGCCAGCCGGCGAGCGACGCGACGCTGGCGTCGTGCACGATGACGTTGTAGTCGTCGAACTGGTAGTCGCCGGCGAACGAATTGAAGTACGCGGCGCAAACGGCGATGAACAGGACTATCGCTGCCGATCGATCAACCCGACTTGGCGGCACGAAATGCCTCCTCGATGAGGACAGCCGCTGTCCACCATCGATCGGGCGCATCGAGCAACACGATGATCACCTGGGTCGTGCCGCGCGTCACGAGTCCGATCAGGCAGCGGCCCGCATTGGACGTCTGGCCGGTCTTGACGCCCTGGGCGCCCTCGAGCCTGCCAAGCAGCAGGTTACTGGTCGTGTAGGAAAGCTTGCGTCCGCCAAGCGTATGCACCTCGCCCCGCGCTTGCGCGATGGCTTGTGCAAACGCGGGGTGGGAAAGCGCCACTTCCGTCAGGCGCAGCAGGTCGTTCGGCGTCGTCACCTGGTGCGGCTGATCGAAGCCGCACGGATCCTCGAAGTGCGAGGCCGTCATGCCGAGGCTCGCTGCGCGCTGGTTCATCCGCTCGACAAACGCAAGCGCGCTGCCAGCTGACGCCTCGGCGAGTGCAAGGCATGCATCGTTTGCGGACGCTACGAGCATCGCCTCCAGCAATTCCACTGCATACGCGCGTTCGCCGGTGCGCAAGCCAAGGCGCGCACCCGACGCGCGGCCCGCGCGCTGACCGACGACGATTTCGGCATGCGGCTGCCAGTCATGCTCGAGCAGCACGAGTGCCGTCAGCACCTTCGTCAGCGACGCCGGTGCACGCGGCGAATCCGGTGCACGCGCCCAGCGCGGCTTGCCGTTGATGGCGACGATGTAGCCCGATGCAGCCCGCGGGAAGAGATCGACGGCCGGCTCCGATGCCGCTGCGACGCCCGCACCTAGCGCCAGCAATGCGGCAAGGACCGACAGCAGCGCGCGACGAGCGGCGGGTATCACGCGCGCTGCGAGCGGACTTCAGCGGTTGAAGATGTCCTTGAGCATCTTCTTGGCGCGGGCTGTCGTGTCATCCTTTTTCTCCTCGGGCTTGTCGGCAACGGTGGCCCCGGGATTGCTCGCATCGGCGGTGACGGGTTGCATCAGATTCTGCCTCGCTGCAGCCGAGCAGAACGAGCGATATTGCTGCGCGGGCGGCGAACTGAACGTACGACCCGCGCACTCGCGCGCAACGATGGTGGAACCGAACGAATCGGCCTTCGCCGACGGCGTTCCACCAGTGCGTGCATGTCCTAGGCAGCTCGAAGCGAGAAAGTCGAGCGACTCCTGCTGTTCGGCGCGCTGGCACAGGCGCACGCGAATCTCGTCGCCGTTCACGCCACAGAACTCGCTCGCCTCCTTCAGGTCGCCGCTTTGCAACCCGGCAATCTGGGCCGGCTTGCGTGGCGCGACGATCGCAAAGCCCTCAGGCGTTTGAAGGCGCGAGCAGAAGTCACCCTTGTATTTCGCGTCGCACTTGTAACCCGCATCGGGGCGCAGCGACTGCGACATCATCGTATCGACTGCTCCCTTGCACATCGCGGCGAAGGCATCGCTGGCCTGCTGTTGCGCGGCCGCGGCGCGTTGCTGCACCGCCGCCACCTGGCGCTTCGATTCGGTCGCGTCGCATTCGCCGATGCGCTTGCCGGCGAGCTTCATCGTCATCTGCTGGCTGCCGACCGCCATGTTGATCGTGCCCTTGTAGCTGTCGCGGCCCTCGTAGGTCATCTCGCCGCTGCCGGTGGAGGGCGGATTGCCCTGGCAGCGCATCTTCCAGGCGAACGAACTCGCGCTGCGGTGGACGTCGTACATCTCGCAGCGTCCATCGTTGTCGCCTACCGGCGGCTGGTCGCTGTTGCGTGCGCGACAGATCTTCTGCGGCGGCCGCTGCGGCATCTGCATGCCGACCGGCATGCCGGCCATCGACATCTCGTTGACGACTTCCCAGAGATCGCCGGGTTCCTTCGGTTGGGCCGCCGCTGCCAACGAGGCCGACAACGCAAGCGCCAGCATTGCCGGCAGCAGCCGGATGACGAGAGCAATCATGTGGACCTCTCCAGATGCGCGCAGTCGCCCCACCGCGCGCGCAAATTCGATTGAGCGGGCGAGTATATGTAGCGCCTGCGCCGTCACGGCAGCGTTACGGAAGACTCAGGGCAGCTCGGGAGAGACGCGGCCGGTGGTCGGTCTTAGTGGCTGATGCCCTTGTCCTGCATGTACTTGACGAGCAGGCCCGTCAGAAGCGGGAGCAGGGCAAGGATGGCCGCGAGCAGCCCCGAGGTGCCCGCTTCCGCACTGTTCGGGTTGTCGAAGAAATAGAACAGCACGCCGAGGACGGCGGTGAGCGCAGCGACGATCAGCGGCCCGCCGCGCCGCCGCAGCAGCCACGGATAGAGAAAAATACCGAAGACGACCAGGAACACGATCGTCAGGGTGCCGGCGAGGGTGACCGGGATGCTCATGATCTGCGCCCCGATCAGAGGACGCCGGCGCGATGCGCCTGTTCGTCGGCGTAGTAAGACGAGCGCACCAGGGGTCCGCTTGCGGCGTGCGAGAACCCCATGTTCTTCGCCTCGTGCTCGAACATCGCGAACGTATCGGGGTGAACGTAGCGCTGCACCGGGAAGTGGTGCGCGCTCGGCGCGAGGTACTGGCCGACGGTCAGCATGTCGACGTCGTGCGCACGCAGATCGCGCATCACCTGCAGGATCTCGTCATCTTCTTCGCCGAGCCCGACCATGACACCGCTCTTGGTCGGCACGTTCGGCACGCGCTGCTTGAACTCCTGCAGGAGGCGCAGCGAGTGCGCATAGTCCGATCCGGGACGTGCCTGCCGGTACAGGCGCGGCACCGTCTCGAGGTTGTGGTTCATCACGTCCGGCGGCGCGGCATCGAGGATCTCGAGCGCGCGGTCGAGCCGGCCGCGGAAGTCTGGCACGAGCACTTCGATGCGCGTCGCAGGAGAGAGCTCGCGCACTGCGCGGATGCAGTCGACGAAGTGACCGGCGCCGCCGTCGCGAAGATCGTCGCGGTCGACCGAGGTGATGACGACGTACGAAAGCTTCAGCGCGGCGATCGTGCGCCCGAGATTGAGCGGCTCTTCGGCATCGAGCGGCTCGGGTCGTCCGTGCGCGACGTCGCAGAACGTGCAACGGCGCGTGCACTTATCACCCATGATCATGAAGGTCGCGGTGCCCTTGCCGAAGCACTCCCCGATGTTCGGACACGACGCTTCTTCGCACACCGTGTGCAGACGGTGTTCGCGCAGGATGTTCTTGATCTCGTAGAAGCGCGTCGACGCCGAGCCGGCGCGCACCCTGATCCAGTCCGGCTTGCGCAATGTCTGCTTCGCCTGCACGACCTGGATCGGAAACTTGCGGAATACGACGCCGGTCTTGGCGTCGCCCTTCTTTTTCGCAAACGGATCGGGAGTTGCTGGCGGAAGGGCGTCTGACATGACCTGGGGCTCAAGCCGCGCGTGGGGCTGCCGCGCGAGCGTCGACGGCCGGAAAGTGGGCCGACAGCCGCTCGCAGAGACGACCTGCCGCCTCGCGCCACGAGGTTGGGACTCCCAGTTTAGCCAAATCGACCGTGGCGAGGCCCTCGTAGCCGCAGGGATTGATGCGTCCGAACGGCTCGAGATCCATATCCACGTTGAGCGCGACGCCGTGATAGCTGCAGCCGCGCGTGACCTTGACGCCGATCGCGGCGATCTTCGCGAGACCCGCAAATGCACCGCCGGCGGTCGGCCCCGCCCAGGGCACGTAGACGCCGGGCGCACCGGACACACGTCTGCCCGTGATCGCGTAGGAGGCGAGGGTCTGGATCACCGCCTCTTCGAGCCGGTAGACCAACTCCTTGACGAAGATGCCGCGCCTGCGCAGGTCGATCAGCGCGTAGGCGACCACCTGGCCCGGTCCGTGGTAGGTGACCTGGCCGCCGCGGTCGGAGGCTACGACCGGAATCGCAGCAGGCGCGAGGAGATGCTCATGCCGTCCTGCGAGGCCGAGGGTGAACACAGGCGCGTGTTCGAGCACCCACAGCTCGTCCGGGGTCGCGGCGTCGCGCCGCGCCGTGAACTCGCGCATCGAGTCCCAGGTCGCCGCGTAGTCGGCAAGGCCGAGGTCGCGGACGACCGGAGCCGGCGTGCTCACAACACGATCTTTACGAGCGGGTGGCCGGTCAACGCGCGGTAGAGGGTATCGAGTTGCTCGCGCGAGGTCGCGCGCACGGTTGCGGTCAGCGAGAGGTAGTTCCCGAACTTGGACGCGCGCACTTCCAGCGTTTCGGAATCGAAGTCGGGTGCATGCTCCCGCACCACGGCCACGATCTCCTGCGCGAAGCCTTCCACACGTCGCCCCATCACCTTGATTGGAAAGTCGGTCGGAAAGACGAGAGGCGACGGTGCGGAGGCGGCTGTGGTCATGCGGTTCCCTGGTCTAGAGGTCGGCGATGGCGGCATCGTAGGCCGCTCTCAGACGACGATAGATGGGACCAGGGACGCCGTTTCCAACCGGCTTGCCGTCGAGGCGCGTGATCGGCAGGATCTCGCGCGTTGCGGCGGTGAGCACCAGCTCGTCGGCGGTGTCGACCTCTGCACGCGCGATGCGGCGTTCGGTGAAGGCGATGGAATTCGCCGCGCACAGCTCGCCCATGAACCCGTAGCGAATTCCCTCGAGGATGCGGTGATCGCGCGGCGGCCCCGTTACCGCGCCGCCCTTCACGACCCAGATGTTGCTCGCAGAGCCCTCGGTCAGCCATCCATCGCGAAACTGCACCACCTCCTGCGCGTCATGCTCCACCGCGAACTGGCGAGCGAGCACCGCGCCGAGCAGCGACACCGATTTGATGTCGCACCGGGCCCACCGCTCGTCTTCGCGGGTGACCGCGTGCAGGCCGCCCTCGCGCAGTTGGGCGCTCGGGCGTTGAAACGGCGTCGTCATTGCAAAAACGGTGGGCTTGATGTCGGGCGGAAAGGCGAAATCGCGCTTGGCGACGCCGCGGGTGACCTGGACGTAGACGTATTGATCGTCGGCCGGACACGCCGCGACGATGCGTTCGACCAGCGCCTGCCAGCCCGCCTTGTCGAAGGGGTTGGTGATGCCGATCTCTCTGAGGCTGCGCTCGAGGCGCGCGAGGTGCTGCACGAACCGAAACGGCTTGCGGTGATAGACGGGCACAACTTCGTAGACGCCGTCGCCGAAGATGAACCCGCGGTCCAGCGGCGAGATTCGAGCATCGGCAAGCGGCAGCCACTCGCCGTTGAGGTAACAAAGGTTTTGCGCGTCCATGGAGACGGAGTCGCGGGAGCGATCCCGCATCGTACCGGCGGGCGACGTTTTCAAGCCAGCGGCGGCTCAGCGTCGCCGCAGTGCGCGCAGGAATTCCTGCGCATGCATTTCTCCCAGCATCCCCGCGACCAGGCGCTCGGCCTCGTGCAGACGCTGGCGCAGTTCTTCGGTGCTGCGACAGTGGTCGATCCGCGACGCCATAACTTCCGCATCCGGGCCGAGTCTATCGGCAAGTTCGCGAATCGCGCGGCGTTTGACCGAGTCGATGTTGCCGACCAGGCGATCCTCCCCGAATTCCTCGCCCGCTTCCGGTGGCGCAAATATCGATGTCGTCCCAGCCGCACCGACTTGCACCGGCTGCACGAGTCCCTGCACCTCGAGTTGCTCGACGATCGCACTGATCTCGCCCGTCCGCGCGAGCGGCGCAAGCTCGGCGATGTTGCGCTTGCCGTCGATCATGATCAGCACGCGACGCGCGGCGAGCGACACGGCGCCGCTGCGCGAAGCGACTTCCGCGGCACCCTTCGCGGTCTTTGCGTAGACGAGCCAGTCGTCGAGCATGCTGGGCTTCTAGTCGTCGTGCCGGTCAGCGTCGAACGTGCGCGCTTGCAGATGCGCAACCACTAGTTGCTTGAGCGTCGACAGACGGCGATGAAAGAAGTGATCGGCGCCGGGCAGCACCACGATCGGCAGTTCCTGAGGCCGCGCCCAGGTGAACACGTCGGCGAGGGGGATGGTCTCGTCCAGCTCGCCGTGGATCACCAGCGTGTGTGGCGGCACGGCGGGCATCGCCCATTTGCCCGCGGCGGCGCCGATCAGCACGAGATGCTTCGGCGATCGGTGCGCCGTGCTCAACTGCGCACAGGCTTGTGCGGCGACGAAGCTTCCGAAGGAAAAACCACCCAGCGCGAACGCTTGTGCAGGATCGAGTCTGCCGTCGGACCATTCCCGCGCGGTTTCGATGATGTGCAAGAAATCCTCGGTTTCGCCTCTTCCCTCATCGTGCGCGCCTGCGCTCGCGCCGACGCCGCGGAAGTTCGGCCGCACCGCGGCCCAACCTGCGGCGACGAATGAACGCGCCAATGTCGCCGCGACCTTGTTGTCGAGCGTCCCGCCAAAGAGCGGATGCGGGTGGCCGACGAAAGCGACGCC
>Ga0335082_10008232_pt1 | contig 11319 bp, 20 predicted proteins | sample Lox_Sample_41_FD_206718 | JGI IMG/M metagenome (GOLD analysis project Ga0335082, IMG submission 206718) | Soil microbial communities from Loxahatchee National Wildlife Refuge, Florida, United States - Lox_Sample_4.1 | ecosystem: Environmental > Terrestrial > Soil > Wetlands | place: USA... | reverse complement strand
AATCCGAAGACAAAGCTCGAACTTTCCTGACTCCGTGCAGCGTCTGCCCTTGGCCGTGGTAGTCGTCAATGCACGGGAGAAGCTCGGCAACCATCTCGTCAGCTTCGGGCTCGGAAAGGCGCACGCGATTTGCCCGCTCTTCGACTTTTCCGTACTTGCCGCAGATCGGATCCCAAACTCTAACGAGAACGTGGAACGCGCTCAAGCGCGCTCCTGCGCTTTCGCGATCGAAATCTGAACGGGCGACGGCTGTCCGCGTTCGATCATCGTCGTGAGCCACTCGGGCACGGGCTCGCCCTTCGCCTTCAACTCCTCGGCGTAGTCCACGTTGGCCTTGTGCGCCGCCGCACGGTCGGCCTCAGCCCGCTCTTTGGCGTCCTTCGCGAGCTTGGCGACGTCCTCGCGGCTGTGGGGCTTCTTGGGGTCGTAGTCGCCGACGAAATAGCCCTGGTCATTCGCTGACCGGCTCGGCTTGTCGTAGCTCGGCTTGCCGAGGAGGTCGTAGCATGCCTGGTGATAAAGACAGGGCGCGGGACCGTCCTGCAACTCCACCTCGCGGCCAGAGCGCGTCCGGAGGCGGCCATAGCCGTCATAGGTACCCCGAACGGTCGAACCATCGGACTCGACCAGAACAGCCTCACTGAGCCATTCAGAAACCGCCGTCGTAGCTTCTCCAGCCCGGACGGAATGCGCGCACGCTTTGCAATCCCATGAAAAACAGCCCATTTTCGGCCTCCAAAGCGTACTACGCGCGTGGGGCGCGTTGATCAACTGGCGGTGTATTCTCTAGAAGCCCTGTGGAAACCCCCAAGACGACCAACATCACGAAGGGCACGCGCATCCGCGCCGAGTGGATGGTGCCAAACGATCCCCCGTCGTGCCTGGCAGGGGTACAGACCAAATTTGGCGTTCAATGGTTTGTGGTGATGGGTATCGTCAAGCACGTGCGTGGCAACGACCCCGTGAACCCGACGACCGTCCGGCTCTACATCGATCCCGACCACGAATGGGATGGGCCAACCGTGAACCTGGGCTGTTCGTGTGGACACTCGCACGTCGAAGTGAAGCCCGAACACGTCAAGGGAGTCGAAGGATGACCAAACAGAACAAATCCACGTCATGGGACCTAGTCGACGATCCGAGTCTCGACCCCGAGACGAAGAAGAACGTCGTGCATAACACGACCGAGGAGGTTCGGGAGATGCCGATCCTCGGGCTCGTCACCGCCATGCCCGGTGGCATCGAAGCGAGCGAGCGCCGAGGGCAGGAGCAGTTCGTCGCGAGCGACATCCTCCCCACGGACATCCGTGAGCCCTTCGATGCGGAGCAAGGCTCGGGGCGCAAGCTCCTGCTCGCGTGGGGTTTCACGTTCGGCAAAGTCGTCGAAGGCGATCCGATGTTCACGCAGGCGAGGCTCCCACCTGGCTGGAAAAAGAAGGGCTCCAGCCACGACATGTGGAGCAGCATCCTCGACGACCAAGGACGCGAGCGGTGCTCCATCTTCTACAAGGCCGCGTTCTACGATCGTTCGGCGTTCCTCAACATCACACCGCGCTACACGTGCGATCTCGAATACGAGGACGAGAAGCTCCGTCACAAGGGGCGCGTCCGGGGCATCGTCAAAGACGGCGAGCGCATCCTATTCACCGGGGAATGGCGCAAGACAAAGGACGGGGAGCGCGATTACACGAACTACGACGCCGCGCGGAAGGATGCCCACGAATGGCGTGAGAAGAACCTTCCCAAAGACCTCACCGAGCAATGGGAGCTGGTGTAGAATATGATCGTGCGATCTGGTCGCGAAGAGGGCATCCCGTACTCGCTCTCGCGATGGACTGACGTGCCCGCTGCGAAGTGGGCGTGGATGGAGCAATCGATCCGCGAACGGAAGATGATCGCGTTCGATCCGCGCAACGCGATCCCCAACGAGTGGTCGCTCAAGCCGGAGGACACGCTGGGTCTTGTCTTTTGGACGAAGTACCCCGACCCGCTCATCGAGGCCGCGTGGCTCAAGGACTACCGCTTTCACGTTCACATCACCGTGACGGGGTGGCATGAGGTCGAGCACAAGGCGCCGGATCTCAAGCGCGGGAAGATCGGTCTCTACGTGGCCGCGCGTGAGCTTGGCCCCGAGAATGTGACGTGGCGTTTCTCACCCGTCCCGCTCGTTCCCGATGTCGTCGATCGCTTTGACGAGATCGCGGAGATGGCATCGGCAGCGGGGCTCCGCCGCGTGTTCTTGTCGTTCCTCCAAACGAACGACAACATCTCCGAGACACGCTCGCGCGAAGACCGCCTCGAAACACTCCTCCGAATCAATGAGCGCGCCGAGAAACGAGGCGTCCGAGTCCTCCTTTGCAACGAGGATTCGCTCCTCTCCAAGATCGACGGGCTCCCCGCGAATTTGGGCTCGGGCGTGTGCGCTCCGCCCGAGGACTTTGCCCTTCCCGGCATGAACCGGCCCCCGAGCGAAGGCTGCGGGTGCGTGCTCATGGCCGATCCGTTCACGATCAACGAGACGTGCATTTATGGCTGCGAGTTTTGCTACGCCGCCGACAAGTCCCTCGCGCCCAAGAAACGAAACACGACGAAAGGACTTCCGATCGTCACATGAAACCCGTCACGCATCGCGTTCTTTCCATCTTGGGATTCGTTTTCAAGACGGCTTGTGGCAAGTACGTTGACGGCCCGAACGTGACGGCGTACCACAAAGAAACGACGTGCAAGCACTGCCGTCGCCGCAAGAGATGACGTGATGATCGGCAAGATGCGACCGCCTACCGAAGTCATCGCACCTCCGGCGATGAACGACTCCGCCGATTTCACCGAGGAAGAAGCGGCCGGCGCAATGGAGGCCCCTGACAGCCAGCGCATGGTCGAGCAACTAGGACATTTGTGGTGTCGCTCTTGTAGGCAACGCTTGGAAGCCAAAGACCATGCACTTCGTCGGCGGGCTGGAATTCACTACTCGCGCGTCAGGCTGGCTTGTGCGAACGGGCATACGGAAACACGCGTTTTCCGTCTCGATTGGTTGAAGTAAGGAGAGACGAGCCATGGGTTGTGGATGCAATAAAACGCCGTGTTCTTGCTCGAGTGGTGGTGGGCAACATCATCACTCTGCTGATCCAGGCCCGCCCCATAATACGGGTGGATTTCCTGGTGGCCCGCCGTGTCGTAAGACGCCATGCGAGTGCGGACGCGCACAACCGCCGAACCCGTGTTGCGAACCTCAGCGCTGTACGCTTTGCGATCTTTACGTCCCCGGCACGGCAAATGTGTGGGTCGAACGCGCAGCCGTCAGTCCCGACCTTTTCACCACGGCCGTACCGGATTACAGCGTACCGGGGATTTGCGCGCTCGATACGCTGCGTGAAGACCAGATCATCAACATCATCGAGCGCGATGACAAAGCCCGAGCTGACTTGCTCAAGGTCACGAGTGACCCGCATCTCCGCAAGCTCGCTCTGACGGTGCCGAAACTTCCAACACAAGAACTCGTCGACGCCGAGCAGCTCAACCAGAATCGGCCGAACGAGCCCTCCAGCATTCCGTTCTACGCCATCTTCCGAGGCCAGCCACCGTTCCCGCAATGAGCAACCGTCACCTCCGCCGGGCAGCCGCAAAACAGCAAGTAGGGGGCTTGGCGCAAGCCCTCCGTGGGCTGCAAGACCTCACAGGAACCTTGCGAGAAGCGATACCGGAGGCCGGACGCGATCTCGCGGTTGCTCAAGGGATGATGCGGGAATGGCAAAAGACGGTAGGTGGGTTCAACTACCAGCTCGAGCGCCAAAGAGCTGTGTTTCTACGCATGCTTCGTGACGTCGGAACAAACCCAACGTTTGACTATGAGGGGGTTGTCGAACTCGAAGAAACGTACGGCGCGGAGTATGACGCCATGCGGTTCTTATGTTGGGTGGCTATGCTTGGGACGACAACGGAAGAGGACACGTGAACCATGCCGACTCGTCTGATGAACCCCGGGCCGAAACCCATGATCCAGGCACCGAAAACGGTGGCCGAGTGGCAACGGCTGATGATGAACACAATCGATCGCGCGGTCGAGCACAAGTCGAGACTCGTGCCCGGTCTCAGGGACGCGCTCGCGAAGGGACAAGCCGAGAACTTCCTTCGCCGGCTCGGGATCATTCACCCGAACGACCTCGATCGCCTGTTCCCGCAGACCTAAGCCACGATCCCACCGAAACCGTATTTCAAGCTTTCGCATCGGGGGACCCCACGCGAGCTTGGGAGGCGACGTCGCGTCTCATTGAGGCTTACCGTCAACTCAGCGTAGAGGCCGCAACGTTGCGGTTTAAGCTCAATTTCGGGTCGGAACGTTGCAAAAATTGCGATGGGCTCCGGGCGGGTCCTGGGGTTCTCGCCACGTGTTTCCAAGTTCAACAGTGCAACTTCACGAACATCAAGGATGGGGAGGCACCCCCTCGCCACTTGAGGATCCTCCAAACTTTGTTGGATCCCCCAGTCAAAAAGACTTGACGACCCAAATAACTTAGGAGCATTTTTGGGGCGGGCCCATTCTGAGGGTTCGCCCCTCAAGATGAAAAACCGGAACCGGAGCGAAAAGATGAATCTCATCACCCAAATCAAGGCGGCGAAAAAGACCGCCTCCGTTCAGATGGAGCGGGCGAAAAAGCGGCTGGTCAAAGCCGAGAAGAACGCCCGTGCAGCGGCACAAGAATTCCAAGCCGCCAAAGAGCAAATGAAGACGTCATCCGCCGCACTCGCGAAGATCGACGAGTCGCTCAAGGCGGCGAGCGCAGACGATTCTGTGAAAGTCCGACCAGGCCCGAAGCCCAAGGCAAAGGCGAAAGCAAAAGCGACAGCCAAGCCGAAGAAAACGGCCTCGAAGCCGGCGAAGAAGGCGAAGGCGGCAAAAGCGAGCAGCAAGTCCAGCAGCCGCGCGGCTCAAGGTCGTCGCGAGGTTGCGAGCGGCAAGCGCCCGCCGATCAAAGACGTCATCGCCAAGGTCATCGGCAACCGCGTGATGCACGCAAACGAAATCTACGAGGCGATCAAGGCCAAGGGCCAGCTCCCGTACAGCGGTGATCCTCGCGGATACATCGGTTACCTCCTCAGCGCGAGCAAGGTGACGATCAAGCAGGGCGGCAAGGATGTCGAAGTTCCGCTCTTCGAGCGCGTTCACGACAAGGGTCGCGGGTTCTACAAGAACCGAGGTAGTGCGGCCAAGGCGGCACCGTCCAAGAAAGCCACAGCAGCCCCCGCCAAGAAAGCGGCGGCCAAGGCTCCGGTCAAGAAGGCGGCCGTGGCAAAAGCGCCGGTCAAGAAAGCGGCTCCCACCAAGGCCGATGGCAAGCGCACCGTCACGTGCAGCAAGTGCGGGCAGACCGGGCACAACGCCAAGGGTCACGATCGCGCGACGTCTGGAGAGACCAAAGCCGCTGCGAAACCGGCAAAGGAAGCAAAGCCGGCGAAGGCCAAACCGGCAAAAGCCGAGACCGCAAAGACGGCGGAAGGCAAACGCTCGGTCAAGTGTGGCAAGTGTGGTGAGACGGGCCACAACGCCAAAGGCCATGATCGCGCGATGGCTGCGAGAGCAAAGTCGGCGACCAACGGTCACCACGGCCCAGCCGCCGAGGCCAAAGTGGAGAAGGACGAGCCAGCAGTGGAGTCCAAGGCCAAGGAAGAAGCCAAGGACGACGACGAAAAGACGACCGATCAGATTCTCGCCGAGGCAGGAATCGACACGGGCGCAGCGGTCTGACGAAACAAGTCAGGGTAGAACATCAAAGGCGTCGGGACGCAAAAGACGTCTCGACGCCTTTGTTTTCGGTGTTGATCCATTCCGGAGGCACGTCGTGAAGCTTGGCGATCTCATCGCACGCGACAACGACTTTTGGGTCGTTGCGCGGTTCGACCCAAAACGAACACGGACGGCGACGATCCGCAATGCGGCCGGTACTGCGGTCGAAATTCCACACGACGATATCGTGGAGGTCATCGCGAACCCGAGCGAGGACTGGCCATTCATCGCCGCACCGATCAAAGCGATGTGGGGGCCCATCGTCCAACTCACACGCCCAAATCGTCCTGATGCTCTAGAGTTGAAGCTCTTTCGGGACTGGTTGCCGAGCGAGCCAGCGCGTGCCGGTGGCAGCATTTTCTTGAATCCCACCCTTCATCTCGGAATTGGCGATTACTTGCTCGCAAAACACACGAACGGCAAATCCTCGAGCATCGTCATTCCGAAGAATTTCGGCACCGTGCGCGAAAAACAAGCCCGCGCGGCATCCAAGCCCAAGCCCGATCGAACGGTGTACACTCGTCTGTTGGATGAGGACCCGTTCGAGGACGATTGATGGCGAAGCGGAAACTACCTCTCCTTGCGGAACGGTCTATCGCTGAGATGAAGGCCAAACGTCTCGAGATTGCGAATAGTCTCGACACGAAGTTGCGTCTCGTTTCTTGCCACGCCGGATGCTCCGCCTGTTGCTCGCATCCTCGCTACATATCGATCCTAGAGGGTATGGTTCTCTATCAGTACCTCACGGCCAAAGGTCAATGGACTCCCTCACTGCGCGCAAAGCTCGAAGAACACGCGAACCAGACGTTCGATCTCGCTGGCCACGTGTGGCTGATGCTCAACCTGCCTTGTCCAGTGCTCGACAAAGGCAAGTGCCTCGCTTACGAGGCTCGACCGTTTTCATGTCGGACGATTTACGCGACGTCAGACCCTTTGAATTGTCATCCGCATCGTTTGACGGAGGCGCGCTTCGTCGATAGACAAGCCGAGGCTGAAAGGTTTCGTGAGGCCGAGCGGAAGATTCTCGCGCGCCATAGGCTCGCGCTATTCGGAATTCCCATCAGCAAGGCGATCCTACTTGGCGAGAAGATCATGGTGGGAGAGGGCGACCTCGAACACTTCTTCGCGCTTGCGTTCGAGAGCACACAGGAGACGAAGCCGTGAAGTGCGTCAACTGCGGACGTGACCGCGAACAACACGAGGGCACTCTGATCGAACTCACGGAGCAAGATCGAAAGTACATCGAACAAGCGTTCAAAGAGGGCGCTCCCTCCGAGGTGTTCTATTGCCAGTCGTGTTATCGTGTTCTCACGGATCGTGAAATGGGGGCGCGTTTGATCGCGGGTCAACTTGAAGTCCGTCTCCGCCTTGCTGGTCACCCACGTGCTCAAAAAGTTGGCGAGGCCATGTACAAGTTTCTTCTCTCGAAAGCCGCTCCCAAACAGGTGTCCTAATGCCCTCCGCGCAAGAACAGGAACTCTTCTTCAAAGCACTCCAGCAACAGCTCCCGGCCTTGAAGAGCCAGGCGCAATTCACTGCGTTTCAAGCGGCCTTCGAGGCGTTTCGCGGCGTGATGAATGCCATCTTCGAGGGATCTCCCCTCGCGGAGAAAGAGGCTCTCGACGCGCTTGGTAAAGCCTTCGACGTGGCCAAAAAAGCGACGGAGCTGACCAACAAGCTCTCAGAGGTTCCCGAGGCCGCAACAAGCAAAGAGTCCGAGGAGTTCAAGCAGCCGCCGGCGGAGTTCGGAGAGTACGACGAGCAGCGCAAGCTCATGACTGAACTTGCGCACATCGAGACGCTCAAGAACTTGACCGACTGGTATCACACGAACCGAGCGCGCATTGACCGCGTGAGGTCGCCATCGCTCCGCAACCCGCTGCTCGACGCGATTCGAGAACGAAAAGTCGTCTTCGAACAGAACGAGAAAGCCAGTGAGCCCTCATCAAACTAAATACGTCGTCGCCATGTGCGGCGATCTCAATCGGGGAGAGCGTATGAACTGCGCCGTTCTCGCCTGGGATACTGCACTCGGTGATGAAGCACCCGTGACACTCCATATGATCCAAGATTGGTCACGGATCGAGAGTGCATTTACGTTCCACGAATCCGTCCGGGAGAACATCATCGAACGTCTTTCAGCCATCACGACGTTCGCGCACTACCGCCGCATGTGCGACAGAATGGGCCCGTACACGCCGTTTGAGTTCACGGAGGAACGTGGTTCTATCGTGTCCCCGAACGAGACCGCTTCAGACATGGCGGCACACTTTCTACGCTTGAAGGTGTAAGTGCGCCGTGCAAATGCCGATCACGTACCTCAAAGGAGATGCGACCGTCCCACAGACGTCGGGACCGAAGCTCATCATTCACATTTGCAATGACGCGGGGAAATGGGGCGCTGGTTTTGTCGTCGCCGTCTCCAAGCGCTGGTCGCGTCCCGAAGAGATGTATCGGTGCTGGTACAATCAGCGCGAAGCTGTGCTCATTCACGAACCAGGAAAAATCGTGATGACGTCGGGACGGTTTCAACTTGGAGAAACCCAGCTCGTTGTCGTCCAACCAAACCTCGCCGTCGTGAACATGATCGCTCAAGCAGGCACAAGGACGGGCTCCAAGGGGCCTCCCATCCGCTACGACGCCCTCGACAAAACCCTCGGGCTCGTGAACGGGTACGCTGGTTCGTTCAAGGCCAGCATCCACATGCCTCGAATCGGGACGGGGTTGGCAGGCGGACGATGGAGTGAGATCGAACCGATCATCATGAAACGTCTGCTCGACACGAGGATCTATGTCTACGACTACGAAGGATGAACTTCACGAGGCTTGGGCTGATCTAGGTCGGCAAGACAAAGCGGAGCGGTCACCTACGATGCCGTCGCTCGGCGTTCGAGTGGCTGGAGTTACATTCCGCACGGTCGCTCTCCATAGCCCCGAGCATTGGGTCAACCTCGTACCACACGGACGTGGCTGGCAAATCGTCGGGTTCATCGACCATGCTCGCCTCGGACGAAACCCTATGAAGCTTTTCTGGACACGAGATCAGTGTTGGGTTGAAGAGCCCGTTCTTAAAACACTACCCCCGCATCAATCCGAATGGCTCCCCTACGAACTCGAAGAAGGCGTGCGCGCGGCCATTACATCGAAACGTGAGGACATGACATAGGGCCCGGTGTAGACGGGGCGTCATGATCAGCCTCGAGACTCTTCGCGCAGTCCAAACGATCTACGTTCACGGTGGGGGATGCCCCGATGGAATCGCGAGCGCGATTCTTCTCCACGACGCGCTTCCCAACGCGAGGGTCAAGTTCATTCAGTACAATTCCGAGGAGCATCGGACGCTTCCCATCGAACCCCATGTGCTCTTTGCGGACTTTACGCCCAAAGAAGATCAGGTCACGGCATTTGTCCAAGCGGGAGCCATCGTGCTCGATCATCACAAGGGCGCGAAGGACATCGTGGCAGCTTTTGGAGACAACGGGCGATTCGGAGATGAGGTTGCCGAGCCGGGCGTGTGTGGTGCGGTTCTCTGTTACCGGCACGTTTGGGAGCCCATCTTCAACGGCACAGAGGCGACCCATCGGTCTTCAGCCTGGGTGACCGAAATGACCGCTGCGAAAGACTTTGCCATCCTCGCGGGCATTCGGGACACGTGGCAACGCCAAGACCCGCGATGGACGGAGGCGTGTGAGCAGGCCGAAATGCTTCGGTTCTACCCGCCCGAGGAGTACTGGCTGAATCTCAAGAAGCCTTTCGACGCCGTGAATCGTGAAATGTGGAACGAACGTCGCGCGCTCGGGAAAATCCTCGTCGAGAAGCACGCGCAATCTGTCAAGCGCACGCTCGAGAAGTCCTGGAGATTCACGAGCGCCAAAGGAACGCGTGTGGTCGCGTTCGAGGGAACAGGAACATCAAGCGATGCATCTGACGTCCTTCAAGACGCCGACTTGGTGATCGGTTTCGGCTTCCACTGCGAGAGCAGCGTTCAGAAGATGGTCTTTTCGTGTCGCACACGTGTCGGATATGACGTGCTCGGTTTCGCGAAGGCTTTTGGGGGTGGTGGACACTCAAGCGCAGCAGGTTTCAATCAAGACATCACCAAACAGACCCTCAACCCGTACCAACTCACAGAACTTCTTGTGAACGAGCATGAAGCAAAGAAGTAGTTCAAGGGGTTCGGGTCGTGCCACAAGAAGCGTCGTCGAAAAAGTTCACGGTTGTTCAACTCGGAAAGCCAAAAGTCGAGTTTGACAGGGGTGAGGATGCCATCCGACATATGGTAGAAAACCCTGGATTTGCCAAACTCTACGCTCCCGATGGGACCTTGATTATGACCAAGGGTTTCCCGCCGGGTGCTGCTGCCTAGCAGTTAATCCTTCGGTCAGCCGGTGTGTGAGGAATGTCTACGCCCACTCCGGCTCAAATCAGCTACGCCAAGCATCTGCTGAAGCAAGTGGGCGCTGAGGAGCCGGACTGGACCAAGCTCGACAATGCGGCTGTGTCATCGCTCATTGACGACTTGAAGAAGAAACGCGGTAAACCCGTGTGGTATGGCAACGGACAGTTCTCTCATTGGGAGAAGAAGGACGGAGCGCTGATCGCCGCGCGTGTTGCCGCCCGATACGCCGCTGACACGGCGTATTTCAAGAAGGGCGATCCGATCCTCTTCGGCAAATACAAGAACAAGCGAGGCATCATCGTTCGCGTATTCGAGGACGAGAAGGGGCACCCGAGCATCGAGGTTCAACCAGTTCCCAAGGGCCGCAAGAAGAACAAGATCATGGGGCTCTACAAGATTTGGCATGACCCCGATCCGCCTGAGCCCGAGGAAGCCGATGATAAGTGACATCGTCCTCCGCGTCGCCGCTCGATTCTTGGCGGCAGCTCTGACAGAGCCGGACAAGAAAGTCGTCGATGCGTTCGTCGCGAAGCAGTCGTTGGACGGGAAGATGCTCACGTCCGACGGCAAGAAGCTCGACAAGATGGGACTCGGCGCGGAGGTCGTAGCTCAGTGGGTGGGTCCCAAGATCGTCGTTGTCTCAACGCACTCGGCAAAGAGCGATGAATCCATCATCCGTTACCTCGTAAAGAGCGCGGGCAAGAAGAACGTCTTCTTCTCCAAGATTCCTGGGAGCGCCGTCACGTTTTCAACCGGCGGCGATTCGCTCTACCGCGATCAGTACGACGGATGGATTACAGCGCACGTTCCGTGGATGGACGAAGCAGTGGGCCGTCTTGATTGGCGTGTCTACGACGACAAGTACGACATCAAGATGGTGGAGGTTACGCCGGAATTCCGCCGTTCCGGAATCGCCACGGCGCTATACAAAAAACTGTTCAAGGACCAAGGCATCACCGTCCACGATCTCGGATCCACCATGAAGACTCCCGAGGGCCAGGCATTTCGCGAGCATGCGGTTCTAGCGGAACGTGTCGCTGCTCGATTTCTCAGAGAGCACGGCGAGTTCGCGGTGCGGGTCGCGGCTCGGTACAAGCAAAAGATCAAGACGGAGAAAGGGAACACCGTCTACACGTAT
>Ga0335082_10008231_pt1 | contig 11320 bp, 8 predicted proteins | sample Lox_Sample_41_FD_206718 | JGI IMG/M metagenome (GOLD analysis project Ga0335082, IMG submission 206718) | Soil microbial communities from Loxahatchee National Wildlife Refuge, Florida, United States - Lox_Sample_4.1 | ecosystem: Environmental > Terrestrial > Soil > Wetlands | place: USA: Florida... | reverse complement strand
GAGTGTCACCCCGTCGCGCCAGGTGTAGGCCGAAGTGCCATTGAGAAACCATCCCGTCCGGTCGCGGTAATGTAACGTTCCGCGACCCGCGATGCGCCGGCTCGCCAGCCCGATGGAGAAGGGAAGTAGGTCCGGTGTGTAGTCGGATACCGGCCATGACCCCTGCACCACCGCAATGGCCCGGATCGACCCGCGTTCCGTAAATCCTCGATCAAAAAACTTATACTTGGCCGCGACGGTCGCGTCCTGCCATCCTGCCTGGCCGGCCATCACACCTGCCGACGCGCCCGTTTGCACGAACGGCACCTGCGCGATGACATTGAGCTTGTTCGTGACGCCGTAGATCCCGTAGATCTGGTGACTTTCGGTCGTCAGCGTCCCGATGTTTCCATTGGTCCGCTTGAGCGTTCCTTCCCAATACTCGCTCCACTGATCATTCGTATACATGTAGCCGGCACAGAGAAGACGGCGCCCCATCATGATCCCGTCTTCGATCGTCTGTGCCGAACCAACGAATTGACACAGCAGTAGCGCACCGCTGCCAGCGAGATAACGTTTCATTGAATCCCAGATGCGAGTCGAGTTTCCCCAAATTAACCCAACTCATCTGGCGCGACAATAATCGAAACCTACTAAAAACGAGAAAATTTTCTCGCCCTAAATCGCGCACCCCGCGCATTTACGCTTCGGAACGGCACTCTGGCTTCGCGCCGGGGCCACCTTGAATCGCCGGATCAATTCATCCCGCGCGCCATCGAACTGTTGCTGACGGGCAAGGTCGTTGACTTTGCGATCATCCAGGTCAATCAGAGCAAACTCCGCGCGCCGCCGGATCTCCGCCTGTTGCTGCGAAGACAAACCCAGCTCCGCGGCCCTTCTGAGTGACCACCAATACGCTTCATATTCATCCAGGGCGATCATCAGCCTTTCCGTTTCCGACCGCCTGGGATCAATCTGCGGCACGCCTCTGGCCGAGTAGTAAGCATATTGCGGGCTGTGAACCAGCTCATGGAAGACCACCCCGGAGAGCCATGCCTCATCCTTTTCGAACGCCTGCGGACCGATGCGGACGTCGCCGCGAATATTCCGCCCCGGCTGATTCAATCCCCCGTCATAGAGCAGTGTCTTGGTCTGTTCTTTGCTGAACCCATGCGCCGATGCGACATAGTCGATCGCCACCTGGCGCCAGGTCGCGTCGCCACCCTTGCCGTACGCAGCGACACGTTGCAAGCTCTGGTGCGTAGCAAAATCGCGGGGATCGAATGGGATCGGACGCGCAGGGTACGGCATACGACCTTACACGCGTGTGTGACATGTGAAATGGCTCTCGCGGAAGGCATTTGTCCACGGACCTGCGGGATTTTACATCGCGTGGCGGCGTATTCTGGACTCAGTTCGAGACCCATGAAGAAACTCATCAACAACCCGCAAGACGCGGTCCGCGAATCACTTACAGGACTGGCCCTGGCGCATCCCGATATTCTCAAGGTCTCCTTCGACCCCGTGTACGTCGTCCGGGCTGATGCGCCCGTGCCGGGCAAAGTCGGCGTAATCTCGGGCGGCGGCAGCGGGCACGAACCCATGCACGGCGGCTATGTCGGACGCGGCATGCTCGACGCAGCCTGTCCCGGCCACGTCTTCAGCTCGCCAACACCAGACCAGATCGAGGCCGCAACGCTCGCCGTGAACGGCCTGGCCGGCGTCCTTCACATCGTCAAGAACTACACCGGCGACGTAATGAACTTCGAAATGGCGGCAGAGCTGTGCCAGGCCCAAGGAGTCGATGTGCGGGCCGTCCTCATCAACGACGATGTCGCCGTCGAGAACAGCACTTATACCGCTGGCCGGCGCGGAGTGGGCACAACCGTCATCGCGGAGAAAATCTGTGGAGCAGCGGCTGCCCGCGGCTGCGACCTGGCCCGCGTCGAAGCCATCGGTAATAGAGTGAACGAGAACGGCCGCAGCATGGGCGTCGCCCTCACGCCCTGCACCGTGCCCGCGGCCGGCAAGCCCACCTTTCAACTCGAAGAGAACGAGATGGAGATGGGCATCGGCATTCACGGTGAGCCGGGCCGCGAACGCATGCCGCTGCTCGCCGCCCGTGATCTCGTCGCGCGGCTCACGCAAGCCATCGTGTCCGACCTTCCATTTCGGGCCGGCGACCAAGTCATCGCCATGGTTAATGGACTCGGCGGCACGCCGCTGATGGAGCTCTACATCATCTACAACGAACTGGACCAACTCCTTCGAGGTGCGGGCATCCAGATCGCCCGCCGCCTGATCGGCAATTACATCACCAGTCTTGAAATGGCCGGATCGAGCATCACGCTCGTCCGCGCCGACGAAGAGCTGTTGTCTCTCTGGGACGATCCGGTATTGACACCCGGCCTTCGATGGGGGATCTGAGCGCATGAGTGTTGGCAAGCGCGAGTTGCTCGCGTGGTTCGAGTGCCTCCAGCGCGATTACTCGGAGAACCGGCAGTGGCTGACAGAGCTCGATTCCGCCATTGGAGATGCCGACCACGGCATCAATATGGACCACGGGTTCGCGGCCGTGAAATCGGCTCTGGCGGACAAGCCGGCGCCCGACCTGCGAACCCTGCTTCAGACCGTGGCCACCGTCCTGATCCGCACGCTAGGCGGAGCCTCTGGCCCTCTCTACGGCACGTTTTTTCTCCGGGCCAGCGCTGCCTGCGCCGGAAAAGATGAACTCGATGCCGCTGCCGTGGTTTCACTGTTCCAGGCCGGCGTCGATGGAGTGCGCCAACGAGGAAAAGCCGCGCACGGCGACAAGACCATGTTGGACGCATTGGAGCCCGCCCTGGCCGCAATGCAAGAGTCGCTCGCCCGTAACGGCGACATCGCCGCGATTCTGGCTGCCGCTGCTGCCGCCGCCGAGGAAGGCATGCGCAGCACCATCCCTATGCAGGCGCGCAAGGGGCGTGCCAGCTACCTCGGACCGCGCAGCATCGGCCACCAGGACCCCGGGGCGACGTCATCCTGGCTGATGATCCGCGCCGCGGCGAGAAGTTGGAGCCAATGATCGGCCTGGTCATCGTCTCGCACAGCGCCGAAATTGCCGAGGGCGTCTGCAAACTCGCCGGCCAGGTTGCAAAGGGACAGGTGCGATTAGCAGAGGCCGGCGGCACCGAGGACCCCGACAATCCGCTCGGAACTGATGCGTTCAAAGTACTCGAAGCCATCGAGGCGGTCTATAGCGAAGATGGCGTCCTCGTCCTCATGGACCTGGGCAGCGCTCTGCTGAGCGCCGGCACGGCCCTGGACATGCTCTCCGAAGACAAGCGAGTCCACGTCAAACTGTGCGCGGCGCCGCTGGTGGAAGGAGCCGTGGCTGCTGCAGCGCTGGCCGCAGCCGGAGCGAGTCTCGACGAGGTGTTCCGCGAAGCACAGGAAGCTATCGCCGCCAAAGCCGGCCAGATGCCCCCCGCAAAGGCTGTTTCGCCCTCGGTCGAGAGGCGAGTCACGCTGGCCAACGCCCACGGTCTGCACGCTCGCCCTGCCGCCCAGCTCGTTCGCCTCGCCCGTCGTTTCCAGGCTCGTGTTGTGATCCAGAACACCACGCACTCGGCGGGCCCAGTGGAGGCCGGCAGTCTAAATGCCCTACTCGGGCTGGGAGCGAGGCAAGGCCACATACTCCGGCTCCAAGCGTCCGGGCCGGACGCGCACTTAGCAGTCGAAACCATGGCGGCCTTTCTCGAGTCGGGTTGCGGCGAGTCATCCGAGGCCCCGGAACCTGTGACTGCACAGCCCGCGACCGTCAATCTGCCCCACGGCCAACTCGCCGGCATTCCCGCATCGGCCGGCATCGCCATCGGCCCCCTTGTCCGGTTCCATCCACCGGACTTCCAATCGGACACCACGCTCGCCGCCGATCCGGAAGCGGAATGGAACCGGCTCACCGCCGCCATCGAAGACGCAAAGAAGGAAACTCAGGCTCTCTATGAGTGGGCGCGGAACAAGGCCGGCGAAGCCGAGGCCGCCATCTTCGACGCTCAGGTGCTCTTCCTGGAAGATCCGGAGCTGCTTGCCCTTGCCTCCAGCGCTGTTCTCTCAGAAAGGTGCCTCGCCGAACGAGCCTGGCAAACCGCCGCTAACACCATCGCGTCCCGCCTGTCATCGTTGGACGACGCCTATCTCCAGGCGAGAGCCGCCGACGTAGCCGATGTCGCCGCCAGGGTGATGCGCGGCCTCGCCGGCTCGGCGATGGGTTCGCTCGACCTGAACCAGCCATCCATCGTGGCCGCGCACGACATCACACCTTCGGACATCCGCAATCTCGATCCCGCCAAAGTCGTGGGGCTGTGCCTCGAATCGGGCGCCGCCAGCGCCCACAGCGTGATTCTGGCCCGAGCCATTGGCATCCCGGCCGTGGTGGGCCTCGGACCTGCTCTCGCCGCGTTGCCCGAACGAACCACCGTGGCGTTGTACGGTGAGCAAGGGCTGGTGTGGGTCAGCCCGCCGCCCGACCAGGTCAGCCTCCTCGAAAAGGCCCGGCAGGAGTGGCTCGCCGCCCGCCGCGCCGCCCAGCAGGAACGCACTCGTCCGGCCTCGACTCGCGACGGCCGCCGCATCCGCATCCTCGCGAACATCAGCGGCATCGCCGAAGCCGCCGAAGCCGTCGAGCTGGGAGCCGAAGGAGTCGGTGTGCTCCGTACCGAGTTCCTGTTTCTCGAACGCACCCAAGCGCCCGGTGAAGAGGAACAACTCCTCGCCTATCGCACCATCGCCGAATCGCTCCAGGGCCGGCCTTTGGTGATCCGCACCCTCGATGTGGGAGGCGACAAGAGCCTGCCCTATATCCAAATCGGCAATGAGGCCAACCCGTTCCTCGGCTGGCGCGGAGTCCGTCTCACGCTGGGCCGGCCGGAACTGTTCCGTACCCAACTCCGCGCCATTCTGCGAGCTGCGGCCGAGCATCCCATCCAACTGCTCCTGCCCATGGTCTCCACCGTCGATGAGCTGCGCGCGGTTAGAGCGATGCTCTCGGAAGTTGGCTTCGAAAAGGACCTGCGCGTAGGCGCCATGATCGAAGTGCCTTCCGCCGTGGCCGTCGCGGATCAACTGGCCCGCGAGGCGGACTTCTTCAGCATCGGCACCAACGACCTCACGCAATACGCCATGGCCGCCGACCGTACAAACACCCGCGTGGCCACCATCGCGGACCCCTTCCAACCAGCCGTGCTCCGCCTCATCCGTCAAACGCTCGACGCGGCGCGCAAAGCGCAAATCGAGGTCACGCTCTGTGGCGAACTCGCGGCCGATCCCCTGGCCACGCCCTTGCTGATCGGCCTCGGCCTCGATGAACTCAGTGTCAGCGCCGGGCTCATCGCCGACCTCAAACGCACCATCAGCCAGTGGACCGTCCCTGAATCCACCGCTCTCGCCCGCCAGGCCATGTCGCTCGAAAACAGCGCCGCGGTCCGCGAGTTGCTAGCGCATGCGCGCCGCGAGGTATAGACTCTCGACATGCGACGGCGAGATTTCCTTGGAGCGTTTGCCGCGTCCACCATTCCGCTGCGATTGCAGGCACAGCGAACTTCCGGCCGTTTGAAGATCACGGATATCCGCAACGTGAACCTGCGGGTCATCCGCGAAGCAGGCTCTATCGAGCCCGCCTGGAACCCGGGCACTCCCACGAAGTACACCGTCGGCGGAGGCTCGGTGGTCGAGATCCGAACCGACCAGGGGCTCACGGGAATCGGACCCGGAGTCGATGAATCGCTCCTGCCGGCAATAAAAGCGCAACTGCTGGGCAAAGATCCCTTCGACACCGAAGACCATTCCGCCCGCCTGCGCTACTATGCCTCGGGCGCCTCCTACCGTGGCGCGGCAAACATCGACATCGCCCTCTGGGACCTGCTCGGCAAAGCCTGCGGACAGCCGTTGTACAAACTGTGGGGCGGCGGGAAGGATCGAGTCATCCCCTACGCCAGCCTGATCAAGCTCGGCACTCCGGAAGAGCGAGCCCAACTGGCCTCTCAGCTCTCCAAGGAAGGATGGCAGGCCATCAAGTTGCGCCTGCACCACGACAACATGACGGACGACATCCGCACGGTGGAAAGGGTCAAGGAAGCCACTGGCGGCCGGATGACCATCATGGTGGACGCGAATCAGGCGCAATCCAGCGGCAACTGGCAGCCCGGCGTCCTATGGGACTATCGCCGCGCCGTCGAGACCGCGAAAGAACTCGAAAAACTCGGCGTCTACTGGCTGGAAGAACCGCTCCCGCGCTACGACTTTGCCCAGCTTGCCGCACTGAATCGCGCCGTCGGGATCCCGCTTGCGGGAGGCGAAAACAATCGCGGCCTGCACGAATTCCGTCAAATGTGTACGGACAACGTCTACGACATACTGCAACCTGAACCCCTGGTGATGGAAGGCATCACCGGAGTGCGCAAGGTAGGCGTCCTGGCTGAAGCCTTCGGCAAGCGCATCGTACCCCACCATGGCGGCGGAAGCGTCGGAACCATCGCGACTCTGCACCTCGTCGCCTCGTGGCCGCACGCCCCTTATTGGGAAATGCTCCACGATCCGCCGGTTGCGTCCTACGAGCACCGGTTTGCGATCTTCCGCGATCCTCCGCGCGTCAGCAAAGACGGGCTGATGGAAGTCCCCCAGAAACCCGGCTTAGGAGTCGAAATCGACCCCAATCTCGTACTCGCACAATAACCGCGAACTGAGCCGCGAGCGTCAGCGAGCGGTTTCACCAGAGTGCACCTCGCCGGGAACAAACCGCCCGCAGGAAGCGTCTCCTTCACTTGGAGGTCCTATAGTGAAACGGCTCTTTTTCTGTCTTTTATTCGCCGCCCTGACTCTCTCCGCCGCCGACCTCACCGGCAAGTGGAGCGGCTCCATCGAGCGCATCGGCGGTCCCCTCGGCGGCATGCGAACGGATGAACATTTCCTCACCCTCAAGCAAACCGGCACCACTATCACCGGCACCGCAGGCCCCAAGCGTGAAGTCCAGTGGGAAATCGTCAACGCCAAACTCGACGGCAACAAGCTCACCTTCGAAACGGCGATGCCCGGCCCGGCCAAGCTGGTCTTCTCCTACAACCTCGAGCTCACCGGCGAAGAGCTCGCCGGCAGCATGGAATTCAAGCCGCCCAAGGACATGAATTGGAAGCTGCGCCTGAAGCGGGAGCCATAGAGCGCCATGGGCCTCCTTCTCGCGCTGCTGGCCATCACCCATGTCACGCTGATCGACACCGAGGCGGGCCGCGCCCGGCAGGATTACACCGTCATCATCTCGGGTGACCGCATCACTGCCGTCGGTCCCGCGAAAAGCGTCAAGGTCCCCCGCGGCGCGCAAATCCTCGATGGCCGTGGCAAGTTTCTCATCCCCGGCCTCTGGGACATGCACGCCCACCTCTTCGCCACCCTCCCCCTCGATCCCAATGACCCCGCCCCGCGCGACTTCTTCGCGCCCCGTTTTCTCGCCAATGGCATCACCGGCGTCCGCAGCATGTGGGACGACCCCGGCGCCATCCGCCGGCTCCGTACTTCGCCCGGTGTCCCGCGCATCGTCTCCTGCGGACCCATTGTCGACGGGCCCCAGCCCTATGTTCCCGGAGCCGTCGCCTGCGCCAACGCCACACAAGGCCGCGAAACCGTCCGTCGCCTCAAAGCCGAAGGCGTCGACTTCATCAAGGTCTACTCGCTCCTTCCCCGCGACGTCTACTTCGCCATCGCCGAGGAAGCCCGCACCGTCGGCCTTCCCTTCGCCGGACATCTCCCCAACAGCGTCACCCCCGAGGAAGCCTCCGGCGCCGGACAAAAAAGCTTCGAACATCTCATGGGTCTGGAATCTCTTGACCCGAAAAAAGCCCCCACCGTCTTCGCGAAGTTTGTCCAAAACGGAACCTGGCAGACTCCAACCCTGACCGCCCTCCGCGGCCTTACTTACTTCGACGACCCCGAACGCCTGAAAGACCCCCGTATCTCTTCGCTGCCCCCGCTCTTCCAGCAATACTGGAAATCCGGCGGGGCTGGCGTGAAAAGCGACGAGGCAAAGTTCCAACACCAACTCGATCTCGTCGCCACCATGCACCGCGCCGGCGTCAAAATCCTCGCCGGCACTGACACTCCGAATCCCTTCGTCTTCCCCGGCGAAAGCCTGCACGAAGAACTCGAACTCCTCGTCAAGGCAGGTCTCACACCGGCCGAAGCCCTCCAGTGCGCAACGCTTCGTCCCGCCGAGTACCTCGGCATGACCGATCGCCTCGGCTCCATCGCCGCCGGCAAGTTCGCCGACCTCGTCCTGCTCGACGCCGACCCCCTCGCCAACATTGCCAACTCCCGCCGCATCTCCGCCGTCATCCTCAACGGTCAGCAAATCTCCAATTCGAAATGAAGTCCTTCGACAACGTCTGATTGGTAAGAGCCGCGCGCAGCATCTCGATCGGAATCGAGTTCTCGCGCAGAATCGCATCGTGGAATTGCCGGTCCGTCATTTTGCCTTGGCCCACCAGTTCCCTGCGCAGGGAATAGATCTGCATCCCGCCCAACAGATACGCCGCCTGGTAAAGCGGCGGGTAGCTGCCGTTGAACGACCGCCGCACCTCCCCCTCCGCGTTATCCCGCTCATGCCCCACCCGGTTCACCAGAAAATCGACGCACTCCTGCGCCGTCATCTTCTCGAGATGGAAGTTGAGTGAAAAGATGATCCGCGCGCAGCGATGCATCCGCCAGAACAGCATGCCGATCCGGTTCTCCGGCGTCTTTGGAAATCCCATATCCCAAAGCAACAGCTCCCAATACAGCGCCCAGCCCTCAATGGAAAACGGAGTTCCGAAGACCCTCCGGTAGGGCCGGTACCGCTCGTTCATGAAGAGTTGCAGATGATGCCCCGGAATCAACTCGTGAAACACGGTGGCGCGCGAGAAATGAATATTATTGCCGCGCAGGCTCATCAGCTTCTGCTCCTCCGTCATCGCGCCCACCGGAAACGACACGCTGATGACCTCTCCGCCCGTGAAAAACGGGTTTACTAATTGACGCTCGGGCGACATCATCTCCATGCGCCAGCTTTCCCGCGCCAGTTTCGGAATCGTCACCAGGTCGTGCTCATCCAGGTACGACTCTGCTTCGAGCGCAAGCTGGCGGATCAAATCCGGCTGTTTGCCCGGCGGCACATGCAGTGTCTTTACGTGCTCGAGCGCCTTCATCCACTCGTCGCCGTATCCGAGCTCGCGCGACGCGCGCTTCATCTCGTTCTCGCACCATGCGAACTCCTTGTGGGCAAGGGCAATCAACTCCTCCGGCGTGTAAGGAATCATCTCGCCCGCGAGCTCGCTCATCAGGCCGTCGCGGCCAATCGGGTTCCCGGCGATCGACTCCTTCGCGCTTCTCTTCTCACCCGCCACCGTCTCGCGCAGGAACTTCGCGTAGTCCTCCAGCGCGGCATCGGTGGCCTTGTAGGGCTCGGCCGCCCACCAGGTAAAGAGCGGATCGTAACCGTTATAGAAATCGAACCAGTGCTTGAGAGTGCTCTTGAGGCCCGTGGCCGCCAACGCCGCCCGCAGCCCGATCGTGCTCTTCGGTGGATTCGTCTTCAGACTCGCCTCGACATCTTTCCGTACTGCCGCAATTTGCTTCTTGATTTCGTCGAGCGACTTCGCGGCTTGCGCTCCATCCACCGGCTCCATCTGCCGGCAATTTTCGTCCAGCGTCACGATCCCCGCCGCGAACGGCAACAAGCTCTTCGCTTCCTCGAGAGCCTTCGCCTGCAAATCCAATTGACGGTTCTGCCGGTCGAGGTAGTTCTTGAACAGCAAATAGTCAATCCGCCCCGCCTGCGTCAGGTGCTCGAAATCCATGCCGGCCACCGAGCGCAGCCATTCGTTATAGAACTCGTTCATCCGCTGCCGCCGCACGGCCGACATCTCAATGGGATACTTCCGTGTCAAAGCGCCACGGTCCACGGTGAACCGCTCAATGAAGGGTGCGGCCTCGCTCCGGAACGCTCCCGCGTCCTTCAGTTCCCCGTTCGCATAGGTCTGAAACCCCTGTAGACCCGGCCCCCCAAGCAGGCACAGAATCATCGACCTTCGTAGAAGCATAGAGTGATCCGACAGCTTACCACTCCCCTACTGTCCGATTTCGAATACTACGTTGGGTGGCGACGTCTTCCCCGCCGACGAGACTGTAATTGGGTATTCGCCGTCAGGCAATTGCGGAACGATGAAGTTGATCTGGTATTGCCCCGGAGCCACTAGTGCGGCGGCTAATACTTGGGCAGCCGCAGTTCCAATCGTTACGCCGGCCCCGGTGATCGGCACTGGCGCGCTCACTACGCTTCCGGAAGGGGAAGGGCCCAACCCTGCGGCGTAGAGCTGGATAATGTCGCCCGGCTTGGCCTTGTGCGTCCCTGGGACAACCGCGGGGTCGCCCATCAGTGAGTAGTCCACAAATAAGGCCGCCGCATAGTTCTTCGAGTTCACCTGGTAGTAATAGACGCTCGGTGCGATTTGTGCGACAGGAACCGTCAGTGTGTTGCTACCCAGGCCGAGACGGAACACCTGCACCGTCATCGTGCCGCTGACATTCGAAGGCGCCTGCGCATTCACCTGGCCGGGACTGATGAAATAAACCGGCACGGGGGCTCCATTCACCCAAACCTCCACGCCATTCAAATTAGTCGGCAGCGCACTCGAGTCCGAAAAATCGCCGCTGCCCCAGATCCGCTGCACGTCAGACAACTCCGAGCCCTTTACGTAAAACCATCCGCCCGGCACCACCGCACCCCCTTCGACGAGATTGTCGCTGACGCTCGTGATGACCGGCCCGCTCGATGGCTGTGTATCGCCCATGAGCAGCACAAGACCATCCTGCGTTGCAGTGCTGCCGCCATTCGTTCCCTGTAGTGCCCTTATCATGGGAAAGTCCGTCGAAGTCCCCTCCCCAGCGATGTGGATATTCCCTAACTTGTCCACAGCGATGCCGCGGCCGGATTCGCTCCCGGTGCCGCCGATGAATGTCGAAAACAGCCACGCCGAACCTGCAGCGTCGATTTCCGTGACGAAGATGTCGAATGCGTAATGCGTGGCCTGAAAGTTATTAGTCACTGGAAAGTCAGTCGAATTGGTGCGCCCCGTAACATAGGCGTTACCGGCCTGATCAATGGCAAGCGCGAACGGTTCGTCGTCGGAGCCTCCCCCCAGGTACGTCGAATACACCAGCGCGGACCCCGCCGGATTGAATTTCGCGACAAACGCATCGTTCACGGCGTGGCTTCCGAGTTTGTTATCGATCGGGTTCGCGAGCGGGAAATCATCCGAAGTCACACTGCCTGTGACAT
>Ga0335082_10008230_pt1 | contig 11320 bp, 15 predicted proteins | sample Lox_Sample_41_FD_206718 | JGI IMG/M metagenome (GOLD analysis project Ga0335082, IMG submission 206718) | Soil microbial communities from Loxahatchee National Wildlife Refuge, Florida, United States - Lox_Sample_4.1 | ecosystem: Environmental > Terrestrial > Soil > Wetlands | place: USA... | reverse complement strand
TCCCGTTTTCTTCAACGCTTACGAGCTCGATATCTCCGCCATCTCTCTGGAGCGCAGGACGTACTTGTTTCAGGGCTTCTTCAACTGTTTCTCTGTTCATGACATATTCTCCTTCCTGATGATAATACGTAATGGTAGAATTCGTAATTCATTATACACTTATTTAATCCTGTTTTACAAAAATTTTTATGATAGAAATCATAATAATGTGATTATATTTCGTTGGTCTTTGCATCACATTCTTATTGACAGCTGTCTTGTGTTTTGATATCTTAGAAAAGAATCGAGGCGATGGAGTTCGCCTAAAACCGCCCTGGATCAGCTGGGCTGATGACTCCTACTCTCCATAATGATGAGGGCAGGAGTTTTTTTGTGCCCTGAAGGGGTCCGCCTATGCATGAAGTCTGGGGAATGGCCGCACTCTGGCTGGGTCTGGCCTTGGTCGCTACCCTACTGTCCATCTGGCTCAGGATCGCCACTGCGCTCTCCGAAATCGTCGTCGGCACCGTAGCCCAACTCTTCATCGGCGCTGCAATAGGCGCGTCACTCGGTTCCAACGAACCGTGGATCAAGTTCCTCTCCGGCACCGGCGCGATCGTTCTTACCTTTCTGGCGGGTGCAGAGCTCGACCCGGTCGTATTCAAAGCAAAGCTCAAGGAAGCAACTGCCATCGGCTTTATCTCTTTCCTAGCACCCTTCCTCGGCTGCACTGCAGCTGCGTACTACCTCCTCCACTGGACCGTCCAGGCAAGCTGGCTCGCGGGCGTGGCCCTTTCGACCACATCCGTCGCGGTAGTGTACGCCGTGATGCTCGAACTGGGGCTCAACAAGACTGATTTCGGCAAAACCGTGCTCGCAGCCTGCTTCGTCACCGACCTCGGGACCGTCCTCGCTTTGGGACTCATCTTCGCCCCGTTCACGATGAAGACCCTGATCTTTGTCGGCGTCAGTGTTGTCATGTTCTTCATCCTCCCCTATCTCACACCGTGGTTCTTTAAGAAATACGGTGACCGGCCGTCGGAACTCGAAACGAAATACCTCCTGCTGATACTTTTCGGCCTCGGATCGCTCGCCGTATGGTCAGATAGCGAAGCTGTGCTGCCCGCATATATCATCGGGATGGTGCTCGCCGGGACCGTAGGCAAGGACCATGTGCTCATCAGGCGGCTCAGGACGTTGACCTTCGGACTGCTTACGCCGTTCTATTTCATCAGGGCAGGCTCATACGTTTCCGTCCCAGCCATATTCGCCGCTCCCTTCGCTCTTGTGGTGCTGTTCGTCTCAAAGATGGTAGCAAAGATCATCGGCGTCTATCCCGCAACCAAGACGTTTCGTTATGCACAGAGAGAAGGTATTTATACCACCCTTCTTATGTCTACGGGACTGACCTTCGGTTCCATCTCTGCCCTGTTCGGGCTCACTCACAATATCATTGACCAGCAGCAGTATTCCGTTCTCGTCTTTGTCGTGATCGGCAGCGCCGTAGTGCCGACGCTCATTGCAAACGCTTTCTTCCTTCCCCATTACCTTTTGCCGAAAAAGGAGAAGGAGATTCCCGTCGTGCCGGATAATATTTGAAATCGCCGTTCAATGATAAGGAGATTGCCATGCTGAATAAGATACTCGTCGCATTCGATGGTTCCGAACAGTCGTATAAGGCCTTTGACTTTGCCCTGGAGATGTCCAAACTCTGCACGGGAGCATCCCCTGAGATCACGGTAATCTCCGTGGCACAACCGCCGGAGCCTGCGGACATCGTCGAGGTTGATGCGATCATCGACAGCGCGACGCAGCATTACGAGGAACTCTTCAAAGTGCTCCGGGAGAAGGCCCGCAAGAAGAACGTGGAAATAAATACCGAGGTGGTCGTGGGACATCCCGCCGACCAGATCGTAAAATATGCATCGGATAAGAAAAGCGACTTGATCATCGTAGGACAGCGCGGGAAATCCAAGATTGCCAAGTGGCTCCTGGGGTCAGTGTCTAAACGGGTTTCTACCTACGCTCCGTGTACGGTGACTATTGTGAAGTAGTCTGGAACGGCATTGACTTAACTCGGCAAATTTGCTAATGTTATAATAATATCAGGGCGATGGAGTTCGCCGTTAACCTTGTAAGAGAATGAGCAGAAATTTGTCGTTTATGTGCTCATCGTCGGCAGTTACCCGCTCGATTGACGTTCTCTAACAGGGTAAACCGTCCCGCTAATTCGGCGGAACTAATGACTCCTACTCTCGCACCACGAGGGTAGGAGTTTTTTTATCTTCATGTATGATGGAGGAAAAACGAAGTGGATCCGGCAGTGCAATCAACCTTGATGTCGAACTATTCACAATTGAAGGGCGACCTCTTGCTCTGCATCGACAAGATGCTCGGCATCGAGAACATCCGTGGATGCCCTTGCGAAGAGCTGAGAGATAAGATTCAGACGAACACATTCAACCTCGTTGTTGTCGGCCAGTTCAAGCGCGGTAAGACAAGTTTGATCAATGCGCTCCTCGGGACCGATATCCTTCCCGTGGCCGTCGTGCCGCTTACCTCTATCGTGACTGTCATAACCTGGGGCGAGGCACTCAGAATCAAGGTCTACTTCAACGACGATAAGGTGTCGGAAATCAAACCCGAAAGTCTTTCGGAATACGTCACGGAAAAGGGCAACCCGAAGAACACGAAGGACGTGCGTGAAGTAGTAATAACGTATCCTTCCCCTTATCTCAGGGACGGCGTACGCCTGATCGACACACCGGGCGTAGGCTCGATCTATGAGCATAACACGGATGTATCCTATCAATATCTTCCCAAGTCTGACGCGGCCCTCTTCCTCCTGTCTGTCGATCAGCCCCTGAGCAAGGCTGAGAGGGACTTCCTGAAGGACGTGAAGGAATATTCGAACAAGATATTCTTTCTCCTGAACAAGGCCGATTATCTTCGGGAGAACGAACTCAAGGAGGCGATTGAATTCACGACAAACGCGCTTTGCGAGGCCATGGGCTCCGAAGTCAGGCTCTTTCCAGTCTCGGCCCGACTCGCCCTTGAAGGAGCAGCCACGAAGTCCGGGGATCTGATGGAAAAGAGCATGCTGACGTCATTTTCCGGCATCCTGAACAAATTTCTCATGGAGGAAAAGGGAAATATCCTTATTCGTTCCGTGGCGAACAATCTGCTCCGGAGCATTTCTCAGGCAAAGCTTGAAATGGAGCTTGAACATAAATCGCTCACAACGCCCCTCGAAGACCTCCGGAAAAAGATCGCAATATTCGAAGATAGACAGCGGGAGGTTACGCTCGAAAAGCAGGATTTTGATATTCTCCTCGACGGCGAAACCAAGAGGTTGACGAAAAACGTACTCGACGAGGATATCACGCGGTTCAGGAAGAATCTTCTTGACCATGAACAGCCCCATCTGGAAGAACAATTCGGCCGGATGAAAACGCTTCCTTCCCGGGAGCTGCAGAGCGCACTTGAACAGATAGTGATCGAGCACGTACGACAAGCTTTCAACACCTGGAGGGCGGTTGAAGACGACCGGCTCGCGAAAGCCTTTGAGGCGATTTGCAGAAGATACGCGTCAAAGATCAACGATACTGTTGATGCTCTCCTGAAATTCTCGTCTGATCTCTTTGATATCCCTTTTGAGGCGATAAAGACCGAGACACTCTGGTCCGACAAATCCCGGTTCTCTTATAAGTTCAGAGACGAACCCGTCGGGCTTGCAATCGTCGCATCTTCGCTGACCCTTGCACTACCTAAATTCTTCGGCGATAAGATCATCCTGAACAAGATGCGTGAATATCTCGTGCGGGTGGTTGATATGCAAGCGGGCAGATTGGGAAGCGATTTTGAGGAAAGACTCGATAAGAGCAAGCTGGCGTTTCGATGGGATATGCTCCAGAAGATCGACGCTGCAATCGAGGGAATTGCCGCGGCCATAGAAAAAGGCATGACGCAGAGGTCAAAAAGCGAACACGAGGTCCGGAAAAGGACGCAGGCGCTCGCTGAGACAATGAGGCAGCTGGATGAAATCAAAGATATGCTCGTGCGGATCAGGACGACGGCGGAAGGTGCGAACAACAGTTGAGCCTACCGCAGCAGATACAGATGTTGCATCGTCGAACCACGAGGCCATCATCGGCCGTAAAGGGGAAATCGAGACTATCCGCGACTGTATCAGGCGACGGAACAGCCTGCACCTCCACGGCTCAGCGGGTATTGGCAAGAGCGCGCTTCTCGACCATCTCAATCAGCATTGGGAGAAGATCGGCGTTTCATGCATTCCGATTTATTGCACAAGCAGTGTCACCCTGCGGGAAATCCTCGTGTGCATCGCTCAGGCATTATTGGTTCGCTCCGGTCCCTTTGCAGGAACCAACAAATATCTCGCACCGCTCGAGATACGATCCAGCTCAGACATCAGAGCGAACAACAACCGGGACCTTCGGAACGTAGTGCTTCGCCGGGTCGAGCAAGGCGATTTCTGCATTATCCTTGATCATCTAGAACGCGTGACACCGAAGATAGACATGTTTCTATCTGCCCTGCACGAGCGGGCATGCGTGATCACTGCAAGCAGGCAGAGCTGGGACCTTACGGATTACAGTTTTACCGGCAGACTTGTTTATGGTCTGTGGCTTATCCCAAAGCTCAAAATCAACAGTCTTAAGAGAAAAGATGCCTTCAGTCTCATGGAGTGTCTGCACAAACACCTGAACATGAAATCGCCGGACAAGGAGAATATCTTCACCGAGATATTTCGTATCACCCAAGGCAATCCGAAGATGATATATGACATCCTTGATAAAGCAAGAAAGCCGGATTACATAGTTGACGGCAAGCTTAATCTGAACCTCATCGTGATTGACTGCCGAATAGACGCAGTCAGAATCACATGAAAAAGATAGTCGGAGAGGCCAGTTGAATGGGAAAAGACAAGAAGACATTGGGGGTTGGGAAGAACGTTTTCTTCGCCTGGCTCGCAACCCTCTTCATGAACGCAAGCTCCGAAATGATCTATCCGTAGGTTCCACTGTTCTTTGCGAACATACGGTATGTAGGTCATGCAATGTTCCCCGAAGTCTCATAGGCGGCTCCGGAATCATGAATTACCTTCCGCGACATTCTGTTTCGGCGCTATCATGGCAAGCGCGTCTGCTGTACTGTTCATCATATTCATCGCCGCCATCAGAGAAGATGGTTCAAAGTAGAAAATAACGACCCTTTACGAGGAGGAGCACATGTCAAAGATAAAGAAGATAACAGCACGGGAAATTCTGGATTCACGGGGCAATCCCACGGTCGAAGTTGACGTAACCCTGGACAACGGCGTCTTGGGCAGGGCGGCGGTCCCCTCAGGCGCATCAACCGGGAGCAAGGAGGCTGTGGAACTTCGGGACGGAGACAAAAAACGCTATCTGGGCAAGGGGGTTCTCAAGGCGGTAAATAACGTGAACGAGGTTATTGCTCCCGAGCTTATGGGGAAAAACCCCGAGGACCAGAACGCTATTGACATGCTTATGATCAAGCTCGACGGAACGGAGAACAAAGGCAAGCTGGGCGCGAATGCGATCCTGGGGGTCTCTCTCGCCGTCGCAAAAGCGGCAGCGCAGAACGGAGGTTTGTCTGTCTTCCGGCATCTTGGCGGCGAAGCTGCGCACCGCCTGCCAATACCGTTTTTCAATATCCTGAATGGAGGCAAACACGCGGACAACAATGTGGATATCCAGGAATTCATGATCTCGCCCGTGGGAGCTAAGTCATTCAGGGAAGCGCTTAGGATGGCCGCTGAAACGTACCATACCCTGAAATCGGTTTTGAAGTCAAAGGGTCTGAATACCGCCGTTGGAGATGAGGGCGGCTTCGCGCCGAATTTATCTTCTAACGAAGAGGCGATCCAGATCATCCTTGCCGCCGTTGAGAAAGCCGGATACAATCCGGGCAGGGACATCTCCATTGTGCTCGACCCCGCGGCAAGCGAGTTTTACCAGGACGGCAAATACGTTCTCAAGGCTGACAACAGCAGGTTGTCCTCGGAGGAAATGGTGGATTACTACGGCCGGCTGATAGGAAAATACCCTATTATATCCATTGAAGACGGCCTTGCCGAGGACGACTGGGATGGTTGGCAGATGATGACAAAGAAACTGGGCCGGAAGATCCAGCTTACGGGCGACGATATATTCGTCACGAATCCCAAAATATTGGCTGAGGGCATCACCAAAGGCATCGCCAATTCCGTCCTGATCAAACTCAATCAGATCGGAACGCTCACCGAGACACTAGAAACCGTGGCGATGGCGAAACAGGCCGGGTATACCTGCATGTTCTCGCACCGATCAGGAGAGACCGAAGATTCGTTCCTTGCGGATATTGCGGTTGCCACGAACGCCGGGCAGCTCAAAACCGGGGCGCCCGCACGATCCGAGCGGCTCGCAAAATACAACCAGCTGCTCAGGATCGAGGAGGAATTAGGTTCTAAATCGGTCTTTAGAGGCGACTTGCACTGGTAATCAAGAAAGGAGTTATGATGCTGGAGATCGATATTCCCGGCTTTGGGCTGGTCAGATTGGGACACCTGGTTTCAGATTTTACCGGTACATTGTCCGTAAGCGGGCAACTTATACCGATGATGGACGCAAGGTTGAATAAGCTGGCGGAGCTTATGAAAATTCATATCCTCACCGCTGATACCTTCGGCAAAGCGCAGGCTGAACTGGAAGGAATCAACTGCGAAATACACATTCTGGCCGGCGAAAACCACGACGTGCAGAAAGAAGAGTATGTTGCAAAACTCGGTGCGGACAGCGTCGCCGCATTCGGAAACGGAAATAACGACCGCAGGATGCTTAAGGCCGCGCGGATCGGCATCGCTGTATCAGAAGGGGAAGGATGTTCTGTGGATGCAATAATGGCCGCAGACGTCCATGTGCGGAGCGCGGTGGAGGGGCTCGATTTATTGCTGAATCCTAAGAGGCTCAAGGCGACATTGAGATTCTGACGAGAGGACGCCACGATGACCACGTGCCCTTTTTGTACGATAGCGCCTGAAAAGATCGTTGATCAAAATACTCATACTCGTACCATCAGGGACACGCTCCCTGTTTCCCCCGGCCACGCGCTGATATTGCCAAAGCGCCATATTGCTTCGATATTTGAAGCGACGAAGGACGAAGTGGCCGCTTTGTGGGACGCATTGCAGAGGGCGAGGACTCAACTTCTCAAAGAATTTTCTCCCGACGGTTTCAATATCGGCATCAACGACGGTTTGGCGGCAGGGCAAACCATCCTCCATCTGCACATCCACCTTATTCCCAGATACAAGGGCGACATGCCCGACCCGCGAGGAGGCATTCGCTGGATCTTCCCGGATAAGGCCGTTTACTGGAAGGATTCATGTCTCAGTCCCTCCTAACCGCAAAGATTTTATATTGCGTGTGAAAAGAATATCTGCTAAATTAACCGCGAGGTTTTGGAACGATGAATTATCTTGTTATCGGCGTCGGTGGATTTGTCGGAGCAATTACCCGGTATGTACTTGCTGTCTGGATCGGTCAGCGCTGGGGCCGCAGCTTTCCGCTTGGCACGTTCATCATCAATATCAGCGGGAGCTTCCTCATCGGCCTGCTCATGACCTTGATGGCGGATCGGTTCACGGAGAACCCGCAATGGCGGCTCCTTCTCGTTGTAGGCTTCCTTGGGGCATATACCACGTTCTCTACATTCGAGTACGAGACCGGCGCCCTCTTGAAGGACGGTGAGTGGCTGTACGCAAGCCTAAATGTGATACTGAGCGTGTTCGTGGGATTTATTGCGTTGAAGCTCGGCGAAGTCATCGCTAAGAGCATTTAGAGGAGATTACCATGGTAAAAAGCGGGCCTGCTAAAAAGCTTACCATCTATCTTGACGAAGGAGACAAATTCCACGGGAAACCCATCTATGAGATTCTCCTGGATATTTTTTTCAAGCGCAAAATTGCCGGTGCCAGCGTGTTTCGAGGCATCGCAGGCTACGGGAGCGACGGGGTATTCCATACCGCGAAGATGCTCGAACTCTCGACCACGCTGCCGGTCAAGATCGAGGTCGTGGATTCCGAGGAGATGATCAACGATGTTCTGCCGGACGTGATCTCGATCGTGGAGAAAGGGCTCATCGAGGTAAGCGACACGAACGTCATCAAGTGCTGCGTGAAGAGCAAGTAGTAGCGGCTGACGCAAAATCAGCCATCACTCATCACGTTTCTCATCAGACAAGACTTACCTATGAGCATTCAGTCCCTGGACACGAAACTCCTTCTCCTGATCAATCACGGTACCGTGAATTCTTTCTTTGATATTCTGATGCCGGCGCTCTCCCAGCGCGGATATCTCCTGATCATCCCCTTTCTGCTCGCCATGTTACTCCGGGGAGCGAGACAGGAGGACAACATGGGGAAAACGCTCCTGACACCGGCGATCTGGACCATCGCTGTTTCCGTCTGCGCTTTATTTTTTGCGGAAGTGGCGGAGTATACGGTGAAGCAGGCAACCGCACGGCTGCGGCCCTGCCAGGTGATCGAAGGGATAAGGCTCATCGTCCCGTGTCCGACATCATACTCCATGCCTTCCGGCCACGCAATCAGTTCCTTTGCCGTTGCCCTGCCCCTCTTTTACCTGACGCAGGAATATATCGCGCTCATATGGCGACTCTATCCCCTGCTGCTCGCATCGTTCATTGCCTTTTCTCGAATATACCTGGGGGTTCATTATCCTTCCGATGTTCTTGCGGGGGCGCTGCTGGGGGCTTTCATAGGGTGGGTACTCTCGTCCCTGTATCAGTTGATGAAGACTGAAGAGATCGTAAAACGGAACAACCGCTAGGAGAAGGACTATTCTTTCCACCCGTGGTTGCCGATGAGCGGCACGAAAATACAGGGGATACTCTTTACGGTGATGATGCCTCCTGCGGTCTTTACCACTTTCATGAGAACCTGTCCATACCGCTCTCCCACGGGGATTACCAATCTGCCGCCTTCGCGGAGCTGCTCCACGAGCGGAGCGGGGATATCAGGCGCTCCCGCGGTGACCATGATAGCATCGAACGGCGCCATATCCTTCCAACCGTAGGTCCCGTCATAGACCTTGATCGCCACTCTTGTATACCCGAGGCGGCCCAGTGTTGCCCTTGCCCTATCCGCGAGCATTTTGACGCGTTCGACGGTATAGACCTTCTGGCACAATTCAGCAAGAACGGCAGCCTGATAACCAGAACCGGTGCCGATCTCGAGGACCCGTTCCGTGTCTTGAAGCTCCAGAAGCTCGGTCATGAGAGCGACCATATAGGGCTGGGATATGGTCTGACCTTCACCGAGCGGGAGAGCATGGTCTCCGTAAGCCATACCGCGGATTGCCTCGGGCAGGAACTCGTGCCGCGGCACTTTGCGCATGGCCGCAAGCACCCGCTCGTCCTTGACCCCCCGGGCGGCAATCTGCTCGTCCACCATACGCCTGCGTTCGCTCTCGTAATTGATCACTCACCGCCCCTATGCGCTGTCGTCTCCGCGTATGCCATCTTTTCTATGGCTTTTAATTTTTCGAAGGAAGAATAATCCGTGAGATCAAGGTGGAGCGGAGTGATCGAAACCAGGTTTCGGTCAATAGCATCGAAATCGGTCCCCTCTTGCCGTTCCCAGTCAGGCTCTCCCCCGCCGATCCAGTAATACCGCTTGCCCCGCGGATCTACACGCTCCACCGTCATCTGGTGGTAGATTCGCTTGCCGAGGCGAGTGAGGGATGTGCCGCGGATTTCCGTGATCGGCAAGTTCGGGACATTGATGTTCAGGAGGGTCCCTTCGGTCAGTCCATGCTCGAATATCATCGCCGCCGCGCGGACAGCAACCTCCGCCGCCTCGGCGAACCGGAAATCATTCCTCGCGACGAGTGAAACAGCAAGAGACGGCACTCCGAGCAGCCTGGCTTCTATCGCTCCCGCGACAGTGCCTGAATACGTGATATCGTCGCCGAGGTTCGGGCCCTTGTTGATGCCGGACACCACGAGCCGCGGCGTCTCCTTGAGGAGGCCCTTGACCGCGATATTTACGCAGTCCGTGGGAGTGCCGTTGACGCTAAACACCGAGTCCTTGATTTCTTCGATCAGGAGGGGGCGGTGCAGGGTCATGGAATGACCTGCAGCGCTCCGCTCCCGGTCAGGCGCAACAATAACTACGCTGTCCAGTTCTCGCAGTCTTTTGGCGAGTATCTGGATGCCGGGAGAATATACTCCATCATCATTGGTTACGAGTATCATAGGGCGTACGCCAGGAAAAGGTTACCGTGCGGTTTTATAACATAAATACTGTGTCGCTGTCAATGAAACCGAAAGAACGATATTATAGTTGTTTGTACAGAACAATCACCCAGCAAGGCGATCACGAGCAGAAGACTTCTGGTTTTCCTTTTTATTCACCGGATCCTTTCTCCATCATTCCTGGTAAAACCATCGAACCACTTGACCATTGCGGAACGGTGCCGATGATGAAGATTCCCTGCCACTAACCGCGTCACAATAAAAAAATCCATAACTCATATTGAGTTATGGATTTAAAATGGTCGGGGCGAGCCGATTTGAACGGCCGACCACTCGCACCCCAAACGAGTGCGCTACCAGGCTGCGCCACGCCCCGATTAACCTGCTATTTCAATATATCCAATATTTCTCTCAGGTCCTTTTTCGCAGATTCTATGACGGCGTTAACATCCTGGCCTGCTTTGCCGTTCAATTTCCTTCTTGCTCCGGCGATCGTATACCCATCCTTATAGAGCAGCTGTTTTATATGGAAGATGTTGTCTACATCCTCTTTTTTATAAAGGCGCTGCCCTGATTTGCCTTTGTCGGGCTTGATCTGCGGAAACTCGGTCTCCCAATACCTGAGCACATACGGTTCCAGGCCCGTCAGGCGGCTCACCTCGCCAATCCGGTAAAAAAGTTTACTCGGTTTTTGGGGATTCGATGACATGCTCTTTGAAAATCATGCTGGGTCTGAAACTGACAACCCTTCTCGGAGTGATCTCTATCTCCTGGCCGGTCTTGGGATTGCGGCCTTTTCTGGAGTTCTTTTTACGGACAACGAAATTTCCGAAACCCGAAAGCTTAACGGTCTCTCCCTCTTTCAGTGTCTGTTTGATCAAATCCAGAATCATCTCAACCATTTCTTCAGCATCTTGCTTCGGCAAACCCACTTTATCAAAAACTTCCGAGATGATATCTGCCTTAGTCATGGACACCTCCTCTACGATGCATACTGGTCAATACTATAGAGCATAGGCACTTTAAAGTCAAGGCTAAATTTCTT
>Ga0335082_10008226_pt1 | contig 11321 bp, 9 predicted proteins | sample Lox_Sample_41_FD_206718 | JGI IMG/M metagenome (GOLD analysis project Ga0335082, IMG submission 206718) | Soil microbial communities from Loxahatchee National Wildlife Refuge, Florida, United States - Lox_Sample_4.1 | ecosystem: Environmental > Terrestrial > Soil > Wetlands | place: USA: Florida... | reverse complement strand
GAGCGCCTGCTCGGCCCGGTACAGGTCGTCCTCGACGAGCGCACGGGAGGGCGTCGGCGCGGGTTCCACGGGCATGGGCCGGGACGGCGAGCCCCGCGGTGGGACCCCAGGCGCCTGGACCGGCATCGGCCGGGACGGAGAGCCGCGGGGCATCGGCGAGGCCCCAGGAGGCGCTGCCGGAGGCGCCTGGACCGGCATCGGCCGGGACGGAGAGCCGCGGGGCATGGGCGAGGAGGGCTTCGCCTGGGTGGCGGCAGGACGGATCTGGGTGGCGCCCTTTCCCTTTCCGGGAAGGCGAGTCCGGTGCCCGGGGTCGGAGAGGGTGCGGAGAAAGTCCTCGCGCGAGACGTGGTCGGGGATGGAGGCGGACAGCGTCTGGCACGCCGTTCCCCAGTCGGGCGCGTCCCGCACCACCCGGTCGACCATCACCCGGGCGATCGGCCCGAGGTGTGGCGCCAGCGCGGCCTCGAGCAGCGCCCGCTGATCGGCGGTGACCCCGGCCGAGGGGCCCGCCCGGGGCGGAGCCGAGACCATCCGCGACGGCGTGGGGGGCACGCCCGCCAGTCCCAGCGGGCCCCCGGGGGTATGGGGCGCTCCGGGGGTGTGGGGCGGCGAGGGCGTCGGCGCGACGGTTCCCACCGCGCGGGAGCGGCGGACCCAGGCGCGGGCGAAGTCCTCGAACCGTCGCCGCTCGTCGCCATTCTCGATCGACTCGGCGAGCTCGGCGATCAGCGCCCGGGGGTCCTGCGTGGCGCGGGCCGCACGGCGAACGAGCGTGGGCGCCAGGGGCCCGATGCTCCGCGCCAGGAACGAGCCCAGCTCCTCCAGCGCTCCGGCCACCCAGCCCCCGGTGACGAGGACCGGCGGGGCCGGCGCCGGGGCCGGGGCGGCGGCGGGCGGGGACGCCGGGGTGATCAGGGGAATCGGCGCGGCGGCCTGAACGCCGGCCGCGGGGGTGCGGCCGGTGGGCCAGGTGGTCTCCACCTCGCGCTCCGGAGGTGAGCCCAGCTCGTACACGTCGAGCTCCCGGCCCTCGGCCGTGCGGCGCCGTCCCAGGGGATGGAGCAGCGCCTTGTGCTCGGCGCTGAGCGAGGACATCACCTCGAAGAAGGAGCGGCTGGCGAGGATCTGCCCCGCCGCCGCCACGCTGGCCAGCTGCGCCGCGACGCTGGGCCCCTCCCCCTGCGCCACCACATCCACCACCCGGGTCGGTCCCAGGTGGACGCCCAGGCGGGCGCTGAACCCGGTCCGGCTGGCCGCCTCGTGCTCGAGGGCGTCGCGAAGGCTCAGGCCGACGAACAACCCGTCCTCGGGGTCCCCGGGGAAGATCAGCACCAGACCCCGCGGATGGGTCAGGGTCTGCACGTCTCCCTGGTCGAGGTGGCCCACCGCGCGACCGGCCGCCTCCTCCAGCGCGACGAGCGAGTCCGGGCGAGGGTCCAGCACATCCAGGAACAGCAGTGTTCCGACGAACGTTCTTTGACCGTGCTCGCTCATTCCTCGGGTGGGTGCGCCTGGCCTTTGCTGCAGTCTACTCCAGCAGCTTCATTGCCTTCTCCAGGCTCCTCCGGAGGCGGTTGAAGGACGTCGCCAGGACGCCAATCTCGTCACTGCTCCCCACGGTGAATTCCGGGACATCGAAGTTACCGGTGCTCACTTCATCCGCCGCCCGGGACATCCTGACGATGGGCCGGATGACCAGGAACGAAAGCACCACGTTGAGGACGATGAAGGCCAGCAGGAACACCCCGAGCAGCGAGGTCATGAAGGTCTTGAACGCCTGGTCCGCCTTGGCCAGCGGCACCGACATGGGCACGGAGATGATCTGCGCTCCCACCGTCTCGTTCAGCTTCCAGCCGAAGCCGTTGGCGTTCCCGTAGTGGGCGACCATCGACTTGGGCGCGGTGTCCGGGGTGTCGTGGCAGGGGATGCAGCTCGGGTCCTTGATGGTCAGGGGCTTGGCCAGGTACAGCGCCCGGCCGGTGGCGGTCTCCCGCTCACCCCGGATCTCCGCCCGGCTGCTGTCGTTGCGGAACTGCTGGACGATGTCCGCCTCCCAGTCGTTCGCCCGATCCCGAGGGTTGGTCGGGTTGAGGGTCGCTTCCTTGTAGGTGTACTCGGGGTGCTGCTGCCGGAGGGCGTTGAACATCTCGGTGGCCGCGTAGGCGGGCACCGACTGCGGCAGGAACACCCTCATCAGCTGGAGCTCGAGCTGCGGCCGCACCTGCTTCGAGGTGTAACCGCGCACCGCCAGTGCCGCCGACATCATGAGGTCGGCGTTCCGGGTGACCTCCTCCCGCGCGTTCGCCTCCAGGATCCGGTGGGAGACGTAGCCCGAGAGCCCGAGGCCCAGGGCGAAGACGAGGACCAGCACCAGGTTGAACTTGAGTCGCAGCCCCATGTGAGGACGTCCTTTGTCAGTGGCAGCTGGCCTGCAGCTCTTCCCAGGCCTTGGTGAAGCCGATCAGGCTGATGACGACCGAGTGCGTCCCGGTCTCGGGCCAGGTGGGCCAGAAACGCATCTGGACCGTTCCCTTCAGCCCCGCCCTGAACTGGGCGATGAGCGTCTGGGCGCCGGTCTTGAAGACGATGGCCTTGGCGCCGTCGAGACCGTCCGCCTTCACGCCGTCGTGCTTGTCGACCTGGATGAGGAGGTCGCCCTTGCTGCCATCGAAGGTCGACTCGCTCACGACCCGCACCTCGGAGGGCGTGACCTGAACCTGGGCGGTGGTGTTCTGGTACCCATCGCTCAGCGAGGCCTTCTCCGAGTCGAGGCGGCAGCCACCGCCCTGGAGCTTCGTGAGCGTCCAGGCGCCCTTTTCCGGCTCGGCTGCACCGAGCAGCGTCAGGGCCAGCGCCGGAATCCACCACCGCAGCGTCGCACGCATCCGTCCTTGCTCCCCGCGGAGCCCAGCGGCCACGCGATGCGCGTCAGCACACGCGAGGTCCAGGCCCACGCCCACGCCGGATTGGCGACGGACTTTAGGCGCGGCCCACGCGGGGCGTCCATGCCGACGTGCGGCAGGTCGCCGCCACGGTGGTCCCGGGGAGCGCGGCGCCCTGGGTGTGCGCGGGCCGGGTCGTCCCCACCCTGGCCCGAAGGCATCCATCCCTGGATGCGTGCACGGAGCCCGGGGGCGGCGGTGCGGAGGGGGCTCGGGCGGCGGCGGGGCCGGCGGCAGCTCCGGTGGCGGAGGCGTCGGCCGCTAGAGCCCGAGCAGCGCCCGGACACGGCGGGCGACCGGCGGAAGGTCCTGCGGGGACTTCACCGGCTCGAACCGCGTGCTGGCCGGGTCCCCGCGCGGGACCTCGACGAAGCGCAGCGGCAGCAGCGGCTGGCCGTCCGGACGCCGCAGGCTCGAGGCCTCGGCGGTGACCTGCTCGAACTGGATGACCGGGACCCCCTCCACCGACTTCTTCACCGCGCGGTAGGGGACGGGGATCGGCTGGTCCAGCAGCGGCGCGAGCCGGAAGGAGATGTTGTTGGTGGAGATGGTGGCGTGCGCGGCAGGGTCCACCTTCTCCACCAGCTGGAGCTGCCCGCCGACGCGGACCGGCGCGGCGCCGGCGTCGAGCTTCCCGTCGGGTGCGCGCCGCGGGGTCACCTCGACGGTCATCGCCGCCCCGCCCGCGGCATGGAACCCGAGGACCACCGGGTCCAGCGTCGCCGCCAGGTTGTCCACGTTGGAGAAGTAGAGGTGCTGGACGCCCTGCTCCAGGAAGCGTCGCCCCACCCCGCTGTCCCGGAGCGCCCGGAACACGTCCCCGTGCCCGGCGGGCGCGAGCGAGGGCGCCCCCGACGCATCGCGGGCGACCTCGCCCTCCGGGGTGAGGCGGGGCAGGTGCGCCTGGAGGAAGCGGGACACCGGCACCCGCGGAGGATGGGCCGCCAGGTGCTCGGCGATGCCCTGGTCGGTGAGGAAGGACGTCATGAGCGCCAGCGGGACCGGCCGCCCGGCGCGGACCGATGCGCGCTCGGCGTCGAGGAGCTTCAGGTCGAGGAAGGTCTTCCCCTCCACCACCGGCACCAGCGCCTTCACCGCTCCGCCGAACCGGGTGCCCGCCCCCCCGGCGACGATCAGCGCCGCCACCTTGCCGTCCCGGAGCAGCGCCTCTCCCGCGCTCCTGAGCCGGGCGTGCTCCTCCGTCCCCGGCGCGGGGAGCGGGGTGACGTCGCCGGGCCGGAGCGGCTCGAGGGCTCCCGGGGGCGGGGACTCCACCACCTCGCCGCGCCTCCAGCCCTCCACCAGTCTCCGGAACAGCGCCTCGTCGTAGGAGGGGCTCATGCCTCGGACACCCGCCATCCCCAGCCGGGGAGCCCGAGCGCGGGCTCGGCCCCGAGGTTCACCCGGACGCTCAGGCCGGACCGGTCCAGGCGGTAGGCCGTCCCCTCGCGGTGCACCCGGGGCCACTCGGTGGCGATGCGCTCCCGGTGCCGCGCGCGCACGGCGAGCATCCGGCGATGGTGCTCGCGCAGCCGCGCGTTCCCGCGGTGGGACGGTCGCGAGGCCTCGAAGGTCTCCTCCGCCTGGGGGTCCGGCACCTCCCGGGCCCGGGCGATGAACTCCGACCGCCGGCCCTCGGACACCCCCCGGGCGAGCTCGGGATCGGTGTGGCTGGTGAAGAAGAGGAAGGGGCGCGTCTCGCCCTGCTCCTCGCCCATGAAGAGCAGGGGGATCCCCGGTCCGAGGAGCAGCAGGGTGGCCAGCGGCTCGAGCGCCTCGGGTGGGACCAGGCTCGCCAGTCGCTCACCGGTGGGCCGGTTGCCGACCTGGTCGTGGTTCTGCAGACAGAAGACGAACTGCCGCGGCAGGAGCCCCTCCGTCCCCGTGCCGTGCGGCCTTCCCCGGAAGAGCGAGTGCTGCCCCCGGTAGACGAAGCCCTTCTCCAGGGCGGTCACCAGCGCCTCCGGGCCGCCGAAGTCGGCGTAGAAAGCTTCCCGCTCCCCGGTGAGGAGCGCGTGCACCGCGTGGTGGAAGTCGTCGGCCCAGGCGGCGGTGCAGCCCCATCCCCCGGGACGCGGGTCCACCACCTTGCGGTCGTTCAGGTCGCTCTCGGCGATGACCAGCGCCCGTCCGCCCGATGCGTCGCCGATCGCGGCGGCCAGCTCGGCGACGAGGTGGACCGGGCTCTCGTCGGTGATCGCGTGGACCGCGTCCAGCCGGAGCGCATCCACGTGGAAGTCCTCCACCCACGACCGCGCCGCCTGGATCGCGTAGGCCCGCACCGCAGCGGAGTCCGGGCCGTCGTAGTTCATCCCCTCGCCCCAGGGCGAGCGGTGCCGTGCGGTGGTGTACGGCCCGAACTCGCCCAGGTAGTTCCCCTCCGGACCGAGGTGGTTGTAGACCACGTCGAGGCAGACGCCCAGCCCGAGCGCGTGCGCCCGGTCCACGAAGCGCTGCAGGCCCGCCGGCCCACCGTACCCCTCGTGCACGGCGTGGAGGAGCACCCCGTCGTAGCCCCAGTTGCGACGACCGGGGAAGGGTTGAAGCGGCATCAGCTCCACGCACCGGATGCCGAGGTCGACGAGCCCGGGCAGCCGCTCCGCTGCCGCATCGAGCGTCCCCTCGCGGGTGAAGGTGCCGACGTGGAGCTCGTAGAGCACCAGGTCCTCCGCCCGGGGCGGGCTCCATCGCTGGTCGGTCCAGCGGAAGGCCCGGGGGTCGAACACCTCGGAGGGTCCATGCACCCCGTCCACCTGTGCCCGCGCCGCCGGATCGGGGCGGACCCGGCCGTCGGGGAAGACGATGGCATACGGTGTCCCGGGGGCCAGCCGGGGCAGGTCCACCGTCCACCACCCATCCTCCGTGGCGAGCAGCGGCTGCTCTCGACCGGCCACGCGGACCCGCAGGCGCTCGGCGCGCGGCGCCCACACCGCGAGCCGGTGGCCGTCAGCGAGTTGGGTCAGTCCGTGGCGCATGGCGGGCAGACCTAGTCACCTCCCTACCGAGGTTGAAGCACGGGGTCTACCGCAGAGCGTCGAACACCGGACGTCGGCCGTCGGTCGCGCGCAACTTCCGCGGAGCCCGGCCGGTGCGCACCTCTTGCCCGGATGCGCCCGGTCCAGACGGTCACCCTCCTCGCGGCCCTCCTGCTCGGCACGGTGGCGGAGGCCGCACCGCGACCGCTGGAGCTCCACGCGACCCCTCAGCGCGTGACGGACCGCGCACTCCGGGCGATTCCCACCGTGCCCGAGCCCCTCTCGGCCTACGGCCTCGTCACCCGCTGGGTGGAGGACGTCACGCTCCCGCGCCCCGACGGAAGGCCGAAGCTGGTGATCCGGAGCGTCCGTGGAGGGCTGGTGCTGGGCTGGGCGCGCCTCTGGTGAGCGGCGGTGCGCGGAGGTGGGTCGGAAGCGACGCCCCCGCCAAACGCGCTGTCGACCGGTAGACAGCCCTCCTCCCGGGCTAGACTGCGCTCCGACCCTCGCTCAGACGGTGCCGCCCCTCCCCTCACGCACTGCCCCCGCGCCGCCGCCACCCTTCCGCGTCCGGCTCGCCCGCCGCGGGGACGGCGAGCAGCTGGGCGTGCTCCTCGCCGAGCTCGGCCACTCCGGCGCGGGGGACACCGGGACGGTTCACTGGGTCCTCAGCCACCCGGAGATCGAGGTGCACGTCGCCGCCGATCCCGCCGATCGCCCGCTGGGCGTCCTCTCCTTCTCGCATCGGCCCCAGCTGCGGCTGAGCGGCCGGATCGCCACCATCGACGAGCTGGTGGTGCTCCCCGCGGCTCGGCGCCAGGGAATCGGGCGGGCGCTGGTGCAGCGCGCGCTGGAGCGAGCGCGGGTCCTCAGCGTCAAGCGGGTCGAGCTGCAGCTCCCCTCCGAGCCCACCGAGGGCACCTTCCGGTTCTGCGCGGCGCTGGGATTCGTGGACGCCCAGCGCGGCGTCGTCACCCGGGCGCCTTGAGCGTCCAGGCGCCGGGAAGCGTCGTCGGACCGAGGCGATGGACGAGCGCCGCCAGGCGTTCGCGCGCGGCGGGTTCCACCTCCCGGAAGCGCACGCCGATGGCCTGCTCCCGCGCCCGGCTCCAGGCCACCTCTCCCTCGAGATCGAAGCGCTCGTCCTCCACCAGGAGCACCAGCTGGAGCAGGTGCCCCAGCGGGTAGCTGCGCTCGGTCTTGAGGCAGATCCCGCCGACGGAGAAGTTCACCGCGTAGGAGGCCAGCGCCTCGGCGGCTGCTGCCGCGTCGCGGAAGTGCACCTCGATCCGCACCGGGATGCGGGTCTGGGTGCGCCGCTCCTCGCCCTGCGCGGAGGTCTCCATCACGCCGGCTCTCGCCGTGGGCCGATGTGTCTACCGGAACCGCGGGTCGATGGCCAGATATGCCGCGGCCCGCATCGACTTGCGGTGCAGCTCCCGCGGGTGGCGGAGCACCTGCAGCAGCAATTTACGGCCGAACACGCGCCGGAACAGGGCCGCCTCGTGGGTCGCATCCCACAGCTCGAGGTCGAGGGGGCTCCTGGCCTTCAGCTTCACCAGGACGGCGTTGGGGAGCAGCCGTGCCTGGAGCCGCACGATGCTCTGCCGGTGGCTCCGGTCCAGCGAGTCCGCGACCCGGAGGAGCGTCGCCAGCTTCCGGACGATCCGCACCTCCCCGGCCCCCAGGCCTTCCATCCCGGAGTGGCTCGGGTCCGGGGCGCTCCGCCGGTGGTAGCGGGCGATCCGGGCCACCATCTCGCGCTCGCGTTCGCGCAGCCCGGGGATCTCGGCGTTGACGATGAGGTAGTAGCTGTGCCGGTGGTGCTTCTGGTAGCTGACCGCATTGCCGATGTCGTGGAGCAGCGCCGAGACCTCGAGCAGCGGGCGCGCGGAGGCCGGCAGGTTGTGCAGCGGCGCGAGGTCGTCGAAGAGCTGCAGCGCCAGCCGGGTCACCTGGACCCCGTGCGCCTCGTCGAAGTGGAACCGGCGGCCGACCACGAGCGCCGCCTCGTGCAGGCTGTGATCCTCGCCGGCCTCCTTGCGGCGGATGAGATCGACCAGGATGCCTTCCCGGAGCCCGCGCTGCACCGCGGTGACGGACTCGAGGCCGAGGTGCCGGACCAGCTGCTCGAGGATCACCGCCCCGGCGCAGATGACCTCGGCCCGCCGGGCGTCGAACCGCTTGCGCCGCTGGGCGGGTGACATCTCCACCAGGTCCTCCACCGTCTGGGAGATCTGCCGCGCCGTGGCGTGCGCGGTGCCCTCGGCCGCGGCGTAGCCCACCACCGCGCCGATCGTCCCCGAGCTGCCCAGCGCCGCGCGCGGAGCGCCGGCGATGCGGGCGGGCAGCCCCTCGGTGAGAGCCTCGGAGACGTACCCCCGCATGAGCTTGAGCTGCTTGTTGCTCATGCTCCGCGCCGTCCCGAAGAGCTCGGTCAGCCGCACCGCTCCCAGACCCACGCTCCAGAGCGCCTGGGGGGTGTCCCCGGCGGCGGAGGCCACCTCGGTCGACCCGCCGCCGATGTCGATGCACAAGGATCGGGAGGAAGGTGGCTTCCCCCACAGGACGCCCAGGGTGATGAGCCGGGCCTCCTCGATCCCGGAGATCACCTCGAGACGCAGCCCGGCCTCCTCCCGCGCCCGGCGGATGATCTCCTCCTTGTTCTTCGCCTCGCGGAGCGCGCTGGTGGCCACCGCGCGCACCTGGGCGTGGTAGCGGCGGCACAGCGCCCCGTAGCGCCGAAGGGTGGAGAGGAGCCGGTCGGCGACCGGACCGGGGATGAGCCCGGTCCTGAACACGCCCTCTCCGGGGCGGACCGGGTCTCGCTCCTGGTGGAGCAGCTCCAGCGAGCCGTTGGCGAGCAGCCGGGCCAGCTCCAGACGCACTGCGTTCGTGCCGACGTCGATGGCGGCGAGCACGGGTTCTGGAACGGGACGGGTCAAGGGCCTCCGGGGTGGTGTAACAATGCGCTCCGACGCGCAAGGGTGCGGACTTGCCGGGGCCGCCACTTCACGTCATCGTCACGCCACTGGAACGGCGCGGACGCAACGCGCCGCGCACACCGGCCAGCCGTGGACTCGAACGACCCCCGGATGTTCATCAACCGCGAGCTGAGCGCGCTGGCGTTCAACCAGCGCATCGTGGGCGAGGCACAGGACCCGACCTTGCCGCCGTACGAGCGGCTCCGGTTCCTGGCGATCTCCTCGGCGAACCTGGACGAGTTCTTCATGGTGCGCGTCGCCGGCATCAAACAGCAGCTGGCCTCCGGCGTCACCGCCACCGAGGCGGACGGCCTCTCGCCCAGCGAGCAGTTCCAGGCCATCAGCTCGCAGGTCCGGGAGATGGTCGCGTTGATGGACGGGGTCTGGCGGGAGGAGCTCGTCCCGCTGCTCCGCTCGCACGGGGTGGAGCTGCTCTCTCCCGACTCCCTGGACCGGGCCCAGCGGGAGGCGGTCCGGGAGCACTTTCGCTCGGTGGTCTTCCCCGCCCTGACGCCGCTGGCGGTGGATCCCGGCCATCCCTTCCCGCACCTGAGGAACAAGTCGCTCAACCTGGCGGTGGTCGTGAACCGCGACGGACGCCGGCGGCGGGGCGGCGGCAGACCGGGGGACCTGGCGGTGGTCCAGGTGCCCACCGTGCTGAGCCGGCTCGTCCCCGTGCCGCTCCCCGACGGTCGGAGCGGGTACCTGCTGCTGGAGGACCTGATCGGGCTCTTCCTGGGCGAGCTGTTCCCGGGCTTCACCGTGGAGCACCGGGCGGCCTTCCGGGTGACGCGGAACTGGGACCTGGAGGTGGACGAGGAGGAGTCGGAGGACCTCCTGTCCACCATCCAGGAGGAGCTGCGGCGACGGGACCGGGGGATGGCGGTCCGGCTCGAGCTCGACTCCGGAGCGACGCTCGGGCTGGAGACCTCGCTCCGCCAGTCGCTGGGCCTGGGACACGACGACGTCTACCGCTCGGAGGCTCCGCTGCAGCTCTCCGACCTCACCGCCCTGGCCGAGCGCGACCACCGGCCCGAGCTGCGGGCCGAGCCCTTCACCCCCGCGCTCCCCGCTCCGCTCCGCGACGCCGAGAGCCTCTTTCCGGTCCTCGCCCGGGGGGACGTGCTGCTCCATCACCCCTACGAGTCGTTCGACCCGGTCACCCGGTTCGTCGAGGAGGCGGCCGACGATCCGAACGTGCTGGCCATCAAGCAGACCCTCTACCGCATCGCCCCCGACAGCCCGATCGCCCGCGCGCTGAGCCGGGCGGCCGAGAACGGCAAGCAGGTCGCCGCCCTGGTGGAGCTGAAGGCCCGGCTGGACGAGGCGAACAACATCGCCTGGGCACGGAGGATGGAGGAGGCGGGGGTCCACGTCGTCTACGGGCTCATCGGCCTGAAGACCCACTGCAAGATCTGCCTGGTCGTCCGGCGCGAGGGACAGGGGATCCGCCGCTACGTGCACCTCGGAACCGGGAACTACAACGCGCTGACCGCCCGGCAGTACACCGATCTGTCGCTGTTCACCGCCCGGGCCGCCGTGGCCGACGACGTGAGCGCGCTGTTCAACATGCTCACCGGGTACGCGGTGCCTCCCACCTTCAAGCGGCTGGTCGTCGCTCCCTTCGGGCTCCACGAGAAGCTGCTGGAGCTCATCCGGCGGGAGGCGGAGCGCGCCCGTCGCGGGGAGGTCGGGCGGATCCTGGCGAAGGTGAATCACCTGGTGGACGCCGAGGTGATCCGCGAGCTGTACGCGGCGTCGCAGGCCGGGGTGCGGGTGGACCTGCTGGTGCGAGGGATCTGCTGCCTGCGGCCAGGGCTGCTCGGCATCTCGGAGAACATCCGGGTCCGGGCGGTGGTGGACCGCTTCCTCGAGCACGCGCGCGTCTTCGCCTTCGGCACCCCGGAGCGGGCGGAGGTGTTCCTCTCCAGCGCCGACTGGATGCCCAGGAACTTCGTTCGCCGGGTGGAGGTGATGGTCCCGGTGGAGGACCCGATCATCCGGCAGCGGCTGCTCGACGAGGTGCTGGGGACCGGGCTGCGGGACGACGCCAACGCCACCGAGCTGCAGCCCGACGGGCACTACGCCCCGGTCGCCAGGGCGGGCGAGGCCCCGGTCCGCAGCCAGATGATCTTCCTGGAGCGAGCACACCGGTCGGAGAAGGAGTCGGTCATCCGCCACGTGCCCGCGCCGGAGACGCCGCGAACCGCCGCGCCCCAGGCCTGAGCGGCTCGCGCCGGCGGCAGACCCGTCGCGCTCACGCCCGCCCGAGCACGCGGTAGGTGCCGGCCTCGCCGAAGGTTGGCACGCCGCGCGGGCGGCGGGCCCAGCCGTTCATGATCAGCGCCAGCCGGAGCTCCCCGCGGCTCCGGAGGCGCCGAGCGGGAACGGCGTTGCGAGCGTCGAGCACGCCGTGG
>Ga0335082_10008225_pt1 | contig 11321 bp, 9 predicted proteins | sample Lox_Sample_41_FD_206718 | JGI IMG/M metagenome (GOLD analysis project Ga0335082, IMG submission 206718) | Soil microbial communities from Loxahatchee National Wildlife Refuge, Florida, United States - Lox_Sample_4.1 | ecosystem: Environmental > Terrestrial > Soil > Wetlands | place: USA: Florida... | reverse complement strand
GCTTTCTACCGGCAGATCGCCCAGGCCAGCATGACTCCGCTCTGGGAAGTGATGGCTGCGCTCGTCCCGGAGAAGCCGCACTCGCCTTGCATGCCAGCGATCTGGCGCTACGAACAGGTGCGGCCCTGGCTGATGGAGTCGGGACGGTTGATCTCTGCGCGCGAGGCGGTGCGCCGCGTGCTGATTCTGGAAAACCCCGGTCTGCCGGCATCCTCGGCAATCACGCAGTCGCTGTATGCGGGTCTGCAGCTCATCCTGCCGGGGGAGATCGCGCCCAGCCATCGCCATACCCAATCGGCATTGCGCTTGATCGTGGAGGGCAGCGGCGCATTCACGGCGGTGGAAGGCGAGCGCGCTGTCATGCATCCGGGCGACTTCATCATCACGCCGAGCTGGACCTGGCATGACCATGGCAACCCGGGTGGCGAGCCCGTGGTCTGGCTGGACGGCCTGGACGTCCCCCTGGTGCGCCTGTTCGAATGCGGCTTCTCCGAGAACTATCCGCATGAAGAGCAGCCGGTCTCGCGCCCCGACGGCGACGCGCTCATGCGCTACGGCAACAATCTGCTGCCGATCGACTATCAGCCGGCGCGCGCTTCTTCGCCGGTGTTCGCGTATCCGTACGCACGCACGCGCGAGACGCTCGAGCATCTGCGCCGCGCCGGCCCGGCGCATGCCGCGCACGGCTTCAAGATGCAGTTCATCAATCCCGCCACAGGCGGCTTCCCGATGCCCTCGATCGCTGCCTTTGTCCAGCTTCTGCCGGCCGGTTTCGCCGGGCAGGGTTACCGCTGCACCGACGGCAGCGTGTTCCACTGCATCGAAGGCAACGGCAGAGCCGTGGTCGAAGATCAGACGCTCGAATTCCGCGCCAAGGACACTTTCGTGGTGCCTTCCTGGCGGGCGCACCGTTTTCAGGCAGATGGAGAATGCGTGCTGTTCAGCTTCTCGGACCGGCCGATTCAGCGCGCGTTGTCGCTATGGCGGGAAGCGCTGGTATCTTGAAGAGATCGCTGGATCTGCGCATACGCACGCTTGATCATCCCCGTTTCGATCCCGCCCGACACATGGTTCACGTGCGAAAATACCGCCTCTTCGAATCCGGGCGCTGGCCGCTGTGCGTGCTGCGCGAGCATTTCTTGTCTCATCGCAAAGGTAGGTAATCATGTCAGAACCGTTCATCATCGAAGCGCCCGCGCAGCCGTCGATCCCGGTGCTTGGGCATAAACTGCGCTTTCCGGTCCATCGCATCTACTGTGTGGGACGCAACTACGCGGCGCACGCACGCGAGATGGGCAAAGACCCGGAGAAGGAGCCGCCGTTCTTCTTCCTGAAGCCGGCCGATGCGGTCGTGCCCGAAGGTGGGCAGATGCAATACCCGCCTGGCACGTCGAACCTGCACCACGAGATAGAGCTGGTTGTGGCCCTGCACCGCGGCGGCTTCAAGATTCCGTCCGCCAGTGCGCTCGAGCACGTGTTCGGTTATGCCGTCGGCCTGGACATGACGCGTCGCGATCTACAGTTCCAGGCGCGCGACCTGGGCAGACCCTGGGACTTCGGCAAAGCGTTCGATCAGTCTGCGCCGATCAGCGCCATCTATCCTGTGGTGAGCCATGGCCACCACTCCTCGGGCGCGATCACGCTCGCGGTCAACGGTGAGTTGAAACAGCAGGGCGACCTCACCGATCTCATCTGGAACGTCGCCGACACTATTTCGTTCCTCTCGGACTACTATCGACTGCAGCCGGGCGATTTGATTTTTACCGGCACACCCGCCGGCGTGGGGCCGGTAGTGAAAGGCGACAAGCTGCTCGGGAAGATCGAGGGGCTGGGCAGCCTCGCTGTTACCATCGTTTAGTCGGACAGGCATGCGATGACACCGATGCCAGAACCGACGACGTGGCTGGAAGTCGCGCTGAACGGCCCCTGGGGACGTGCTCGGCAGCCACGCATTCCGGTCGCCATCAAGGAGATCGTGGACGATGCGGTCGCGTGCGCGCAGGCGGGCGCTGCCGTGATTCATGTGCACGCGTACGACGAGCAAACCGGCAAGCCCAAGGAAGATCCCGATGTCTATGCCCGCATCATCGAAGGGATCCGCAGCCGTGCGGACGTCATCGTCTATCCCACCATCCCGACGCCGGGCCTAGGGGACTTCCCCGCGGGCGCTGTACCCGCTCAACGGTTCGCGACCATGGAGGCGCTGGCCAAGCGCGGTTTGCTGGAGTGGGCCGCGGTCGATCCCGGCTCCACCAACTTCGCGCTATACGACGATCTGCGTGAGGACAAGCCCGGCTTCGTCTATGTCAACACCGAACTGGAGGTGCGTCATGCGCTCGGATTGGCAGCGCGTTACCGTTTCCATCCGAGCTACGCGATCTATGAACCCGGGTTCCTGAGGTTGGGTGCGACCTTGTACTGGCGCTGCAGCTGTCCTGCGCCGATTTATCGATTCATGTTTTCGAGCGATTACACATTCGGCTTTCCGCCCGACGATTTCGGTCTCACCGCTTATTTACATCTGCTCGATCGCGTGGCGCCCGGTGCGCGTTGGATGGTCGCGGGGCTGGGAGTCGACATTCAGCCGCTGATCCCACGTGCAGTGGCCGAAGGTGGACACGTGCGCGTGGGTCTGGAGGATACCCCGTTCGGATGCGACAAATCCAATCTGCAGCAGACCGAGGAAGCCGCCAGACTGATCGAAGCCTGTGGCAGCAAGCTGGCGAACGCAGCCGCAGTACGCGGTGAGCTCGGCGCGGTGGAGATGGGGGATGGTTGACGAGTGAAGAAGTGAAGAAGTGAAAAGGTGAACAGGAGGCGATCTCGGGAGGTACGCCTAGCCTCGCCGGTTCACTTCTTCACCTCTTCACCTCTTCACCTTTTCACCTTTTCACCTCATGACTCATCAACGAAACACTGCACCCTGCCGCCCGCTATAATTCCCTCTCAATCCACCGCTCGAGGCGTTCCATGTCTTCCCCCCATCCCACCATCGGCATCACTATGGGCGATCCCTCCGGCGTCGGGCCTGAGATTATCGTCAAGGCGTTGCAGGAAATGTCCCCGGAGCTGCGCTCGGTGAGCGCCGTGATCGGGAATCTCGAACTGCTCAAGCGCGCCGACAAGCTGGTGGGCACCGGGCTCACTTTCACCGATTCACTTGATGCGCGCGGCGGCATGGTTCCGGTGGTGCACGTGCCCAGCAAGGGTCAACACGAGATCCGCGATGGCCAGATCAGCGCTGCCGGAGGCGAGGCTGCTTATCAGTACATCGTCAAAGCGGTCGACCTCGCGACTTCGGGCCAGATCGCTGTGATCGTGACCGCGCCGCTCAACAAGGGTGCGATGCACGCCGCCGGTCATCATTTCGACGGCCACACCGAGCTGCTGGCTCATCTCACGGGCGCCGCTTCATCGTTCATGCTGCTCGCCTCGGATAAATTGTCCGCGATCCACGTGACCACGCATGTGAGCTTGCGAGGCGCGACGCAGCGCGGAACCACCGATCGCGTTCTCGCTACGATCCGCGCCGGCAACGCGCACTTCAAGGCACTGGGGTTCGCCAACCCGCGCATTGCGGTCGCGGGCCTGAACCCCCACTGCGGCGAAGGCGGCATCTTCGGCACTGAGGAGATCGATCATATCGTCCCCGCGGTTGAGCAAGCGCAGCGCGAAAGCATCAACGTGAAAGGTCCGATCTCAGGCGACACCGTGTTCTATCGCGCATTGAAGGGCGAATTCGATCTGGTGGTGGCGCAATACCACGATCAGGGCCACATTCCGACCAAACTGATCGCGTTCGACGAAACCGTGAACGTGACGCTGGGCCTGCCTATCCGCCGCACCTCGGTAGATCACGGCACTGCATTCGACATCGCCTGGCAGGGAAAGGCGAGCCCGATCAACATGCGCGCCGCGGTCGCCTACGCGCGCCTCATGGCCGATCGTATGCCGGCCAGGGTGGCGGCCTGACCCGCATTATGGACGCGTATCGGCCGAAGCGGCCGTTGCCCGTGATCAGCATTCGCCGGTGACTGCACGCGTAGTCATCGTTGCCGACGATCTTACCGGCGCCATGGACGTGGCCGGGCCGCTCGCCGACCGCGGGCTCCTGACGCTTGCAGTGGCGAGCCGGGAGGGATGCTCGGCTCGCGATCTCGAGAATGGCACTGTCATCTCGATCAATGCCGAGTCTCGGCACTTGAGCCCCGCCGATGCCGCGCGCTGCATGCACCGCATCGCATCGGAGCTGCTCGACGAGCACGCGCCGATCCTGATCAAAAAAATCGATTCCACACTGCGCGGCAACGTGGTGGCGGAGACGCTCGCGATGATGGAAGCGACGCGACGCTCGATCGCGGTGGTTGCACCGGCGTTCCCAGGTCAGAAACGTACGGTCAGTGGCGGCGTTGTTCATGTCGAAGGCGTCCCGCTGCCCGACACCAATTTCGCACGCGACGCGCTGTCGCCGCCGCCGCTGCAGCCGCTGCATCTGCTATTCACCCGCGCCGCCCAGGGCGCTGCGGTGCAGCTCTTGCGTGCGAGCCAGCCCCCGCAACTGCTGAGCCCCGGCGAGCGGCAGATCCTGGTATTCGATGCTGAGCGCGATGCGGATCTCGAGCAGATCGTGCGCAATCTGCAACCTGATCTGCAGCGCGTGCTGCTGGTCGGCTCAGCCGGTATCGCGCAAGCGGTGGGCCGCGTCTGCTTTGCCGATTCTGCGCCGAGCGCGCGGTTGCCGAGCGTGCGTGGACGCATACTGGTCGTGGTGGGTTCGCGTGCGCAGCAGAGTGCGGAGCAGGTGCGCCGCCTGCTGCAGGTTGCGGGCGCGGAGCGCTTCCCGGCGCCCGATGGCATCATCGCCGTGGATGCGGCGGCGAGGTCGCGAGCGGAGTTGCTGGTGATCCAGGCAACCGCGCACGCCAGCGACCGCGAGAGCGATGCGGTAGCGGTCGCTAGCCGGCTCGCCGAGGGCACGGCAACCCTGCTCGGGCGCGGCGGCATCGGCGCACTGATCGTGACCGGGGGCGATACCGCCGTCGCTATTCTGCAGCGCCTGGGCCAGTCCACGTTGCGTGTGATCGGCACGCTGCTGCCAGGCATCCCTTTCAGCCGCATCGCAGGGCCGGGCGGTGAGCTGCTGTTCGTCACCAAGGCGGGGGGCTTCGGCGCCCCGGAGACCTTTCATACCATTGCATCGCGCCTTCGTTCCACGGCCTAGCCGCATGGGATTTCCATCCAATGTTGTTGTAGTCTCCCGATGAAATGTGAGACTGAGGCCAGTGCCCATCGCTTTGTTGTCGTTTTCACGAGCCGGTCAGGTAACGGCGCGCCCAGACCTGGGCCGCTGCGCGCTGTTCTTTTCGGCTTTGTGCATGTTGTTGTGGCAGGCGATGGCTGAAGCCGCTGATGCGCGCGGGTCGGTGCGCGCCTGGCGCGATCACGATGCCGTGGTGGTGCAGGCGCAGGCCGATGTAGATGCACCCATCGAGATCGCCTGGCGAGTGCTGACCGACTACGATCACTATGCGAATTTCATCCCCGATCTCAAATCCAGCCGCGTGCTGGCCCGGTCGGGCGACACCGCGATCGTGGAGCAGAAGGGCGAAGCCGGATTCTTCCTGTTCCATTTCCCGCTCGAGGTTATCTTCAGCGTTACCGAGCAGCCGGGAAGCTCCGTCACCTCGCGTGCGATCTCGGGGACTTTCAAGGAAATGACGGGCAGTTACGTGCTCACGGAACGAGATGGAGGTGGTGTACGCCTCAGTTACAACGGCCGCCTGGTGCCTACATTCCAGCTGCCGCCTCTGGTTGGCGTGCCGGCGCTGCGTGCGGCGGTGGAGCGTCAGTTCCTCGCGCTTGCGCGCGAGATCAAGCGGGTCGCGCTTACGGGACGTTCTTCCGGCGATGCGCAGTAGATCCGCTGGCGTCGTACTCGCCGCTCTTCTCGCCCTGACGGCATCACGCCAGGGGGTTCATCGGGCGACGGCATTTCAATGATGCCGATTTGATCGAGCGCTATTTCGAACCCGTTCCTTGATGTCGCCCCATGCTCCTTACATCGTTTCTGCGCTGGCTGGCGATTGCGGGATGGGCTGCCGTCATGCTCGGTGATCAGGCACAAGGACAGGATCTCGCCACGCCTGGAGTCTCGCGCGAGCTCGCGGCATGGCGCGCCGCGCGCTATCGAGATATCAGCTATGGCCTCGACGTTCTATTGAAGGCGCCATTTGAAAGTTTGCAGGGTCGGCTGCGACTGCAGTTTGCGCTCGCTGCCGTGGACGGCGATCTGATCCTCGACTGGCGGCCCGAACATGGCGGTGCGCTGAGCGCGGTCACCGTCAATGGCATCGCGCTCAGCGCGGTTCCCCTGGAGGCCGAACACTTCCGGGTTGCGCGTGCCATGCTGAAGCCTGGTGTGAATCGTATCGAGCTCGACTTCGCGGCTCCGATTCGCGCCTCGGGAACGGCACTCACTCGCTTTCACGATCCGCAGGATCAAGCCGATTACATCTACTCCCTGTTCGTCCCTGCCGACGCGAGCAGCGTGTTTCCGTGCTTCGACCAGCCGGATCTGAAAGGTAGGTTCACGTTGAGCGGTTCGGTTCCTGCGGGTTGGCGTATCGTCTCTAACGCGCCGGAGTTGGGCACGCAAGACGACGAGGGCGGCTCGCTTACGCGTTTTGCGGTCACGGAGCCGATCAGCACATATCAGTTCGCCTTTGCGGCCGGACCCTTTGCAGTGATCCGCGACGAGGGTTCTGCGATGCGAATGTTCGTGCGGCAGTCTCGGGCGGAGCGCGCGCGACAGGAGGCCATGGAAGTGTTCCGGCTGACACGCGAGGGCACGGCATGGCTCGCGGATTACTTCGCGCGCGCATTTCCATTCGCGAAGTACGATCTGGTGCTGATCCCGGAGCTCGCTTATGGCGGGATGGAGCACGCCGGCGCCACCTTTCTGCGCGAAGACAGTGTGCTGTTCCCGTTTCAACCGTCGCAGCTCGATCGATTGCGACGAGCGCAGCTCATCTTCCACGAGACCGCGCATCAATGGTTCGGGGATCTGGTCACGATGCGCTGGTTCGACGATCTGTGGCTGAAGGAAGGCTTCGCCAACTTCATGGCGGCGAAGGCAGCGGCAGCGCTACTGCCGGAGCTCGATGCCTGGAACGCATTTCGCGCGACCAAGCTCGCGGCTTACCGTACCGACGTGACGCTCGGCACGACGCCGATCTGGCAGCCGCTGCCCAATCTGAACAGCGCCAAGTCTGCATATGGAAGTATCGTCTACAGTAAGGCGCCCGCGGTGCTCAAGCAGGCGGAGTTCTTCCTCGGCGAGGAGGTATTTCGCGATGCCGTGCGCGATCTCGTTGCGCGGCACGCCTATGCGGCTGCCGATTGGCGCGATCTGCTGGGCGCCTTCGAGCGCCATTCTGGACGCAATCTGCAAAGCTGGGGCGCCGCCTGGGTACTCCGGCGTGGCCTGCCGCTCGTGCGCCTCAACTTTGATAGCGACAATCAAGGCCGCGTGCGCAACGCCATATTGTCGCAGCACGATGCGCTAGGGGAGGGCGGCGTGTGGCCGATGCGCCTGCAGATTGTGATGGTCGATGCGAGCGGCGCAACCGAGCGCGTGCCGGTGCTGCTGGAAGGCGAAAGCATGCAGTTGCCGCAGCTCATGGGCCGTCCGGCGCCGCAGTTCGCATACGCCAACGATGGCGATCTCGGGTACGCATTGTTTCTGGTAGATCCCGCGAGCCGCTCCTATCTACTGAAGCAGATCGGGCAGGTGCAGGACGCATTGCTGCGCGCGCTGCTCTGGGATGCGCTGTGGGAGAGCGTGCGAGCGGCGGAGCTCGCTCCTCTCGACTATCTGGACGCAGTGATCCGCAGGTTGCCCGAGGAACGCGAAGAGGTGACAGCCAGCACCCTCTTGTCGCGGCTGCAGATCGTGTTTCGCTGGTATTTGTCGGACGCGCAGCAGAGTGCGGATGCGCTGCGCCTGGAGCAGGCCGTGGAGCAGTTGATGGTCAGTGGCGAGGGTGCGGGGCTGCGTATCGTCGCGTTTCGCGCCTATACAGCGCTGGCCTCGAGCGCGCAGGCGCGAGCGAAGCTGAAGGAGCTGCTCTCAGGGAAACGCGCTATTTCGGGTGTGACGCTTTCATCCAACGATCGCTTCCGCATCATCAGGCGCCTGCTGGTGCTGGGCGATGTCGACGCACAGGCGCTGCTCGCGCAGCAAGCGGCGGCCGACAGCAGCGACGAGGGGCGGCGCCTGGCCTATGCAGCGCGCGCGGCCATTGCCGATGCGCAGGTGAAGCGTGAGCTGTTCACGGCCTTCCTGTCGGATGCGCAGTTGCCGGAACGCTGGATCGAAGACAGCCTCGCCCCATTCAACGCTGTAGAGCATGAGCAGCTCACGGCTGCATACCTGACTCCGGCCCTGCAGGCGCTGCCCGAGCTCAAGCGCAGGCACAAGATCTTTTTCGTGAACGACTGGGTGGCTGCGTTTGTCGGCGGTCAACGCGGCGCGCCGGCGCTCGAGACCGTGCAGCGTGTGTTGCGCGAGCGCAGTTTGCCGGACGATTTACAGCGCAAGCTTCTGGAGGCTGTGGATGATCTGGAGCGCACCGTGCGCATTCGAGCGCGTTACGCGGTACGTGAAGAGTGAAGGGTGAAGGGGTGAATGAATCGAACAAAGGGAGTGCGACGTTTGATCGCGCTCCCTTTGGGTATTGCAGCTCGACGCAGGTTACTTGGTCGAGGGGGCGGCTTCGGTCTTCGCGGCCTTCTTGTGATGCTTCTTCGACTTGTGCTGCTTCTTTTCCATCGCGGGCTTGTCGGCCGGAGCAACAGGAGCGGCGGCGTCGGCAGCGATCGCGCTGAAGGTGACACCGGCGAACAGGGCGGCAAGCAGAACAGCAAACAGCTTCTTCATAAGATTCTCCGTGGTGATTTCAGGACACGACTACGGCAAAAAAAGGCCTCGTCGCTGCCAATAACGCCTGCTCTGCCCTGCGGTTGACTGGCCGGGCCGGTGCAGCCGGGTAAAATGCTGTGTTCAAAATCGGGGACCTGCACGTGACAGTCGCCAATAACGGCCTGGCCGGACACGACTTTAGAAGATCTCGAGAGACGTTATGACCGGTCCGGTTAGAGCCTCCATGCCGGGCTCATTTCTCCTGCCGAACAGCGTGGCCGTGGTGGGCGCTGCCGATCGCATGACGAGCTCCGGTGGCGCGGTTCTGCGTAACCTGGTGCGCTCGGGCTTTGCCGGCCGTATCGTGCCGGTCAATCCCAAGGGCGGCACATTGTTCGATCTGCCGGTTGCGCGTTCGCTTTCTGAGGTGAGCCCCCCCTGCGATCTAGCAATCATTGTCGTGCGTCCCGATACCATCCTCGATGTGGTGCGCGAGGCGGCTGCCAGCGCTCATCGCCGTCTGCTGATCCTGCCCGGGGGCTTCGCCGAAAGCGGGGAGGCCGGCAAGGCACGCGACCACGATCTGCGCGCGCTCGCGCAGGCGCACGGATTGACGATCGGTGGTCCCAACTGCGCCGGCAATATCAACCTGCTCGAGCCGTCGCGGCGCTTTGCTGCAACTTTCCTGCGCGATATGCCCCGCGGCGGCGGCGTCGCGCTGATCTCGCAATCGGGCGCTATCGCCGAGGAAGCGATCTCCTCGAGTCATGCGCTCGGTATACCGCTGGGCGGGATCGTCAGTGTAGGCAACGCCGTGCATCTGGGGCTTACGGAATACCTGCAGCAACTGGGCGACGATCCGGCTTGCAGCACGATCCTGCTCTACGCGGAAGCGTTCGGCGATGCCGAGCGCTTCCGACAGGCATGCCGTCAGGTCTCCGCGCGCAAGCCGGTGGTGGCGCTGATCGGCGGGCGCACCGAGCCCGGGCGCGCGGCGGCGTTTCGTCACACCGGCTCCATCGCGTTGAGCGAAGCGCAGGCGGCGGCGTTCGCACGCGAATGCGGGATGGCGCAAGCCGACAGCCTGCGCGCGCTGCTGCTGGCTGGAAAAGCATTTGCTGCGCACCCTCAGGGTATCGGCGCGCGCGTGCTGCTGCTGTCCAACTCGGGCGGGCCGGGTGTGCTTTGCGCGGACCGCTGTGCCATGGAGGGTCTGAGCCTTCCGCCGCTGCCGGCACCACTTGGGGAACGGCTGCGTGGAGAGTTGCCGGGCGAGGCGGCGGTCGCCAATCCGCTCGATCTGCTCGCCGACGCGCGTGAGGACCGCTTCGCCGATACGTTCACCGCCACGCTTGCGCTCGCCAGGGATGCGTTCGATGCCATCCTCATGATCCATGTCGTGCCATTCATGGTGGACGGGGGCGCCGTGGTGAATCGCCTCGCGGAGCTTTGCCGAGGGGCGCCGCTGCCGATCATGCACTCCATGATGGGCACGCTCGAACAGAAGGCGCAGTGGATGACGCAGATGGAAGCGGCGGGCGTGCCGTTGTTCGATAATGCGGAGGATATGGCTGCGGCCGCGGGGATGCTGGCCCGCTATCGGGCGTTACGGCTTAGTCTCGAAGGATCATGACAATGAAACTCTATGGTTACTGGCGCAGCTCGGCCGCTTATCGCGTACGCATCGCGCTCGCGCTCAAGAATCTGAGCTACGACTACGTCAGCATCGACCTGGCCAGGGGCGCTCACCGCAAGCCCGAGTGGGGTGCCATCAATCCGCAGAACCTGGTGCCGGTCCTGGAGGACGACGGCGCGCGCTTGTATCAATCGATTGCGGTCATGGAATACCTCGAGGAGACGCATCCGCAGCCGCCGCTGCTGCCACGGGATCCGCTGGAGCGTGCCCGCGTGCGTTCGCTCGCTCTGATCGTTGCCTGCGAGATCCACCCGCTCAACAATCCGCGCGTACTCAACTACGTCACAGGTCAGATCGGCGCAGCCGAGGAGCAGAAGCTCGCGTGGTATGCACACTGGGTGAGCGTCGGTTTCGACGCTCTGGAAAAGCGCCTGGTGAACGAGCCCGGAACCGGGCGGTACTGCCATGGCGATGCGCCGAGCCTTGCGGACGCGTGCCTGGTACCCCAGGTGGCCAATGCGGTTCGCTTCAACGTCGCTCTGGAGCCCTATCCGATCATCCGACGCATCAGTGCGACGTGCCTCGAGCACGAGGCGTTTCGCAAGGCGGCACCGGAGAATCAACCCGACGCGGTCAACTGAGGGGCACGTGACTGGAACGCTCACAGCGCTGTTGTTGGCTATGCTCGCTTTCGTGGGGGGGCATTTCGCCCTCTCGGCGCCCGTGCCGCGCGGAAAACTGGTGGCGGTCCTCGGCGAGCGTGCA
>Ga0335082_10008224_pt1 | contig 11322 bp, 13 predicted proteins | sample Lox_Sample_41_FD_206718 | JGI IMG/M metagenome (GOLD analysis project Ga0335082, IMG submission 206718) | Soil microbial communities from Loxahatchee National Wildlife Refuge, Florida, United States - Lox_Sample_4.1 | ecosystem: Environmental > Terrestrial > Soil > Wetlands | place: USA... | reverse complement strand
TCACGCCACCAGCGGGGCGTCCGGCGTGGCGAATTCGTCGGGGAATTTCTCCTGCAGCTTGGCGTCGATCGCCGCGGCGATGGCGTCGATCGGCTGGCCGGCGTCGATGCCGAGTTCGCCCAGCGCAGTCTTGGATTTGGTGCCGAGATCGCCGTCCATGCCGCCGATGGTCTTGCCGAGCCGGATCAGACCCGACTGCACGTAGGCGGGCTTGGGGTCCTCACCGAACGCCTCGACCTTGACGCCGATCGAGACGATGCCGCTCGCCGCCATGGCGGCATAGGGGCTTTTCGAATTGCCGCCTTTGCCGGCTTTATAATAATCGTAGACGAGCTGATGGCTGCCGCGGCAATCGAAGTGCCAGGCTTCGTTGGCGCCGATGTCGGGTTTGTCCAGGATCGGCGTGAAGCCGTGCCTGGCGGCGATCGCCCAGAACGCTTTCAGCCCCATCGCCTTGATCCTGTCGACGTCGAGATCGAAGGCGCGGCCGGCCTCGTGCATGCTGCCGCCGGGCGGCGGGCTGTTCGCCGTTTTCTTGTGGGTGATGAAATCCTGATGCGCCTCGGACTGCATTTCGAACGAGCGGAACATGTCGCTCAGCACCAGGTTCGTTCCGGCGTCCCTGAGCTCCTTCTGGATGGCGAAGGTGCCGACAAAGGTGTCCGGCGTGCAGTGCGCCATGCGGGCCGGCAACGGGCCGTGGTCGTAGATGGAGTCGATGGTGATCTTCATGAGCGGTGTGAACATGGGATCCTCCCGTACAAAGTGTTGAGCGACGATGCCGCGGCGCCGCCGTAAGACAGTCCGTCATGCCATGGGCGGGCTGCTGAGAGCCTCGAACAGCGGCTTTGCGGTTGCCTCGATGGCTGCGAGCAGCGTCGCCTGATCGGCGCGGTGCGCGGCGTCGCCTGAGCCAGGAAACACCAGCGTCAGGACGCGCGGGCCCATGCCGGCATTGATCACCTTGCCGTTCGGCTTCAGCCGTTCCTGCCCGAGGCGGCGCAGCAATTCGAGCGAGCCTTCGCCGAGCTTCTTGGTCGGGCCGAGGTCGGCGAACACGGCGAAGGCGAGCTTGTCCTGGAAGATGACGGCGGCATAGTCGCCGAGCGACACGCCGAGCGCGGTGAACCAGGCCTTCGGCAAGGGCAGCACGAAGTAGGGCACTTCGTTGGCGTTGATCGGGTCGCCGCCGCAGAGAAGATTGGTGTCGGCCCGGTGCGAGGTGTCGCCGGAACCGAAACCGTCCGGCCAGCCGTCGGTGTCGAGTTCGAGATCGGTGTCGAAGAAAATCTGTCCGCCCGGCAGCTTGGCGAAGATCTTCGGCGTCTTGGTGATGTCCTTGTCGATCGGTGTTGCCGACGCGATCAAGTTCGCGATCGCGCCGAGCCGCGCGACCGAAGCCGGCGGTGGTGTGTAAACCATGGCGTCGCCCCCAACGATGGTTGCATATCATGATGCCGACAACTGATTTCGGCATCAAGTGAAGGTGCGGTCCAAATGCTTGTGCGCCGCAATAAAATGCCATGGAACTTTCGCGCCGCGGCACTGCTCTGTGGCGAGTTGCCGCAGCTTGGCGCCGTCGATTGCGGCGCATGATTAGCCGTAGCGCCCTCGACGAAAGTGGCATTGACGGCGGCCGCTTTGCAGACGGCAATGGCCCCATCGCTGGCAGTTGCCGGCGCCCGCCAGGCGCGGGACGCCGGGACGGCCTGTTTACCGTTGGGGGCGCACGAACAATACACAATCGAACGACGCGGCCGGCACGACGACCGGTCGTCTCAATATCTCAGAAAATGCCAAAGGGAGAACGACCCATGTCACGATACGATTTCGAAAATGGCGTTTCGCGCCGCGCGCTGCTGCAGGCGGGCGCCGGATTGGCCGGCGGCGTGCTGCTGCCGGGCGGCATGATCATGCCGGCGGCCTTCGCCGCCGACAAACCGCCGATCGGCACCTGGCCGGCCGGCTCGGAAGGCAAGACCGTCACCATCGGCGCCGCCGTGCCGCGCACCGGCGCCTATGCGGTGCAGGGCGAAGACGAGCTCAAGGGCATGCAGTTGGCCGTCGAGCACATCAATAGCGGCCATCCGCTGATCAAGAAGATCGCGCCCAAAGTGTCCAAGGGCATCCTCGGCAAGCAGGTTAATCTGGTGGTTGCCGATAGCGCCGCCAACCCGAACAACGCGGTGCAGGCGCAGCAGCGCTTCATCAACGAGAACAAGATCGTCGCCATGACCGGCTCGACCTCGTCGGCGGTCGCGGTGGCGCTCAACAAGTTCGCCGAGCGCGAGAAGATTCTCTATCTCGTCGCCATCTCCGGCTCCAACGACACCACCGGCAAGGACTGCGCGCGCTATTCGTTCCGCCAGTGCTTCTACGGCGAGACGGCGGCCAACGCGATCGGCCCGGTGCTGCTCAAGGCCTATGGCAAGGGCAAGAAGGCGGCGTTCATGACGCCGGACTACACCTACGGCCATACGGTGACCAAGTCGGTGAACGACTTCCTGACCAAGAATGGCGGCTGGACCCAGGTCACCAACCAGGTCTCCAAACTGGGCACCCAGGACTTCAGCCAGTTCCTCACCAACATTGCCAACTCCGGCGCCGAGTACATCATCAACGTCAACTGGGGCCGCGACGCCGTGCTGTCGATCCAGCAGGCCAAGCAGTTCGGCCTGACGCCGAAGATGAAGATGGTGGTGCCCTACCAGATCCCGTTCCTCGCCAAGGAAACGGGTCCCGAACTCACCGAAGGCGTCTATGCCGCCACCGACTTCTGGTGGACGCTGGAAGACAAGTTCCCGCTGGCCAAGATGTTCGTCAGCGAGTTCGACAAGAAGTACGGCTACAAGCCCGAATGGGGCGCCAACAACGCCTACATGCAGTTCGCCATCTGGGCGCGCATGGTGTCGGAAGCGGGCTCGTTCTATCCGCCGGACGTCATCAAGCAGTACGAGAAGGGCGAGAAGTTCGAATCGACCGTCGGCGAAGTGCACTTCCGCCCCGAGGATCACCAGTTGGTCCGTCCCGTCATCATCGTCAAAGGCAAGGCGCCGAAGGCAATGAAGAACAAGGAGGACTACTGGGAGGTTACCGAGGTGGTGCCCGGCGCGCCGCTGATGCAGAAGCCGGACGCCTTCGGCTGCAAGCTAGGCGACTACGTCTGAGTTGACGCGGTTCCCCGCACGCGGTGCACTGCGATGCATTGCACCGCGATGCGGGGTCCCGGTTTTCTGAAAAACCACCGGGGTCCCGGGTCTGCAACGCACCACTTCGTGCTGCGCTGCGCCCGGGATACGTTGTCAGCAATCGAGGTCCGCTTTGGTCAACTGGCCTAACTTCGTCTCCCAAAGCTTCAACGGTCTGGTGCTCGGCGCGCTTTTGGCGCTGATCTCGTCCGGGTTGACGATCATCTACGGCACGCTCGGCGTGCTCAACCTCGCGCACGGCGCCATGTTCATGCTCGGCGGCTACGCCGGCTGGGTGGCATACACCTACACCGGCTCGTTCATCGTCGCGGTCATCGCCGGCTCGCTGTTCGTCATGGTGGTCGGCGTGCTGATGGAGCGCCTGATCATCCGCTCGTTCTACGGCCGGCCGCACGAGGATCAGCTGCTCGTCACCTTCGGGCTCAGCATCGTCTTTGTCGAGGCTGTGCGCTTTTTCTTCGGCAGCCTGTCGAAAACGGTGCCGCCGCCGCCGCCCTTCGTCGGCATTACCTCGATCGGCTTCATGTTCTATCCGACCTACCGGCTGGTGCTGCTCGGCATCGTCGCCGTGGCGCTGTTCGTGCTCTATGTCGTGCTCTATCGCACCCGCATTGGCATGATCGTGCGCGCCGGCATCGAAGATTCGGTGATGGTCGATTCGCTGGGCATCGACGTGTACAAGGTGTTCATGCTGGTGTTCGGCATCGGCGCCATGGCGGCGGGCTTTGCCGGCATCGTCAACGCGCCGGTGGTGTCGATTGCGCCCGACGTCGGCGAGGCGATCCTGGTGCAGACCTTCGTCGTCGTCGTGATCGGCGGCGTCGGCTCTTTCACCGGCGCCGTGCTGGGCGGCCTGATCGCCGGCGAGATCATCAGCATCACCTCGATGTTCAATCCGGGTTATTCCTACGTCATGCTGTTTGCGGCGATGACGCTGGTGCTTGTGCTCCGCCCCTACGGCCTGCTCGGCACGGCCGGCCGCGAATGAACGCAGTGCTCTGATGGTCAGAAAACGTCCCCTCCTGGTCGAGACGCTGACGGCGGCTGCGCTGATCGCGGCGCCGTTCGTGCTGCCGCATCTCGGCTTTTCCCCTTCCACGATGAACCGCATCCTGGTCTGGGGTTTGTTTGGCATCGGCTTCGACATCCTGTTCGGCTTTACCGGCCTGCTGTCGTTCGGCCAATCCACTTTTTTCGGCACCGGCGGCATGTTCGCCGCCTATCTGCTGACCGTTCTAGATTTTCCCTACGTGATGACGGCGGTTTTCATCGGCACCATCGTGGCCGGCGTGGTCGGCTATCTGATCGGGCTGATCGCGCTGCGGCGCACCGGCATCTACTTCGCGATGATCACGGTGGCGATCGCGGAGATGTTCTATTTCATCGAGTTCAATCCGCTGTCGGATTTCACCGGCGGCGAGAACGGTCTTCCCGGCGTACCGACGCCGGTTTTCAATCTCGGCTTCACCACCGTCAAATTCGACAGCGACCAGTCGCTCTACGTCTTGCTGGCGGTCTGCTATTTCGTCGGCATCGTGCTGGCGATGCGCATCGTGCGCTCGCCGGTCGGCGCCATCCTGAGCGCGATCCGCGACAATCCGAAGCGCGCTGAAGCGCTCGGCCACAACATCCACAGCTACAAGCTCACGGCTTTCGTCATCGCCGCGGCCTATGCCGGCTTTGCCGGCGGCCTGCTCGGCCTGATGCAGGGCTTCATGCCGCCCGAGGCCTTCACCTTCGACACCTCCGGCCAGCTCGTCATGCAGACTGCGATCGGCGGCGCCGGCACGCTGTTCGGGCCGCTGGTCGGCGCCACGGTGTGGCTCTACCTCAGCGATTTCTTCCAGACCACACTGCATCTCGGCGCCACCTGGAAACTGGTGCTCGGCCTCGTCTTCGTGCTGCTGGTCTGCTTCCTGCGCCGCGGCATCGTCGGCGGCGTCGGCGATCTCGTTGCGCTCATCGCCGGACGGCGAGCCGCCGTGGCCGAGCCGGACGATGCGCCCGCCGTCGGCGCGGCGGCGCTGCCGCAGTCCGCCAATGCCGCCGCAATCCCGGACGCGTTGCGCCGGCGCGCGCCGGAGGGCTTTACCGGGCCGATCCTCGAGGCCTCCGCATTGTCAAAGCGCTTCGGCGGCGTCACCGCCAACGACGACATCAATTTCAGCGTCGATCGCGGCGAACTGCGCGGCATCATCGGGCCGAACGGCGCGGGCAAGTCGACCTTCTTCAAAATGCTGACCTGCGAATTGCCGCCGACGGCAGGCTCCATCACGTTCGAGGGCAAGGACATCACCGGTTTCAACGTGACGCAGGTCTGCCAGCTCGGCCTGACCAAGAGCTACCAGGTCAACCAGCTGTTCACGCGGCTGACGGTGCGCGAGAACATCACCATCGCCGTGCTGGCCGCGCTGCGCGGCCAGTTCCGGCTCGATCTGTTCCGTCTTCCCGCCGCCATCCCGGGGCTCAGCGAGCAGGTCGAGCATACGCTGGAACTGGTCAATCTCACCGGGCGGACCGATACGCCGGTCTCGGCGCTGGCTTATGGCGAGAAGCGGCGGCTGGAAATCGGGCTGGCGCTGGCGTCGAATCCGAGCCTGCTCCTGCTCGACGAGCCGCTCGCCGGCATGAGCCCGCAGGAACGCGCGGAGACGGTCAGGCTGCTCAAATCGATCAGCCAGGGCCGCACCATGATTGTCATCGATCACGACATGGACGCGCTGTTCGAATTGGTGCAGCGGGTGACCGTGCTGCAAGAGGGCCGCGTGCTGGTCGAAGGCACGCCGGAGGAAATCAAGAGCAACGCGGCCGTGCAGGACGCCTATCTCGGCGGCGTGATGGCGCCATGAGGATCGCATCATGAGCCTACTCGAGGTCAGCGGCCTCAACAGCTATTACGGGGACTCGCACATCCTGTTCGACGTCGCGTTGCGCGTCGAAAAGAACGAGGTGGTGGCGCTGCTCGGCCGCAACGGCGCCGGCAAGAGCACGACCTTGAAGAGCCTGATGGGCGTGGTGACGCCGCGCGCCGGGACCGTCGTGCTCGACGGCATCGATCTCGCCGGCCGCAAGAGCCACACCATCGCCCAGGCCGGCATGCAATTGGTGCACGAGGACCGGCGCATCTTCGGCAGCCTCAATGTCGAGGAAAACCTGATCCTCGCCGGCTTGACCGCCGAAGACCGCTGGCCGGTCGAACGCGCCTACGAGATGTTCCCGCGGCTGGCGGAACGGCGCGGCAGCCGCGGCACCGATCTCTCCGGCGGCGAGCAGCAGATGCTGGCAATCGCACGGGCGCTGATGCGCAAGCCCAAGATCATCCTGCTCGACGAGCCGTTCGAGGGCCTGGCGCCGGTGATCGTACGCGACCTGGTCAAGGCCTGCCGCAATCTCGCCGCCAGCGGGCAGACCATCGTGCTGGTCGAGCAGAATCTCGCCGCGACGCTGGCGCTGGCGCAGCGCGCCTACATCATCAACAACGGCCATATCGTGCACGAGGGACCGGCCGCCGAGATCAAGGCCAATCCGGACGTGCTGCAGCGTTATCTGGGCGTTTAGTTATTTGGGCACCGGCCGGTTCGGCATGTTCTTGGCGAAGACGCCGAGCGTGATGGCGTGCGCGACATATTGCGCCAGACAGTTATAGCCCGCCTCGTTGCGCTCGAATTCCACCGATACCGACTCGGGTCCGTGTTCCTGCGCGTGCTCGATGATCTGCATCGCTTCGAAGAAGCGGATGACGATGACGTTCTCCTGCGCCGCCAATTGGCGCAGCGCGTCGCGGATTTTGATGTAGTGCGGATCGTTCACCATCTCTCTGGCGAACTGCAGGCCGACCAGCACCACGTCGATCTTGTGGCGCTTCAGCCAAGCGAGCTGTTGTTTGACGGCGGCGGCGAATTCGTCGACCGGCACGTAAGCCAGCGCGTCGTTGGTGCCGACCTGCCACAGCACCAGATCCGGCTCGTTAAGGGCCACCTCGTTTTTCATGCGGACGGCGGCGCCGGCGGCGAGTTCGCCGGAGATGCCGCGGTTGATCATGATGACGTCGACGTCCTTGAGGGCGCGTTCCAGAATGGTTTCGATCAATTCGGTATAGGCGCCGCCGCGGGCGCCGACGCGGCCGGGGGCGGCGCCCATTGCCAGAATGCGCAGGGTCTTGCGCTGCGCCAATACCGCCGCGACGTTGGGCAGCGGCGTTTGATCGGCGTTGACGTCGGCGCCCGCCTGGCAGGCCTTCGACAGCGGCGGCGCCGGCGTTTGCGCCGATGCAGGTCCGCCGGCAATCAGCGCGCCTATGACGGCTGCGCAGCAGGCGAGGCGGGTCGTGGGCGTTGTCGCGATTCGGCGAGCCATGCGGTGAACGCCATGATGACGATGCCGCAAACTACCACGACGGTGTCGACGCCGACAGTGCCGCGATAGGCGTAACGCACGACCTGCGCAATCAGGCTCAACAACGAGCCGACGCAGAACACATAAAGCGAATTGCGCCCGAGCATCGCCAGCATGCGGATGAAGCCGTCGACCGCGTAGCGCACATAAGGCAGTTCGGCGGCGCGGCAAATGTAGCGGAAGGCGAGCGAAAACACCGCGACCAGCGCCAGGAACTGGATCAGCCGGATCGGCGTCACATAGGTCTTGTCAGCGATGAAGAACAGCTTGGGATCCGGCATATGGGTCGGGTCGGGCCACCAGTCAAACCACGGCACCAGCACGCCGAGGATGACCACCGGCACCGCGGCGACGCGCAGCCAAACGATATGCCGGCGCGCCCAGGCGCCGATGCCGCGGTCCTCGCGCGCCATCGAAAAGCCGAGCACCAGGACGAATTGCCAGGCCAGCGGATTGAAGAACCAGGTGCCCGACACCGGCCAGGTCGGCAGCGTCAGGCGAAAGGCGAGCGCGCAAACATAAAGCGCCGCCGAGGCCGGCAGCAGCCAGCGCGGCGCCAGCCGGTCGATCAGCGCGAAGAACGGCGCCATCAGCATCAGCACGACATAGAGGGGCAGGATGTCGAAATAGCCGAGCTGGTGGGTGAGGATGGCGAGCCCGATATGGGTCGGCACCGGATCGTCGAACACGGCGGCGGCGTTGTGCCATTGTAGCAGCAGCGGATTGTCGAGCTCGATCGAGGTCAGCGCCAGCATGGCGATGGCCAGCATGGTGATCAGCACCTGCGCGGCGTAGAGCTCGAGCGCGCGGCCGAACAGACGCAGCATGACGTCGCGCGTCGGCATGACGCGGCCGCCGCCATCCGCCATCAGCCGCAGCGACCAGCCGGCGAGGAACACGAACAGGTCGGCGGCGTCGGCGATCGAGAAATTGATCAGCGTGTAGTGCGAATAGAACAGGCCGGGGATGTGGTCGATGAAGATCGTGATCAGCGCGAAGCCGCGCCAGAAATCGACCGCATTGGGTTGACGCCGCATGTCCGGGCCCGCTCCGCGCCGCTGCCCGCGCACTGTGCCGGGCGCCGGCGCGGGCGGTCAAGCAAGGCCTTTGATGCCGGTTACGGCGGCGGCCGGCGGCCGATGATGTTGACCACCCGGAAGCTCATCACCGCCTCGTCGTTCTGATTGAACACCTCGATGAACGAAGTCACGGCGCCGCGGTCGGGCTTGGATTTCGACGGCGCCGCCTTGAGCACGGTCACCTGCACCGACAGCCGGTCGCCCGGACGCACCGGCTTGAGCCAGCGCAGTTCGTCGAGCCCGGGCGAAGCCAGACTCGCATTGTGGGTAAGATAGTGTTCGGCATAGAGCCGCATCATCAGGCCGCAGGTCAGCCAGCCGCTGGCGATGAGTCCGCCGAAGGGGCCGCGTTTGGCGGCTTCGGGATCGGTGTGGATCGACTGCGGGTCGTACAGCTTGGCGAAGGCGACGATCTCATCGGCCTCGACGCCGACGCTGCCGAAGCGGTGCACGTCGCCTTCGACGTAGTCCTCGAAATAGCGGTCGTCGATCGGATGAGCAAACGGCATGCGCGGCGTCAGAATCCCGTCGCAAATCGGGCCATCACCACGATGATGGCGACCTGCATGGTGCCCTGGACGGCGACCACGCGTACGTAAGTGCGCATCCAGCGCCTCAGCTTCTCCGGATCGGGGGCGGGCTTCTGGATCTCGAAATAGAGCTTGAGGTTCATCGGCAACAAGTAGCCGAGCCCCTGCACGGTGAGCACGCTGACGATCGCAAGCGCGGCGATCACCCACCAGAACTGCGGGTAGCCGACATCGAGGAAGCCGAGGCGAACCGCCAGGAACCAGCCGGCGGTCGAGGTGATGGCCGACAGAGTCGGCATCAGGATCAGCGTGCGCGGGATGATGCCGGCGATCATGGCGCGGCGGGTGTCGAGCGAGACCTTGCGCAGCACCGGGCCGATGACGAAACCCATGAACAGGTCGATGCCGGTCCACAGCGCACCGGCCATGACGTGCACGAAATTGAGGAACCAGAGGTTTGAGCCGAGAATCGCGGCGATCATCGCCGCAATTGCGGCGATGGCGGCGGCGATATAGGCGGGCCGCAGCGGGGCGGCGACGCGCGCGGACGGCGCGGCGGTGATGGTATCGGCCAAACAGCGCTCCCTTGAGCAGATCGGGAGCGACGCTAGCGGCGGCCGTCCATCATGCCAAGGCCCGCCGGAGGCGGGCCGTTGCCACAAGTTTCAGCGCCTGTCAGCGCATCTCGGCGTGTTCGGCGGCCTGTTGCGCGACGACGTAGCCGCCGTTGGCAGCCGACGCTTGCGCGCGCAGTTGATTGAACACGAAGACGCGAATCGCCGAGGACAGATTGTTGCCCTGGCGTCCCTGGTCGATCTGGCGCACCAGCGTCGACAGCTTGGCCTTTTGCGCAGCGGCGATCTCGCGCAGGCCATCCCAGAATTCGTCTTCAAGCGATACGCTGGTCTTCTGCCCGTTACGCACGATCGAGCGTTTGATGTTGGCGGAATTCATGGTGTCTCCAAGTCTCTTCAACGGTTATCCGACGGCGGGCGGAAGACGCCTTCACCGGTTGTAGGCGACACCATGCCGCGACTTTACCGCCCCGTAATTGAGCAAGATCAAATCGCCATTCACCGGCAGCGGCTTCTCGCATGACACCATGGTCTAATAGCGCCGGGTGGCGGCCGTTATGGCGAGTTTAGTCGTTGTTTTTAATGAGCAATTCACGCGCCAGCCGGTCCGCCACTGGCTAGCCTGCGGCAATCATCGGCATAGCCGGGGGACAGCCATGAGTTTTGCCGTAGGGCTGGTTTTGATCGCCGTTACCATCGGAATGATCGCCGCGGGTCGGCCCGCCGACGGCGAATCGGCGCCCTTCCTCAAAGTGTGGATTGTCGGGCAGGCTTACGCCTTGGCCGCGATGGTCAGCGCCGTGATCGGCGTGACGGTCCTGATTTCGACCTGGCCGTTCTGAGCGCTTCGCGCCTTCCAGGCGGATTTTTCGCCGTCCGATCCGCTGTTGAGGCGAGGAATGCCGGCGGCCCCCCGGTACCTAGTATGTCAGATTTGATCCAGGTCAATCCGATTTCAAGCCGCCGCGAAAAGTCACGCCGGGGAGCGGCCGACATGATTTAGGTCAATGCCGGTCGCCCCGACGCAGCCAGTATTACTCAATGTGGCAGCATGTGTCGTCCGCGCCTTTCGATCGGGATCTCGAGCTTGCCGTCATCGACGATGACGGCCCGCATGCCTTGGTCTTTCCCTGCCGCCGCATTCTCAATGGCTGGATGAAGGCAGAGACCAAGGAACGGCTCGACGTGCGGCCGACGCATTGGCGCGAGTGGCCGGGCGCTGGCAAGGCCAAGTCCGGTTCGCAACCACCGCGCCACAATTCGCAGTAAACTTGCCCACGCCGGATTTCGCGAAAGCGGTGAATTCGAATTGCGGAGTGCGCGGCATCACTCCTTCACCACCTTGAAGGTCACTTCCAAGACCTCGGCTTTGTCGGCGAGTTCCGAGCTGAGCGCGAGGAGTGCCCGGGCGGCGCGCGGATCCTGCGAGGCCCGCGCGAGCATCTCGCAGCGCGCCGCAAGATGGCGAAAATACGCGGCCAATCCGATCTGCATCAGCCCCCCTTGCCGGACAAAATACCACCGCGTCGGCGCG
>Ga0335082_10008222_pt1 | contig 11324 bp, 7 predicted proteins | sample Lox_Sample_41_FD_206718 | JGI IMG/M metagenome (GOLD analysis project Ga0335082, IMG submission 206718) | Soil microbial communities from Loxahatchee National Wildlife Refuge, Florida, United States - Lox_Sample_4.1 | ecosystem: Environmental > Terrestrial > Soil > Wetlands | place: USA: Florida... | reverse complement strand
AGTCGGACTTCCATGCCGCGCCAGCTTCTTATAGGTCAGGCTCGCCCGCGTCGCGTCTCCGGCCGAAACCTGCCGCTCGAACAATTCTCCAAGCAGCTTCACGGCCTCGGCGTTACGGCTCAGCGAGAGACACAGATCCGCCGTAAGTTGCCGCACCACATCGTTTTCCGGATCATCTTTGAGAACGAGCAGGTATTCTTCGAGGGCTTCGGCGGTTTTGCCTTTTTGCAGGAGCTTCTCCGCGCGCTCCACGCGCCTCCCTAGTTCGGCTCGGTCCAGTCGTTTCGTGATCTCAGGCATACAGAATCGGGCGGAGTAAACCCTGCTCCGATTCTAGGAGTGCCCCCCACCCCCAGCAATGCGGTAACGGCAAACCGCGATTACGAAGGTCATGCCCTGATTCGTGGCAAAAGGCTAAAGTGGGAGAATCAATTGGAATCGGAGGGCGCTGGCCTGCCGGCAGTCCTGGGACAACCTGGAGCCGGAATATCGCCCGCGAAACGGCGAAACAATGCGGCCCACGGCGCAAGCCGTGGGTGACAGTAGAAAATGAGTCAGCCCCGAAGGGGCGACAGAAACTGTCCCGGCAACGAGCATACGCGTCCCAAGCCGAACGCACTCTGGCTTGGAACATCCATCACAGGTTTAGGATGTTCGGAGCGTGCACTCTGAAGGAATAACCCAACGTCCTTGATGCTCGCGAACCGTCCTACGACACCTTGATGAACCCCGTGCAACTCCCTTGCGTCCCCGTCTTGCCGCAGGAAAGTGCACTCGTCACAAACACCTGCTCGTAGCGGAAGCTCGGCTTCTCGTAGGGCTTCTTGGTCGTTGTAGAGGTGGTCTTGTCGTTAGAGATCTCTTCGGTCGCCATAAATGTCCGTTTATTGTAAGTTAACTTGCGATGCTTGTATCGCGCATCCGCCTACCCCGCCGGATGTTGGGCATGCCTGGTCTTCCAGCGTGGAGAAGTAAATTTGCGAAAGACCGAGGCCTTCGAGAATGTTGTCGATGATAATCCCGCTCGTGCCACCAGATTCCTGGAATGCGGCGACGGTATACGCCCCCAGGTTCACCCACGTCACTGTGCCGTCCGTTGTAGTGTCGCCTTCGTTCAGACCGAAGGTTGGGATTGTAACGTCTGAGATGCCTCCCGGCAGTTGTGCAATCTCAATATTGTTATTCGGATCCAGAATCTTGAACGCCCCGGGATAACCATTGCTTGCCTGCCAAATCGGGGGTGTCTGCGCCGATATCTTTCCCTGATTCCGCCAGTGCACACCATTGTCATCGGTAGGCGCGAAGTTCGTCGTATTCCAGGCAGGCGGTGTCGCACCGGAGGTCCCGCCGCTGTTCTCACATACCTGAATATTCAGATTGCTGTCGAGAATCTCCTGCCCTTTGTTGTAGACCGTGTTCGGCTGCCACGACGTGATCTTGAAATTCATCACGCATGCGAAACCACCGCATCCTGTGGGTGACCCTGAACCCTGGGTCCCCAGAAACGCCCATTCTTGGGGCAACCCTGCTCCAGTAACGTTGGGATTGTAGACAACCGTCACCGGCCCGCATGGCGATGGATTTGTCGTCGATACCGTCGGTCCGGGCAGAGAGCCGGTCATCACTCCCTCCACAATCTGCACCTGATACAGAACCGGCCGCGCCCCAGGCTCGCCACACACGTAGAGATTTCCAGTCGCATCCGCCGACGTCAGATAGTTGTGATCGAAACTGCCACCGTAGATGGGGTTTCCGCCTATGGATTTTGCCCCAATTGTCACTTTTGTTCCTGTTTCTCCATCAGTAAAATTCGTGCTGAGTTGATAGACGGCCGCAGATAAGACTCCATCATCCGATGCGACAACATACGCTGCCTCAATCGACGGATCGATCACCGGCCCATTCGTCAGCCCCATGCCAGAGTCCAGCTGTCCCGATTGCGTGATGTTGGCCAGCGGATCCACCCGATACAGGAATCCTAGCGAATCGCCAACAAACGTCTGATCTGTCCGGTTGTTGTGCACTGAATTCGTGAGAGCACCTAGACCGAGGTTAACCGTGACCGGCCATCCTCCTGTTGTGACTTCCGCAGGGGTCCCCAGGAAAATGTCCGTGAATTGATGAAGCACTCCTTCGTCGTCCCCCACCCAGGCTCTGTCCGAACTGTAGTCGTAGAAAACGGAAGAGTTCGTGTCGTCAGCACCAAGGTCGAACACTGTCATGCAAGGCGCATCACAACTTCGATAGTCGGAGTGGAATACCGGAATCAGGTCGACAGGGTTTTGCACGATGCCGGTGAATTTCGCCCACTTCAAGATCACGAGGCTTGATGTTGCACCGTCTGTTTGCGTAAAGGCGATCTGTGTTCCGTCGCGCGACAGAACCGGCGAGGTGTTCACGGTAAAGCCGGTGTTATAGCTCCAATAAACTCCTGGAACCTGCCCCGCGCATCCCTGATATAGGTTGGTCAGCGCGACGATGCTGCCTTGCCCCACTGGGCCAGACACTCCCGGCAGACCCGTGCCGTACACAACGAAATCCGGGAAGTCAGCCGCCGCGCAATTTGCTACGTTGGTCTCAAGCGCATATTTCGCCGGATACCGTCCCGCACCCACCGACGCTCCCGGTCCAAGGTCAAATGCCCAGTCAGGATGGAACTTACGACGCCGGAAACGCGGAGGTACTGGATTCTTTCCCACCCGCAACTTGGCCGCAGCCCGCTTCTCCTGACGTTGCCGTTGCATCTGATAGCGGAAATCCTTCTCAACGCGTCCCGCCTGCTGCCCCGTCGGCCGCGAAAAAACCACGTGGCTATGGCTCCAGTCCATCGGCAATGACGCGCTCGCCGCTGCGTCTTTCGCGCCTTTGCCCGCCCCGAAGCTCACCCCAACCGCCGCCAACACTAAGCCAAACGGCACATAGGACAACACACACACCCTTCTCATTGGACTCCCCCGAACGGCCTTCAACGTCGTACGTTACTTCCAATTTTTGATCGTTGGATTTCACTTATAGCGATATCCCTTGCCAAAATCAACGCCTGCTTTTTGTGCACGAATTCCCCGCACCACCGGGGACGGCAGCCTCGGCTGTCCAGTCAAGTCGAAGCTGGCCAGAGCGAAGCCGCTGCAAAATGCAACACCGAAAGAAAATCGGGCATCCGCACCCTGACCGAATGACCTCTGCTATCTTTCCCCATGCCCCAGGCCCCTCCTCCGCCGCCACCTCAACCACAAATCAACGAAGAAGGACTCCGCCACCAGCTCTCCGCCGGACAAATGGCCATGGTCGCCGTGGGCGGTTCCATCGGCACCGGACTGCTGCTCGGCTCTGGCGCTGCGATGGAGATCGCTGGTCCCGCCGTGATTCTCAGTTTCGTTGCCGCGGCCTTTATCAACTGGACCGTCGCCATGGCTCTTGGCGAACTCGCCTGTGCGCATCCCGCCGCCGGAAGCTTCGGTGTCTACGGCGATCTCTACCTCAACTCTTACGCCGGGTTCATCGCCCGCGCCGGCTACTGGGTTGGCCTCGCCCTCGCCATTGGCACCGAGATGATTGCCGCCGCAACCTATATGTCTGGATGGTGCCCCGGCGTTCGTTCCTACGTTTGGATCATCCTCTTCGGCGCGGTGCTGCTCGTCATCAATCTGCGCAGTGTTGGCTCCTATGCCCGTTTCGAATTCTGGCTTTCGATGATCAAGCTCGCCACCATCGTCGCCTTCATCGTGATCGGTGCATCCTTATTAGTCTCGGGACGCGTCGCGCCGCAGTACAACACGCAAGGCGGATTCTTCCCACGCGGTCTCTGGGCTCCCATCGTCGCGCTCACCTATGCGATCTACAGCTTCGGCGGTGTCGAGATGGTCGCCGTGACCACCGGCGAATCGCGTTCGGCGAAAGAAACGCCCCGCGCGGTGTGGATCACCTTCCTCACGCTGACATTTGCCTACGTTGGCGCAATTGTGATCCTACTGGGGGTCATGCCGTGGAATCATGCTGGAGTCACCGAGAGTCCGTTCGTCGCCACCTTTCGCACCGTTGGGATTCCGGGCGCCTCCAGCATCATGAACTTCGTCGTGCTCACGGCGGCGCTCTCCGGGGCCAACGCGACGCTCTATGTTGCTTCGCGGATGATCTTCTCCCTGGCTCGCACGGGATGGGCTCCGGCCAGCCTGGGTCGCCTCAATCGCGAAGGCTCGCCGCAGAACGCCGTGCTTCACTCGTCATTTGGAATTCTGTTCGCGCTCGTCGTTGTGTTGTGGGCTCCCGAGAACGCGTTCCGTTACATGCTGGGCGCGGCTTTCACCGGGATGATCGCATCTTGGCTGATCTCGCTCCTCGCGCACATCCGATTTCGCCGACGACTTCCAGCAAGTGATCTCGATGCCCTGCCGCTGCGCTCGCCGCTTGGCAGCTGCGGGTCGATCCTTGGCCTTATCGCGGTGTCGATCGCGCTCGTGCAGACCTGGCTGCATCCATTGGTCAACTTGTGCAGCGGACTTTCACTGCTGGCCATTCTGACGATTGCCTTTCTCATTCTGCGGAAGTAAAAAGCCGCCCGGGTCCGGACGGCTTTTGTACCATTGACATTTATCAATCTATGCAGCAGTTTCGGCCGGCGTCGCCGGAACGAACGGCTCGTCGTAGCTGCCGCCGTAGATCGAAGGCACCTTCGATCCCATGGGCCGCAGATAAGTGGCGAGTTCTCCGCGATGGTGAATGCTGTGGTTGTTGAGGAATCCGAGATAGAGAACTGCGGGCAGGTTAAACACACCGAAGAACTCCACTGGCGTCATCAACTGCTCAGCGGTCATCGCCTGCACGCTGGCAATGCCGCGCTTCACGTTCTCGTCGTACCAGGCAACGACTTCGCCCGAGGTCTGCGGCTTGTTCTCGGGGCTTTCCATGTTGAACTTCAGGCCGGCGATGCCATCCAGAAACTGGATGTCGGTGTTGGCGATGTGCCAGGCAAGTTCCTTAGCAGTGCGGGCGTTGGGATCAGGACGATAGTCCGACTTTGCGTCGGGAACCGCGGCGATGACTTTCTTGGTAATTTCCGCTTCGCGCGCGATTCCGTCAAGCATCACGGCGCGATAGCCGAGGACAAAATCCGGAGTTAGGGACATGGTTCTTCTCCTTCGTGAGGCAATGTTTTGTTTCTTCCGGGCGAAAACAGCTGAGGGGCGCTGGTTTCGCGCCCCTCGCATAGATGTAACGGCTCGACCTAGCGTCGCAAATTATACTCCGACCGGCTGCTTGCTGCGTACCGGAACCGGCGTCAGCCAGCCGTGACGGTCGCTCTTCTCGCCTCGCACGATGGCATAGAACTCTCTCTGGATCGCCTTGGTGACCTTCCCCATGCCTCCAGCGCCGACCTTGATCTTGTCGACCGAGCGGATCGGCGTGACCTCGGCGGCCGTGCCAGTGAAGAAGACTTCGTCGGCGATATAGAGCATTTCGCGCGGAATCATCTGCTCGACGATGGGAATGTTCAGGTCGCGCGCAATCTGCAACACGGAGTCGCGCGTGATTCCGGGCAATACCGAGTTGCCCAGGGGCGCCGTGATCAGCTTGTCGCGATGCACAATAAAGATGTTCTCGCCCGAGCCTTCGCTGACGAATCCGTTCTTGTCGAGTGCGACGCCTTCCACGTAGCCGTTGGCAATCGCTTCCATCTTAATGAGCTGCGAGTTCATATAGTTCGCGCCGGCCTTGGCCATGGCAGGCAAGGTGTTGGGCGCAAGGCGCGTCCACGACGAGACGCAGACGTCCACGCCGTCGGAATCGCCGCTCAAATATTTGCCCCACGGATAGTTGCAGATGTAGACCTCGACCGGGCAATTCAGCGGGTTGACGCCGGCATCGCCGTATCCGCGAAATACAATCGGACGGATATAGCAGGGCCAAGCGCCGTTGTGCGCAATGGTTTCGACCATGCCGCCGACGAGTTCGTCGCGCGTGAATGGGATGTCCATGCGATAGACCTTGGCCGAGTCGACCAGACGCTGCATGTGTTCGACGGCGCGAAAAATCGCCGGCCCGCCGGGCAGTTCGTAGCACCGGATGCCTTCGAAGACCGAAGAGCCGTAATGAACGACGTGAGACATCACGTGCAGAGTGGCGTCGTCCCAGTTGATGAGCTTGCCGTTGTGCCAGATCTTGTCGGTCTTCTGGATGGACATCGAGACTCCTTGAGGGTCAGATACGAGTCATCATTATAGCTTGGGCTCACGGGGGCGGGTGTCAGCAAAGCTCGCGTAGGAACGTCTGCCTCGGCTGTGCGGGTGTATCGGGCCGCGGTTTTCTTTCGCCCCTTCGGGCTTGCTCTTTTTCTCTCCTTCTACCCCCCGCTTGCGCGGTGGGCTGTGCTCTTTCGCTTCTGCGGAGCTTGGTTCACGGGCACGGGCGCCTTGCGTTGGGAGTCCGCTCCTTGGTCGCCGGGCACACTAGGCCACGTGCGAACACCGAAATCAATGCGGAGTTCGTACTCTGGGAAGAGTTCGATTTTCCGCACATCTGCAACTTCGTTTCCTCTTTGGAACGTGCGCCAACTATCAGAAGAGATATAGATCGGGGCATCCGCTCGTAGTGGCATCACTCGTAAGACCATTTTTACAGCTGAGGTTCCTCGCAAATAGCGTTTAAGCCCGAATTCCCAAGGTGTTCCTTTGTAGAAATCGTCGGCGAATAGGCGTTGTCCTTGATTCAGGTGTGCCACATCGCCGAGATAATCAACCTTTACGAAAATATCGCTTACTCCGTCCAGGGCCCGCGCCGGTACTGAGATTTGCCAACTAGCGGCGCGATCGAAATCGGTGTTCGCGGGCGCCATTGCATTGTACTGGTCCACCCGTACCGGTTTGGAAGGAGCGGCGTCTCGCAATTTGTGCCACTCAATCCGGATGTGTTTGGGACGCATCGCGGCAGAATAAGTGGCAAAGATTCCGTCCTGCTCATTTCGCTTGATTGGTGAGTTCGCGATCAGCATTCGCGTAGGGGCTGGGAAAATTGCGAATTGGAGGTCTTCAACCGCTCTCGCGTGCAGGTATAGACGGTTCTCATCTGCAAACACGTCAGCCGGAGAAATCACCAGCCTGTCTTGTCCCCCAATCTTCAATTTCCAAGCATTCAGAGCCTCTTCGTGAGTGAGAACGACGATGTGAGTGGTCTTTCCGTCTTTTGCCCGTATCTGGATCGCGGTGCTCGTGCTGGGAACGACGCCCTCAACCAGGACTCGTCCGCCAGCACGCGAAACTGTGGCTTGGCTTGCCGCGATTGAATCTAACGTGCTCTCGTCAAAAGAGAATTCGGGATCGATCCCAGGCTGCGCAAAGAAGATTTCGTACGTATCGTCACTATTGGAAATGCGCGCGAGTGGCTCTGCAGTCGCGTATTTGAGCAGCGCTCCGCCAATTTCCAAATTGATGGGCCAAATGAAATACGCACCGGAAAAGATCGAGATCGGCTTGCGAGGAAAAACGAGCGTCTCATTCGGAAGACTGATCCGGATCTGCACGGCATGATGATTCGCCAACGGATAAAGTCGCTGATAGTTGTTGAGAAAGATGAAACCGCGATTGCCTTGCATGCGCGCCGCTACTCGCAGGGTCGAACGATCCCCGGGACCGTTCGGAATAGTCCGGGGGAGCAGGGTGCACATGGGTGCCAGCTGGTTTCCGAACTCGTGCAGAAAGAGATGCAATACCTTGGTCCTGCGAAACGACGCGTGCATATCTCCGAATTCGCCAAGCGGAGCCTGAAAGTCATAGGAAATCTGCGGCAGATCATAGACTCCGTCTGTTGCAACCGATTCCTGAAGTGTCGTCAACTTTCCTTCAGGATTGGCGCCTCCCTGAAACATGTAATACCCGTACAGATTCACGCCAGAGCCAAGTTCCGCCAGCGTCATGGCCGCGACATCGTCGTCATCGATCAAAGGACGGCGATGATATGCAACCTGCATCCCACCGCCGGCCTCTGCCAAAAACAACGGGTACTGGACATTTGCGGCGTTTTGTCCCGCAGTCTCACGATTGTTGGGGTGCGCATCTGTGAACAGGTAATATCCAGCAGGAGGCAGGTCGTCGAGGCGGCTCTCCCAAAAATTGTCCACGTAGCCACCAAAGACCGGGATAAACTCACCCGCAGGGTAGGCCGCGTTGTCCCATCCAGTGACTGTGTAGAGTGGGGCATCGAGTCCCGCTTCGCGCGCCAGCTGCTTCAGTTGAAGAATGTGTTCCGCACCAGCGCCGGGGCCGCGCTTCGAGTACTCATTCTCGAGTTGCAGGCCAATAATCGGACCACCGTCTTTCCAGAAAAGACCGCGCACTTGGTCACTGACTTGTCGGTAGTACGTGCGAACCGACGCGAGGTAGCGCGGATCGTTCGTGCGTGTCGGGCCAGCATCGAGCACCCAATCCGGCAAACCGCCGTGGCGCACCTCACCGTGCGCGTAAGGTCCGACTCGAAGAAAAACGTACAGCCCGTGCTTATGACACAATTCGACGAATTGACGAAGGTCTCGTCGACCTGACCAGTCGAATTGTCCCTGAACCTCTTCGTGATGGATCCAGAACACGTAAGTTGCGACGATCTGGACTCCGCCTGCCTTCATCTTGAGCAGCTCTTCTTCCCAGTACTGCTCGGGATAGCGCGAGTAATGGAACTCTCCCATCACCGGCAGCCATGGTTTGCCGTCGAGCATAAGATAGTCACTGTTCACCGCGAGCCGATGCCCGGTGGGAGACTCGCCTCCGAATTGCGAGAGGGGCGAGGGAACTACCTTTGACTGTTCTGTCGCATCGATGATGGCGGTTTCGGAAGGAGCCTGCCCGATCGCGAACGACGATGCGCAGAAGATAACAAGGGCCAACCGAAATATGAAAGCTGCAGGGCGGTTCATGGGCAAATTGCTAGTGAACATCAGTGATGCCCGGCCAGTCGTCTGTTCGAAACGGCGACGCAGGCAATCCCTCGTGGTTAAACAGATTACACAGCGGACTATCTCCCCAAGCGTACCGAACTGCGGCAGGCGCGGGAACATCTTTGCTGCTTACGACCACACTGCTGCCTTCAATCCGCGCTTGCGCCCACTGGAATTTGCGATCCGCACCGGCAATTGCGAACCCTTGGAGTCCTGTTTCGCCGTGTGCAACGAGGCCGCTGCCAACGTGTGTAAACTGCAGACGCACCTCGCTGCCTTCAACTTGCATGGCTTGATATAGGGGCCCAGAGTATTCAATGCTCTGCTTATAAGTTGTTCCAAGAGCCCAGAGCGCCAAGCGCTCTCCAACCTCGAATTTGCGATGTGGATGCAGGTCCTTGGGATCACCGACATCAATCGTGACAGCAATCCCGGTATCAGGCACATGTTTCGCCGTCATTAATTCCGCTTCTCTCAGTTCTGCCCAGGCGGATTCACCAGGCTCTGCTGGAATCGCACCGTGATTTGGGAGCTGCACGATCAGGAACTCGAGTTTCTGCTGAAATGCGCCTCGCCAGTTCTGAATCATGGCAGGAAGGAGCTTGCGATACTGATGCGCTCGCATCGCGTTACTTTCTCCTTGATACCAGAGCGCCCCGCGAAACTGGTACGGCAGCAGCGGGATGATCATCCCGTTATAGAGCGATGAAGGCGGGATTGGCGCATATTCCAGATCGGTCAGGGATTCGATGGAGAAACCCGTCACAGCCTCAGGGGAGAAATCTTTCACCACACCCCAGCCGTCTTGATGAAGATCGCGAAAGAAAATGGTGACCTCGCGCCATTCATTGGTCGCTTTCATGACCGGAGCAGCGTAATCGTCATAGTCACTGATGGTAGGCTGCTTGGAACGAAAGCGAAACGATCCACGGCCGCGAACCCAGAAGCGGATCCCTGCGTAGGTGGACAGATTCGTCGAGGACTTATCTGCCTGGTAGTAGGCCGACAGGATCGCATCGTTGGTGCCGTCCAACTTCCCGGAAAGTCTTGCGGCAAATCCGTTTCCACTGTGACCTGGAGACACCAGATCAAAGCTGCTCTCTCTGGCATCACTCCACGAATACGAGAGTGAACCACCCGTTCTGAGAATTGATGTACCGTCATCAAGATTGCTCAACAGCTTCGGCGCGTTGTGGCCATCAGACGAGATCAATTCAAAGTCATCGAACTCCAATTCAAATACCCTAGCGTTCCTCACTAGTTCTTGTTGCGGACTGGCGATGCGCTCGGATTCTTCGACGATCGGCCTGAACTCCGCGTCGGAACGCAGCGCATCCGGACTCATCCAGCTTTCGATTGCGGTTCCAGGCCATGCGCTCTCAACTATGCCAACCGGGACCTGCAGGCGCCTATGTATTTCGCGAGCGAAGAAATATGAGACTGCCGAGAAGGTCTTGGCCGTATCGGGTGTGCAAATCTCCCAATGAGCCGGGCGCGTATCTTTTTGCGGGTCCAGAGCGATTCGTTTTGGAACCGTAAATAAGCGAATCTGCGGGTAGTCAGCGTTCTGAACTTCCGTCGCTGCGTTTTCCACACCGTCTAGCGAAAACGCCATGTTCGACTGCCCGGAGGCAATCCACACCTCACCGATCATCACGTCGCGGATGACAATTTCTTTCTTGCCGCGGACAACCAGCGTGAAGGGTCCACCCGCAATGAGGGGCGACAACTGCGCACTCCAAGCGCCAGTTCGATCAGCGGAGACGGTTGTGCTCTTTCCAACGAGACTTATGGAAATTCGCTCGGCTGGATCAGCAGTACCCCACACACGAATCTCCCTGCCTTGCTGCAGCACCATGTGATCGGTGAACAGGGTGGATAACGTGGGATCCGCCAGACACGTGTGGGTGAACGCAAGAACAAAAGCTAAGAGCGACGCAACAGTGAAAAGATGGAGTGACCGACAACCACCTGTATGATTCATGAGGATTTCTGAAGTACACGGATTCGAACCGAGTCAATCGCGAGTCGAGACACAATCTTTGGATTCCACTGCCCCGCGGTCCGGACCTCCACACCGCGGCACCGCTGTACCAAAGAAATCCTTTCCGCCATTGTGGTCGACTCGTCTGCCGGTATCGATCACGGGAGAGCCGTGAAGCGGGCCGTATCCATTCGTGCGGGAAAGGCCAAGGCCCGCATGCCCGGGAGCCGCCAGCTTCGGCTCTGACGTTAACGCATGCGCGTCTCCCGGCGCAGGCTCCACTCCGTAGTAGACATTCGAGTCGTACACATTATTGGTGCTCTTACCGGGGCCTGGTGCAGTCACAAAGGAACCGTCTTCGTTGCCCTTGATTCCATACGCAAATTGGGCCCTACCTTCCACATAGAAGATGTTGTT
>Ga0335082_10008221_pt1 | contig 11325 bp, 10 predicted proteins | sample Lox_Sample_41_FD_206718 | JGI IMG/M metagenome (GOLD analysis project Ga0335082, IMG submission 206718) | Soil microbial communities from Loxahatchee National Wildlife Refuge, Florida, United States - Lox_Sample_4.1 | ecosystem: Environmental > Terrestrial > Soil > Wetlands | place: USA... | reverse complement strand
CGAGTAAGACCACAACGTAGTACCTAGACCCGTCACCCTGAGGTGGCCGCGCAAAGCGCGGCCAAACAGGAGGTCGAGTAGGTTTTCTGCTCTCAACATGTCATCGCCGGGCTTGACCCGGCGATCCATAATGAGTTGCGACAAAAATCAACATCTTTAATTCACTTAATTGCGGTGCTTCATCATGGCTGCCCGGGTCAAGCCCGGGCATGACACCGCGCTTGTGGCACGCGTGCTAAAATATTACGCCGCTTTCACCCAATCATTCGCCTGCGACAACGCGCGCGACGAAATCCGAGATCGCTGTGAGCGTCGCTTCCGGCGCTTCGCGCTGCGGCGAGTGGCGTGCGCCCGGCAACAGCACAACCTCGACCGGGCAATAGCATTCCTGCTGCACAATCTCGATCTGCTTCACCGTGCCGTATTGATCATCCTCGCCCTGCACGACGAGCACCGGCACACGGATATAAGCAAGGAATTCGCTGATATCCCATTTCCGGAAGCCGGGATCGAGCCAGGCGCCATTCCAGCCCTTGAACGCATTGTCGACATCGGCGTGCCAGCGCGACAACCGCGTCCGCAGATCGCCGGTCTCATAGGCTTTTTTTGCTTCGACGATCGAAGCGATGCCGGAATCTTCCGTGAAGAAATGCGGTGCAATCAGGACCAGGCCGCCGACGCGGTGATCCTGGTGACTGCCCGCATAAATCGCGGCAATGGAAGCGCCATCGCTGTGGCCGATCAGCAGCCCGCGCTGAAAACCGATGATGTCGAGGAGCTGAGGCAGCGTCGCGCGCGCCTCATCATGCATATAAGTCAGCGGCCGCGGCAGCGTGACCGGGCTCGATTTGCCATAGCCGGCGCGCGAATAGACGAAGACGCCGGCGCCGGTTGCCACGGAAAGCCGGTCCGGAAAATCGCCCCACAGGCCGGCGCAGCCGAGGCCTTCGTGCAGCAAAACCAGTATCGGCGCAGCGTCGGGCTGCGGGCCGACAAAGCGGTACTCCAGCCGTTGTGAACCGATGGAAAGGAAGCCGGAGTCTTCTAGAAACATGCCCTAACACCGCACGCGCGGGCTCTATCGGCCTCATGGTGAGGAGCGTCGCGAAGCGACGCATCTCGAACCATGGGGCCGCCCCATCCTTCGAGACGCGGCCTGCGGCCGCTCCTCAGGATGAGGCGGATACAGGTTGCGCCGGCAATCACAGTTGCCCCTCCGCGCGCAGCTTGAAACGCTGGATCTTGCCGGTCGCGGTTTTCGGAAGGTCTTTGCGGAATTCGATCCAGCGCGGATATTTGTAGGGCGCGAGCTTCTGCTTGACGTGCTCCTGCAAGGCATGGACCAACGCATCGCTGGCCTTCTCGGGGGATTTCAACACCACGAAAGCTTTCGGCTTGATCAGCTTCTGCTCGTCATTCCAGCCGACCACCGCAGCCTCCAGCACATCCGGGTGCGAGGAAAGCGCGGCCTCGACCTCGAACGGCGAAACATACATGCCCGACACTTTCAGCATGTCGTCCTGCCGGCCGCAGCAGATGTAGTAGCCGTCTTCGTCCTCGATGTATTTGTCACCCGAGCGCGTCCACTCGCCCTGGAAGGTCGAGCGCGACTTCTCGCGGTTGTTCCAGTACATGATCGCGCTGGTGGGCCCGCGCACATAAAGCTCGCCCATTTCGCCTTTTTTCACCGGCTGGCCGTCTTCACCGATCAACTTGATCTCGTAGCCGGGCACCGCCTTTCCGGTCGTCCCGTATTTGGTCGTGCCCGGAGCATTGGTGAGATAGATGTGCAGCATCTCGGTGGTGCCGAGCCCATCGGAAATCTCCACGCCGTAGCGTTCCTTCCAGCGTTTCGCGATCTCTTCCGGCAGCGCTTCGCCGGCGGAAATGCAGCGACGTATCTTCACGTCGGATTTTTGCGGCGCGTTCGGGCTTGCGAGAAACGCCGCGTAGAATGTCGGCACCGCAAAAAACACGGTGATTGGGTGTTTGCGCAGCAGCGCCGCAACACCATCGGGCGTGGGCCGGTCCGCATTGAGTACCGTGGTCGCGCCGACCATGAGCGGAAAGGTCATCGCATTGCCGAGGCCGTAAGCGAAAAACAGCTTCGCGACCGAATAGCAGACGTCGTTCTCCTTCAGGCCGACGACAGGCGTGCCGTAGAGGTCGGCGGTGAGCTTGAGGCTTGCGTGCACATGCACGGCGCCTTTCGGTTTTCCCGTTGAGCCCGACGTATAGAGCCAGAACGCGATATCGTCGCAGGTCGTCGGCGCCGTGTAGGATTCCGGCTCGTCCGCGCCGATGAGATCCTCGAACAGACGATAGCCATGCGGGTTCTCGCCCGAGACGATGACGTGCTCGAGATCCGGCGATTGCTCAATGAGCTTTTCGAACTTCGGAAACAGCGCCTCCGACACCACCAGGCATTTCGCCCGGCTGTCGGCCAGCATGAAGCGGTAGTCGTCCTCGGTGAGCAGCGTATTCACCGGCACCGCAATGATGCCGGCCTTCAGGCAGCCGAGAAACGCCGTCGGCCAGTCGATCGTATCGAGCAGCGCCAGCAGCACCCGCTCCTCGCGCTTGATGCCGAGGCCGCGCAGCGCAGCGCCAAAACGCGCCACGCGATCGGCGAGCTGGCCATACGTGTGGGTGCCGCGCGCGTCGATATAAGCCGGCTTGCTGGCACGGCCGGCCGCGAGATTGCTTTGCAGGACATCAGCGGCAAAATTGTAATCGCGTGGGACTGCGCCCATCGCCCCGGCCGCAACCGCGCCCGTCATAGCCCGTCCTCCCAGGCGGCAAACGCCGCTCATTTTGGCGAATTATGCGAGGCGTGGGCGGCCGCCGCAATGTGATTATATTTCCAGGCTGTCGCCACGGTCATGGGCGCCATTCGGGCGCGGCACGCTGTACCTATCCGCAATTGCCGCTAAGGTGCGGCCTCTTTCGCGGCATACCAAATACGGGAGTTTTCGATGATCTTCAGCCGGGACCGCATCCTGACCACGCATGTCGGCAGCCTGCCGCGCAACGAGAAACTGTCCGACCTTCTGGTGGCGCAGGAGGAAGGCAAGGCCTACGACTCGAACGTGATGGCTGCGGAAATGGACGCGGCGGTGCGCCACGTCGTGAAAAAGCAGATGGAAGCCGACATCGATATCGGCAATGACGGCGAGCAGCGCCGCATCGGTTTCCAGACCTACGTGCCGCAGCGCATGACCGGTTTCGCCGGGGTGTCGAAGCGCCGGCGCGGACGCGAATTCGAGGAATTTCCCGACCTGGTCGCCTATCTGACGCGGCGCTTTCCGAACGCGCCGAAAAGCCAGCAAGGCGCGCCGGAGGCACAGGCCGACATCAAGTACAAGGACCTGAAGCCGATCAACGACGAGATCGCGGGCTTCAACAAGATCGCCGCCGAGCTCGGCGCCTTTTCCGAGCGGTTCATGACCGCGCCCTCGCCCGGCATTATTTCGACCACGATGCTCAATGCCTATTACAAGACGCACGACGATTATCTCGATGCCATCGCGCGCGAGATGAAGAACGAATACCAGGCCATCCATAAAGCCGGGCTGATCCTGCAGATCGACGCGCCCGATCTCGCGATGGACCGCACCATGATGTACCGCGATCTCGACGATGCCGGCTTCGTCAAGCGCGTCGAGCGGCACGTGCAGGCCATCAACGACGGGATCGCCGGCATCCCGCGCGACCGCGTGCGGTTGCATGTCTGTTACGGCAACTGGGAAGGTCCGCACATCCACGACGTGCCGCTGGCGGCAATTTTGCCGGCGCTCTACCAGGCCAAGGTCGGCGCGCTGTCGATCGAGTTCTCCAATCCGCGCCACGCGCATGAATATGACGCGCTCAGGAAAAATCCGCTGCCGAAGGACATGCTGCTGATTCCGGGCGTGGTGGAAACCACCAGCAATTTCGTCGAGCATCCGGAAGTGGTGGCGCGCCGCATCGAAGAGGCGGTGCGCGCGGTCGGCGAGCGCGAACGCGTGGTGGCGTCGACCGATTGCGGTTTCGGCACTTTCACCAAGCGTGAGTGGGTGATCGAGCCGGTGGTGTGGCTCAAGCTCGCCGCCATCCGCAAGGGCGCCGACATCGCCTCGGCGCGGCTGTGGGGGAAGAAGGTGGCGTGAGTGCGCACCTTTCACCGATTCAATATTCAAATAGCCAAGCAACTTTCTCGCCTCATGGTGAGGAGCGCCGCAGAGCGGCGCGTCTCGAACCATGAGGCCCGCATTTTGTGGGCCACACTTCGAGACGCCGCGCTTACGCGCGGCTTCTCAGGGTGAGGGGTGAGAATGTTGCCCTGCGCTGGTGCTGCTATTGCCTCGAACGACACGCGCCTACTAACCGCTTGCGTATAAAGAGATATTTTTGTGTGATTTTATAAGATACTATCTTTACTATTCGATCCAGACATACATACTACCGCCTCCAACCGAGGGCGCGGACATGCCAGGCACGGCCAAGGCCGGTACCTTGCGGCAACCGGTGACGATGAGCGGTGAACTCACCGCCCGCATCATGTTTGCCGGCCGCTCGTCCTCGCTGTCGGCGCAGATCGTCGCCTGGGTGCGAGACGCGCTCTTTGCCAAGAAGCTCAAACCCGGCGATTTCCTCGGCACCGAAAAGGACCTCGCCGCCCGCTTCAGGGCGAGCCGCATCGTCGCGCGCGACGCGCTGCGCACGCTGGAGGCGCTCGGCATCGTCGAAATCCGCATGGGCAAAGGCGGCGGCGCCCGCATCGCGCAGGGCAACCCGCGTCTGTTCGCCGAAGCACTCGCCGTGCAGCTCGATCTCACCGGCGTCTCCGCCGCCGAGATCATGGACGCCCAGCGCGCGATCGAAACGCTGGGCGCCGAACTCGCCGCCGAAAATGCAACCGCCGACGACATCGCCAGATTGCGCCAGCTGCTCGCCGACGCGAAAGCCGTCATGGGCGATCTCGATGTCTTCACGCGCCTGTCGCGCGATTTCCACCTCGCAGTCGCCGAGGCGTCGCATAACCGCGTGCTGGTGGTGCAGCTGATATCGCTTGAGCACGTGTCCTGGCCGCGCCGCAATGTCACCGCCACGCCAAAGCTCGCCGCGCATATTCTCGAGATTCACAACAGGCTGACGGACCTGATCGAGATGCGCGATGGCGCAGGCAGCCGCGCGCTGATGGACGACCACGTCAAGATGATCCGCGCCCGGCGCGTTGCCGAGCGCGGCGACGATCATGCTCACGACTCGTGTTGCTAGTTTAGGGAGGACGAAACAATGGCAAAATTCCTGATCGAACCGCATTTCCGCCTGCAGGAATGGGTGGCGGAGGAGAAGGACTACTTCCGCAAGGAAGGCCTCGAATATGAATTCCGCGAGCTGATGCGCGCGACCGACGGCAAGATCCACGACAAGGGCGACAAAGTCGGCGCCTATCAGTCCTTCGAGGAGGGCCGCAAATCGAACGTGAGCTGTGCCTGCCACTGGACGGTGAACGTCGCGGCCTCCAACGGCCACGGCAAGATGTACACCGATGTCTATTCGGTGGCGCCGGCCGGCGTCTTTGTGGCCGCCGACTCGAAGATCAAGGATCCGGGTGATCTCGCCGGCGTGCCGGTTTCCGTCGGTTACCAGTCGGGCAGCCACTATTCGACGGTGCAGGCGCTCGAGCAGTACCTCAAGCCCGAGCAGATCAACCTCGTCTATTCCGACGGCATGCTGTTCGCGCGCATGGAAAAGCTGTTCGAGGGCAAGGCACCGGCTGTCCACCTGTTTGGCGGGCCCTATTACTTTGCCGAGCAGCTCGGTTTCCGGAAGGTGATCGACTGCACCTTCATGATCGGCACCATGATCCATGGTGATCCCGACCCCGAGGACCTGCGCAAGTTCTTCCGGGCGTTGCGCAAGGCCCAGCGCGATATCGATCTGCGGCCGGAGCTCTATACGCACTATTACAAGAAGGAATTTCCGGACCGCTTCCACGCCAAAATGGACACGCGGCGCTGGGGCCCCGGCGAGCGGCTGGTGTTCGAGCCCTACACGAAGGAAGTCTATGAGGAATCCTTCGAGTGGATTGCTGCCCACGGGATCTTCCCGGAAGGGAAGATGGGCAGCGCCAAGTACGAACGGGCGACCGTATCGCTGGTTTGAGGCGCGTTCATACGCTCTCTCTTCACCTTTCCCATAGGGAGAGGTCGGCGAGCAAAGCGAGCCAGGTGAGGGGTTACGGCCCATCGGAATTCTTGGGCCCCCTCACCCCAATCCTTTCCCCAGTTGAAGTCGGATATATCCGACTTCGGCCGCTTCGATATTGCCTGAACTCGGGTAACCCGAGTTCGGGTGGGAAGAGGGAGCGCGCCAGACTCGTGACAACCGTTTGCACACCAATAGATCAGGCATCCAACCAAATGCGCCGCGGACATCGTTCCGCGGCGCTTTTCTTTGCCCGGAAGGTCAGGCATTCTAACGGCAACAATAAGCAATGATATTCAGGGGAGGACCAGAATGAACCGCGTATTACTTGCCGGCGCCGCCTTGCTGACGGCGGCGTTACTGCCTGCCGGCGCGAGCGCCCAGGAAACCATCAAGATTGGCGTTATCAGCGCCTATTCCGGTCAATTCGCCGATACCGCGGCGCAGATCGATAACGGCATCAAGCTCTATATGAAGCAGCACGGCGACATGGTCGCCGGCAAAAAGATCGAGGTCATCCGCAAGGATACCGGCGGCCCCAATCCGGACGTCGCCAAGCGTCTGGCGCAGGAACTGATCGTGCGTGACAAGGCCGATATTCTTGCCGGCTTCACGCTCACGCCGGAAGCGCTCGGTGCCGCCGGCATCTCTGCCGAAGCCAAGAAATTCATGGTCGACATGAACGCCGCGACCGGAATCGTCACGACGAAGTCGCCCTACATGGTGCGCACCTCGTTCACGATCGGTCAGGTTGCGGACACGCTCGGCACCTGGGCGGCGACCAAAGGCAAGATCAAGAAGGTCTACACGATGGTGACCGACTTCGGTCCCGGCCTCGACGCCGAGAAGTACTTCCAGGAGGCCTTCAAGAAGGCGGGCGGCGAGATCGTCGGCTCGGTGCGCATGCCGATTGCCAATCCGGACTTCTCGGCCTTCGTGCAGCGCGCGAAAGACCTCAATCCTGAGTCGATCTTCGTGTTCGTGCCGGGCGGCGCACAGCCGGCGGCTCTCGGCAAGGCTTTTGCCGACCGCGGCATGGATCCCAAGAAGATCAAGATCATGTCGACCGGCGAAGCCGTGGACGAGACCGCGGTGAAGGCGCTGGGCGATCTCGCAATCGGCCGCATCAGCGGCTGGCACTACGACTACAATCTCAAGGGCAAGACGAACCAGGATTTCGTCAAGGCGTTCAATGCCGAATTCAAGCGCAATCCCGATTTCTTCGCGGTCGGAGGCTATGACGGCATGCACGTGATCTACGAAACGCTCAAGAAGACCGGTGGCAAGACCGACGGCGATGCCCTGATCGCGGCCGCCAAGGGTATGAAATGGACGAGCCCGCGCGGCCCGGTTTCCATCGATGCCAACCGCGAGATGGTCCAGAACATCTACATCCGCAAGGTTGAGAAGGTCGGCAACAACTACGTCAATGTCGAGTTCGACAAGGTCGATAACGTCTCGGCCAAATAATTGGCCAAGTAGCTGGCCGGCTCGCCAAAGGGCCTGATACAACGTGCTTTCCGGATGGGGCGATCGCAAGGTCGCCCCATCAGGTTATTAAAGGCGACAAATCGGCTCATTCCCGCGCGCCGGGAATCCGGTGTTATGCTCATAAAAGCTTGTGATTCTGGATCCCCGCTGCCGCGGGGATGAGCGGACCAAGATAGGCAACGGCCCCGCCATGCTTCCCCCGGTCTTTGGTGTGCTGTTCGACGGTATCGCCTACGGCATGCTGCTGTTCGTTCTGTCGGTCGGGCTGTCGGTGACACTCGGGCTGATGAACTTCGTCAACCTGGCGCATTGCGCCTTCGCCATGCTTGGCGGCTATGTTGCGGCCACGCTGGTCAATGAATTCCACTGGCCATTTCTGGCGACGCTGCCGATAGCCTTTGCGGCAGCAGCCATCGTGAGCGTCGTACTCGAGCGCGCGCTCTATCGCCGGCTCTACCGCGCCAGCGATCTCGACCAGGTGCTGCTCACCATCGGCCTTGCTTTTATCTCCGTTTCGGTCGCCGCCTATATCTTTGGTACGGCAAACCAGCCGATCGAAACGCCGGAGCTGCTGCGCGGCTCAATCGATCTGCTCGGTCTCGGCCTCGGCAAATACCGCCTGTTCCTGATCGGCGTTGCGCTGGCTGTGACAATACTGCTGGTTGCCGGTCTCGAATACACCCGCTTTGGCGCGCAGGTGCGTGCGGCCGTCGACAACCAACGCATGGCGCGCGGGCTCGGCATCGACGTCGACCGCACCTTCGCCTCGACTTTCGCGCTCGGCTCCGGCCTTGCCGGCCTCGGTGGCGCGCTGGCGATCGAGATCGTTGGCCTCGATCCGAATTTCGCCTTCACCTATCTCGTCTACGTGCTGATCATCGTCTCGGTTGGCGGGCTTGGCTCCATTGCCGGGTCGTTCGCCGCCGCGATCCTGATCGGCGTCAGCGACGTCGCCGGCAAATATTACGCGCCCGAGCTCGGCGCGTTCCTGATTTATCTGGTCATGGTGGCCGTCCTGATGTGGCGCCCGGCCGGCCTGTTCGGGAGGCGGTGAGATGGCTCCCGCATTCCAGACCGCCAAAAAGCCCGTTCGTCCCCGCGAAAGCGGGGACCCAGGGCGACAAATCAAAGAGTTGGAAATCTTGGCTCTGGATCCCCGCTTTCGCGGGGACGAACGGAGTGTGTGGTTCGCGCCATGAGCCCAAAGGCCACCACCCTGACCCCGCAAGCCTACCTGCTAGCGCAGAGTCGCTGGCACCCGCTGGAGATTGCATTCTGGCTGGCGACGCTGCTGCCGTTCGTGCTGTTCCCGGATTACCTGTCGCTGGCGAGCCAGATCGCCATCACGGCGCTGTTTGCGCTCTCGCTCGATATCATCCTTGGCTATGCCGGCATCGTGTCGCTCGGCCACGCAGCCTTCTTCGGCATCGGCGCCTACACGGCGGGATTGATCTCGAAATTTGTTTGGGGAGAACCGCTCTCCGGTCTCGTTCTGGCAACGGCGGCGGCCGGGATTGTCGGCTTCGCTGTGAGCTTCATCGTCTCGCGCTTCCGGCACTTTACCTTGATCATGATTACGCTCGGGCTCGGCCTCCTCGCCTTCGAGGCGGCCAACCGCGCGCATTGGCTCACCGGCGGCAGCGATGGCCTGCAAGGCGTGTCGATCTGGCCGGTGCTTGGCCTCTTCCACTTCGATCTCTATGGCTACACCGCTTATGCATATTCACTGGCGACGCTCTTCGTGGTGTTCCTCGGCACGCGCCGTCTGGTGAATTCGCCATTCGGCCTCGCGCTGCGCGGCATTCGCGAAAACTGGGTCCGTATGCCGGCCATCGGCGCCGACAGCCGTGCGCATATCCGCAAGGCCTATACCATCGCGGCCGCGATTGCGGGGCTGGCCGGCGCGGTTCTGGCGCAGACTACGGAAAACGTCTCGCTCGAATCGATCAGCTTCCAGCGCTCCGCCGATGTCGTGGTGATGCTGGTGCTGGGCGGCGCTGGACGACTCTATGGCGGGCTGATCGGCGCGACCATTTTCATGCTGGCACGCGACCAGTTCTCCGGCATCGCGCCGCAATTCTGGTATTTCTGGATCGGCGTGCTGCTGGTGACCGTCGTCATGGTGCTGCCGAACGGCATCCTCGGCGGGCTGTCGGCCCTCTATGCGCGCTGGAGGGCGAAATGACCGCGACAGCGCATCCTGCGAAAGACGTGATCGCCAATCGCGCGATCGCATTAGCCACGCACGGGCTGTCGAAAGCCTTCGGCTCGCTTACTGTCGCGCGCGACATCGAGCTTAATCTGCCGGTCGGCGCGCGCTATGCGCTGATCGGCCCCAACGGCGCCGGCAAGACCACGCTCATCAACCTGATGACGGGAATGCTGGCGCCCAATGCCGGGCAGATTCTGCTCGGGGGTGACGACATCACCGCACTCGGGCCGCAGGAGCGCGTGCGGCGCGGGCTCGCGCGCACGTTCCAGATCAATACGCTGTTTGCGGGCCTCAATGCGCTCGAAGCGGTGACGCTTGCCGTGGCCGAGCGGCGCGGCCTTGCCGGCCAGTTCTGGCGCAGCGTCGGCAGCAACAGTGAGGCGATCGACGAGGCCTACGAGATCTTGCGCAAGTTGAAACTGGGCGACGACTGCTACCAGGTCACGCGCGAGTTGCCCTACGGGCGGCAACGGCTGCTGGAGATCGCGCTGGCGCTGGCAACGAAGCCCAAAGTGCTGCTGCTCGACGAGCCGGCGGCCGGCGTGCCGCAGGAGGAAAGCGGCGAAGTCTTCGAAGCGGTGGCGGGCCTCTCCGACGATCTCACGCTCCTGTTCATCGAGCACGACATGCACGTGGTGTTCCGCTTCGCCAGCCATATCATTGTTCTGGTCGGCGGTGCGATCTTTACCGAAGGCTCGCCAGCCGAGATCGCCGCCGATCCCGGCGTGCGCGAAGTCTATCTGGGCAAGCGCAAACATGGATGATCGTCATGTCTGACGCATTGCTCAAACTCGACACCGTGACCGCCGGCTACGGCGATGCCGTGGTGCTGCACGGCATTTCGCTCGAGATACCGGAGCACGGCAGCCTCGCGCTGCTTGGCCGCAACGGCGTCGGCAAGTCGACGCTGCTGATGACCATCATGGGTTACACGCAGATGCGCGCCGGCGCCATGACCTGGCGCGGGCAGGATATTTCACGGCTCACGCCGCACCGCCGCGCGCTCAACGGCATCGGCTGGGTGGCGCAGGAGCGCGAGATTTTCCCATCGCTGTCGGTTGAGGAAAACCTCACCGTTGCGGCGCGGCCGGGCGCCTGGGACCTCGCCGCCGTTTTCAGGCTGTTTCCGCGGCTCAACGAACGGCGCCGCAACATGGGCAACCAGCTCTCGGGCGGCGAACAGCAGATGCTGGCGGTCGCGCGCGCGCTGATGACCAACCCGGCGTTGATGCTGCTGGATGAGCCGTTCGAGGGCCTGGCGCCGGTGATCGTCGACGAGCTCGCCGCGGCGATCAAGCTGATGTTGTCGGATCGCAGCATCGCCATCATCCTGGTGGAACAGCATACCGATATCGCGCTGGAGTTGACCGCTGACGCCATCGTGCTGGAACGCGGCGCGGTGGCGCACCGCGCGGCCTCCACGCGATTGC
>Ga0335082_10008220_pt1 | contig 11325 bp, 11 predicted proteins | sample Lox_Sample_41_FD_206718 | JGI IMG/M metagenome (GOLD analysis project Ga0335082, IMG submission 206718) | Soil microbial communities from Loxahatchee National Wildlife Refuge, Florida, United States - Lox_Sample_4.1 | ecosystem: Environmental > Terrestrial > Soil > Wetlands | place: USA... | reverse complement strand
CATGTCGCACACGTAGCCGACCGGGCACGGCGCACCCTCGTCGACCATGCCGTTGCAGTTGTCGTCGACGCCGTTGCACGTCTCGCTCTGTGCCGGCGGATTGAGCTCCTGGCACGTCGTGCCCGTTGCGGTGCACTGCGTGAGACCGGCGGCGCAGATCCCCGGCTTTCCGGTGTCGCAGGGCTGGCCGCCGCCGTTGCAGGTCACGCCGGTGATGAAATAGACGTCGTCGTTGAAGTCGCCGTCGTTGTTCCACCCGCTGGAGCTCGTCGGGCCGTCCTCGAAGCACACGTAGTAGGCGTTCGGCGTGGCGGTCGACGCGTAGATGAGCGCCGTGATCCACGGCGCCGGCGGACTGCACGCCGAGCAGACGGTGTCGTACGCGTCGTTGGTGTAGTGCGTCTCGCCGCCGACGAGGGCGAAGCCGACCACGCCCCCGGCGTAGTTCGGATCGTTCTTGATCGTCGTCCCGCTGAAGGTCGTGCCCACCGGCGAGTTGGGCGCGACCAGCTGGTAGAGCTGACTCGCCGTCGGTGGCGTCCCGGTGTCGTTGTACCAGGCGAGGCCGAAGTGCGACCCGGCCTGGTTCAGGACGTACGTCGCCGTGAACCCGCAGAGGGGCGAGAACTGGTTCGGCGTCGTGTGGGCGTCGGTCTGCCAGTTGATGTTCTCGCTCCGCTGCTGGAAGAGCGTGTAGAGCTGCACCTCCGGCGACGAGTCGATGGGGACGGAGAGGCCGTTCGGCTCGGTGACGGACGCCAGCGCCGGTGTCGCGACGAGGCCGAGAGCGACGACGAGCATCCCCGAGCAGACGAGTCGCATGGGCGAACTCTCCCTCCCATCGTGGGGGTCGACCGTCTCAGTGCCGTCCAGCGCGGTCGACCTTGACGAAGGCCCAGCCATGCGTAATCTCCGCCGGCTGTCATGCGCGACCTGATCAAGATGACCTGCGGCAACTGCGGCCGGGCGAACTACACGACCACGAAGAACAAGCGGACGATGTCCGAGAAGTTCGAGATCAAGAAGTTCTGCCCCGTGTGCCGCAAGCACTTCCCCCACAAGGAGGGGAAGATCTCCAAGGGCTGAGCGGTCCTCCCTGCTGAGCATCCGAGCAGACGCCGGGTGCTTCGCCGGGTAGACACGATCGCTGCCTGTGGTACAAGCGGGGCTCCCCGCGGCACCTGGGCCGCCAGGGACCCCCACCCATGATCTTCGACTGGCTTCACGGCCTGTTCTCGAACGATCTCGCCATCGATCTCGGGACGGCGAACACGCTGATCTACGTGAAGGGCAAGGGGATCGTCTCGTGCGAGCCCTCGGTCGTCGCCGTCCAGAAGGACGTTCGCGGCGGTAACAAGGTGCTCGCGGTGGGGCGCGAAGCCAAGGAGATGCTCGGCCGCACGCCTGGCAACATCCGTGCAGTTCGCCCCCTGCGCGACGGCGTCATCGCCGACTTCGAGATCACCGAGGCGATGCTGCGTTACTTCATCGCGCGCGCCCACTCGCGGCGCACGCTGGTCAAGCCGCGCATCATCATCTGTGTCCCCTTCGGCATCACCGAGGTCGAGAAGCGCGCCGTCAAGGAGAGCGCCGAGAGCGCGGGCGCGCGCGAGGTCTACCTCATCGAGGAGCCCATGGCGGCCGCCATCGGCGCCGGCCTGCCGATCACCGAGCCGAGCGGCAACATGATCGTCGACATCGGCGGAGGCACGACCGAGGTCGCCGTCATCTCGCTGGCCGGCATCGTCTACTCGCAGAGCGTGCGCGTCGGTGGCGACAAGATGGACGACGCGATCGGCGCGTACCTCAAGCGCAAGTACAACCTGGCCATCGGCGAGCAGACGGCGGAGAAGATCAAGATCCAGATCGGCAACGCCTACCCGGTCGAGCGCCAGCTCACGACCGAGGTGAAGGGGCGCGACCTCGTCGCCGGCGTGCCCAAGACCGTCGTCGTCAACAGCGACGAGGTGCGCGAGGCCCTCACCGAGCCTATTCACGCCATCACCGAGGCCGTGCTCACGGCGCTCGAGAAGACCCCGCCGGAGCTCGCGGCCGACATCGTCGACAAGGGGATCGTCCTCACCGGCGGCGGCGCGCTGCTTCGAAACCTCGACGTCCTGCTCCGCGAGGAGACTGGCTTGCCCGTCATGGTCAGCGACGACCCGATCAGCGCGGTCGTCCTCGGCAGCGGCAAGGCGCTCGACCACATGGAGCTCCTCAAGGAGGTCACGATCGCCTGAGGGCAGCGGCTCTTGCGGCGTGTCGTAGGTGTTCGCCGTGACCCCCGCCCTCAAGCGCTATCGCGACGCCGCGATCGTCGTCCTGCTCCTGGCCCTGCCGTTCTTCGTGCTCAAGGCGAACATGAAGTCGCCCGAGAGCCAGAGCCCGCTCGATCGCGCCATCCTGCGCGTGTCGTCCCCGGTGGAGGCGGCCGCCGCCACCATCGCGCGCGGCCTCGGCGGCGTGTGGAACGACTACGTGTACCTCGTCGACGTCCGGAACGAGGACGAGCGCCTCTCGTACGACAACGCGCGTCTCCGTGAGCGCGTCCGGTCGCTCGAGCAAGCGGAGATCGAGAACCGCGAGCTCCGGCGCCTGCTGCAGCTCAAGGACTCGATGCCCGAGGCCACGGTCAGCGCGCGCGTCATCGGCAAGGACTTCACCGAGTTCTTCCGCGTCACGCGCGTCGTGCTCGACAAGGGCGCCCGTGACGTGCGCCCGCACATGCCGGTGGTCGCGCCCGACGGCGTGGTCGGCGCCACGCTGCACGTCGCGGGCGACACGGTGGACGTGCAGCTCGCGGTGGACGCGGCGTTCGGCGTGGACGTCGAGGACGAGCGCACGCACGCGCGCGGCTTCGTGCGCGGCACCGGGGACCCGGCGCGCTACGCCTGCAAGGTGGAGATGGTCGACTCGCGCGACGAGGTCGAGATCGGCGATCTGCTCGTCACGAGCGGCAAGGGCCACTGGTTCCCGCGAGGCATCCCGGTGGCGCGCGTGACGAAGGTCGTGAAGCGCGAGCTCGGACGCGACCAGGACGTGGACGCGGCGCCGACGGTCGACTTCTCGCGGCTCGACTCGGTGCTCGTGCTCGTGACGACCCCCGGAGAGGAGCCGTCGCCGACCGGTGCGATCGGGACGGGCACGCTGGGCGGTGCGCGCGGGAGGCAGTAGATGCGCAACCTCGCCTTCCTCTTCGCCGGGCTGGCGCTCCTCGTGATGCAGGCGAACATCTTCCGCGCCGTGGACGAGCCGAATCCATGGCTGGCCGGGCTGGCGTTTATCGCGGCGCTCGCGGTCGACGTGGGGCGCACGGTCCGGCAGATGCGCCAGGTGCCGGGGCGCGCCCGGCCCATCGCGAACTTCCGTGCGGAGCTGGCGCTCCCCATGGCCGTGCTCCTCGGGTACTCGGTGCTCGTCGCGCTCGGGCGGGCCCCGGCCGGGCGGCCCATCCCGGCGCTCGTGCTGCCGCTCATCCTCTTCATGGGCGTCCACGAGTACTCGCTCGCGCGCGGGGCGGCCGTCGCCTTCGTCCTCGGATACGCGACCGACGTGCTGGGGATCGCGCCGGTGGGCCTCTACACCTTCACGTACGTCGCGACGTTCGTGCTCGCGCGCGCCGCCGGCGTGAGGCTCGCCGCGCAGACCCTCTGGATGCAGGTGCTGCTGGCCAGCGTCTTCGCGATCCTCCAGAGCATCATGGTGCTCGTGCTCCTGGCGATCTTCGGGCGCGACGTCTGGGTCCCGCGGTCGCTCTATCCGCTGTTGATGCCGCACGCGATCGCGACGGCGGCGGTTGCGCCGCTCGTCTTCGGCATCGCGCAGGCGCTCCACGCGGCGACGGCGAGCGGGCCGCGCGCCGAGGCCGCGGGAGGGAGCGGCGTCGCGACATGAGCGACCTGCTCGTCTCCCGCTCGGACGTCGGCGAGTTCCGCAAGCGCTACAAGTGGATGGCGCTCTTCGCCCTCCTCGGCTTCCTCGCCATCGTCGGCCGCCTCTTCGACCTGCAGGCGCTCGACGGCACCGACTACGCCGCGATCGCGCACGAGAACATCATCCGCAGGGTGGGTCTTCCGACGACGCGCGGGGTCATCCGCGACGTCAACGGAAAGGTGCTCGCCTCGAGCCGCCCGTCGTACGACGTCGAGGTCGTCCCGGGGCGCGTGATGCCGAGCGCGCGACCGGTCCGCTATCGCAACGGACAGGTCATCCCGCACGACCCGGACTCCTGGCCGCGCCTGGCGGACATCCTGCGGCTCAACCCGGAGGAGCAGCGGACGTTCGAGGCGCGCATCCGCGCCGCCTGCACGACCGACGACGACAAGTCGCCGTGCTGGAAGACGCCCATCCGGGTGCGCGACGACGCCCCGCGCGACGTGGTCGCGGAGCTGAAGCAGCACTCCGACGAGCTCGCGGGCGTCGACATCGTGAGCGTCCCGGTGCGCTTCTACCCCTACAAGGAGCTGGCGGCGCACCTGCTCGGCTACGTCGCCGAGATCGACCCCGAGATGCTCGCGAAGTACCGGCCCGCTGGATACGACCAGCTGCCGCGCGAGGAGCAGCAGCGGATCAATCCGCTCGGCTACGAGGGCGGCGACTTCGTGGGCGCCACGGGGGTCGAGCACGCGTGGGAGTCGTACCTGCGCGGGCAGCGCGGATGGGAGAAGCGCGTGGTCGATGCGCGCGGTCGCTACAGGAGCGGCCCGGAGGCGGAGCGCCTCATCGACGCGCCCGGGCGGCTCGATCCCATCGCGGGGCGCGACCTGCGGCTGACGGTGGACGTGGACCTCGAGCAGGCGATCGACAAGGCGATGCGGCCGCACGCCGCGGGGGCCGTCGTCGCCGTCGACGTGAGGACCGGCCGCCTGCTCGCCATGTACTCGAAGCCGAGCTTCGACCCCAACGAGCTCTCGGGCGGCGAAGGGCACCAGCGCATGCGCGAGGCCTTCAACCGCCTCTACTCCGACCCGCTGCGCCCGATGCTCGACAAGACGATGAGCGGCGCCTTCCAGCCCGGCTCGACGATGAAGCCCTTCAGCGCTCTCGCGGCGCTGGAGGACCACCTGGTCGACCCCGAGCACACCGAGAAGTGCGAGGGCCTCCTCGTCTTCGGACACCGCATCTTCCGCTGCAGCCACGTGCACGGCACGGTGCACATGCGCGAGGCCATCGCGCGCTCGTGCAACGTCTACTTCTTCCACCTCGCCGAGACCGTCGGCATGGACCGCATCGCCCGCATCGCCACCGAGTTCGGGCTCGGCCAGAAGACGGGGCTCGGCACCAACCCCGAGGCACCAGGGCGCATCCCCACGCGGTCCTGGTACGCGCTGCGATACAGGGGCCAGTTCAAGGTGGGCTACACGCTCAACATGGCGATCGGCGAAGGCGACGCCATCGTGTCGCCGCTGCAGCTCGCGCTCGCCTACGCGGCCATCGGCAACGGCGGGACGCTGTACCAGCCGCAGATCGTCAAGGCGGTCGAGACGAGCGACGGGACCGTGGTCCAGGAGTTCCCGCCGCGCATACGCCGGCAGGTCACGCTGCAGCCCGACAACCTGCGGCGCGTCACGGACGCGCTCTACGACGTGGTCAACGATCCCGTCGGCCCCGGCACGGCGTACCCCGCGCGCGATCCGTCGCTCGACGTGATGGGCAAGACGGGCACGGCGCAGACGGGCTTCGTGGCGAAGAAGGACATGGACCCGAAGATGGCCTGGTTCCTCTCGCAGAACCACGCGTGGTTCACGGCCCTCGCGCCGGCGCGCTCTCCGGAGATTGCCGTCACGGTGCTCGTCGAGCACGGTGGCTCGGGACCGGAGATCGCGGTGCCGGTCGCGATGCAGATCGTCCACGAGTACGAGCGTCTGCAGTCCATCCGGCTGGGCCACACGCCGTCGGCCAAGTCGCCCGCGACGCAGCCGCAGCTGCGCGACCGGGGGCACCCGTGAGGCTCGGCGCCCTCGACGGCGGGTCGCTCGGGCGGGTGCGCGAGCACTTCGACTGGACCCTCTTCATCTCGGTGGCCCTGCTCGCCGTCGTCGGGGTCATCAACCTGTACTCGGCGACGAGCGTCTCGCACGGCTCGCACTCGGACGACTACATCCAGCAGATCTACTGGCTCGTCGGCGGGGGCATCCTCGCGACGGTCGTCGCGGCCATCGACTACCGGCACTACGAGCGCCTCGGCTACGCACTCTACGGCGTCGGCGTCACGCTCCTCGTGCTCGTGTTCATCCTGGGGCGCGAGATCCGCGGCAGCTCCCGCTGGATCTACATCGGCTCCTACAGCTTCCAGCCCAGCGAGTTCATGAAGCTGTTCCTCGTCGTCGCGATGGCCAAGTACCTGCACGACGACCCGAAGACCGAGGGCCGCACGCTGAAGGACCTGCTCCCGCCCGCGATCATCGCGGCGATCCCCACCGCCCTCGTGCTCCTGCAGCCCGACCTCGGGACGGCCCTCATCCTGGTGCTCGTCTTCCTCTCCATCTGCGCGATGACGCGCATCCAGAGCCGCAGCCTGGTGGCGCTCGCGATCACGGCGGCCATCGGCGCGCCCATCTTCTGGAGCTACGGTCTGCGCGGCTACCAGAACGAGCGCATCAACGCCTGGCTCAACCCCAACGAGAACATCCTCGGCTACAACTGGGACCCGCGTCAGGCGCGCGTCGCGGTCGGCAACGGCGGCTGGTTCGGCCAGGGGTTCATGCGCGGCTCGCAGAACCAGTTCCTCTTCCTGCACGAGCAGCACAGCGACTTCCCCTTCCCCGTGTTCGCCGAGGAGTGGGGCTTCATCGGCAGCGCCGGCCTCGTCCTGCTCTACGGGCTGCTGGTGCTCTGGTGCCTGCGGGTCGCTTCGACTGCGAAGGATCGCTTCGGGGCGGTCATCGCGGTGGGCGTCGCCAGCATCGTCTTCTGGCACGTCGTCTTCAACATCGGCATGGTCACGGGCCTCTTGCCGGTCGTCGGCGTGACCCTCCCGCTGTTCTCGTACGGGGGCTCGAGCGTCATGACGATCCTCATCGGCATGGGGCTCGTCATGAACGTGTCGATGCGCCGCTTCTACGCGGCGAGCACGCGGCCCACGCCGTTCCTCGGGTTCTGACACCCCCGCACGAAGGCGCGGGATCCCTCGCGCTCCTCCGGTCGTCACGCCGCATGCACACACGGCGCGACAGGCACGATCGAGCATGCGTCGTGCCGCTTCCTCGTCGCGCGCGGGATCCCGCACCTTCGTGCTCGAACCACACACTCGCCTGCAAGCAGCGAGACGAAACCCCCTCGGCTTGGGTCTTGGAGGGCGTCAGACGAAAGCCGACGCGTTGATCGGGCGCGTCGCTCGGCAAACCCGTCCAGCGAGTGGAGGATCGAGCACGAAGGCGCGGGATCCCGCAGCGCGACGAGGAAGCGGCACGCCGCATGCGCGCTCGTCACCCGAGTGCCGCGCTGCATGCGGCGTGACGACCGGAGGAGCGCGAGGGATCCCCCGCCTTCGTGCGGGAGCGCCCTCTCCTACTGCTTCGACCCGGCCTTGCCGCCCTGAAGCACCATCATGTGGAACTTGGCGAACTCGGTCTGACCGAGCGTGTACATCACCTCGGTCAGCACGCGGTACGGCGTGCTCGAGTCCGCGATGAGGATCGCCTCGCTCTGCGACGGGTCCTTCCCCGTCGCCAGGCGGATGCGCTTGTCGGTGTCGCGCCAGGCCTGGAGCGCGCTGCCGAGCGGCACGATGAAGTAGTCGTTGCGCGAGCCGCGCTTGTACTTCGCCTCGATGCCGTACTGCGCCGCGTCCTGCGGCACGGGGCACACCACGTTGTCGCCGACCATGATCTGCGACTTGCTCACGATGAGCGACATGCCCTCGGGCTCGGCGTCCGGCTCGGCGTTGAGCACGCTCTTCGGCAGCTGCAGGTCCTGAGACTGCGGAAGCGACGCCGTCGACTGGCTCAAGCTCTTGAGCAAGAAGACGAGGATGATGGTCATCATGTCCAGCATCGCCGTGATGTTGAGGAAGTTGATCTCCGGCTCGATGCGGTTCTTCGCGATCGCCTTGCGGAGCTCACGCTTGTAGGTCGCCATGCTCGCCGGCTTCTGGCGCGCCGGCGGCTGGAACTGCTGCGGAGGGCCTCCTCCGGGGGGCGGGGCGGGGGGCTGGTTCATGGCCTACTTCGGGACTCCGAAGGTGATGTCCGGGAACATGATCTGCCCGTCGTCCGCCTTGCGGAGGGCGTCGCACGTGCTGACGATCACCTGGTACTGCGTGCTCGCGTTCCCGGTGACCGTCGCCGACGTCTCGTCCGAAGCCTCGGGCACCTGGTTCTTCAGCTTCTTCGCGCACGCGTTGAGCGCCGTGTAGTCGTAGTCGGTCGCTCCGCCGGCCGACGTCATGCCGACCGTCACGCCCGACCCCGGCCCGTTGCAGCCGTCGCCGATGCGCTGCCCGAACGCCGAGACGATGAACCCCTTGTCGAGGATGACGACGTTGAGGGACAGGGTCGGCTTGGTCGGCGCGCGGCCGCCACCGCCCGCCTTCGGTGCGTTCGTGTCGATGAGCGTCGTGAACGTCACCGAGATGGTGGCGAGCACGAACATCAGCACGTTGGTGATGATGTCGAGGAACGGAACGATGTTCAGCTCGCCGCCCTCTTCGTCGGGCGAGAGCTCCTTCGGCATCGACCGCCGGCGGATCCGGCTCCGTTGCGCCGCGCTCAGCTTCTCCTGCTCGGCCATCGCGCGTTCCCCGTCAGTAGTTGCCGGGGCGCGTGAGGATCGTCAGCAGGTTGAACACGCGCTCCTGCGTCGAATCCAGGTCGTGCTGGATGTTCTTGGCGCGCTGGTGGAGGAAGAGGTGCGCGAGCATGCACGTGACGGCGATGCCGAGACCGAACGCCGTGTTGTACATGGCTTCCGAGATACCGAGCGACAGCTGCGCCTGGCGCTGAGCCGCGGAGAGGCGCGGGTCCGACACGGCGTTGAACGTCGTGATGAGGCCCGTGACCGTTCCGAGGAGTCCGATCAGCGTCGCGATGTTCGCGAGCGACCAGAGCGATCCGACGCGCTTCTCGACCGCCGGCCGGAGCTCGCCCATCTTCTCGCTCATCGCCGCGTCGATCTCGTCCGGTCCCTTGTTGGCGTGCGTCAGCCCTGCCTTCACGAGCTGCAGCGTCGGGTAGTCGCCCGCGTCGCAGAGCTTGATGGCGCGGTCGATGTTGCCCGCGGTGACCAGCTTCTTTATCTGCGCGAAGAACTCCTTCGAGTTCACGCTGTACTTGGAAAGCTGGAAGGCGACGCGCTCGATGATCATCGCGATGACGACGGCGCTCACCACAAGGTTGCAGACGAGGAACGTCGGCTTCTCTTTGAAGGCCCCCATGAGGCCTCCGCTGCCGCCGCTCGCGGCCTGTGCCGCCTGCTCCGCAAGAAGGACCACGAACATTCCCCGACGCTCCTTTCTACCTTCCGTCGAACGATCTACGCGCGCGCCAGTATAGCGGGGGCACCACGGCAAATGTGAAGCGGACTGCAGCACCTACAGCACTTGCCCGGTTCGGCTCGGGCAGCATTGACGAGCTCCGCGCATCCCGCCGCGAAGCGCGTTTCCGCACGCCCACGACGATACAGGCTGCGGATCGTCGACGTCAACGAGAGCGGCCGAGGTCTACCGTCCCCTCCGTTTTGTGGACCAAACGTGGAACACGTGGATTGCGGTCAGGCGGCAAAGTTCGACAAGCCTCGGGATCTTGTGGGCTTTTGTGAGCGCGATTTGGTCTCGCTCGCAGTCTCGATCGCGTGAGCGGGCCCAAACTCCCTTGACGTCGTTTGGTCTCACCTGTCAGGCTCGCGTTGCTCGTGCAGGGTGCGTGAGCGCTTGCTTCGCTGGAGTTCGTTCAGGTACCGTCGCGACTCGCAAAAGCGATTCGCGCGGGTGAAGCGCGGCGCAATGCTCGAGGTCAGGCTCTCTCTCTTCTCTCTCTAGACGGAGGAACGTTCGATGGCTGCTGTGTGGAAGCATTTCAAGGATGGCGGATGGGGCATGTACGTCATCCTCTTCTGGTCCATCATCACGATCGGCGTCATCGTCGAGAGGGCGCTCTACCTCTTCGGCGCTTCCATCAACAAGGACGTGTTCCTCGCCACGATGCAGAAGTGCATCCTGGCCGGCGACGTCGCCAAGGCCGTCAAGATGTGCTCCGCGGCGAACGCGCCGCTCGCGCGCATCGTCCAGGCCGGCCTCGTCAAGGTGAACCGCCCCGACGAGGAGGTGCAGGCGGCGATGGATGAAGCAGCGCTGCGCGAGATCCCGCGCATCGCCAAGCGCACCGGTTACCTCGCGCTCCTCGCGAACCTCTCGATGCTCTCCGGTCTCCTCGGGACCGTGTCGGGCCTCATCGTGAGCTTCGGCGCCGTGTCCGGCGAGAGCGTCGACCCGAGCCAGAAGGCGAGAATCCTCGCCGAAGGCATCTCGGAAGCGATGAACTGCACGGCCTTCGGCCTCATCGTCGCGATCATCGGTCTCGTCGGATACGCCGTTCTCAACGGCAAGACGCAGACGCTGGAGGACGACATCAACGAGGCGAGCGTCCAGGTGCTCAACCTCGTGGTGACGAACCGCCAGAAGGTCAACATGTCGGGTATCGGCGGCTGATCGCCGAGCGGTTGGGGGCGGCGGGGCCCCAGCCGTCAAACCAGAGAGAGAGCAAAGCCATGGGCGGCGTAGACGTCGGCGGCGGAGGTGGTGGCAAGCGCAAGTCGCTCGACTCGGAGATCAACATGATCCCGATGATCGACCTGCTGATGGTCACCATCTCCTTCCTGCTCATCACCGCGGTGTGGACGCAGATGGCCCGCATCAACGCGGACGCGCAGGTCCCCGGACCGCCGCGGCCCGACGTGGAGCAGGAGAAGGTGGAGCCGGAGAAGCAGCTCCACGTCATGATGCAGACCGAGGACCACTTCACCCTCGTCTGGAAGCAGGGGAGCACGACGGTCGACTCGATCGACGTGCCCCGCAAGGACGTCATCCTGCAGGCGGGCGCCATCCAGGTGATCCGCTACCCGGACCTGGCGGCGAAGATCGAGACCGAGTGGAAGGCCAAGGGGCAGCACTCCAACCCCACCGACCGCAAGCTCGATCAGGCCATCCTGCACACCGACAACAAGACCGAGTTCAAGTACATCATCGGCGTCATCGACGCGGTGTACCAGACGCACCGGGACATGAACCTCGGCACGAAGACCGAGAAGATGCCCGCGTTCAACATCACGTTCGCGACCAACTAGTCACGTTTGTGCGGCGGGGCCCCTCCCCCCCCGCGGCACGGGGAT
>Ga0335082_10008219_pt1 | contig 11325 bp, 9 predicted proteins | sample Lox_Sample_41_FD_206718 | JGI IMG/M metagenome (GOLD analysis project Ga0335082, IMG submission 206718) | Soil microbial communities from Loxahatchee National Wildlife Refuge, Florida, United States - Lox_Sample_4.1 | ecosystem: Environmental > Terrestrial > Soil > Wetlands | place: USA: Florida... | reverse complement strand
CGCCTCGTTGGGGTACTTCGACTGGGTGAACACGGCCCAGTTCTCGCCGTCGAGCGCCGAGATGCCCACCTTGCCGGAGGGCCCGTGCGGCCGGAGCATCGGCTGGAAGTGTTCCGGGTCGCGCATGTTCTCCGGCGCGTAGCGCTCGATGTAGCCGATGGTGCGCGCGCCCGAGAGATAGGCCATGGCGACCTTGCCCGTGGACAAGGCGGCCAGCGTGTCGAGGTACTTCTGCCCCGACCATCCTTGCGGCATGGACTTGTTGAGCTTCTGGAGGTACTCGAGCGACTCCAGCATGGCGCGGCTGTTGAGCTGCGGCCGCCATGTCTTCGCGTCCACCCAGGAGCCGCCGTTGCCCGCCAGCCACTCTGCGGGATGCACGAAGCCCATGTAGAGCTTCTCGCCCGGCATCTGGAGCGCGTAGCGCTTGTCGTCGGTGAGGGCGGCGGCCAGCTTCAGCATGTCCTCGTACGTCTCGGGGGCCTTGATCCCTTTCTGCTCGCGCAGGTCGCGGCGCTCCGCGAAGTACGTGGCGCCCATGGCGTGCGTGACACCGTAATACTTGCCGTCGAAGAACTGGAGCTTGAGGGTCGCCTCGTGGATGTCCTTCTCGCCGAGGGCGCGGATCAGCTCGTCCATGGGACGGATCTGCCCCTTGACGTAGAGCGACGCCGTCATGAACGGATTGAGGTGCGTGAGGTCGGGCGGGCTGCCTGCGGCCAGCGCGGCCAGGAGCTTCGTGTTGAGGTCGCCCCAGCCCAGCGCCTGCTGCTTCACCTTGAAGCCGGGGAACTTCTTCTCGAACTCCGCGATGCTCGTGTCCTGGATGACCTTGACGGTTTGCGGCTCCACCTCCGTGTGCCAGACCTGGAGCTCGCGGATCTGCTGACCGAGGACGGCAGGCGCCCGACCGAGCGCGACGGTGGCCGCCGCGCCGGCCGTGCTCGCGGTGAGGAATCGCCTGCGGGAGATCTTCGCTGATCTCGGGGGCTTCGCCATGGCCGTCACCTCCGCGCCCGCACCGTTGCGAGGCGCTCTCGACCGCGTGCGATTCACGTACCGCGCCGTTCCGTCGCGGGGAGTATAGGAGGGGCCCCGGAGAAGTGTCAACAACGGCGCCCCCGCGCGCGCGCGCGTCAGCCGGGCCGTCGGGGCGGGGCTGTCTCTGTCCACTGCCGCCACCCGTGCATGCTCATCGCGCCCAGCCCCAGCAGCACTGCCAGCACCATCAGCACGCCGCCGATGAACGGGATCTGCCGCACGAGGAGGAGCACGCCGAGGGCGACGACGAGGAAGATCACGCGCACGCGCCGCTTGCGCGCGTTCCGTCCCATGAATGCCGTGGCCCCCACGTCGCCCAGGTAGAAGGCGGTGAGCACGAAGCCCAGGAGGATGGCCACGGAGTAGGCCACGAAGAGCAAGAGCCCCAGGGGAATGCCGAGGATGGTGATCATGCAGAGGATGGCGAGCACGGGGACGGCGACGAAGAGGAGCAGGCCCATGCCGAGGCTCGCGAAGGGATGCGATCCGATGGTGCGCGAGGCGAGCACGGTGAAGCGCGGGAAGATCAGGAAGAGCCCCACCGCGACCACGGCCAGGCCGGCCAGGAAGAGCGCGCGCGAGATGGTGACGAGCGCCGTCCCCGTGCGCGCGACGCGGCTGGGCAGCTCGGGGAGATTGTGCGTGACGCGGCCTTCGATGGCGGCTCCCTGCGCGATGCGGGCCTCGCGGGGGCTCCAGTAGGTGAGCGAGCCCTTGATGTGCGCGCTCGGGAGGACCTCGATCTCCTGGGCGACCACCTCGACGTTTCCCGTCACCTCCCCCGCAAGCACGACGACCGCGCCGGCCGCGCGCAGGCGCCGGCCGATCCTGCCCCCGATGTGGAGCTCGCCGCCCGCCAGCTGCATCCGGCCGTTCACCACTGCCTCCGGTGCGACGGTGATGGTGCCGCCCGCCGCGCTGACGTGGCGCTGGACGTGGCCCACGATGGTCACGGCGCCTCCCGCCGCGCGCACGTTCCTCCCGACATCGCCCCCGACGAGGACGGAGCCCGCCACGATGTAGACACCGCCCTGCACGCGATGTCCGACGACGACACGGCCCCCCGCCGCGACGAGATCGCCGCTGACGTCGGCCCCCACGTCCACGTCGCCGCCGAAGGCGTAGAGGTCCGACGCGATGCGGCCGCGCTTGACGATGGTCTCGCCGATCTCGGGCGTGTCCGCGGCCCGGGCGGGCCGGTCCGGAACAAAGGAGAACGCCACGAGGCTCAGGAGACCCAGAATCATGGCGGAGCCTCCGACCCGGCGAATGGGGATCATCGCGCTCAGCCGAAGCGGGCGATGTAGGGCAGGTTGCGGTACTGCTCCTGCGCGTCCAGGCCATAGCCCACCACGAACACGTCGGGAATCTCGCGGCCCACGTAGTCCAGCGTGACGTCGGTGGGGCGCGGCCGCTGCTTAACGAGGAACGCGCAGGTCTTGATGGACGACGGCCCCCGCGTCTGGAAGTTGCGGAGGAGATACGACAGGCTCAGTCCGCTCGCGCAGATGCCCTCGACGACGAGCACGTCCTTGCCCTCGAGCGGCTCGTCGAGGTCCTTCCGGATGCGGACCACGCCGGAGGCCGTGACCTGCCCGTATGGCACGATGGAGATGAAGTCCATGGTGGCAGGGATGCTCAGAGCGCGGAGCAGGTCTGCCATGAAGACGGCGGAGCCCTTGAGGACGCCCACCAGGTGCAGCGGCTTCAGAGCGTAGTCCGTGGAGATCTGCGCGGCGAGGCGCGCCACCTCGGCCCGGATCGACTCCGCGTCCAGCAGGGTCTCGCCCAGGCCGGCGCCGCTCGCGGCCATCAGGCAAACCGCGTGGCCTTCACGAACTCCCGGGCCTCTGCGATGGCGGCGGCGTCCACGAGGCCCGACACCTCCCACTCGTCGAGACACTGCGAGATGGTCAGGATAGAGTGGAGCGTGTAGCCCTTCGACGCGAGGAGCTCGCGGCCACCCTGCTCGCGGTCGATGAGGATGACGAGGTCGTTGACGATGAGGCCCGCCTCCTCCAGCACCGAGATCGCCTCGAACTTGCTCCCGCCGTCGGTGATGATGTCGTCGATCAGCACCACGCGATCGCCCGGCTGGTAGATGCCTTCGATGCGCCGCTTCGTGCCGTAGCCTTTCTCTTCCTTGCGCGGGTAGATGAGCGGGAGGTTGCCCTCGAGGCTCGCGGAGACGGCCAGCGGCAGGCCCGCGTAGGGGATGCCCGCGATGCGGTCGCCCGCGCAGCGGCTCACTTCTGCCGCCATGAGCACGCCGATGCGGCGCAGCACGTCCGGGTAGCAGATCACCACGCGGAGGTCGATGTAGAAGGGCGACTTGATGCCGGACTTGAGCGTGAACTCGCCGAAGCGCATGGTGCCGATCTCGTAGAGCCGGCGCAGCAGCGTCGCGTGCTCGCGCGTGGCGGTCATCCGCGCATCTCCGCGAGGATGTCCGCGGCGGCCCGCGCGGGATCGGGCGCGGCCGTGATGGGCCGTCCCACCACGAGGTAGTCCGCGCCGGCCTCGGTGGCCGCGCGCGGAGTGGCCACGCGGGACTGGTCCTGGAGCTCTCCGCCCGCAGGGCGCACCCCCGGCGTGACGATGGCCCACTTCCGTCCCAGAGCGTTCCGGATCGCGCGGATCTCGTTGGGCGAGGCCACGTTGCCGTCGAGCCCGGCCTCCTGCGCAAGGGCGCAGAGATGGAGCACGTGGCCCTCGACGGACGAGGCGACGCGGAGCTCGTTCCCCAGCGCCGCCCGGTCGAGGCTCGTCAGCACGGTGACCGCGATCACGAGCGGGCGCGGCACGCCCAGCGTGTGGGCGGCCTCGGCGGCGCCGTGCGCGGCGGCGCGCATCATGGCGCGCCCGCCCGAGGCGTGCACGTTGAACATGAACACGCCCAGGCGCACCGCCTCGCGCGCGGCGCCGTCCACCGTGTTGGGGATGTCGTGGAACTTGAGGTCGAGGAACACCTCGCCCCCGCGCTTGCGCACGGCCTCGACGGCCGGCGGCCCGAAGGCGGTGAAGAGCTGCGATCCGATCTTGAAACGCGTCACCTGGCCGGCGAGCGCGTCGACGAGCCCCACCGCGCGGTCGATCGAGTCCACGTCGAGGGCGACGACCAGCCGATCCTTAGGGTCGCGCGGCATGGTAGTCCTGGAGTGGCTGCACGGTCATCTCTCCCTTGAGGAGGGCCTCGATGCCGCCGACCGCGGCCTGGGCGCCGTCCACCGTCGTGTAGTAGGGGATGTTCTGGGTCACCGCGGTCCGCCGGATGAGGAACGAGTCCTTGCGCGCGCGGCCGTCCTCCGGCGTGTTGAAGACGAGGGCGATCTCTCCGCGCTTCATGAGGTCGACCACGTTGGGCCGGAGCTGCTCGTTGACCTTGTGGACCAGCTCCACCGTCATGCCCTGCCGGGTGAGGAGCTTGGCCGTCCCCGACGTGGCCACCAGCGAGAAGCCCATGTCGGCGAGACGCTTGGCCACCTGCAAGACCGCGCGCTTGTCGCGGTTCTTCACGGAGAGGAAGACCTTTCCCGAGGTGGGCAGGGGCGAGCCGGCCGCGAGCTGCGACTTCACGTAGGCCTTGCGGAAGTCGCGGTCGATGCCCATGACCTCGCCCGTGGATTTCATCTCGGGCCCGAGGATCACGTCCACGCCCGGGAACTTGATGAACGGGAACACCGCTTCCTTGACGGCGATGTGCCCGACCTCGCGCTCCGTGGGCAGGCCCAGCTCGGCCAGGGTGCGCCCGAGCATGACCTTGGTCGCCAGCTTGGCCAGCGGCACGCCGATGGCCTTGGAGACGAAGGGCACCGTCCGCGAGGCGCGCGGGTTGACCTCGAGCACGTAGACCGTCTCGTTCTTGATGGCGAACTGGATGTTGAGGAGCCCGATCACGCCCAGCTCCTTGGCGAGCGCGCGCGTCTGGACCTTGATCCGCTCGATCTGGTCGTCGCCCAGCGAGTACGGAGGCAGCGCGCAGGCGGAGTCGCCGGAGTGGATGCCCGCCTTCTCGATGTGCTCCATGACGCCGCCCACCACGACGCGCTCGCGATCGGCGATGGCATCGACGTCCACCTCCAGCGCGTCCTCGAGGAACTTGTCGACGAGGATGGGATGCTCGGGGCTCACGCGCACGGCCTCGCGCATGTAGGCCTTCAGATCCTCACGGTCGTAGACGATCTGCATGGCGCGGCCGCCCAGCACGTAGGAGGGGCGCACCAGCACCGGGTAGCCGATGCCGTCCGCGATGCGCTCCGCCTCCTCGTAGGAGGCGGCCGTGGCGCCCGGCGCCTGCTCCAGGCCCAGGTCGGCCAGGAGCTCCGCGAAGCGCCGGCGATCCTCCGCGCGGTCGATGGCGTCCGGGGAGGTGCCGAGGATGGGCACACCGGCGCGCTCCAGCGGCACGACCAGCTTGAGCGGCGTCTGGCCGCCGAACTGCACGATGACCCCGCGCGGCCGCTCGCGCTCGACGATGTTCATCACGTCCTCGAACGTGAGCGGCTCGAAGTAGAGGCGGTCCGAGGTGTCGTAGTCGGTGGAGACCGTCTCCGGGTTGCAGTTGACCATGATGGCCTCGACCCCCGCTTCTTTCAGGGCGAAGGCCGCGTGCACGCACGCGTAGTCGAACTCGATGCCCTGGCCGATGCGGTTCGGCCCCGAGCCCAGGATCACCACCTTGTCGCGCGGGGTGGGCGGCGCCTCGTCGTCCTCCTCGTAGGTCGAGTAGAGGTAGGGCGTGTAGGCCACGAACTCGGCGGCGCACGTGTCCACCATCTTGAACGTGGCGCGGATGCCGGCGGCGAGCCGGGCGGCTCGGGCCTCGGCCTCCGTCTTCCCGCAGAGTTCGGCGATGCGACGATCCGCGAAGCCCATCTGCTTGGCCTGCCTGAGCATCTCCGCGTCCCCGAGGCCGTCGCGTGCGATCCCCGCTTCGAACTCGACGATCTCGCGGATGTTCTCGAGGAACCACGGGTCGATGGCGGAGAGCGCGTAGAGCTCCTGGGTGGTCATGCCGCGCCTGTAGGCTTCGGCGACCGCGAAGCAGCGCTCCGCGTTGGGGATGCGGATCTTCTGGCGCAGCTCGTCGACGTCGGCGGGCGGCCGGTCCATGACCAGGCCCCAGCGATCCTGCTCGAGGGAGCGCACGGCCTTCTGCAGCGCCTCCTTGAAGGTGCGGCCGATGGCCATGGCCTCACCCACGGACTTCATCTGCGTGTTGAGCGTCTGGTCGGCTTCCGGGAACTTCTCGAAGGCCCAGCGCGGAAACTTGACGACGCAGTAGTCGATGGCGGGCTCGAACGATGCCGGCGTCTCGCGCGTGATGTCGTTCCGGAGCTCGTCGAGCGTGTAGCCCACCGCGAGCTTGGCCGCGATCTTGGCGATGGGGAAGCCCGTGGCCTTGGAGGCCAGTGCGGAGGACCGGGACACGCGCGGGTTCATCTCGATCACGACCATGCGCCCGTTGGCCGGGTCGATGCCGAACTGGATGTTCGAGCCGCCCGTCTCGACGCCGATCTCGCGGATGATGGCGAGCGAGGCGTCGCGCATGCGCTGGTATTCCTTGTCGGAGAGCGTCTGCGCGGGCGCCACCGTGATCGAGTCGCCCGTGTGCACGCCCATCGGGTCGAAGTTCTCGATCGAGCAGATGATGACCACGTTGTCGGCGAGGTCGCGCATCACCTCGAGCTCGAATTCCTTCCAGCCGATCACCGACTCCTCGACCAGCACCTGGCCCGCCGGGCTCTGCTGGATGCCCCAGCGGATGGCCGCCTCGAGCTCTTCCGGGTTGTGGGCGATGGATCCGCCCGTGCCGCCGAGCGTGAACGACGGCCTGATGATGATGGGGAAGCCGATGCGGTGGGTCCGCGTGCCCGCCACGGCCTCCTCGTAGCTCCGCGCGAAGAAGCCCTTCGGCATCTCGAGGCCGATGCGCGCCATGGCCGCAGCGAACAGATGCCGGTCCTCCGCGGTCTTGATGGCGGGGAGCTTGGCGCCGATCAGCTCCACGCCGAAGCGGTCGAGGGTGCCGTCCTCGGCCAGGGCCACCGCCAGGTTGAGGCCGGTCTGGCCGCCCACCGTGGGCAGCATCGCGTCGGGACGTTCCCGCTCGATGACCCTGGCCACGAACTCCGGCGTGAGCGGCTCGACATAGGTGCGATCGGCCATCTCCGGGTCCGTCATGATGGTGGCCGGGTTGGAGTTGACGAGGACGACCTCGAACCCCTCCTCGCGCAGCGCCTTGCAGGCCTGGGTGCCCGAGTAGTCGAACTCGCAGGCCTGTCCGATGACGATCGGCCCGGAGCCGATCAGAAGGATCTTCTTGAGGTCGGTCCGCCTGGGCACTCGACGTCAGCTCTCGATCTGCCCGTAGACGATGGACACTTCGGGGGCGGCCTCCTCGCGCTTGTAGAGCACGTCGTCGAGGCGTCCCGTGCCGAGCCACACCGCCTCGCCGTTGCCCCAGAGCTTCTCGCCGAGCACGCTCATGCGCTTCTCCACGCGCTCCTTGACGGCGTGCGACTCCAGGGAGAGCTCGCTCTCGCAGGTGAAGGCGGCCCACTCGGGCTTCTGACCGCTCTCTTCCGTCTTGCGGTACGAGATCAGGTATTTCGGCATCGATCAGCCTCCCTTCTTGCCTTCCATGAGTGAGACGAAGCGCTTGAAGAGATAGTGGGAGTCGTGAGGCCCCGGCGAGGCCTCGGGGTGATACTGCACGGAAAAGACGGGCAGGTCGCGGTGGCGCATGCCCTCCGAGGTGCCGTCGTTCAGGTTGACGTGGCTGCCCACGAGGCCGGCCTTCTCCACGGAGGCGAGATCCACCGCGAAGCCGTGGTTCTGCGAGGTGATCTCCACGCGGCCGGTCTCGAGATCCTTCACGGGATGATTGGCCCCGTGATGGCCGAACTTGAGCTTGTAGGTCTGGGCGCCGAAGGCCAGCCCGAGGATCTGGTTGCCGAGGCAGATGCCGAAGATCGGCGCCTTGCCGATGAGCCCGCGCACCGATTCCACGAGGTAGAGCACGGCTTCCGGATCGCCCGGGCCGTTCGAGAGGAAGACGCCATCCGGTTTGCGCTCGAGAATGGCGGCGGCCGGTGTGTCGGCAGGCACCACCTCGACCTCGCAGCCGAGAGAGGCGAGCTCGCGGAGGATGTTCCGCTTGATCCCGGAATCGTAGGCCACGACCCGGAAGCGCGGCGCCGGCGGCTTCGTGTATCCCTTGGCGAGCTGCCAGGCGCCCTCGCTCCATCCGTGCGCCTGATCGACGCTGACCTCGCTGACGAGATCGCGCCCGACCAGTCCCGGCAGGGCCCGCGCCTTCGCGGCCAATCGCGCGCCGTCCATCTCCTCGGTGGAGATGATGCCTTCCTGGGCGCCGTGATCGCGCAGATGGCGGGTGAGCGCCCGCGTGTCGATACCCTGGATGCCCACGATGCCGTGCTCGCGCATGTACGCCTCGATCGGCATCCGCCCGCGCCAGTTCGAGGGATACGCGCAGGCTTCCTTGACGATGAAGCCGTTGACCCACGGCCGCCGCGACTCCACGTCTTCCGGGTTGACGCCGTAGTTGCCGATCAGCGGGTAGGTCATGCAGACGAGCTGCCCTCGGTAGGACGGATCGGTCAGGATCTCCTGGTAGCCCGTCATCGAGGTGTTGAAGACCACCTCGCCGTGGGCCTCTCCGGTGGCGCCGCAGGCGCGGCCCTGGAAGATCCGCCCGTCGGCCAGCGCGAGCAGGGCCTTCGTCATGCCGTCACCACCGTGCCGCCGACGATCGTGAGCACGGGCGCGCCCTTGCCAGTCTGCCCGGCGAACGGCGTGTTGCGGGAGCGTGAGCGGAAGCGCGACGGCTCGACGGTCCACTCTCGCTCGAGGTCGAGCACCGTGATGTCGGCGGGCGCACCCTGCGCGAGGCTGCCTCCGGGCAGGTTCAGGAGCCGCGCCGGCCCGGACGAGAGCCGCGCGACGAGCGTGGGCAGGTCCATCCGTCCGGTGCGGACGAGCCGGTCGAGCAGGACGGATACCGCAGTTTCGAGGCCCACGACGCCATTGGCGCACTCCCCGAACTCGCCTTCCTTCTCCGAGAGCGCGTGCGGCGCGTGGTCGGTGGCGATGCAGTCGATGGTGCCGTCGAGGAGCCCTTCCAGCACCGCCTCCACGTCGCGCTTGGTGCGGAGCGGCGGCGCCATCTTGGTGTTGGGGTCGTACTCGCGCACGGCGTCGTCGGTGAGCACGAGGTGATGCGGTGTGACCTCGGCGGTCACGCGCACGCCCCGCGCCTTGCCCTCGCGCACGAGCCGGACGGCGCCCGCGGTGGAGATGTGGGCGATGTGCACGTGCGCTCCCGTCAGCTCGGCGAGCAGGATGTCCCGCGCGACCATGACGTCCTCCGCCACCCACGGCTGGCCGAGGAGACCCAGCTCGGTGGAGACGAGGCCTTCGTGCATGGCGCCGCGATGGGCGAGATTCTCGTCCTCGGCGTGGCTGATGAGCGGGGCGCCGAAGGGCAGCGCGTACTCCATGGCGCGGCGGTAGACTTCCGCGTTCATCACGCACTGGCCGTCGTCGGAGAAGGCCACGCAGCCGGCTTCGGCCAGCTCCGCCATCTCGGCGAGCTCCTTGCCCTTGAGCCCGCGGGTCACCGCGCCGATCGGATACACGCGCACCACGCCCTCGACGCGCGCCTTGGCCATGATGAAGTCCGTGACCGAGCGGTTGTCGTTGACGGGCAGGGTATTGGCCATGCACGCCACGGCGGTGAAGCCTCCCGCGGCGGCGGCGCGCGTGCCCGTGGCGATGGTCTCCTTGTACTCGTAGCCGGGCTCGCGGAAGTGCACGTGGATGTCGATCAGGCCCGGGCAGACGACCTTGTCCGCGGCCGCGACGACCTCCGTGCCTTCGGGGGCCTTGAGCCCGCGCCCGATCTTCGCGATGCGCCCGTCGACGACCAGCACGTCGGCCACGGCATCGTGCCCGTTGGCGGGGTCGACGACGCGGCCGCCCTTGATGAGGAGGCTCATGCGGCCTTCCCTCCCGCGAGGAGATAGAGCACGGCCATGCGCACGGCCACGCCGTTGGTCACCTGGTCGAGGATCACGGAGTAAGGGCTGTCCGCCACCTCGGGCGAGATCTCGACGCCGCGGTTGACGGGGCCCGGATGCATGATCAGCACGTCGGGCCGGCAGTGCTGCAGGCGATCCAGGCTCAGCCCCCACACGCGCGAGTACTCGCGAAGTGACGGGATGAAGCCGCCCGTCATGCGCTCGTGCTGCAGGCGCAGCATCATGATGACATCCGCGTGCGCGATGGCCTCCTCGAGGCGATGGCTCACCTTGACGCCCATCTCCTGACAGGCGGGCGGGATCAGCGTGGGGGGGCCCGCCACCGTCACCGTCATGCCCATCTTCCGCATGCCGTGGATGTTCGAGCGCGCCACGCGGCTGTGGGTGATGTCGCCCACGATGGTGACGTTGAGACCTTCGAGGTGCCCCTTCTTCTCGCGGATGGTCAGGAGGTCGAGGAGCGCCTGGGTCGGGTGCTCGTGGGCGCCGTCGCCCGCGTTCACCACCGCGCATCGCAGATGCCGCGCGAGGAGCGCCGGGCCGCCCGCCGCCTTGTGACGCACCACCACCACGTCCGGGCTCATGGCCTCGATGTTCTTCGCGGTGTCGAGGAAGCTCTCCCCCTTGTCGGCGCTCGAGCCCGAGGCGGAGAAGTTGATGACGTCGGCCGACAGCCACTTGCCCGCGATCTCGAACGAGGTGCGCGTGCGGGTCGAGGCCTCGTAGAAGAGGTTGACCACGGTCTTCCCGCGGAGGGTCGGGACCTTCTTGATCTCGCGCGTCGCGATCTCCTTCATCGACTCCGCGGTGTCGAGCACGTCACCGATCTCGGCCGGTTCGAGGTCCTGCATGCTGACGAGGTCCTTCCGCGTCCACGCCATGCCTTATCCCTCCCGTCCTTTCCTCAGCGTCCGCCGGGGCTTGGCGGCCGCCTCGCGGCCGGCCTGAGCGCCTGCGGGCGACTCGTTCTCCTCGGGTTCCTGGATGACGACGCGATCCTGGCCGTCGTGCTCCGTGAGCATGACGGCGACGGTTTCCTTGCGGCTGGTGGGCAGGTTCTTGCCGACATAGTCGGGCCGGATGGGCAGCTCGCGGTGGCCCCGGTCGATGAGGACGGCCAAACGGATCACGCGGGGGCGCCCCAGATCCATGAGCGCATCCATGGCCGCCCGGATCGTCCGTCCCGTGAAGAGGACGTCGTCCACGAGGACGACCGTGATGC
>Ga0335082_10008218_pt1 | contig 11326 bp, 11 predicted proteins | sample Lox_Sample_41_FD_206718 | JGI IMG/M metagenome (GOLD analysis project Ga0335082, IMG submission 206718) | Soil microbial communities from Loxahatchee National Wildlife Refuge, Florida, United States - Lox_Sample_4.1 | ecosystem: Environmental > Terrestrial > Soil > Wetlands | place: USA... | reverse complement strand
CATCATGTGAGCCTTCTTGATGCCGAGGGCATCCATCAATCCTACGCAGTCTTTGGCGAACAGGCGAGTGGTATAGTGGACGTCCGGTTTGTCGCTCCGTCCCAGCCCCCGATGGTCATAGATTAGAACCTGATAATGCCTTGAGAATTCCGGCACTTGAAAAACGCGCCAAGGGGCGAGACTAATGCCTGTACCGGCAACCAACACCAGCGGATCGCCTTCTCCGTAAAGCTCGTAGTATAAATTGACGTCATCGACTTTGACCTTGCCGCTTTTAATCGGTTTGACTGTTTCCATCAATCCTCCGAAATTACACCATCACGTATGGGGCATCGCAACGCTATCGAATCGAAAAATTAGTGTCAACGCCGACTCCGTTGTGCAATGCGGTTAATTGGCTTTGCCCGGTCCATAGATGACCCTTCCCGGTCGTGCGCCGGTATGCTGTCCGCCCTCGATAACGACGGACCCGTTGACCAGCACGTAATCAATCCCTTTGGGATACTGTTTGGGATTGTCGTAGGTCGCCGTGTCCGCCACGGTATCAGGATCGAACACCACAACGTCGGCCCAGTAGCCCGCTTTGAGCAGCCCTCGGTCTTTAAGACCGAGCACTTGCGCGGGCAGCGATGTCATCTTGCGAATGGCGTCTTCGAGTTGCAGCACTTTTTCTTCCCGGGTGTATTTGCCGAGAACTCGCGGATTGGTGCCGAAACTACGCGGGTGCGGCTTGCCAGGATATTTCAAGTTCAGAGCACTGCCGTCTGAGCCGATGGAAATCCACGGCACGCGCATTACCCATTTAACATCGTCCTCCGCCATTGTGTGATGCACTCCGTGAATGAATGCGCCTTCTTCGTAAATTAGATCAAAACAAGTGGAGTTTGGATCCTGTCCTCGGATCTTGGCGATCTCTGCGATGGTTTTTCCTTCGAGTGGCTTGAGACTTTCGGTGTCGAAGCGCGCAGCGACGACCCCTTCCCATCCGCCGTGCTCGTTGACGTACTGATCAAACTCAGGATCTTTCATCACCCGTTCACGAAAGGATGGATTTCTGAATTGCGAGATCGTTTCATTAACCGGCGCGTCCTGTACCCAACGCGGAAACAGCCGCCGCCAGGGATGCTGCATCGCGGTGTAAGGATATTGATTCGCGGTAATCTCCAATCCCTCACGTCGCGCCTCCTCGATCTGTTCGACGACTTCTCGCACCCGCCCCCAGTTGCTCTTGGCCCGCATCTTCAAGTGATAAACATGGATTGGAATACTGGACTCCCGCGCGATCCGTAGCGTTTTGGCCAATTCTTCGAAGATATCGAAACCTTCACTGCCCACGTGGACGCCATAATAGCCCCCATAGCGCCGTACGACTTTCGCCATCTCGACTACTTCGTTGGGATACTCCGGCCCTTTTGCGTGCCATGCCGCGGTAAGGCCCAACGCGCCTTCTTCCATCGCCTGGGCCACCAGCCGATTCATCTTTTCCTGTTCCGCATGGTTCGCCGGCCGCTCATCGAATCCTACGACCACGCGCTTCACCTGTTGTGGCGACACACCGGAAGCAACGTTGATCGAGATGCCGCTTTTCATCACGCTGTTGAAGTAACCGGTAAATGTCTGCCAGTCGGTTTCGATACCGTTACGCCGCCGATGCTCCAGTCGGTACTCTTCCAACACCGCCCCTTCGAGGGGTGCCACCGTCTGGCTCTCGCCGATGATGTCCAGCGTCACCCCTTGGCGCACTTTGCTTTCGGCATTCCCGTCGGCAACCAAAGGCTGGTCGCTGTGGGTGTGCATGTCAATGTAGCCGGGCGACACGACGCGACCCTTGGCGGAAATCGCTCTCTGGCCTGAGTCCGGGTCGATTTTGCCGATACTGGCGATTTTTCCGTCCTTGATCGCGATATCGCTGTAGACCCAGGGGTTGCCTGTGCCGTCAATCAATCTGCCACCGTGAATTACGATATCGAAGCTCGCCATCTCGACCTCCCGCTCGTTGCATCGATTCAGCCTCTATAACACCCCGATCTTTAACCGACAAGATTGCGCCGGGGGTAGTCGTTCAGCTTGGCGAAAACCCTGTACAGGTATGACCCCCTGTGCTCGCCCGAAAAAAAGCAGACACGAAATAATCGAGTGTGATACAAGACCCAGGTAGGAGGTAACCAGATGATCCGACCGGAATTTCGCCAGCTTTTAATGGACCAGCGCGGCGCGGCTGTGATTCTTTGGAGCTGCTTCATGATCTCTATCGTGATCTATATAGTGATTGCTAAAAATGTTCTCGGCAATCCGAAATACGCCTCCGGACTTTCATTTGCAGGAACCGCCCGGACTGTCTTATGGATTCTGGTGTTGCTGGATCTCGGCTACTTCGTCTGGTGGAAGAAGCGTTATCTCACGCCCGAGGCTATTCTTGACGATGCTAAGCAGTCCAAATTGTTGCGCGCCCTAGAAGAGTACAAGGGGGCGATCGAACAGCGCGCTGCCTCGGTGGTCTCGACCTATGTCACACGCAAAGTCGTGTTGTTTGCGATCGTTGAGGCTGTAGCGGTTTACGGGTTAGTCTTGGCGTTGGTGGGACATTATTTTTCCGACCAGTATTTGCTTTCCGGTCTAAGTTTGATTCTCCTAACTCTCGAGTTTCCATCGGAAAAATCTCTTGAAAGAGTCGTTCAGCGTGTCGAAGCGTCGGGCTAGGCCGTTAGGCCTAGGTAGTGCGACCCCCTGTGGTCGCCCGAAAACGGGTAGGCACAGAGGCCTACCCCTACATTGAATACGTTGTTGAAATTACCCTGAACCACTACCGAGTTCACCGGCTCATTGATTTGAAGGAGGACATGATGAGGACCTTATTCAATCGAACTTTCGTCACTATCATATTCCTCATCGACTTCACTCACTCCGCGTTCGCTCAAGAAAAAATCAGGCTCAGCTATTCTGCTTTAAGCCCAAGCACCGCGTTTCTCTGGATTCCCCGTGAGAAGGGCTTTTTTAAAAAGCACGGACTGGACGCGGAAATTATTTTGATTGAGAGCGGAACGTTAACGTCACAAGCGCTAGCCGCCGGCGAAATCGGCATCGCCGACAACGCCGGCGCGCCGGCCATCATCTCGAATGCCTCCGGCTCGGGAGAAACCATTATTATGGGCCTGGTTAATTCGTTGGAATACAACATGGTCTCGACAAAACAGGTCAAAGACTTGGCAGACCTGAAAGGCAAACGAATCGGCGTGAGCCGCATCGGGAGTTCGTCGCACGCAGCGATCGAGATTGCCCTGGATCACTTTAAGCTCGACGCCAAGCGCGACGCCATCACTTTTGTTCAGAGCGGAACGATGACCACGCGCGTCGCCGGACTCCGAGTTGGTTCCATCGATGCAACGGTGGTGGACCCGGGTTTCGTTCCGTTTATGCTGAAGGAAGGATACAAAGATCTCGGCTACCTAGGAAAATTCGGCATTCCCTACCAGCATGAATCCCTTGATAGCAGCAAAGCCTACCTCGCGAAACATCGTGATACGGCGTTAATAGCAGTAAAGGGCATCATCGAAGGCATCGCTTTCATCTCCTTGGAACGCAATGCGCCTGAAGTGAAGCGCGTCCTCGGTAAGTATCTAAAGTTCGACGATCCGGCGAAGATTGACGACGCCTACAAGGCCCTTCACGGCTACGCCTTGAGCATCCGCAAGCCTTACCCCACCAACGAAGGCGTCAGCTCGCTGATCAATTTCCTCGCCAAATTTAATCCCAAAGTCGCGAAGCTAACGGTCCAGGACGTGGTCGATTCCAGCTTGGTGGGCGAGCTCGATAAGAATGGCTTCATCGACGCGGTCTATAAGGAAATGGGTCAAGGCAGATAGCCGGTGTGGTGCTTCTATTTTTCGATACGCCACTTCCCTCTCTTCGTCGGATGATTCAGGGCCGACTTGAGTCGTTTGAGAAAAACACGCCGCGGCATCTCTTTGGCACCGAGCCTTAGCATGTGCTCCGTCGTCATCTGCGAATCGATAAAATGAAAATTCCATCTCTTTAAATGCTCGACCAGCATCGCGAGGGCTACCTTCGATGCATTGGCTACTCGGTGAAACATCGATTCGCCAAAGAATGCCTTTCCCAGCGAAACGCCGTAAAGCCCCCCCACCAATTTTTCCTCAAACCAGCTTTCTACCGAGTGAGCATACCCCAGCCCATGAAGTTGGATGTAGGCCTCCTGCATCTCCGGCGTGATCCAGGTGCCGTGTTGTCCCTCGCGCGGGACTGAGGCACAGGCGCGGATCATTTCTTCGAAGGCGCGGTCAAAGGTGACCCGGAAAATCCCCCTTTTTATAGTTTTGCGCAGGCTTCTGGAAGGTTTGAAGTCGTTAAGATCCAGAACGAGCCGAGGGTCCGGCGACCACCAGAGGATCGGTTGATCTTCCGAATACCAGGGAAAGATTCCCAGACGGTAGGCCTCCAAAAGCCTCTCACTGGAAAGGTCGCCGCCGACGGCGAGGAGGCCGCTCCGGTCAGCATACTCGGGAGGGGGAAAAACCAGCTCGTCCAGCAATCGATAAATAGGCATAAGACAGCGAGGCTTGATGTATTATTGTAATCCGCCATTCACATTTTTCATATTGGCATCCGCTACTTGCAAAACCAGCGCTCGGTAGCCTATGCTTGGTTGTCGTACGAAAAAGGAGCAAGCCATGTTCAAGCGTATCGACCACGTAGCCATCCATGTGAAGGATCTCGACGGTTCCGTTGCCTTTTACGAGAAGTATTTTGGCTTCAAAAAGTATTTTCAGCACGCCGCCACCGGCGGATTGCAAATCGCCTATCTGAAACTCGGCGATACTGTCTTGGAACTGACGCACAAGTCAGATGGCGCCATGGCTGGCTTTCACTTCTGTCTGGAGACCGACAACTTTGATGAAACCGTGGCGCAATTGCAGAAACAAGGCGTGCAGCTAGTCCGCGCTCCGCACGACACCGCCGCGCGGGAACCACGAGAGAACGGCTGGCGTCGGGTCGTCTTCGGTGGCCCGGATGGAGAACAAATCGAGCTCAGAGGATAAGGCGTGAGCCCTAAACTGAACAGCTTGAACGAATTGAACGATTTGAACAAATGCCGATAGTTTCTTCTGTTCAAGATATTCAACCTATTGGCTAAGGAGTCTATGATGCTTGATGAAACGCCCAAAACAATTCAAGTCACATGTCCCTGCTGCGATGCGATCCTGACAGTCGATCCGTCGCTTTCGGTGGTCTTGGATCACAAACTACCTGCAAGACCTCAGGTGGTCGCACAAATGAAGGACGTCGGAAAACATCTGCAACAGGAAGCGGCCCGCCGTGACGAGAAATACCAGCAACTCGCAGAAGCGGAAAAGAACAAATCAAAGGTCCTCGAAGCGAAGTTTCAAGAGCTGTTCAAGAAGGCCAAAGAAGAGCCGATCACCAAGCCGCTGAAGGATATCGATATAGATTAGCGGGGTATCGCACCTCATAATTCTCTAAACCGGAACCTTCCAAATCCACGACAAGTTCGAAATCCTAACGGTTAAGTGTCACTAAGCTGGCACCGATGTCAAAAAGCTTCTGATAGCAAAGAATCAACCCGATGCGCGGGATGCTTTTCGAGAAAGCTGGCCAACTCCTACGAAAGGCCGATCTGCCGATTCCAAAGCCCGACCCTGGGCAGCTTCTGATCCGCGTTCGTGCCTGCGCCGTGTGTCGCACTGATCTTCACGTCGTCGATGGGGAGCTGGCTCAGCCTAAACTGCCGCTCATCCCGGGACATGAGATCGTCGGCACCGTGGAAGAGAAAGGCGAGGGCGTTGGGCGTTTCAAGATTGGCGATCGTGTTGGCATCCCGTGGCTAGGGTGGACCTGTGGCGAGTGCGCCTATTGCCAATCAGGACAAGAGAATCTCTGCGATCGTGCGCGCTTTACTGGCTACACAATAGATGGCGGTTACGCAGAATACACATTGGCCGACCAGCGCTTTTCTTTTCCAATCCCGGACTCTTATAACGATGCCGAAGCCGCGCCGTTATTATGCGCGGGATTGATCGGCTATCGAAGTTTGGTCAAAGCAGGCAACGGGAGGCGGTTAGGCATTTACGGCTTCGGCGCAGCGGCTCACATCGTCGCGCAGGTGGCGCTTTATCAGAAGCGGGAGATCTATGCCTTTACCCGGCCGGGCGATAAGGAAGCAGAAAAATTCGCATTAAATCTCGGGGCTACTTGGGCTGGTGGCTCAAACGAGCTGCCGCCCGAAAAACTGGACGCTGCAATCATCTTCGCGCCTGTGGGCGATCTCGTTCCTCAGGCTCTCAGGTCCGTTGGCAAAGGAGGCGTTGTGGTCTGCGGCGGTATCCACATGACCGACATTCCCGCTTTTCCATATTCCATCCTATGGGAAGAGCGCTCCATCTGTTCTGTCGCCAATCTCACGCGGCGCGACGGCGAAGAGTTTCTCGCTCTAGCGCCAAAGATTCCAGTGCGCACTGAAGTTCAAACGTTTCCTTTGCACGAGGCCAATGAAGCTTTGCATCGTCTCCGTTCTGGAAAAATCCGCGGTGCGGCTGTATTAGCAATGGACACAGCCTAAAGTAAACAACCCGTGTCCTTTCCTTGCGTCGGTTAGAAAGTTCAATAAGAACCGCAAAGGAAGCAGTATTTGCTTACGGTTGATCTTTTGCTTTCCCGCCGATCCGAGTGTATTGGGACCAATTCGAGTGTTCTTTCGATATCAAGTTTTCGACGCGTTGAACAAACAGAGCAAACGAATCACCCTGATCGTACGGCTGTGTCTTGGTCAAGAAGAGATACTTCTCCTGTTTTAATGCTTCACAAGTAGTTCGGTATCCCGTCCAGTTTTCCTGAAATTGATAAAGCCCGAGGATTCCAGCAATTGCGGCGACCATCAGCCCGAGTACGCCGACGACCACTTTTATCTCAGAGATGGAATCCGCATATCCCGCGAGCAATGGAATCGACGCTGCTGCGACAATCTCCACAAGGCGCAGCCACCTGAACCATCGTTGATTCGCGCCGCTCTTCTGATCGTACCAGTCAATCTGGTTGTCGACGCGGTTGTTAATGTACTCGTCTTGGTTCACTGCAACACTACTCGTGCCTGGCCGACAATTCGGTAGTAATCGTCACTACCACACCGTCGCAAAACCGACCGTGGAGCGGCATCCCACCGACTCACTTTTCGTATAGCTTCTTTATAAACCCGCTCTTGTCCAGCTCCTCGACAAAACTCGCATCGACGAACTCTTCGGGTTTGTGTTTGTAGACATCGATCTCGACGCCGTCCTTTCGGGGGTGCATCGATGCAACATAGTCGTAACTCGTCTTCATTCCCTTGATGTTGGGATACGGAGCCGCAAGGCGATATTTTGCAAAAATCTCCCACGACTCCTGGGCCAAAGAATCGTCTTCCAAATGCAGCATTTTTTTGATTACTTTTTTGGCGAGATCCGGTTCTTGCTTAAATCGAGCGATTCCTTCCAAATGTGCGCGCATATAACGCATCACCAGATCGCGGTCTTGTTTGATCAGAGTACGCGTAGTCGCGATTTCGCTCCAGGGGTAATCCACGTCCTTGAAGAAATCCCATAGCTGATAGAACCCGGCACGTTGAGCTAAGATATATGCGGGATGCGAAAGCGTCGCCGCGTGAATCTTGCCCTGCCGTAAAGCGATGAGCCGCTCGGGATCAGCGCCGATTTGCAGCAACGCGAAATCCTTGTCAGGATTTAATCCTCGCTTCTTTGCCAGATGCCGCACAAGAAAATCGGTGAGGGAACCAAAGGTAGTCACACCAATGATCTTGCCTTTGAGATCCTCGTCTCGTCTTATATCCGGTCGAACCATCAGCGATTGCACTACGCCGGGCATCGTGTGCGCCAGAATCACCATGTCGGACCCGGCAAGTACAGCAGTCATGGCCGTCGGAGTAGCGACGGGCGCTATAACAACACTGCCGGCGACCAAGGCTCTGGAAACAATGCCTGAGCCTTGCATCACCACAGGGTCGGCGTCCAATCCATATTTTTCAAAAAGCTTTGCTTCCTTGGCAAAGAAGATGATGATGTTGCCCATGCTGACGGCCGGGACGCCGACATGGATTTTTTTTAGAGACCGGTTTTGCGCGGAAGTCGCGGACGGCAAACCAAGCAAACCCAAAGAAAGTATGAAAGCGATAAACGTCCAGCGCCATTTCATCGGTAGATCCTCCTGATCGAGATCGTCTATCCCGTGGTCGGAACAATATCAATCTATCAGCCTGCTGAAAAGCCTTAGAGGCTTCGCGGAGTCAGGAAATCGCAAAGGGCAAAGCGCTAGGAGCAAAGTAGGAACTTTTTGCGTACTACCCTTTGCTCTTCGCGAGCTCGTGACCGGCGTTGACAAACGCCACGGTTTTGAACTAAGTGACGAATAATTATGTTACCGAAGTTGCCGCGCGAAGCGCTGGTCGATTTCTGCCGCCTGATGTTCATCATTCGCCATTTCGAAGAGAGCCTCGTCCCGCTCCACGACAAAGGAATTTTCGGCGGCCACTATCACCTTTACATCGGGCAGGAGGGCACAGGCGTTCCGTCGCTTTCTTGTTTGAGCCGTGACGATTATCTCTTCACTACGCATCGGAACCACGGCCACCTGCTCGCGCGCGGCGCGGAACCAAAACGGTTATTGGCTGAAATCCTCGGCCGCAGCGACGGTTACAACAAGGGCAAAGGTGGTTCGTTTCATACGGTGGTGCCGTCGTTGGGCTTTCTCCATACCTCTGCGGTGGTGGCCGGCATCATACCCCTGGCAATCGGCACCGCCTATGCATCAAAAGCCCTAAAAAACAGCCGTATCACCGTTTGCTTCTTTGGGGATGGCGCACTGGAGGAGGGGGCGGCGCCCGAAGCGCTCAATCTCGCGTCACTATGGAAGCTCCCCGTGCTGTTCCTTTGCGAGAACAACGGCAAGTATGGCGCCGGTCGCGCGACTAGCGCTGCACAGTCATCGGCGATGGCGGCCTACCCGTTAACGGATTTGCCCAAGGCTTACAAAGTTCCTGCCCAGCAAATTGACGGGCTCGATTCGGGTTTAGTGCATGCAACCATCTCAGAAGCGGTAGAGAAAATTCGCCGCGGCGACGGACCGCAATTCATCGAAGCACAGACCGTCCGCTGGCCTGGCAGTGAAACCAATTGGCCTGTGGTTTCGCAACTCACGGATTCATCGCTGGCATGGGACGTTAGTGCTGTACCGGAAAAAGTGCGGGACTGGTATCGGAGCTGCGATCCGCTGCTGATTTTCATCCGGGATCTGGTCGCAACCAATCAGGCAACACGCGAGGAGATTGCCGCAATCGAGAAAAAAGTCAAAGCGGAGATCGCCGACGCGGTAGACTTCGCGGTAGCTAGTCCCTACCCGAAACCAGAATCGGCGGCCGAAGGCACCTTCGCTTAAGAGTCGATCATGAGGGAACTTGCCTACTACGAAGCCAAGTTTGAAGCGCTTAACGAGATCATGGCCGCCGATCCCAGGGTGCACCTCATCAACGGCACTTTTTTAAGTCTAAGCCCGCGGCGTCACGTCTTCCAGGAGCTGGTAAAGAAATATCCGGACCGGGTCATGTCGCCGCCGATATCCGAGCTCAGCTTTTGCGGTCTCGCGACCGGAGCAGCAATGGCCGGTCTCAGACCCATCGTGGATCTCAGCACGGGAAGCTTTATCTTCGAGGGCTGGCCGCAAGTCGCCAATGAAGCGGCCAATGCTTTTTATATGTCAGGCGGCCAAACTCGCGTGCCCGTGGTTTTTCATCTCTTTCACGGCCTCCGCGGCGGCGGCGCCGCCCAGCACTCCGCTAGCCCGCAGGCAATGCTATGGAACAACCCTGGATTGGAAATCGTTCTCCCCTCGTCGCCGCGGGATGTGAAAGGGCTGCTCAAGACTGCCGTCGCCAGCGATAACCCGACGATCTTTGTCGATCACGTGCACCTTCTCGAAATCAAAGGCGACGTGCCGGAGAACGATGCAGCGATTCCTTTCGGCGTCGCCGAAGTGAAGCGCAAAGGCAGCGATGTCACCTTGATCTCGACGTCCTACACGGTCCAACGGTGCTTGCAAGTTGCTGGAAAACTCGCGGCAGAGAAAATCGATGTGGAAGTTGTGGACCCGCGCACGCTGGTGCCGTTCGATCTGGCGACGATTTTAACTTCAGTGCAAAAGACCGGCCGGGTCGTGATCGCCGATGAAACGCATCAGAGCTGCGGCGTGGCCGCAGAAATCGCCGCCCGCATCGCCGAAACCGGTTTTGACAAGCTCAAAGCGCCGATCCGGCGCGTTGCGACGCTCGACGTGCCGGTTCCCTACAGCCCGCCGCTGGAAGATTATATCGGTCCGCGTGAAGATCGCATCGTCGATGCCATTCGGGCCGTTCTCCGCTAATCCTTCGTCCAGAGTTTTGTTTTTCGCTGACCTATGGCACAACGCTCCACAAGTCATAAAGAACTTGTTCCTCTCCTGCGCACGATGTGGCTCATTCGGGCGTTCGAAGAGAAAGTTTCTGCGCTTTACGCCGCGAGGGAAATCGTCGGCTTGCTTCATCTGGGGATAGGTCAAGAAGCCGTCGCCGTGGGAACTTGCAGCATGCTTCGATTCGATGATTACGTTTTTGGCGGTCATCGTTCCCACGGCCACGCCATCGCAAAAGGAGCGGATATCAATCGCCTCATGGCGGAGATTGCCGGGCGCGCGACGGGTTATTGCTGCGGCAAGGGCGGCTCGATGCACATCGTCGCAATGGATGCGGGCTTCGTTACGGCGACGGGAGTTGTGGGCGGCACTATTCCACTCGCGTTGGGCTCCGCTTTCGCGGCCAAGGAAAAAGGGAAAGGACAAGTCGCCGTTGTCTTCTTCGGCGACGGCGCGGGACAGTCGGGCGCTTTTCATGAATCGCTTAACATCGCGAGTTTGTGGCAGCTCCCGGTGATCTTCATTTGTGAAAACAATGGTTACGCGGAATTCACGCCGCTCTCTGCCCACACCAGAGTTGAACGGCTCGCCCGGCATGCAAAGACCTATGGCATTCCAAGCAGCACCGTTGACGGCAACGATCTAATTGCCGTGCGTAGAGCCGTGATCAGAGCCATTGAAGGAGCACGCGCCGGCAAAGGATCCGTCTTTGTCGAGTGTCTTACGCATCGCCTGCGCGGCCATTACGAGGGCGATCCGGCGAAGTACCGCGAGTTGTCGCAACTCGCGGAATGGAAGAAAAAAGATCCCATCGCTCGCTTCTCCCGTGAGCTTAAACGTAGAAAAGCGATATCCGACA
>Ga0335082_10008214_pt1 | contig 11328 bp, 7 predicted proteins | sample Lox_Sample_41_FD_206718 | JGI IMG/M metagenome (GOLD analysis project Ga0335082, IMG submission 206718) | Soil microbial communities from Loxahatchee National Wildlife Refuge, Florida, United States - Lox_Sample_4.1 | ecosystem: Environmental > Terrestrial > Soil > Wetlands | place: USA: Florida... | reverse complement strand
CCGGCGATCGCGACGGCGAGCAGCAGCACGAGCAGGCCCAGCGCTGCGTCGAGGCCGCTCTGGCGTCCGGTGATCCAGAGGAGCCAGGCGGCGGTCAGCAGCAGGGCGAAGCCGAGCCCGCGCCGCAGCTCGAGCATCCAGTCGCCCCCGCGCGGCAGCGCGCGGGCCAGCGCCGGAGAGAGCGAGACCGCGGCGAAGGGCAACGCGAGCCCCATGCCGATCGACGCGAAGATCGCGACACAGACGGCGCCCGAGCTCGCGAAGGCGAAGCCAACCGCCGTGCCGAGGAACGGCGCGGAGCAGGGCGTCGCGAGCACGACCGCGAGGAGCCCGTCGAAGAAGCTGCGCGCCCGGCCGCTCGTGTTCTCGCCGACGCGCGCCAGGCGGTCGGGCGCGAACTCGAGCTCGAAGGCGCCGAAGAGGTTCGTCGCGAAGGTCACGAGCAGCACCGCGACCCCCGCCACGAAGAGCGGCTCCTGGAGCTGGAAGCCCCAGCCGACCGCGCGGCCGCTCGCGCGCAGCGCGAGCACGCAGAGCGCCAGGGCGAGCAGGCTCGCCTGGATGCCGGCGGTGTAGGCGGCCGCGTGCTGGAAGACCTCGCGCCGGCTCCGGTGCGAGAGCTCGGCCAGCGCGGCGAGCTTGAGCGCGAGGACCGGCAGCACGCAGGGCATGAGATTCAGCACCAGTCCGCCGAGGAAGCCGAAGGCGATCGCGCGGACCAGCGCGAGCGCGACGCCCCCCGGCGCCGGCGCGGTCGCCGGCGCGGTCGCCGGAGCGACGACCTGCGCGTCGCGCTGCGGGAGCGGCAGCGCGATTTCGACCGGGCGGGCCGATCCGTCCGGGGCCCGCAGCGCGAGCACGCCGCGGAGCTCGCGCGGCTCGCTCTCGGCGCCGGGAAGCGCCTGGCCCGCGAGGTCGATCCGCAGGGCGCCGGCTTCGACGCCGCGAAGCGTCGCGCGCACCCACCAGGGGGCGGGCTCCTGGACGAAGAGCGGAACCGCGTCGGCCGCCGGCGCCGCGCCGGCGCAGCCGTCGGCCGCGTCGCCGCAGCGTGTCACGCGCAGCGACGCCTCGAGCGGCTCGCCCTCCGAGCGCGGCACGCGCGCGAACTGCGCCTCGACCTCCACGCCCGCATCCGCGGCGGGCCGCGGCACGCGCGCGGCGGCGGCCTCGAAGAGCGCGTGGACCTCGGCGCGGGTCGCCGCGGGCTCGCTCGCGAGCGGGCGCTCGAGCTGGAAGCTCGCGGGCAGGCACTGTGAGTGACAGACCAGCACGTCGGCGCGCGCGGCGATGCGCGCGCCCTCTCGCGGCGCAGCGAGCTCCGCGAAGAGGAGCGCGCGATCGGCGTAGCCGTAGGAGACGAGGTCGTCCTCGCGGAACGACTCGGGCGCGGGCCAGGAGACGGGGAGGGGCTCGCCGTCCTGCGTCAGCGAGAGCTTCGTCGGGAGACCCGTGTCGCCCGGATGCAGCCAGTAGAGGTACCAGTCGGGCGCGAGCTCGAAGAGAACGCCTGCGCGCCAGACGCCGCGCGCGTCCGGGCCGTCGACGAGCAGGCGGGCATGGAGGCGCGGCGTCCCATCCTCATAAGCACCCTCACCTTGACTCCCGGGGGGGCCGTCGGGGAGCGCCGCGCGCGCCGGCGCGACGGACGCCAGCGCGGCGAACGCGAGCAGCAGGGCCTGCGCGAGACGGCGGCGTGTGCGCATGCAAGCCGCATCGGCGCGACGCGCCGGCGGCTTGCGATGCAGCGCGCGCGCAAGACGCGCGCAGCGAGCGGCCGGATCCGCTGGAACGCCGCCCGCTCCGGCGCGCCGGCTGCGCGAGTCCTGCCGCTCCATGTCGTGCAAGTGACGCGCAAATGTGACGAGGGTCACGAGAGCGACCGCGAACACTGGCCGATAGGAGTCGAGGGAGCGGGCGCGTCCTCGGGACATGCGGGAAGGAACGCGATGAGCTTCCAGGCGACACGACGAGCGGGCCGAGGCGTGCTCGCTGCCCTCTGCGCCGCGCTGGTCTGCGGAGCCGCCGGCGCGACGCCGCGCGATCAGGCCAAGCGCATCCACGACCGCCTGGTCGGCGTCCCTCCCGACGCCGCCACGCTCGATCAGATGACGGCGCTGGTATCGACGGGTCAGGCGGCGGACGCCCTGCAGGCGGCCGAGCTCGCGATGCACCACCCGGCCTTCTACCGCACGGCCTTGAAGAACTTCATCACGCCGTGGACCAACGTGGACCGCACGGTCTTCGCGGATCTCAACGACTACACGGCCACGGTCATCGGGATCATCCGCGACGACCGGCCCTTCACGGACGTGTTGACGGCGGACGTGGTCTACGTCGGCACGCCGGGCACCGTGCCGGCCGGCTACTCGCAGACCGACAACACCCACTACCAGCAGCTCGAGCAGAGCCAGATCGATCTCGGCAATCCCGCGCTCTTCACCGGGGTGCCACAGTCGACCTTGCCGGGCTCGCAGATCACCGCGGCCGACGCGGCCGGCGTAATCACGACGCGCGCGGCGGGTGAGGCCTTCTTCAAGGCCGGCACCAACCGGCGCATGTTCCGCTTCACCGCCATCAACTATCTGTGTCGCGACCTCGAGCAGCTGAAGGACGTCTCACGCCCGGCGGATCGCATCCGCCAGGACGTGAACCGCAGCCCCGGCGGCGACTCGACCGTCTTCCACACGCAGTGCATCGGCTGCCACTCGGGCATGGACCCGATGGCCGGCGCCTTCGCCTACTTCCAGTGGGACGACACGGCGGGGCGCACCGTGTTCACGCGCAACCAGGTGCAGCCGAAGTTCCTGATCAACGCGAACGTCTTCCCGGGCGGCTACGTCACCGTCGACGATCGCTGGGACAACTTCTGGCGCGAGGGGCCGCGCGCGGAGCTCGGCTGGCGCGCGGCCGCGTCCGGCGGCTTCGGGCCGAAGAGCTTCGGCGAGGAGATCGTGCGCTCGCGCGCGTTCTCCGTGTGCCAGGTGGAGAAGGTCTTCCAGCAGGTTTGCTTCCGGCCCCCGCAGACGTCGGACGACGCAAGCGCGATCGAGCGCATCGCGGACGTGTTCGAGGCCGGCAACTACCGGATGAAATCGGTCTTCGCCGAAGTCGCCGTCTACTGCATGGGGCAGTGAGGTCGTGATGGAGACGCTCTGCCTTCACAGGACTTCGACCTCCACCGCGCGCCTCGCGGGCGCGCTCGGCGGCGTGCTGCTCGCGCTCGCGGCCGCCGGCTGCGGCGACTTCTCCGGCGCGGCCGATTCGAGCAACAGCGGCCCGACGTCCGGTCCGGGCACGGTCTTCGACCCGACCAACGTCCCGGGCAGCCGCGAGGCCTTCGAGACGACCGTCTACCCGCTGCTGAGCCAGTACTGTGTCAATTGCCACGCGAACGGCCCGGGCTCTCCGCAGTTCGCGAACCCGAACCCGGCCACCGCGTACAGCGAGATCCTCGCGCAGAACAAGGTCAACCTCGCCGACCCGCCGAGCTCGCGCATCGCGCGCAAGCTGATCGACGAGCAGCACAACTGCTGGACCAACGACTGCACGGCCGACGGCAACATGCTGGCGGCCGCGGTGCAGGCGTGGGCCGACGCGATCCACTTCGGCCAGGGCGGCGTCAGCATCGGCGAGACGCTCTCGAGCACCAGCCTGACCTTGGCCGACGGCACCGAGGACACGAGCGCGCAGCGCTACGACAAGGACATCATCGCGCGCTGGGACTTCAAGGAGGGCGCGGGCGGCGTCGCCTTCGACACCAGCGGCGTGCAGCCAGGGATCGACCTGGCGCTGCAGGGCGGGGTGACATGGCTCAGCGCGTGGGGCGTCCAGATCGACTCCGGCATCGTGCAGGCCATGGCCAGCAGCCGGAAGCTCTACGACCGCATCGCGGATCCGAAGACCGGCAGCGGGCAGTACAGCGTCGAGGCGTGGATCACGAACGCGAGCACCGCGCTCGAAGGCCCGGCGCGCATCATCACCTACTCCGCCAACACCGGCGCGCGCAACTTCACGCTCGGCCAGGTGATGTATCAGTACGACTTCCGCAACCGCGGCGTGTCGCCGGACGTCAGCGGCAACGGCACGCCGTCGCTCATCACCTACGACGCGGACCAGGACCTCCAGGACCGCCTCCAGCACGTCGTCATCACCTACGACGCGCTGCGCGGCCGCCGCATCAACGTGGACGGCCGCTGGACCGACGACGTCGACCCGGTGTCGCCGCCGCCGCGCCTCTGGAACTGGGACCGCAACTTCACCTTCGCGCTCGGCAACGAGATCACGCAGGACCGGCAGTGGAAGGGCCAGGTGCGCTTCGTGGCGGTCTACGACCAGGCGCTGACGGACGCGCAGATCCGCCAGAACTTCGACGCCGGCGTCGGCAAGCGGCTCTCGATGAGCTTCGACGTGAGCCACTGGGCGGGGCCCGGCAGCGCGATCGACTTCCAGGTCTCGGAGTTCGACAACGCCAGCTACATGTTCTGCAACCCGACCTTCCGCACGCCGCAGCCGACCGGCTATCAGCTCGCGCACGTGCGCATCGCGGTCAACGGCGTGTTGGCGCCGACGGGCCAGGGCTTCGTCACGCTCGACCAGCCGATCACCGACACGCGCACGGTGCTCAGCCAGCGCTGCACCGTGATCCCGAAGGGCACCGGCCCGGCGACGGATCAGTTCAACATCGTCTTCGAGGATCTCGGCGGCTTCCAGAACGCGATCGACGAGCCGGTTCCGCCGCCGGCCGTCGTGCAGCTCGACCCGACCGCGCGGCCGACCTACGGCGTGCGCAACTACGGGCGCATCCGCGAGTCGATGGCGGCCGTGACGGGCGTGAGCCCGCTGCTACCCGCGATCGACACGGTGTTCAACGACCTCGAGCAGCAGCTTCCCTCGACCTTCGACGTGCGCTCGTTCGTGTCGTCGCAGCAGGTCGGCATCTCGAAGCTGGCGCTCGAGTTCTGCGACGCGCTCGTCGAGTCGGCGACGCTGCGGACGAGCTTCTTCGGGAATTTCCCCTTCACCACCGAGCCCGTCGCGGTGTTCGGGGCGGCGGCCACGCCGAACACGGCCAACCGCAACCAGATCGCCGACGCGCTCTACAACCGTATGCTCGGCTCGGGCCTCACGGTCCAGCCGGCGCTCACCGACACGCGCACGGATCTCTCGACTCTCGTGGACACGCTGGTCGCGCCCTGCGTCGGCACCCCCTGCGACGCCGAGCGCACGCAGGCGATCGTGAAGGGCGAGTGCACGGCGGTGCTCGCGAGCGCCGCGGTGTCGATGCACTAGGAGCGCGAACGAGGACGTCATGAGCAAGCGACGCAACCCCGACTCCGGCTTCGCGCCGTTGCTGCACCCGGACCACCCGCGTCCGGTCACGCGGCGGCAGTTCCTGGCGCAGGGCCTCATCGCCGGCTCGGCCATCGTGATCGGCCCTTCGCTGGTCGGCCTCCTCCGCGCGTCCGGAGCGCGCGCGGACGTGCTCCCCTGCGACGTCGGCTTCTCGCCGACCGGGCGCATTCCGTTCGTCGTCTTCGACCTCGCCGGTGGCGCCAATACGGCGGGATCGAACGTGCTCGTCGGCAAGCAGGGCGGCCAGCTCGACCTGCTCAGCCAGGACGGCTACAGCCTGCTCGGCATCCCGCCCGCGATGAATCCGATCAGCAACGCCGCGAACGCGGACCCCGAGCTCGGCCTCGTCTTCCACGCCGACAGCGCGATCCTGCGCGGCATCCGCGCGCGCAGCGCCGCCACGACCCGCGCGAAGATCAACGGCGCCGTCTTCTGCGCGAAGTCCGACAACGACACGGGCAACAACCCGCACAATCCGATGTACGGGATCTACAAGGCCGGCGCCAACGGCCAGCTCGTGACCTTGATCGGCACGCAGGCCTCGGACTCTGGCGGCAACTCGCAGGCGCCGATGGCGATGATCGACCCGAAGGTGCGGCCGACCAAGGTCGACCGGCCGACGGACGCGACCGGACTCGTCGACACGGGCAAGCTGACGCAGATCCTGCCGGATCCGGCGGACGCCAAGGCGGTGATGCTGGCCGCGCAGGATCTCAGCGATCAGAAAGTCGCGCTGATGAACGAGACCACGGCCGTGAACGAGCTGATCGAGTGCGCCTTCCGCGAGACCACGCATCTCGTCGCGGACTTCGGCAACCCGGCCGCGCTGGACCCGATGGCGGACCCGATCATCACGGGGGATGCGACGAGCATCTTCACGGCGGCCGACCTCAACAACACCGACTTCCGCAAGACCGCGTCGGTCATGAAGCTCGTCGTGAACGGCTACGCGGGCGCGGGCACGATCGAGCTCGGCGGCTACGACTATCACGACGGCACGCGCGCGACCGGCGAGCGACGCGACTTCGCCGCCGGCCAGGCGATCGGCGCGGTGCTCGAGTACGCGGCGCGCGTCAACACGCCCATCGCGATCTATGTGCTCTCGGACGGCTCGCTCTCGGCCAATGGCCAGATCGACAACTCGACCGACGGCCGCGGCAAGTTCGGCTGGGCCGGCGACAACTCCTCGACCGCGGCCACCTTCATGCTGGTCTTCGACCCGGACGGCCGCCCGCCGCTCGGCCCCGCCGGCAATCAGGTCGGCTACTTCCGTCCGACGGGCAACGTCGAGACGGCGGCGACGCGCATCAGCGACGAGGTGAACCTGCTGGCGCAGGCGATCGTGCTCAACTACCTCGCGCTGCACAATCAGGTGGGCACCTTGAACACCGTGTTGCCCGGCCAGGGCCTCGGCTCGGGCTCGCAGCTCGATCCGCTGATCGCCTTCGCAAACCTGCCGAGATTTCCGTAGCGAGCGCCGCGAAGCGGCGCGCGCAGCGAGCGCAAGCCGTCCGGCGCGCAGCGAGGCGAAGCCGAGCGTAGATCGCACGGGTTTGCGCGCGAAGTTCAGAAGAGCGACCCGGTGCGCCCGGGTTTTGCCGATTGCGGGCGCATCGCTGATAGAATGCGCGTCTCTTCTCCGAGGAGGCGCGCATGGAGCTGCGAAATCGCACGGCGGTCGTGACGGGCGCGGCGAGTGGCATCGGGCGCGCGCTCGCGCGTCGCTGCGCCGGGTCGGGCATGCGCGTCGTGCTCGCCGACGTCGAGGCCGCGCCGCTCGCCGAGGCGGCGCGCGAGCTCGAGAAGCAGGGCGCGCAGGCGCTGGCGGTCGTGACGGACGTCTCGCGCCCCGCCGACCTCGAGGCGCTGGCCGCGCGCGCCGAGGACGCCTTCGGCGCGGTCCACCTCGTCTGTAACAACGCCGGCGTGTTCGCGGGCGGGCTCTCCTACGAGACGCCGCTCGCGGACTACGAGTGGGTCTTCGCGGTCAACGTGTGGGGCGTGCTGCACGGGCTCCGTACCTTCGTGCCGCGCCTGCTCGCGCAGGGCGAGGGTCACGTGCTGATCACCGCGTCGATGGCGGCGCTGACCGCGACGCCTTTCGCCGCGCCCTACGTGATGAGCAAGCACGCGGTGCTCGCGCTCGCCGAGTCGCTCCATCTCGAGCTGCGCGCGCGCAGCGCACCGGTCGGAGTCTCGGTCGTCTGCCCCGAGATGATCCGCACGGGCATCGGCGAGTCGCGCCGCAACCAGCCGGGCGGCGCGAGCGCGGGCGCGCGCCCCGAACGCGAGCTGGTCGAGGGGGCGCTGCGCGCCGGCTGCGCCACGGGCCTCGACCCCGACGTGATCGCGGTGCGCGCGCTCGAAGCCGTGCGCGAGCGACGCTTCTACGTGTTGCCGCCGGCGGGGGATCCCTGGAACGCGGCCATGCGCGCGCGCCAGGACGACCTGCGTGCCGGCGGCGACCTGCGCCTCTCGTTGCCCGGAACCAAGAACTGACGCGGAGGGGACGACCGTGGATGTCGGGCTGCTGCTCATCTTCCAGAACTTCCAGGGGCGCCGCAGCGACGCCGAGATGGTGCGCGACCAGATGCACCTGGCGTTGCTCGCCGAGCCGCTCGGCTACGACGCGGTGTGGCCGCCCGAGCACCACTTCACCGACTACTCGGCCTGTCCCGACAACGTGCAGTTCCTCTCGTGGCTCGCCGGCCGCACGACGCGGCTCAAGCTCGCGACCGGCGCCGTGATCGTGCCTTGGAACGACCCGCTGCGCGTGGTCGAGAAGATGGCCTTCCTCGATCACCTCTCCGGCGGACGCGCCGTGCTCGGCCTCGGTCGCGGTCTCGCGCGCGTCGAGTACCAGCACTTCGGCATCGAGATGGCGTCGTCGCGCGACCGCTTCGACGAGGCGGCGCGCATGATCGTCGACGGGCTCGAGAAGGGCTTCGTCGAAGGCGCGGGCCCGTACTATCCGCAGCTCCGCACCGAGGTGCGACCGCGACCGCTGCGGAGCTTCCGCGACCGCCTCTTCGCGGTCGGCATCTCACCCGAGTCGGTCGAGGCGGTGGCGCGGCTCGGCGCGCGCCTGATGGTCTTCTCGCAGCAGCCGTGGGAGATGTTCGCGCAGGGCACGCTCGCCGCCTATCGCGCGCACTGGTCGAAGCTCCAGCAGGGACCGGCGCCGGCTCCGCTGACCGGCGACCTGATGTTCTGCCACGAGAACGCAGCCGAGGCCGAGCGTCTGGCCCTCGAGTACATGAGCAACTACTACCTCACGATCATCCACCACTACGAGCTGCTCGGTCACCACCTCGAAGGCGTGAAGGGCTACGAGCTCTACAACGACGCCGGCAAGGCGCTGCGCGCGGTCGGCGCGGAGAACTCCGCGAAGATCTACTGCGGCATCCAGACCTGGGGCACGCCCGAGCAGATCGTCGACAAGCTGCGCGCGCGCAAGGCGCTGCTCGGCGACTTCGACCTCGCGCTGATCGCTCACTACGGCGGCATGCCGCTCGAGGTCGCGGAGCAGAGCCTCCGGCTCTTCGCGACGCGGGTGTTGCCGGAGCTGAAGGGCTGAATCGGGGCCTTCCGGCCCCGCGTGCAGGACCCGCGCAACCGGACGCGCCGGCGGTGAGCACGAGCAGGGCGACCCATCGAAGTTCCATCTTCGACGGCTCGCCTAGCCTCCGAGCTGCTGGAGCGCGTAGCGCAGCGGCGCGTTCGAGATCCGGAGCAGACCGGAGAAGGGCGTCTGCATCTCGAGGATCAGCAGCACGCTCGCCGAGACGGAGAGCGCCGAGAGCATCATCACCGCCGTGACGGTCCCGTTGCGGGGCGCGAACAGGCCGAAGCTCCAGAAGAGGGTGGTGAGCCAGAAGACGATCACGATCAGGAAGGGCGTGGAGACGGTGTTGATCTCGCCGATGGCGGACAGCCAGCGCGTCTTGATCACCTCGCTGCCGATCGAGAGCGCCTGCGACTGCTGCCAGCGCTGCCCGTCGTCTTTGGGTGTCAGCGCGAGGATGCCTCCCAGCAGCCTCTCGCCCTGTCCCGCGCCCGGCTCCGCGCCCGCATCGGCCGGAGATCCCTGCTCCCGGGTCGCGTCGAGCCGCGCGCGGAGCGTCTCGCGCAGGGCGTCGCGCAGCGGGGCCGTCTCGCGACCGTAGGCCGCGAGCGTGCGGTCGAGCACCACGATGTCGGCGGCCGCCGAGTGGAACGCGGCATCCTGCGCGTCGAACGATGCCTTGGCCGACGCGGTGACGAGACCGAGGATGAGCGCCGTCATGGTCGCGATCAGGCCCATGCACAGGCGCACGACGTCCTTCGACTCGCTGCTCAGGTGATGCTCGGGCAGGGCCTCGCGCGAGCGCATGCCGAGCATCCCCCCGACGAAGGTGCAGAGGAAGACGAGCGAAGCGATGGCGATCGAGCTCACATCACCCCCCATCCGGCGCGCGCCGACTTCAGCACGCGAGCACCGTGCGGATGCCCTTGCTGGCGCGCAGGTCGTCGAGCGCTGCGTTGATCTCCGCGAGCGGGCGGCGCGCCGTGATCAGCGCCTCGAGGTCGAGGCGCCCGGACTGCCAGAGCGAGACGAGGCGCGGGATCTCGCGCAGCGAGTTGGCGCCGCCGAGGATCGTCCCCATCAGCTTCTTGCCCGACACCGTGAAGAGGGCGGCGGGCGCCAGCGTGATCGACTCGCCGAGCGGCGGCGCGCCGACGCAGACCGTGGTGCCGCCGTTGCGTGTCGCCGCGAGCCCGGCCTCGACGAGGCTCGCTCGGCCCGCGCACTCGAAGGCGTAGTCGACGCCGATGCCGGACGTGATCTCGCGCACGCGCGCCGCGACGTCGTCGCTACCGGGGTCGAGCGTGTCGGTCGCGCCCATCGCCTTGGCGGCGTGGCGGCGCGCCGCCACCGGGTCGACGGCCACGATGCGCGCGGCGCCCGCGATGCGCGCGCCCTGCACGACCGAGAGCCCGATGCCGCCGAGGCCGAGCACGAGCACCGTCGAGCCCTCCTCGACCTTCGCGGTGTTGAGCACGGCGCCGACACCGGTCTGCACCGCGCAGCCGATCACGCACACGACGTCGAGCGGCACGTCCTTCGGCACGCGCACCACGCCGGTCTCGGAGAGCAGCGCGTACTCCGCGAAGCCGCCGATGTTGAGGCCGCGCAGCACCACCTGTTCGCCGCGCGAGAGGCCCGTGCTGCCGTCGGGGAAGGCGTGGGTCATGATGCCGAGCGAGAGCTCGCAGTGGGAGGCCTCGCCGCGCACGCACCAGTAGCAGCGGCCGCACGGCGGACACGGCGTCAGCACGACGGAGTCGCCGGGCGCGACGCCGCGCACGCCGGCGCCGATCGAGTCCACCACGCCGGCGGCCTCGTGGCCGAGCACGATCGGCGTCGGGCAGGGGAATGCGCCGTCGATCGCCGAGAGGTCGGAGTGGCAGATCCCGCAGTGCGTGACGCGCACGCGGACCTGACCCGGTTCCGGGTCGCGGATCTCTACGTCGTGGCGGAGGACGAGGGGCTCCTTCTGTCGCTCGAGGATCGCGGCTCGCATCGTCAGGCTCCCTGCTGGGGGCCGCATGGTACGCGCACGCGCGTGCCCGTGGCGAGGCCCACCGCGCTACGCTGCGCGACCTGGAGGCCTACCGATGAGCGCCGCCCAGAGCCTGGCTCCGCCGCTTCCGCAGGTCGGCCACGTGCGCGACGACGAGCTGCCGTGGGTCTTCGTCGGTGAGGGCATCGAGCTGAAGGTGCTGCGCGTCGTGCGCGACACGGGCGTCTGGGTGGTGCGCAATCGCTTCGCCCCTTGTGTCGCGATTCCGACCCATCGGCATACGGGCGACGTGCACGGCTTCACGCTCTCGGGCTGCTGGCACTACGCGGAGTACGGAATCCGCTATCGCGCTGGCACCTACCTCTACGAGCCGGCGGGCTCGGTCCACACGCTGACGGTCGACGCCGAC
>Ga0335082_10008213_pt1 | contig 11329 bp, 8 predicted proteins | sample Lox_Sample_41_FD_206718 | JGI IMG/M metagenome (GOLD analysis project Ga0335082, IMG submission 206718) | Soil microbial communities from Loxahatchee National Wildlife Refuge, Florida, United States - Lox_Sample_4.1 | ecosystem: Environmental > Terrestrial > Soil > Wetlands | place: USA: Florida... | reverse complement strand
AACATCCACTCGCCGAACGAGCGGCTCCTGCTCGAGTACTTGCCGCTCGGCGTCGCCGCCGCGCGGGAGCTCTTCCTCGGGTACGCGGCGCTGTAGCGCTCAGTGAGCGTGGGCGTGGGCGTCGTCGGCCAGCCACTCGTGGCCGAACTCGCGCATCGCCTCGATGATCGGCAGCAGAGCCGCGCCCTTCTCGGTCAGCTCGTACTCGACCCTCGGCGGCGACTCGGGGTAGCTGTGCCGCTCCACGATCTCGTCGTGCTCGAGTGCCCGCAGGCGCTCGGACAGCGTGCGCGGACTGATCCCCGGGCACGAGTGCTCGAGCTCGGAGAAGCGGCGTGGGCCCTCGGAGAGGTCGTGGACGAGGAGCGCCGTCCACTTGGAGCCGATGATCTCGGCGCAGGCAGCGACCGAGCAAGTCGGCTTGACGTGGACAGGGTTCATCGTCCGCATGCACGCATTGTAGCGAGGTCACTGGTTGACGCGAGAGACAGCGGGGCCCCACCTCCCTCCCCACGTGCCGTCGAGGCTAGCGCCTCGCGCCGCAGCGGTGGGTGACGGAACCGTGTCGGAAGCGTGACGTTCAGTCCCAGGGCGGCGGGTTGTGCACCCAGCGGCCGCCGACCATCGTCGCCACGACCTGAGCGTCGAGGTCCTCGACCGGGTCCCGGTCGAGCACGACGAGATCCGCGAGGAACCCCGGCACGAGCTTGCCGCGGCGATGCTCGTCGCCTGCGAGCCAGGCCGGCGCGACCGTGGTCGCCTGCAGCGCCTGCTCGACCGTGACCGCCTGCTCGGGGTGCCAGGCGGGGCGCTCGTCGATCGTCCGGCGGACACCCGCGCGGATCCCGGCGAGCGGGTCGAGCTCCTCGATGGGCGCGTCGGAGCCGTTCGCGACGAGCGCGCCCGACTCCCAGAGCGCATGGAAGGCATACGCACGGTCGGTCTTCCCGGCCCAGTGGCGGTCGGCGAGATCGCGGTCGGACGGCGCGTGCGAGAACTGCACGGAGCATGCGACTCCGAGCGCCGCGAAGCGCGGCAGGTCCTCGGGCGCGAGGCACTGGGCGTGCTCGATCCGGTGCCGCAGCCCGAGCGGCTTCCAGACATCGCTGGTCGCCTCGAAGGCGTCGAGCGCCTCGCGGTTCGCCCGGTCGCCGATCGCGTGCACGGCGACCGGGAAGCCGGTCTCGGCGCCGCGCAGGACGATCTCGGCGAGCCGCTCGCCGCTCGTGATCTGGACGCCGGAGCCGTCCAGCATCCAGGCAGTCTGCGAGCCGAGCGTGCCGTCCATGAAGACCTTGAGGTGGCCCAGCTTGACCATCGGGCTGCCGAAGGAGCTGCGGATGCCGAGGGCGTGGAGGGCGTCGACCTGCTCGTGCGGCACCGACTGGAGCACGCGCAGGCCCAACGGGCCCTCGGCTTCGAGACGCTGCCAGAGCCGCAGCGCCCCGAGCCAGCCATCCTTGTCGTGGACTGCGGTGACGCCCCGGCTGTGGGCGAGCTTGAGCCCGGCTCTCATCGCGTCGAGGTACTCGGCGTCGCTCGTCAGCATGTACCGCTCCTTGAAGCGCCAGGCCGACTCCTCGCGCAGGACGCCGGTCGGCTCCCCCGCCGCGTCCCGCTCGACGACGCCGCCGGCGACCTCGAGGTCGCCGTTCGCGAGCGCCAGCGCGGTCGAGTTGACCCACAGCGAGTGGTAGTCCTTGGCGATCAGTGCCGCAGGGCGCTCGCCGGTGACCGCGTCGAGCGCCTGGCGCGTCGGCTCGACCGTCGGCGACCAGTCGCCGCTGCGCCAGCCGTGGCCGCGGAGCCAGCGGCCCTGGGGAAGCGGAGAGGCGGCCTCTCCCGCGCGCGCGAGCGCCTCCTCGAGGCTGCGGGCCCCGTCGAGCGAGACCTGGCTCTGCACGAGCGCCCAGGTGGGGAAGTGGACGTGCGCGTCGCTCAGGCCCGGGACGACGCAGCGGCCGCCGAGATCGACCGTCTCCGGGCTCGCGAGCGCGGTCTCGTGGGTGCCCACTCCTCCCGCGACCCGCTCGCCCGCGACGGCGAGCGCGCGAGCGACGGGGAGCGAGGGATCGAGCGTGCGGATCGTCCCGTTCTCGAGGATCACAGGCGGGAATCTAGCCGGACGCGTCCCTAGACTGGCCCGGTGCCGTTCGAGCCGCTGAGCGTGGAGCAGCGCGAGATCCGTGAGCTCGTGCGCACGCTCGCCAGTGAGCGCGTCGCACCACGGGCCGCGGAGATCGACAAGACCGCCGAGTTCCCCTGGGACGTCGTCGAGCTCTTCCGCGAGCACGGCCTCTTCGGGCTGCCGTTCGAGGAGCGCCACGGCGGGACGGGCACCGGCGCGCTCATGGTGCTGGTCGCGATCGAGGAGCTCTCGAAGGTGTGCGCGACGAGCGGCCTGATCCTCACGGTCCAGGAGCTCGGCTCGATCGCGCTCAAGCTCGTCGGCACCGACGAGCAGAAGGACCGCTGGCTGCCGCCGCTCGCGAGCGGGGAGTCCCTCTGCGCCTACGCGCTCACCGAGGCGGGCTCCGGCTCCGACTCGGCGGCGATGCGGACCGAGGCGCGCCGCGAGGGGGACGAGTACGTCCTCAACGGCTCGAAGCGATTCATCACCAACGCGGGCGTGGCGGCGGTGTACACCGTGTTTGCGAAGACCGATCCGTCCGCGGGCCACTCGGGCATCTCGGCGTTCGTCGTCGAGCCGACGGCGCCCGGGTTCGAGGTCGGACGGATCGAGCCGAAGATGGGGATCAAGGGCTCGACGACGGGCGAGCTCTTCTTCGACGACTGCCGGATCCCCGCCGGGAACCGGCTCGGGGAGGAGGGCGAGGGCTTCAAGCTCGCGATGCGGGTGCTCGACCGCTCGCGCCCCGGGGTGGGTGCGCAGGCGCTCGGGATCGCGCAGGGGGCGACCGACTACGCGCTCGAATACGCGCGGACGCGCGAGACGATGGGGAGGCCGATCGTCCAGCACCAGCTGATCGCGGCCAAGCTCGCGGACATGGAAGCTCGCTGCGAGGCCGCGCGCGGCGTGCTCTACAAGGTGGGCATGATGATCGACGAAGGCGCGCCGGACCAGGAGCTGACGAAGATCTCGGCGATCGCGAAGCTGCTCTGCTCGGACGCGGCGATGGAGGCCACGACCGAGGCGGTTCAGATCCTCGGCGGGTACGGCTACATCCAGGAGTACCCGCTCGAGCGGATGATGCGCGACGCCAAGATCACGCAGATCTACGAGGGCACGAACGAGATCCAGCGCCTCGTGATCGCCCGCGAGATGCTGCGCGAGGAGCGCGCGTTCCTGCTCGCCGGCGCGGGGTAGCGCCGCCCGGAGTCGGCGGGTGCGGAGCCGTCAACAAGAGCCTGCGTACGCCGACAGCGACCAGGCCGGGGCGCCGTCGACGTCCGGGCCGTTCGTGAGTTGCCGCTGATCGCCTCCGCCGGCGTTCATCAGATAGATGTCACCCTTACCCGTGCGGTCGCTGGCGTACGCGATCGTGCGCCGGTCGGGCGAGTAGCCGAACCCGTCCGGCGAGAAGTCCTGCTTCAGCGGGTTGCGCGTCAGGCGCCGGTCGCCCGTGCCGTCGACGTCGATCGTGTAGACGCCGCCGCGCTTCTCTCTCGCGTAGACGATCCGTCGGCTGTCCGGTGACCAGGCGAAGCCCGACTCCGTGTATGCATGACGCGTGAGACGTCGCTCGGGTCCGCCGGCCGCGTCGACGACGTAGATCGAGTCATAGAGAGAGACGAAGGCGATCCGGTGCCCGTCCGGCGACCATGCAGGGCAAGCGAACGACCCGCTGCTCGTCAGCCGCTGCTCCCCACTGCCGTCTGCGTTGACGACGAAGATCCCGCCGAGGGTGCTCGCGAAGGCGACCATCCGCCCGTCGGGCGACCAGGTGGGACTGCGCGCCGGAGAGCCCCTGCCGGCCTGGTCTGTGAGCAGACGCTTCCCGGTGCCGTCGGCGTTCATGACGAAGACCCCGGTCGAGTCGTAATACGCGATCGACCGCCCGTCCGGCGACCAGGCGGGCTGGTGGGAAGTGTCCGTGTACGTCAGGCGCCGGAGGGACGTCCCGTCGGCGTTGACGCCGAAGATGTCGTTGCCCCGCGATCGCACCAACCGTTCGAAGACGATTCGGCTGCCGTCCGGAGACCACGAGTGCCACAGATCCGTGACGTCGCCGTACGTCAGCTGACGCAGCCCGCTGCCGTCGGGGTTGATCAGGAAGAGGTGCGATGTGTACCGCGGCTTGACGATCGTGCGCGTGAAGGCGATCTTCGGGCCCGACCTCGTCCCGTTTGCTGCGCTTCCGTCTCGCGCGGCTCCGGCCGTCAGCGCAGGCGAGAACAGCGCCAACCCGGCGGGCACGATCAAGAGACCCATCATCCGGTGCTTCATCCTCTGCCCTTTCCGGCAGGGCAACGTTACGGACGGAGAGAGGTGGTGTCCACGACCTCGAAGTCGGAGCCGTGGACGCGGCCCAGCGTGTGAAGGTCGTCGTTCGACCAGCGAGGGTCGGGAGCGCCGCTCACGTACCAGCTCGAGCCGTTGTCGGCGACGATCATCCCATACCGTTTCAGCGCCAGGAGCACGGCGCGCGCCTGGGGCGGGAAGCCGCCCGTGTCGAAGCCGGCCTTCAGGCGGAGGCGCAGCCCCATCGGCGGCAGGCTCGGGTCGGTGGCGTCGCTCGCGTAGTGGCGCGCGGGCCAGACGTACGCGCGCCGGCTCCGCTCGACCGTGAACCGGAGCGCGTGCCTGATCCCGCCCGTGACGAGGTCGTCGTAGCGGGCGAGCCCGGGCAGGATCGGCAGCCCGGCGGCGTCCGCCGAGGTCCAGCCCGCCGGGCGGAGCCGGTTCGAGCCCAGGCTCCAGATCGCGCCCGAGCCGGCCGTCCAGCCTTTCGCGCCGTGCTGCAGCGCGTAGAGCTCGTAGAGCTTGCAGCTGTCGCGGTCGACGATGATCGCATGCCTGTCGCCGCCGCCCTCGATCTTCACCTTCCCGGGGATCGGGTAGGGCCCCCTGTCGCTCTCGTCGGCGTAGTCGAACGCGACCGGCACCTTGGGCTGGCTCTTCGAGACGACCGTGACCGGGATCCCGATCGGCGCCCCGTCCCAGAGCCCGGAGCCGAAGTCGGCGTGCATGGTGGCGCCCGCGCCGATCGCGCCGACGATCGCCGCAGAGTCGCTCGCGACCGGCAGCGAGTCGACGCGCTCGTTCCACGGATTGGACGCGGGGAAGATCCCGCACTTCGGTGCGGCAACGAGGTGCGGCGAGGCGGCGGCCGCGCCTCCGAGCACGAGGGCGGCCGCGAGGGCGGCGGCGACGGTCTTCACAGCGAGACGGCAGGGTACCTGGAGCGCACCTCATCCACGAAGGCGGCGAGCCGGTCGGCGAGCGCCGCGTCCTCGAGCTCGAGCACGTTCTCGGCGTTCCGCTCGCCGGAATGGGAGAGGTTGAAGCTCCCGACGAAGACCGTGTCGTCGCAGACGGTCACCTTCGCGTGCATGTAGTCGTGGATGCTCGTCGGCGTGTAGGGCGTCGAGCGCTTGCCGGAGAACGGCGCGGTTCGGAGCACCGCCTTCAGCGCCGGTGTCTTCCACTCGCCGGCGCCGTGGTTCCCGGCCCACTGCGAGAAGACCTCCTCGATCTGCGTGATGTCCACGACGCCGGCGACGTCGACGTGGCCGTCGGCCGCCACCTCGCAGAGCGACCCCAGGATCGGCCCGGAGGTGATCACGGGCGAGGCGATCCGGATCCGCCGCTCCGCGTGCCCGATCGCGTTCGCGATCCGGTGCGCGAGCTTCAGTCCGCGCCGCGGGCAGAACCACGCGCGCACCGGGATCCCGCCGACCTGCACCTCCGTCGGGGAGATCGCGCCGCTCGCCTCGACCGAGCCCCGCAGCCAGAGCTGCTCGAAGTCCGCCGTGTAGGAGGCGGCGATCGCCTCGGACGCAACGCGCACGATCACGTTCTCCTCGCGCGTCCACGAGTCCAGGGTCCAGTTCATCGAGCCGGTCCAGACGGTGGTGCCGTCCCGCACGACGTACTTGTGGTGCATCAGGTCGGGCACGCCGGGGATCGCGCGCGTCTCGATGGGAAGGGCGGCGAGCAGGTCGGGGTCGGTCGCGGGGGGCGGCGGCCCGTGCATCCATCCGGGATGGTCGGAGTTGAAGGCGAGCCGGACGGTGACGCCTCGGTCGCGCGCCGCGACGAGCGCGCCGAGCACCGCCTGCTCGGGCGGCCCCTCGAGCTTCACGTCGTAGATCGCGATGTCGAGCGAGCGCTCGGCCCCGTCCAGGAACGACGCGAGCTCGGCCGCGACCGAATCCGGCGTCTGGCCGCCGTCGGTGAGCGTTCGCAGCTCGATCAAGCCGAGGCAGCCCGCTGGGCCGCCTTGTAGGCGCGCTTGGCAGCCTGGTAGCTCTCGAGCGCCTCGGGCGAATCGACGTCGCCCAGGGTCGGATGCCCAGGCAGGACGGCGTCGATCCCCGGCGGGCGGACGTCGAGCCGCTTCGCCAGCACCGCGAGCATCGAGCGCACCTTCATGTCGCCGAACCCCGGCAGCGCGCCGAGGCGCCGCTTGAGGTCGGGCCCGTCGGCCGCCTCGACCCAGATACGCTCCGCCCGGCCGTCGTACTCGTCGACGATCGTCGCGCAGAGGTCGCGGGTGCGCGTGGCCATCGCGCCGGGGAAGCGGTGGATCGCGGGCTTCTCGCGGAAGACCCGCTCGAGCTCGGCCGGGTCGGTCGTCGCGATCCGGCCGGGGTCGAGGGTGCCGAGCCGACGCTTCAGCTCGAGCGGCCCGGAGAAGGCCTTGGGCACCGTCACCTGCTGGTCGAGCGCGAAGCCGATCAGCAGCGCGACGGGATCGCTCGCGAGCAGCGCGTTCGCCTCGTCGTCGGGCGTGAAGTAGAGGCGGTCGTCGGCCATGCCCGGATGCTACTCCGAGGCGTACGCGAAGTCGGTCGCGAAGGCGCAGTTCCCCGCGAGAGACCATTCGAACGGCCCGTCCCGCACGTCGAGCTCGTCGGCATAGAGCTCTGCCCCGATCTGCTCGTAGCCGGGAATCCCGCAGGAGACGGGCTGGTCGGTCACGACCGGCGTCGTCGCCCGGAGCTCGACCGCGTCGGCGACTCGCAGCCGGTAGCCGCGTCCCTCCGGCTCGAGCTCGATCCGGCTCGGCCGTACCGCCACGAGCTTGCTCTCCTTCCGGATCCACGGCAGCAGCCGCACGTGCGGGCCGCCGAGGCGCCCGAGGAAGAGGTCCTCCAGCGCCTGTCGCTGCCGCTCGTCGCCGCGCTCGTCGACGTGGAGGAGGATCGTCCACGGCGAGCCCGGCTCGTCGTCGTCGTACGAGATCACGAGTGCCGCCAGCAGCCCGTCGACGTTGGTCTCGCCGATCCGGCCCTCGTCGATCCGCCAGCTGAGCACGCCGTAGCAGACGCCGTAGGTGGAGCGGCCGCCGGGGACGCCGCCGACCATCCGGCAGGGACAGATCGCCTCGCAGTTGCACGACTCGAAGTACGCCCCGCGGACGGCGAAGTCGGCCATGCCCGGGACTGTACGCTGGGCGGGTGGACCCGCTCAAGCCGTTCAGTCCAGGGACCCGGGCCTGGTTCGAGCGGACGTTCGACGGCCCGACGCCCGCCCAGTCGCTCGGCTGGCCCGCGATCGCGGCCGGCGGCCACACGCTGATCCAGGCGCCGACCGGCTCGGGCAAGACGCTCGCCGCCTTCCTGTACGGGCTCGACCGGCTGAACGCGACGCCCGGAGCAGGGCTCCGCCTTCTCTACGTCTCGCCCTTGAAGGCGCTCAACTACGACGTCGAGCGCAACCTCCGCGGCCCGCTCGCCGGGATCGGCTCGAAGCTCAGCGTCGGCGTGCGCACCGGCGACACACCGCAGCGCGAGCGCCAGGCGATGCTCCGCACCCCGCCCGACATCCTCATCACCACGCCAGAGTCGCTCTACCTCCTGCTCACCTCGCAGGCGCGTGAGCAGCTGCGCTCGGTCGAGACGCTGATCCTCGACGAGGTGCACGCCGTCGCCGGCACGAAGCGCGGCGCCCACCTCGCGCTCTCGGTCGAGCGGCTCGAGCGGCTCGTCGCGGGGCCGCTGCAGCGGATCGGGCTCTCCGCGACCCAGCGGCCGCTCGAGGAGATCGGAAAGTTCGTGTCAGGCGGTCGCCGGATCCAGTTGGTCGACGCGGGCTCGCGCAAGGAACTCGACCTCCAGGTCGTCGTCCCGCTCGACGACATGCGCGAGCTCGCTTCGGCCGCGGGGCTCTCCACGCCCGTTCTGGCGGACGGCGTGGAGATGGGCCCCGGTGTCGAACGATCGAGCCAGTCGATCTGGCCCTCGATCTACCCGGAGATCCTCGCCCTCGTCGAGGCGCACCGCTCGACGATCGTCTTCGTCAACAACCGCCGCCTCGCCGAGCGGCTCGCGCTGCGGCTGAACGAGCTCGCCGGCCGCGACCTCGCGCGCGCCCACCACGGCTCGCTCGCCCGCGAGCAGCGCGTCGAGGTCGAGGAGCTGCTGAAGCGCGGCGGGATCCCGTGCCTCGTCGCGACCTCGTCGCTCGAGCTCGGGATCGACATGGGCGCCGTCGACCTCGTGATCCAGGTCGAGAGCCCCAAGTCGGTCGCGCGCGGGCTGCAGCGGATCGGCCGCGCCGGGCACGAGCTCGGCGCCGTCTCCACCGGCCGCATCTTCCCGAAGTTCAGAGCGGACCTGCTCGAGTCTGCCGTCGTCGCCGAGCGGATGGCCGAGGGCGAGATCGAGGAGACCGTGATCCCGCGGAACCCGCTCGACGTGCTCGCCCAGCAGATCGTCGCGATCTGCGCCGACGAGGAGATCTCGGTGGACGACCTGTACGAGCTGGTCCGCCGCGCATACCCCTTCGCGGACCTCTCGCGCGTCCAGCTCGAGAACGTGCTCGACATGCTGGCCGGCCGCTATCCCTCGGACGAGTTCGCGGAGCTCCGGCCCCGCATCGTCTGGGACCGCACAGGCGGGGTCGTGCGCGGCCGCCCTGGAGTGCGCCGGCTCGCGGTCACGAACGCGGGCACGATCCCCGACCGCGGCCTCTTCGGCGTCTTCCTCGTCGAGGGCGGCGGGCGGGTCGGCGAGCTGGACGAGGAGATGGTCTACGAGGCCCGCGCGGGCCAGGTGTTCCTGCTCGGCGCGTCGAGCTGGCGGATCGAGGAGATCACGCGCGACCGGGTGCTCGTCTCGCCCGCGCCCGGGGTGCCCGGCGCGGTGCCGTTCTGGAAGGGCGAGGGGATCGGACGGCCCTACGAGCTGGGCGAGGCGATCGGCCGCGCCTCGCGCGAGCTCGTCGCGCTCTCCGACGCGCAGGCGCTCGAGCGGCTGACCGCGCGCCACTTCCTCGACGAGCGCGCGGCCGGCAACCTGATCACGTTCCTCCGCGAGCAGGCGGCAGCGACGGGTGCAGTTCCCTCCGACCGCACGGTTGTCGTCGAGCGCTTTCGCGACGAGATCGGCGACTGGCGCGTCTGCATCCTCACCCCGTTCGGCGCGCGGGTGCACGCGCCGTGGGCGCTCGCGCTCGCTGCGAGGCTGCGCGACTCGCTCGGCGTCGAGGTGCAGTCGCTGTGGTCCGACGACGGGATCGCGCTCCACCTCCCGGACGCAGACGCGCCGCCGCCGCTCGCAGAGCTCGCGATCGCCCCGGACGAGATCGAGGAGCTCGTCGTGCAGGAGGTGGGGCAGACTGCGCTCTTCGGCGCCCGCTTCCGCGAGAACGCCGCCCGCGCCCTCCTGATCCCGCGCCGCCGGCCCGGGCAGCGCACCCCGCTCTGGCAGCAGCGGCTGAAGGCACAGAGCCTGCTGCAGGTCGCGCGCCGCTACGGCTCGTTCCCGGTCGTGCTCGAGACCTACCGCGAGTGTCTCCAGGACGTGTTCGACCTGCCCGCGCTGAAGCGGCTCCTGCACGGGCTGCAGACCCGCGCAGTCGATCTCGTCGACGTGGAGACCGCCTCCGCCTCGCCCTACGCCGCCTCGCTCCTGTTCGACTACATCGCCACGTACATGTACGAGGACGACACGCCGCCCGCGGAGCGGCGGGCGCAGGCGCTCTCGCTCGACCGCGACCTCCTGCGCGAGCTGCTCGGCCAGGAGGAGCTGCGCGACCTACTCGACCCCGGCGCGCTCGCCGACGTCGAGACCCAGCTGCGAGGAGCCCCCCGGAGCCCGGACGAGCTGCACGACCTGCTGCGCCTGCGCGGCGACCTGCGAGCCGCAGAGCTCGACCCGGCGCTCGCGGAGCCGCTCGTCGCCGAGCGGCGCGCCGTCTGGGTCAGGGTCGCCGCCGAGGAGCGGCTGATCGCCGCCGAGGACGCGGGCCGCTACCGCGACGCGCTCGGTGCGATGCCGCCGAGCGGGCTGCCCGACGTCTTCCTCGAGGGCGGCCCCGAGTCGCTCTCTCAGCTCGTGCTCCGCTTCGCGCGAGGGCGCGGGCCGTTCACGACCGCGGAGGCGAACGCACGCTTCGGCCGCGACGTCGAGCCGGAGCTCCTCGAGCTCGAGCGCGACGAGAAGCTCGTCCGCGGCGAGCTGCGCCCGGGCGGCACCGAGCGCGAGTGGTGCGAGCCGGACGTGCTGCGCCGCCTCCGTCGCGCCTCGCTCGCCGCGCTGCGCCGCGAGGTCGAGCCCGCCGAGCAGGCCGCACTCGGCCGCTTCCTCCCGCACTGGCACGGGATCGGCCGGCGCGCGACCCTGCGCGAGGCGCTCGTGCCGCTGCAGGGCCTGCCGCTCCCGGTCTCGCTGTGGGAGTCGGATGTGCTGCCGCGGCGTGTCCCCGGCTACCGCCCCGAGCAGCTCGACGCCCTCTGCGCCTCGGGCGAGCTGGTCTGGGTCGGAGCGGGCCTCGACCGCGTCGCCGTCTACTTCCGGGACGACGCGCCGGTGCTCGGCCGTCCCGCCGCCGCGCCGCCGCCCGACGGAGAGGCGCACGTACGGCTCCGCGCCGCGCTCGGGCGCAGCGCCGAGTTCTGGTTCGACCTCCTCGCCGCGGCGGAGCTCGACGCCGAGGCCGCGTTGCCCGCGCTCTGGGACCTCGTCTGGGCAGGTGAGGTGACGAACGACGCCTGGACGCCGCTGCGCGCCGGCCGCCGCTACGAGGCGCCGCGACCCTCCGCGCGCCCGCGCCGCTTCTCCCGCAGCCGGAGCGCTGCGATCACGGCCACACAGGGCCGCTGGTCGCCGACCGCGCGCCTGTTCGAGGGCCGTCCCGACCGGCGCGCGCTCGCCGAGCTGCTGCTCGAGCGCCAGGGGATCGTGATGCGCGACGGCGTGC
>Ga0335082_10008212_pt1 | contig 11329 bp, 10 predicted proteins | sample Lox_Sample_41_FD_206718 | JGI IMG/M metagenome (GOLD analysis project Ga0335082, IMG submission 206718) | Soil microbial communities from Loxahatchee National Wildlife Refuge, Florida, United States - Lox_Sample_4.1 | ecosystem: Environmental > Terrestrial > Soil > Wetlands | place: USA... | reverse complement strand
AGGAGCAGCGCCTTGAACCAGCCGACCGGCGAGACCGTAAACGGGACGTAGCCGAGCGGCGGCACCCACGAGAAGAGGAACGTGTCGTGGAAGCGGCTCTGGCTGACCAGGTTGACCATCTCGCCGAGCCAGAAGACCGGCATCGAGATCCCGATCAGTCCGAGGACCATCACCCCCGCGTCGACCGGCGTGCCGCGGGAGACCGCCGCCACGAGCCCCATCGCGACGCTGAAGAGGATCCAGATCACGGAGGCGCCGAGAATGAGCGAGAGCGTCACCGGGATCGCCTCGGTGATCTGCGGCCACACCTTCGCGCCGCGGTTCACGTAGGAGGTGAGGTCGCGGGTGATGAAGAGCTTCTTCATCATCAGCACGTACTGGACCGGCATCGGCTTGTCGAGCCCGAAGTCGTGGCGCACCTGCCTCAGCGTCTGCTGGTCGGCCTCGCGTCCGGCGATGCGCGCCGCCGGGTCGACGCCCGGGGTGGCGAAGAAGATCAGGAACACGAGCACGCTGATCGAGAACAGGACGAAGAGCATCGACACGAACCTGAAGAGGACGAAGCGCGGCATCAGCCACGGCTCCGGTGCTTCGCGCGCGGGTCGAGCGCGTCCCGGACGCCGTCGCCGAACACGTTCAACGCGAGCACGGTGAGCACGATCGCGATTCCCGGCGCGAGCGCGACGACGGGCCTCGTGTAGAGCAGCCCCTGCCCGTCGTTGATGATCGTCCCCCAGCTCGCGGCGGGCGGCTGGACGCCGATCGAGAGGAACGAGAGCGCCGCCTCCGTGAGCATCGCAAGCGCGATCATGATCGGGAAGAACACGATCGCGGTGGTCGTCACGTTCGGCAGGATCTCGCTCCAGAGGAGCCGCCAGTCGGACGCGCCGAGCCCCTCGGCCGCCTCGACGAAATCGCGGCGGCGCAGGGAGAGCACCTCGCCGCGGATCGGTCTCGCGACGTACGGGATGTAGACGATCCCGATGATGAGGATCGGCAGCACGAGGCTTCCAGCCTGAATCGTGACCGGCCCGAGCGCGAAGCCGCCCGAGGTGAGGAGGACGGTCGAGAGACAGATCGCGAGCAAGAAGACGGGGAACGCCCAGATCACGTCGAGGCCGCGCGAGAGGACGCCGTCGGTGACCCCGCCGAAGAAGCCGGCGACGATCGCGATCACGGTCGCCAGGATGCAGGTGATGAGCGCGGCGGAGATCCCGATCATCAGCGAGTTGCGGCCGCCGTAGAGCAGCCTCGCCGCGACGTCCCGGCCCTGGGAGTCGGCGCCGAGGAAGTAGTGCGCCGGATCCCACGTCGGCCCGATCGGGGTTTCGCCGAGCCCGAGCCCCCCGGTTGTCTGCTGCATCACCGGCACCGTCTTCCCGTTCACGACCGTGGTGCCGTTGAGGTTCGACCGGAACGGATCGGTGTGGGCGATGTCGTGCGCGTATATGGGCGCGGCGAGGCAGACGAGCACGATCAGCAGAAAGACGCCGAGCGCGACCAGCGCGATCCTGTTTCGCGCCAGCCGGCGCCGAGCGAGCACCCATGGGCCGGCGCCCGGCGTGGCGAGCGCTGCCGGCTCCGCGGGCGGCACCCCCCCGACGACGGTCTCGGTCACTGGGCGCTGGTCGGGCGGGGGCCGGGCGCGTGCCCGGCCCCCGCCTTCGTCCCTACTTGACCCACGACTGGTCGACCAGCCAGTAGAACTGCTTGCTGAAGGTGAAGTTGCCGACCCGCTTCGAGACGAAGTCGATGTGCTTCGGCGTGAACAGCGTGGCCATCGGGGACTGGTCGGTCACCTCCTTGTCGATCTTCGCCCACTGGACGTTGGCGGCGGCCTCGTTCAGGACCGCGGTGTTGAGCGCCTTGTGCATCTGGTCGTTGATCGGCTTGTCGCACCAGCCCGAGAAGTTGATGCTCGAGTCGCTGCCGGGGTGGAACGACTCGCAGCCGAACAGGATGTAGAGGAAGTCCGAGGCAGCGGGGTAGTCCTGGTACCACTGCTGGACCTGGATCTGCACGTGGTTCTTCGTGTTCTGCCCGTAGGTGAAGAAGATGTTCCCCGAGATCGGCTTGACCGTGGCCTTGAAGCCGAGCTCGTTCAGCACGCTCTGGAGGTAGACCCCCATCGCCTTGTTCACCTCGTCGTCCGAGGTCACGACCGCGACCGGCTGGCCGATCTGGCCTGACGCCTTCATGAGAGCCTTCGCCTTCGCGAGGTCGGGCGCCGACCAGGTCGTGCCCGGTTTGATCGTGTACGGGCAGTAGGGCTTGTAGCCGGGGAAGCCGGGTGGCAGCACCTGGCACGACGGTGTCGCGAGCCTCGGGCCGCCGAAGATCTTGACCGCCGCGTTGCGGTCGATCGCGTAGTTCACCGCCTGGCGGGCCTTGAGGTTGTTGAACGGCGGGATGTTGACGTTCATCGGCGCGTACCAGAACGCCGTCAGGGGCTCGATGTGCACCTGGCTCGGGTACTTCGTCCCCATCTCGCCGAGGCGGTCGGCCGGCGGGTTCTCGAGCGTCCAGTCGGCCTGCCCGTTCTCGATCGCGGTGATCTGCGACTCGACCGTCAGCCCGTACGACTGGGTGATCTCGTCCGGGTAGCCGTCCGGCTGCGCGGCTGCGGACCACACCTTGAAGTACGGGTTCCGCTTCATCACGAGCTGCTTGTTGGGGTCGTACGAGGCGAAGTAGTACGCGCCCGTGCCCGGAAGCGGCTTCGTGCCGACGTCCTTCGGCGGGCTGTTCGCCGGGACGATGCTCGCGAAGGGGACGGCGAGCTTGTACTTGAACTCCGAGTCGGGCTTGACGAGGTTGATCGTCACGGTGTTCGTCGCGGCGTTGCCGACCACGCCGCCCTTCAGCGTGCAGGTCGCCGGGGTCTTGTTGCACGCGGTCGCGCCGACGATCCCCGCGTAGAACGAGCCCGCGTTCGGGCCCTTCACCTTGTAGATCCGCTGGAACGAGGCGACGACGTCGTTCACCGTCACCGGCTGGCCGTTCGAGAACTTGATCCCCTTGCGCAGGTGGAAGACCCAGGTCTTGCCGCCGTTCGTCGGCACCGGCAGGTTCGAGGAGAGGTCGGGCACGACGTTGAAGGCGAGGCTGCCGCCGGCCTTCTGGAAGCCGAGCAGCCCGTCGTAGGTGTCCTGGAACAGCTGCCAGTACTCGAGGGTGTAGTTGACCTGCGGATCGATCGTGCCGGCGGCGGCCTTCGCCAGCAGCTTGAGCGTGCCGCCGCGATGGTCCTGCAACGCCGCGGTACGGCTCACGCGCTGCGGGGTCGTGCTGCGGAAGCTGTAGCCGGTTGCGGCGGCCACGAGCGCGATCAGGCACAACGCGAGGAATATGGTCGTCGTCCGTCTCACAATCTCCTCCTTCTGTGCGACAGCCATCTCGTCGCGTGGTAGATGGCTCCCGTCGTGTGCGGGATGCGTCGGGGGACACGGCCCACGCCCGCGTTTTCGGACCCGCGGCGGGGCCGCGAGTATACCCCCGGCGGGCTCCGTTCTTGAACTCCGTTCCTCCGGGCGTGCGCCAACACGATCGGAACCATCCAGTCACCCGATGGGAACCGTTCCGTCACCCTTTTCGGCGCTGCGCGGACATAGGGTCTTGGCGTTGATCCGGGCGCGACGAGGGAGGGGCAGATGGGACCGGCACGCGACACGCTGAAGAGGGCTCGGTTCGGAGGTGCCGGCAGGTGTCTCGCCGCCTTCGGCCTCATCGTGATGCTGGCGGGAGTCTCGGGCTCGCTGGCAACCGGCGCGTCCACCGCGACGGTGACGGGAGTGGATCTCTCGAAGTACGTCCGCGTCGGGCGCTTCGATCTGCCGGAGCCGACGCGCACGCCCGCGCCGCCGAACAGCCTGCTCGCGCAGGAGGCCTCGTCGGTCACCTACGACTGGGACACCGACACGCTGTTCGTCGTCGGAGACGGCGGCACGTCGGTCGTCCAGGTGACGAAGACCGGCCAGCTGATCGACTCGATGACCCTTCCGCCCGGCTCGAGCCCGCAGGGCACCGAGTTCTACGACACGGAGGGCATTGCCTACGTCGGCGGCGGCCAGTTCGTGATGACCGAGGAGCGCGACCGTCAGGTCGTCCGCTTCACGTACGTCCCCGGCGGCACCCTCACGCGCGCGGCCGCGCAGACCGTGAAGCTCGGCACGACCGTCGGGAACATCGGCCTCGAGGGCGTCACCGACGACCCGCTCACGGGCGGCTACATCCTCGTGAAGGAGAAGCAGCCGGAGTCGATCTTCCAGACCGGGATCGACTGGGCGGCGGGCACTGCGACGAACGGCTCGCCGACGACGGACGAGTCGGTGAACCTCTTCGACCCTGCCCTCGTCGGGACTGCCGACTTCTCGGACGTGTTCGCGCTCTCGAACGTCTCGACGCTGACCGGCCCGGACTCGAGCCACCTTCTGATCATCAGCCAGGAGTCGGGCAAGATCGTGAACGTCGACCGCTCCGGCACCGTCTCGAGCACGCTCACGATCCAGTCCGACCCGGGGAACCCGCTCTCCGTGCCGGATCAGACCCACGAGGGCGTGACGATGGACAACGACGGCACGATCTACACCGTCAGCGAGGACGGCGGCGGCGACATCAATCATCCGCAGCTCTGGGTGTACAAGCCGACCGACGCCCCCAACCTGGCGCCGACCGGCGTGCTGCTGAGCAACGTCGTCTCGTCGATCGCCGAGAACACGAGCACACTCGGCGGGATCAAGGTCGCGGACATCACGGTTCTCGACGACGGCCTCGGCACGAACGACCTCTCGGTCTCCGGCCCGGACGCCGCGTACTTCGAGATTCAGGGCGGCAGCCTCTTCATCAGGCCGGGCACCGTGCTCGACTTCGAGACGAAGCCCGTCTACACCATCTCGGTCGACGTGGACGATCCTAGCGTCGGCTCGACGCCGGACGCGTCCACGCCGTACACGCTCAGCCTGATCGACGTCGCCAACGAGACCGCCGCGCCCGGAACGCTGGCGATCACGGAGACGGCTCCCTGGTCGAGCGGCAACTCGCCGGTCGCGCAGGACTGGTTCGAGGTGACCAACTTCGGGGGAACGCCGGTCGACATCACCGGCTGGCGGATGGACGACAACTCGTACTCGTTCGGGTCGTCGGTGGCGCTGCGCATGGTCACGACGATCCCGGGCGGCCGGTCGGTGATCTTCATCGAGAGCGGCTCGTCTCCCGACCCCGTGGCCGACGCGGCGCTGATCAAGAGGTTCTGCCAGGCCTGGTTCGGCACCGACACGCCGCCGGCCGGCCTCCAGATCGGCGTGTACGGCGGCTCCGGCGTCGGCCTCAGCACCGGCGGCGACGCGGTCAACCTCTTCGACGCGCTCGGCGCCCGGGTCACCGGCGTCAGCTTCAGCACGTCGGATTCGACCCCGCCGTTCCAGACGTTCGACAACACGGCCGGAGTCGGCGGCGTCAACACGCCTGCGCCGAGCATCTCGCTCCTCAGCGCCGTCGGCGTCAACGGCGCGTTTCTCGCGCACGACGGCAACGAGATCGGCTCGCCGGGCGTCGACTTCCTGCCGCCGACCTTCACGAACGTCCCGTTCGACATCACGGCCGAGGCGACCGGGGCGACGACGCCGGTGTCGTACACGACGCCGACGGCGACCGACCTGATCGACGGCGACCGCCCGGTCAACTGCACACCGGCCGGCCCCTACCCGCTCGGCACGACCACCATCAGCTGCTCGGCCTCCGATACGGCCGGGAACTCCGCGACCGTCTCGTTCCACGTGATCGTGCGGGACACGAAGCCGCCGGTCGTGAACGTACCCGCCGACATCTCGGTCGAGGCGACGGGCGCCAGCACCTCGGTGCCCTTCGGCCCGGTGACGGCGACCGACGCGGTCGACGGCGTTCTCCCGGTGACGTGCTCGCCGGCCTCGCCCGGCCCGTTCCCGATCGGCACGACGCACGTCGACTGCTTCACGACGGACAGCCACGGGAACCGCGGCTCCGCGCCGTTCAACGTGACCGTGGCGGACACGACGGCCCCGGCAGTGACGGTGCCGAGCGACATCACGAAGAACGCGACCGGCCCCGACGGGGCGGTCGTCTCGTTCACCGTCGGCTTCAGTGATGCCGTCGGCGTGACGGCGTCCTCCTGCGCGCCGCCGTCGGGCTCGACGTTCGCGATCGGAACGACGACGGTCGAATGCACCGCGACCGACGCGGCCGGAAACATCGGGACAGGCTCGTTCAAGGTGCACGTGAAGGGGGCGTCCGCACAGCTCGCGGACCTGCTCCAGGACGTGAAGGGCGTCGGGCCCGGCAAGAGCCTCAGTGTGACGGTCGCGGCCGCCCAGCTGCTGGTCGTGCACGGTCAGACCAAGCCGGCGTGCCTGTCCCTGATCGCGTTCAACCTCGAGGTACGGGTAGATGCCGCCGCCAAGAAGATCAGCGCCGCCCAGGCGGCCGAGCTCATCGCGGAGGCGAAGAACATCATGGCCACGCTCGGCTGCTGAGCCGGGCAAGGAGAGCACGGGGGAGGTCCGCTGCGGCGGGCCTCCCTCGCGTTGCCCTCAGCTTTCCTTGCCGGCCCAGTACTGCTCGGCTTCCCGCTCCATGCGCTCGAGGCGCTCGTAGTAGTCCGGGAACTCCTTCATGTGGGCGAGCGCGATCTTGCCGGTCACGATCGGGTCGTCGTTGGTGACGTTCGTCTGCGGATCGTGTGAGCCGTGCTCGTACTCGACGTCCATCCCGGCGCGGAACTGCTCGAGGTCGAAACGAGTCCAGTCGACCCCGATCTCGTCGCCGACGCGCCGTGCCTCCTCGGCCGTTGTCCGCCGGGTCTCGGTCATCACGTGACCGCGGGTGTCTCGTCGAGGGCCTGCATCAGCTTGATCTGTGCATCGTCCCGCCCGGCGGCCGTTTCCGCAACCGTCCCGTCGTCAGTGCTGGTGGGCATGGCGCTCCTCGGCCAGGTGCTTCAGGTACGCGGCGGTGGCGACCGACGCGAACCGCCGGGCCCGCCTCGAGTCGAGCCGACGCGCGAGCGACACGAGAGCCAGCGCCTCGATGGCCGTGAGCGCGGCCCTGCGCAGCGGGTGATGGTGGCGATGGCCGTTGTGATGGTGGGCAAACGCATGGTGGCCGGAGCTCTCTTCGGACCGCTGCTTGCGGAACCGGTCGACGAGCTCGAGCACCTCGACGCCGAGGATTTCCTCTTTCTTGCTCATTGCGAGCCTCCTTCGGTTGACTGGCCTCATCGTCGCCGCAGCCGGGCACGGTCGCATCGGCAGAACCGCCGAAGGCTTGCGGGCTTTCGCTCAGGCGAGGTCGGTGCAGCGGCAGTTGCGGCCGGAGCGGAGCCTGCCGCAGGACGGGCAGCGGTCGGGCCGGCGCGGCTTCAGGGCCTTCTTGGCGGTTCCGGCCCGCACCATCAACCATCCGGCCGCAGCGGTTGAGGTGAACACCAGAGCCTGGGCGAGGGTCATATGCATGGGCAGATGGTCACACGCGGACGGCTCCAGGGCATCAGCGGCCCCGCCGACCGGTTGCGTCTTCCACGTCGAGTCTCGCCGGGCGCCTGCGCGAGTCCCGCGCTCGCCGGGACGAGTGGCGGCGGCGCGGACGGGGGTTTGTCCGCGCCGCCGCAGCGGCGGGTCGGTTCCTCAGTACTCGACGAGGATGCCGTCTTCGACGTTCGTGACGCCGGGCGCGGCCCATGCCGCGTCGATTGCCTCGTCGTGCTCGGCCCACGAGCTGACCGTTCCGCTCACCGAGACGGTGCCGTCGAAGGTGTTCACGGAGAGGCCCTTCGCATCGAGCTTCGCGTTCCGCTTGAACGAGTTCTCGATCGACTCCTTGACGTCCCCGGCACTCGGCTGGGGGGTGTCGAGCTCGATCGCGTCGTCGACGCCGACCACGCCGAACACGTTGCCGGCGATGAGCTCGGCCTCGTCGCGCTGGTACTGCCACTCGGCCGTGCCGGTGAGCGTGACCCAGCCGTCGGAGACCTTGGCGTCGATGGTCGGAGGGACCAGGCTGTCGAGCATCAGGGCCTGCAGCACGTCGCCCCGCAGGTCGGCGTCCTCCTTCCCGTCCTCGCTGAGGATCTTCACCTTGAGGTCGTTGTCCACCGACTTGACGCCGTAGACGCGCTCGGCTGCCTTCTGCGCCTCGCGCTTCTGGTGGAAGCTGCCGACGGTTCCGCGCAGCGTCACCTTCCCGTCGTCCGCGGTCACGGCGATCGCGTCGCCGTCGACCTTCGGATCCCAGAACAGCTCGTCGGTGACCCACCGCTCGAGTTCGTCGTTCGACATCTCTGCTCCTTTCATCGGGTACGTCCGGGCGTCGTGCCCGGTCTGACTCGATGATCGATCGGGGCCGGGATCGTCGGCATCGGTGCGGCAACCGAACGGCTGCGTCTCTCGCGCAGGCGATCCGCTGTCGGCAGACTTCCCGCACGCGATCAGCGAACGGGCCGATTACACTCAGGTCGGTTTCGAGAAGAGTCGAGGGCGGATGGAACCGCAGGAGCCAGGGCGCGACCCCGCGAAGGCCGGCCGGCCGGCGGGTACGCCGCGCCGTTCGGCCGTCTGGTGGCTGGTCCTGGCCACCATCGCGTTCTTCGCCATCAACTACTGGGTGGGCTCGATGGCGACCCAGACGCCGTCGCGGGTCCGGGTGCCCTACAGCCCCTTCTTCCTCCAGCAGGTCCAGGCAGGCAATGTCGTCTCGATCACCTCGAAGGGCACGGCGATCCAGGGTACGTTCGAGCACGCCGAGAGCTACGCCGGCTCGAAGGCGACCACGCGCTTCGCGACGGAGATCCCCGAGTTCGCCGACAGCACCGCGCTGGCGACGCTGCTGCAGAGCAAGCAGGTGGTGGTGAACGCGGAGCCGCTGCAGACGAGCGTCCCCTGGTGGGAGAACATCCTCGTCAACTTCGGGCCGACGCTGCTCTTCCTCGGCCTGCTCGTCTTCCTGATGCGGCGCGCGGGCAGCGCGCAGAATCTCCTCGGCTCGTTCTCGCGCTCGAGCGCCCGGCGGTACGCGCCGGGAGGAGATCGCGTCACGTTCGCCGACGTGGCGGGAATCGACGAGGCGAAGGCGGAGCTCGCGGAGGTCGTCGACTTTCTCCGCGAGCCCGAGAAGTACCGGCGGCTCGGCGGCCGCATCCCGCACGGCGTCCTCCTCAGCGGTGCGCCGGGAACGGGCAAGACCCTCCTGGCCCGCGCCGTGGCGGGCGAGGCCAACGCGCCGTTCTTCTCGATGTCGGCGTCCGAGTTCGTCGAGGCGATCGTCGGTGTCGGCGCGGCGCGGGTGCGCGATCTGTTCGCGAAGGCGAAGGAGGCCGCCCCGGCGATCGTCTTCATCGACGAGCTCGACGCGGTCGGCGGCTCCCGGGTCTCGGGGGAGGGCGGCTTCAGCGGCGGCAACGACGAGCGGGAGCAGACGCTCAACCAGATCCTGACCGAGATGGACGGCTTCGACTCGTCCACCGGGGTGATCGTGATCGGCGCGACCAACAGGCCCGACGTGCTCGACCCCGCCCTGCTCCGCCCCGGCCGCTTCGACCGCCGGGTCGCCGTGTCGCCTCCGGACAGGACAGGGCGGGAGCAGATCCTGCGCGTGCACGCGCGCGACGTGCCGCTCGCGCCGGATGTCGACCTCGGGCAGATCGCGGCGACGACGCCCGGGATGGTGGGCGCCGACCTCGCCAATCTCGTCAACGAGGCGGCGCTCCTCGCCGCCCGCCTCGGCCACGACGCCGTCACCTCGGCGGACTTCGCGGACTCGCTCGAGCGGATCGTGCTCGGCACGGAGCGGCAGGTCGTGATGAGCGACGACGACCGCCGCCGGACCGCCTACCACGAGGCCGGCCACGCGCTCGTCGGGATGCTCACACCCGGTGCGGACCCGGTCCGGAAGATCTCGATCATCCCGCGCGGCCAGTCGCTGGGTGTGACCTTCTCCGCGCCCGATGCCGACCGGTTCAACTACCAGCGCGACGAGCTTCTCGCGAAGATCAAGGTCGCGCTCGGCGGTCGCGGAGCCGAGGAGACGGTCTTCGGCGAGCCGTCGACCGGCGCGGAGTCGGATCTGCAGCAGCTGACCGAGATCGCGCGGCAGATGGTCGGGCGCTGGGGCATGAGCAAGGCGATCGGCCAGGTCTCGGTGCTCCCGAGCCCCGGCCGCGGGTCGCTCCTGCCGGGCGTCGCCGAGGTCTCCCCGCACACCCAGCAGCTCGTCGACGACGAGGTGCGCAAGATCGTCGAGGGCGGCTACGCGGACGTCCTCACCCTCCTTCGCAACAGCCGGGCGCAGCTCGACTCGCTGGCAGCCGCGCTGCTCGAGCACGAGACCCTCGACGAGGCCGACGCCTATGCGGCGGCAGGGGTCGAGCACCCCAAGGACGCGGCCGGCGACTATGCCGCCGCGGCGCGCGCCGTCACCACCCACTGAGCGCCAGTCACCGTGCTAGTGACCGTGCTGCGGGGGCGGCACGATCAGCACCGGTCGCCCCGCGTGCCGGATCACATCGTGCGAGACGCTGCCGTCGAGGAGCTCCGCTGCCCCGCTCAGCCCGCGCGTCCCCATCACGATCACCGCGGCGTCGATGTCGTCGGCGACCGACACGATGGCCTCCCAGGTCGGCGCCGCCGCCTCGCCGCGCGCCGTCGCCTCGAATCCCGCCATCCGCGCCCGCTCGGCGCCTCTTCGCGCGCGATCGAGAGCCTCGTCGGCGTTGAGGTCCTCGTAGTCCGCGGGCGGGACGAGCGGCGAAAACGTCGCATAGGCCTGGCCCGCGGTCAGCGGCGGCGCAATGTCGAGCACGATCGCGCGCCTCGGGCCGAGCACGGCCGCAGCCGCCTCGATCGCACGCCGTGAGGCGTCCGTGGCGTCGTAGCAGATGAGGATCGGTGAGTCGTCCCTCTGGATCGGTTCGTCTTCCATCTCGACTCCGATCGTGCCCGATCGCGCCGCGCGGCACATCGGCGGATCCCCGTAGCCTCTGCGCGGATCACGCAGCCGATCGGGCCGTCCTCGGATGCCCCGCCGGTCGCCGCGAGCGACCGTACGCACATGTCGAAGAGCCTCCACGAGCTCGAGCAGGTCGCCGATGCCGGCGAGAGCGACAAGACACCGCTGATCCTGATCGGAGAGGTCTGGGTCGTCGTGACGATCGCGCTTCTGCTCTTCCTCGCGCTCGCGCTCCTCGCCTATCGTCTGGCGTCGTGACCTCGCAGGCGCTGCGACCCAGCCTCAGGCGTGTCTCGCGTGAGCGGCTCGTGCACCGCCGCGCGCGCCGGCCGGTGATCGCGGACGCCGAGCTGATCTC
>Ga0335082_10008211_pt1 | contig 11329 bp, 10 predicted proteins | sample Lox_Sample_41_FD_206718 | JGI IMG/M metagenome (GOLD analysis project Ga0335082, IMG submission 206718) | Soil microbial communities from Loxahatchee National Wildlife Refuge, Florida, United States - Lox_Sample_4.1 | ecosystem: Environmental > Terrestrial > Soil > Wetlands | place: USA... | reverse complement strand
GTGGGCGACGCCGCCACCACGCTCGAAACCTGCTCGCGCACGGCGTGCACATCTTCAATCGTCATGGGATCAGGAGTCGAGTCGATGCGGTTTGACCCACCTTGATAATCGGCGGAGATCATGTTGGTGCCGATAGCCTGCAGTTGGCGCAGAATGTACTGCTTGCCCGTCAAGCCGATGGTCGCCACGAGAATGACGGAAGCGGTGCCGACGGCCATGGCCAGAGACGTGAGCGTGAATTGCAGCTTGTTGCTGCAGAAGGCGTCGTAGGCGAAGTTCAGGGTCTCGTTGAGTCCAATGGTGAAGCGGCGTTGCGCGCTGACGGTCGACGGCGAGGTGGGCGTGACGCAAGGTGGTGTCGCGGTTGCCATCTGAGTAGTTAGATGTTAAACCTCGCTCGCACGGTGCCGCAACGCGTGGGCAATGTTGTACCCTGAACAATCACGGGTCACCCAGAATCGACATCAAGCGCTACAAAACGCCGTTCCTGCTCCTGCTGCTGACCGCCGCGGCGTTCCTGATTCACGGCTATCATCCTTACGCCGAAGACGCGGAAATCTATTTGCCCGGTGTGGAGCGCATTCTCAACCACGCGCTCTTCCCTGTGGGGCAGGAATTTTTTCAGTCGCACGCCAGCATGACCCTGTTTCCGAATCTGGTGGCGTTCTCTCTGCGCGAGACGCACCTCCCGTTTGAGGTTGGCCTCCTCCTGTGGCAGGCGGCATCGATCTACTTGCTCCTGCTGGCATGCTGGCGGTTGAGCGGAATCCTCTTTGGCGCCGCAAGAGCGCGATGGGCAGCCGTGTGTCTGGTGGCTGGACTGCTGACCATTCCAGTCGCAGGCACCGCCCTCTACGTCATGGATCAGTATCTGAACCCGCGGAATCTGGCGGCTTTCGCTGCTGTGTTTGCGGTGGCGGAGATTCTGCTGAAAAGGTACTTCAGAGCACTCGCGTGGATTGCGTTCGCAGCCATCGTGCACCCGTTGATGTGGGTCTTCGCTTTTTCTTTCGGGGCGCTGTGGATCGTTCTGGAGCAGATCGAACGCCGCATGGGTGCGAAAGAATTGGCGCGCGCCGCCTTGCTGGGATGCTTACTGCTTTCTGGAATTCCGTTGACCCAGTCGTCTCCGGCATACCATCACACCGCGCAGATGCACGCCTATTTCTACATACAGGATTGGGCATGGTACGAGTGGGTCGGGATATTTGCGCCTCTGATTTTGTTGTGGTGGTTCGGGCGGATTGCTAAAGCCCATCACCGTGCGACCATGATGCGCGCCTGTCGTGCGTTCGCGATTTACGGCGTGATTTATTTCTTGATGGCTCTGGCCGTCGATCTCCCCGCGCGATTTGAGAGTCTGGCGCGGATCCAGCCGCTCCGCAGCTTGCACCTTCTCTATATCTTCTTGTTTGTCTGTATTGGCGGATTGCTGGGCGAATTCATACTTCGAAATCGTGTATGGCGATGGCTCGCGCTGTTTGTGCCCTTGAGCGTTGGGATGTTTGTGGCCCAGCGAAGTCTATTTCCGGCCAGCGCGCACATTGAATGGCCGGGCACGACGCCGAAGAATCCTTGGGCGCAGGCCTTCTGTTGGATTCGAGATAACACGTCTCCCGATGGGCTATTCGCGATCGATCCTGACTACATGCATCTTCCGGGCGAGGATGCAATTGGATTTCGCTGCCTGGCGCAACACAGCCGTATGGCCGACAACATCAAGGACGGCGGAGTGGTCAGCATGTTTCCGCCGTTAGGCGACAAGTGGTGGGAACAGGTGCAGGCGCAGACTCCGTGGAAGAATTTCCCAGCCGCAGAATTCGGACGGTTGAGGGAGAAATACGGAGTCAGATGGGTAGTCCTGCAGCAGCCGGGCGTCCCGGGATTGCCGTGCGACTATCAGAATGCGGTCGTGCGGGTTTGCCGCGTGCCGTAGCTACGCCGAACGGGCTGGCTCTGTGTGGTCGGTGTAATACGCGTCGCGTTCGGTTTCGAGCTTGCGTCCCGTGGGGCTGAAACGCGGCAGGTGCACGAGACCCAGTTTCTGGGCGGCGAACTGCAGAGTCGTGGCAAGCACGCCGAATCCGTAGGTGACGCTGCGGCGGAAATTGATCGACGACGCCTCTTCAAAGTACTTCGTGGGGCACGACACTTCGCCGATGCGGAATCCAAAGTGCACGCATTGCGCCAGCATCTGGTTGTCGAACACGAAGTCGTCGGAGTTCTCGAGCAGCGGAAGCTCAGTCAGCACCTTGCGGCTGAAGGCGCGGTATCCGGTGTGATATTCAGAGAGCTTCACGCGCAGAAAAATATTCTCAAACGCCGTCAGCAAGCGGTTGGAGATGTATTTGTAGATCGGCATGCCGCCAAGCAGAGCGCGGCCCCCGATGATGCGCGATCCCAACACGACATCGTAGACGTCGTAGGCGACCATGCTGGCCATCGCCGTAATGAGCAGCGGCGTGTATTGATAGTCAGGATGAAGCATGATCACGACATCCGCGCCAGCGGATAGGGCCTCGCGATAGCAGGTTTGCTGGTTGCGCCCGTATCCGTAGTTGCGGTCGTGTTGGAAAACATAGAGACCGAGCCGGCGCGCGACCTCGACGGTCTGATCGCGGCTGTGATCGTCGACCAGGATACGAATGTCGACCAAGTCGGGAAGTTCGCCGACCGTGACCTCGAGCGTCTTCTCCGCGTTATAAGCGGGCATGACGACGGCGATGCGTTTGCCATTGATCATGGGGGACGAGTACTAGTTTACCTGATGCAGGTGGGCATTCGGGCTTCGGGCTCCCGGCATCTGGCACGACAGACAACAAACGCTGCGGTCGCGCGGAATCGCCGCGACCACCACGGAGGGCTCATGGAAAACTGGGCCGCCTCTTCTGCCTACCTCATGTTGTCGAGAATCGAGCCGACGATGCCGCCGACTACGCCGCCTTCAACACTCTGACGCGGCGCTTCGCGTGGCAGGTAGTGTTCGATCGCGTGCGCCAGCTTGGAGATAGGCAGCGTCTGCAGCCAGATTCTTCCCGGACCGGTGAGCGAGGCGAGAAAAATTCCGTCGCCGCCAAATATCATGTTTTTGATGCCCGGGACGGTCGTGATCTGGAACGACACGCTCGATTGAAACGCTCCAACGTGCCCGGGATGCACACGCAAATTCTCGCCAGGCTGCAGATCGCGCATTACCAGTTCTCCGGACAATTCGATCCACGCAATCCCTTGGCCGCTGACTCGCTGTAGCAGAAATCCGTCGCCGCCGAAGATGCCTGCGCCAAGCGACTGCTGGAAGCCAACGCCGATCTGAATCTGCGGCGTCGCGCAGAGGAATCCGTGACGATGAATCATGTATTCGTGCCCTGGCCCGACTTCAATCGGGACAATGTGTCCGGGAAGCTTGGTGGCGAAGGCCAACTCACCGGGGCCGCCCATCGAGCGGTATTCCGTCATGAAGATCGACCCACCGCCGGCGACGCGTTTGATCACCCCGAGCAGACCTCCGCCGCCGCCAAACTGCGTGTGCGTCGTCATCTGGATGGAACTGCCCATCCAGGAGAGTTCTCCGGCTTCCGAAATAATGGATTCGTTGTGGTCGAGGATGAACTCCAGAACGGGCATCGTTGTGCCGGTGATGCGGCTTTGCATGGCGGATTCTCCTGGATAATTGCTAGGGAATCCGAGTATACAACGACGACTTCCGGCTTTGGGCGTCGGGCTTCCTTAGTTATTCTCGCGCCCGGCCGGCTGTGCTAGAGTACGTGGCTCGGATCGGGGGAAGTATGAGTATTTCACGTAGAAAGATGCTTCACGGAATTGGCGCAGGCACGGTTGCTGCGATTGCGATGCCGCGAATAGCGACAGGACATCCCTTGTCGTTCCAGGATGGCGCACCCGCAAGCGGGGCCATCCATCTGGATCGCAACGAAAATCCTTACGGGCCGCCGGAGTCCGCCGTCGCTGCGATGCGCGAGAGCCTGAAGAGTCCCAATCGCTACCCGGATAGCTCTGTGTTTCAGAAGAAGATTGCGGAACATCACGGTGTGGCGCCGGAGCAAGTCGTCCTGGGATGCGGGTCGACGGAGATTCTGCGTGCGACGGTGGACGCGTTCTTGACGCCAGGCACCAAGTTGGTGATCGCGACGCCGACCTGCCCCATTCTCCCGTCATTTGCGAGACAAAAGGGCGTAGAGGTCGTGGAAGTTCCGCTCACGAGAGAGTATGTACACGATCTTCCGGCGATGCTGGCGCGCTGTGATAATTCGACCAGGCTGGTCTACATCTGCAATCCCAACAACCCAACTGGAACCCTGGCGGCAAGACAAGACCTGGATGAGTTTCTCCACAAGTTGCCGTCACACATTCCAGTAATGATTGACGAGGCGTATCACGACTATTCCGCTGTCACCCCATCGTCTACCTCATTCCTTGAGCAGCCAGCGGGCGATGACCGCACGCTTGTGACGCGTACTTTCTCGAAGCTTTACGGCCTCGCCGGACTACGCATTGGATATGCGGTGGCTCCGAAGATGCTGGCAGCACGCGTATCGCAGTTCTGCTTGCCCTTCGGGGAGAATTCCGTTGGCATCGCGGCCGCGATCGCTGCGCTCGATGATAAGGACTTCGTGAGCACCACCGCGGATCGTAACCGCGCCGACAAGCAGAGATTCTTCAACAGCGCCGACGTACGGTATATCCGCATCACTGATTCTCAGGCGAACTTCACTCTTGTGAAGTTGGACAATCCAATCGATAAAGTCATCGCCCATTTTCGCGACAACGGCATTTTTGTGGGCCCTCGCTTCCCGGGACTGGACGAATTCCTGCGCGTGTCGATCGGATGTCCGGACGACACCAAGGCGTTCTGGCGTGTTTGGGACATGCTGCCACACAAGCCCGTGCATCACTGACCCCTCGCCAGAAGTCTGCATCTTCTTGCAGGGAGTGAGTTTTCTCATTTTCTCGTGGAGACTTTAGACCTCAGTGAGCGTTATTGCTTCGACGAAATTGCTGTGATAATACAATGTTGCGCTTGCACGGCCACGAATGCCGTAATCAGGCTCTGCGAGCCTGTGGTCAAGCCGGTGAGGATGTTGAGATGCACACTGTCGCCACTTCGATTGCCCGCTACTCGTCTGCCTTCCATTCGTCACGCCCCCAGCGAAGATTCCTGAAGACCGCTGCCGCCGCGCTCCTGCTGCTTGTGACCCCCTGGATGCTCGCTCAGGACAAAGCCAAGAGCAACGCCGCGCAAGTTGGCGTTTGGCAAGTTCTGAAAAACACGCTCCCCTTGAATCCAGTCCACGCGGCCGTGATGAATAACGGCAAAGTGCTGATGATCGACGCCAGTGTGTCGAGCAATCCGTTGGCAGCCGTGTGGAATCCGGCAACGCAGACAGCGACGACTTTTCCTGTCCCCTATACGGCATTTTGCAACGGAATGGTCGTATTGCCCGACGGTCGCCCATTTGTCATCGGCGGCACGTTGCATTTCGGAGTGCCGTGGACAGGAGTAAACCAGGCGGCGGTGTACGATCCCAAGACGGGTGTCTTCACCGAGGAACCGAATATGGCTTGGGGGCGTTGGTATCCGACGGGTACGGTTCTGAGTGATGGCACAGTGTTTGTTTTTTCAGGGCAGACGGAGGACGACACAACCAACAACTACGTTGAGATCTTCACGCCCGACAATGGATCAAAACCGGCATCGTGGAGTTGGCCGGTCGAGGCGTCGTGGGTGCCGCCACTGTATCCACGGATGCATTTGCTGCCGGACGGAAGATTGTTTTATTCGGGTCCGAGCGAAACGTCGCGTTTCTACGATCTAACTGCGCGGACATGGTCGAAGTGCTGCACTACAAACTTCGGTCAGAAGCGGACACAGAGCACCTCGGTAATGCTGCCCCTGCGCCCGGGCAACAGTTACAAGCCGAGAATCGTGATCATGGGCGGCAGCAGTGCCGAGGATACGACTCCGGCCACCAATACCACGGAAACGATTGACACCTGGGTGAAGACGCCAAAATGGGCGTGGGGACCGAATATGTCGCAGCCTCGCATTCATCCGAATGCGACGATTTTGCCGACCGGCGACGTGCTCGTGACAGGCGGGGAACAGTGGAGTGAAAACACATCAACGGCCAGCCTGAACGCCGAACTCTATCATGGGAACGGCAGCGATGCGCTATACAACACATTCACCTCGGCTGGCGTAACGTCGGTGCCGCGAGCCTATCACTCGAATGCGATTCTACTGCCGGACGCGACGGTGATCACGACGGGAAGCAATCCGCCGAATGTCGACTATGAGACACGCGTGGAGCTGTACCAACCGGCGTACCTGTTCACCTCGACCGGCGCGCTGGCGAAGCGGCCAACGATTACCGGCGTGCCGACAACCAGCGTCGGGTATAACGCACCCTTCACGGTCCAGACGCCGAACGCAGCGAACATCCAGAAAGTCGTTCTGATTCGCCCGGGCGCGCCCACGCACGCGTTCGATATGGAGCAAAGGCTGGTCGGGCTGAACTTCACGATTGGCAGTGGTTCGCTGACCGTAACATCGCCGCCGAACGCCAACATCGCACCGCCGGGATACTACATGCTGTTCATCCTGAATAAGGCGGGTGTGCCATCGGTCGCGCAATTCGTGCAGATTTGTCCAACGACTGGCTGCCTATAGTCACTTCGTTTGCAATGAGAAATGAAAAAAGCCCAGCGCATGCTGGGCTTTGCCATTTTCGAACGGGTCAGGAGCTAGTGCGACATCTGCCCGCTGCCAGACTTGCACGTCTTCGAAACGTGCTTCACGGAACTGACCTGCAGGGTCTGCCCAGAACTGGCGCCGGAGGCTCCGGTTGCCGATCCCGCCGAGCCCGACGTTCCGGTAATCTTCACCTCGTGGCCCACGTGCTCAGTCAGCTTGGCAGTGTCGCCTGTCAACTGATACGCCGTGCCGGTCTTGTCAGTCAGGGTAAAGTTGCCGCTGGATCCGCTCAGACAGCCTTCTACAGTTTGGGATCCCGAGGCCGCTCCCGAGGTCTGAGCCGCGTTGCCAGTGGAGCTCGGACTAGCGGGGCTGTTGCTGTCCTGTGCTACAGCCCACGATAAGCCGAGCAGCAGAACCGAAAGAATCATGAACACACTTCTCATAAACAACCTCCAGATCAACTTGTGTCTACCAGGCTGTCGGAATGAACGAGGCCAGGCGGCCATTCCGCAGGCCGATCAAGTTATCAAGAGAATTGTCCCCTGCCACCGACAGGGGACCAATACAGCGTTTGCCCGAGTCGGCGCTTCCTTTTGCCAGTAATCGCGAAGGGGCCGCGCAGGAGCTTTTCCGCCTTCTTCGAGATACTGCCCGTGGCCTCCTAGATCGGCTGCTCCTCCTCTTCCTGTTCTTGTTGTTCTTGCTCGCGCGTGATCTGTGCTGGCACAGTCGTGCGATCCTGCCAGTGACTCAAGGCATAGAGGACGAGCTCGACACGATTGGAGACTCCAAGTTTGTCGTAGATGCGGAGAAGCGCTTTTTTCACCGTGTTTTCTTTTAAGTTGAGTTCGCGCGCGATCTCGCGATTGTTCAAGCCCTCGGTGACGAGATTGACCGTCTGCTCCTCGCGCGGCGTGAGGACAACCTGTCCGCGAGAATTGACGACGTGAGCTGCCGGCCCGATCGAAAGGGCATCGATCACAAATCGCATTTGCTCCGTGTTGGTCCAGTATTGACCCTGATAGACGCTGATGATGCACTTGCACAGCGACTTGAACGGCATCGAAGCAAGACAGAAGAGCCCGCGCGCCCCGAACCGCAATGAATTCACCACAAGATCACGATCGTAGTTGTCGAGCAGAAGAACAATAGCCGTGCTCGGGTTCGCCGAGTGAACCCCGCGAAGAAGCTCGTAGAGTTGCTCGCGGTGGTCAGCGATTCCATCGGCCAGCAATATCACATCGACTGGCTCGCCAGTCATCGCCGCGAGGCATTCGGATAGTTCCGCTGGACAATTCGAAATCTTGAAAGTGCCCTGTCGCCGCAGCGCGCCGCAGAGCAACTGCGACTGCGTCTGGTTTGAGTCGGCTACGAGGACACTAATTACGTCAGTACTCAGTCCAGAAGGAGAACTCATAAATTAGAACCTTCCTCTGGCAGCATCCTGGGGAGGGCAAAAACCGCTGACTCTGCTCTACGCGAGAGTAAGAGGCTCAGAACTGGGGGAGGTCAGAACCTGTCGCTGAAACATCTGTAGCAGACACCCGAATGGTAGCGATCACGCCGGAGTTTGTATGTGACCGCGATCACAGGTCAAACATGCAAGCATCGTAGCGTAAAAGCCGTTCTAATGTCTACTATGTTTATCTACATTGTTCCTACACCCGAGTATCTGCGCACAGATGTGGGGGATATCGGGGCCCAACAGCGGCACTTGCGGCCGATAGCATGTCGTACACGTATCGAACACCGCCGTGCCAGGAGAGAGCGGCATCATAGCACGAGGCAGCACAAGAGTGGATGCCCACTTAGGAGCAGTCCACTTTAGTGGATTTGCTCGGGCCCATTCGTGCGCTCGCCACAGGCCACAGAAACATACCCCGCGCGTTCCCCGCAGAGCCTCCCCTTGTGCAATTTCGATCACGCACTTTCTGGGTCTTGAGACAGCTGGCCGCAACCGCTACTGTGTCGAAGACGGTCCGATGTCTGAAATCAAATCGTGGACAAACGTCAGCACATTCGTTATCCAGTGGCGGCAACTGTGAGTTTCTGCTGGGAGACCGACGATCATCGCGTGCACCAGGGACATGGGCACACGCGGGATTGCAGTATCTCGGGAGCGTTCATTGTGACGCCAAGCAAATTAACGATCGGCAGCATTCTGCAAATGAGTTTTTCCCTCCCCCGACTGCTCGCTACCGGTCCTGGAGCTCGACTGAAGACAAAAGGTCGAGTTGTTCGTACGGAACCAGACGGATTTGCCGTGCTCGCACAGATAGGTCCTAGCTCGCTATTGCATCGTGAAACAAGCGTGACAGGGCTCGAAGTGCAAATGCGGAAAGATTAAACGGGTTCCCGGTCGACTCAGGTTCGGCATGGCAAGCAGATTATCTGTAAGTTGCTGAACAGCAGTCACTTATATGAGTTCTCCGGATCGAAGTGAGGGGGCGAAGCTGTATCTACCGGTCATGAATGGATTGATTGCCAGCACGGCTGACCTTAGCGAAATCACTCTGAGCAGCGAGCCACAAGCGCACTGGTATGCCGCATACACTTCGTCACGGCACGAGAAGCGAGTGGTCGAACATCTCAGCCAGCGGGAGATCGAGTGTTTCCTGCCTCTTTACGAGACTGTGCGGCGTTGGAACAACGGACGCCATCGTGTGCAGCTCCCGCTTTTCCCGAGCTACGTTTTCGTGCGCATCGCATTGCGGGACAAGTTGCGCGTTTTGCAGATACCGGGCCTGGTGCAACTGGTTTCGTTCCAGGGTGCTCCGGCTGTGCTTCCGGACGCGGAGATCGAAACGCTGCGCAACGCTTTGGCAGCGGGAGTGCCGGCGCAACCGTACCGATACCTGACCATCGGCTCGCAAGTTGAGATTTGCCGCGGTCCGCTGCAGGGAATGCGGGGAATTCTGCTGCGGCATCAAGGTCAGTTTCGAGTGGTGCTCTCGGTCGAAATGATCATGCGTTCGATTGTCGTGGAAGTTGAGGCCACAGATGTCGTAGCTGTCGATCGCAGGAGCTCGCGTGCCACCTCGGAGGGTACAAGGGAAACTCGGAGTGTCGCAGCGGCGTGCGCCTAGGAAGCGAGTAGATCTCATGAATCGAATCATGTTTCTTTCAGTGATGGTGATGAGTTTCGCGGTGGTTGCGAGCGCCCAGACGCGCCAGCCGAACGCGGCTTCGAGCCAGAATGCACTACCAGGCGCCGATGCAGCAAAGGCGATTCCGCCCACTTCATCGCCTGCCTCGGTCTCCGATGAGTTCGTGATCGGCCCCGGTGATGTGCTCGCGATCAATGTATGGAAGGAAGCAGAAGTATCGAGAGTTGTTCCGGTACGCTCCGACGGGCGAATCTCGCTGCCCCTGATCGGAGAATTGCAGTCCAGCGGGCAAACTCCGAAGCAGTTGGAAGCGGAGATCACGAAGCGGCTAAAGGATTACGTCGCCGATCCGGCAGTTACCGTCGTCGTACAGGAAATTCACAGTCAGAAGGTCAACGTTCTCGGGATGGTCAGCCATCCGGGATCGTTTCCTCTGCAAAAGCCGATGACGGTGCTGGATGCCATTGCAACCGCCGGAGGGTTCCGCGATTTCGCTAAGCAGAAAGAAATCTATGTTTTGCATCGCGACGCCAGCGGCAAACAAAACAGGCTACCCGTCAACTATAAAGATGTAATCAAGGGACTCCACCCTGAACAAAACGTAGAACTGCAGACCGGAGACACAGTTGTCGTCCCCTGATTTGTCTATTAAGAAGATCCAAGCTCTGGCCAAAATATGTATAGGAAGTTTTTCGGATTAACTCGAAGCCCTTTCGATATTTCGCCCGATCCCTATTTCCTGTTTGCCACTTCGCGGCACAATGAGGCTTTGGCTTCGGTTGTGCACGGAGTCCTGCGGCGGAAGGGATTCATGGTCCTGACCGGAGAGGTCGGAACCGGCAAAACTCTGATGGTGCGTTGCCTTCTGGAACTGCTTCGTACCCGTGGAGTGGCGTCCGCGAACGTATTCAACCCGCGCCTGCGCCCTAAGGAATTCCTCCACTATGTGATCGGCGATCTGGGAATGACCCCCACCAGCCAGGAGAATAAGGGCACGTTGCTGCTGCAGCTCTATAACTTCCTGATTGCGCGCCAGCGGGCGAACCAGACCACGGTCTTGATTGTCGACGAAGCGCAGAATATGGATGTTGAGCTGCTTGAAGAAATACGGTTGCTGACGAATCTCGAGACCGCTCAGCAAAAGTTGCTGCAGATCGTTCTCGTCGGACAGCCCGAACTCGACCAGAGAATGGATTCTCCGCAGCTGCGGCAACTAAAACAACGGATCACGCTGCGTTGCACCCTGGAGCCGCTGCAGCACGTTGAGACAAGAGCCTACATCTGGCAGCGGATGAAGAAAGCTGGAGCCAACTTCCAGGCTGTATTGATCTTTCCGCCACCAACCGTCGCCACAATCTACAGCTACTCAAGAGGAATACCGAGGCTCATTAATACCATCTGTGAAAACGCTCTCATCGCCGCGTATGCCAGACAATCGAAAATTGTAAGCGAAGAGATCATTGATGAAGTTGCCAACGATTTGCGATTGCGCGTTACCTCGCACCCGTTC
>Ga0335082_10008210_pt1 | contig 11330 bp, 8 predicted proteins | sample Lox_Sample_41_FD_206718 | JGI IMG/M metagenome (GOLD analysis project Ga0335082, IMG submission 206718) | Soil microbial communities from Loxahatchee National Wildlife Refuge, Florida, United States - Lox_Sample_4.1 | ecosystem: Environmental > Terrestrial > Soil > Wetlands | place: USA: Florida... | reverse complement strand
CGCGAATCTGAGAGAAAACGCCAGTATATGTGGCAGGATTCGACCGCGGCGTGCGCCCGATCGGCGACTGATCGATGCGGATCACCTTGTCGATGTTCTCCGCTCCGGAAATCGCCTTGTGTGCTCCAGTCTCCTCCCGCGAGCGGTAGAGAACTTTCGCCAATGCCCGATACAAAATGTCGTTGACCAGGGTCGATTTGCCCGAGCCCGAGACGCCGGTCACCACATTGATGACCCCCAACGGGAATGCCACATCCAGGTTCTTCAGGTTGTTGTCGCGCGCACCCAGGACGGTAATGGCCGCGCCATTCGGACGCCGGCGCTGGGCCCGCATGTCAATCTGGAGCTTGCCCGAAAGATACGCTCCGGTGAGAGATTGCGGAATTTTCAGGATTTCCTGCGGCGTGCCATGCGCTACCAACTCTCCCCCATGACGCCCCGCCCCCGGGCCGAGATCTACGACATAGTCGGCTCGACGGATTGTCTCTTCATCGTGTTCCACGACCAGCACCGTGTTGCCCAGATCGCGAAGCTCCTCCAGCGCCTTGAGCAGGCGATCGTTGTCCCGATGGTGCAGGCCGATCGAGGGCTCGTCCAGCACATACAGCACGCCACGGAGCTTCGAGCCGATCTGCGTAGCCAGGCGGATCCGTTGGCCTTCGCCTCCGGAAAGCGTTGCCGCCGACCGGTCCAGCGAGATGTAGCCCAAACCGACGGCATTCAGAAACTGCAGCCGTTCGACGATTTCATGCACGATACGTCCGGCAATGATGGCTTCGCGGCCGGCCAAGTGAATCTTTTGAGCTGCCTCCAGGGCGCGGGTAACTGGCAATCCCGTGAATTCCGCCACGGACATTCCGTTGACCTTGACCGCAAGACTCTCTGGGCGCAGCCGCCGGCCCTGGCATGCCGGACAATCCGTTGCCGACATATAATCCAGCAGAAATTCCCGGTACCCTTCCGACGTGGAATCTTCCAGCGCTCGTTTCAGGTAAGCCAGAATTCCCATGAACCCGGTTTTGCCGCTCCTCCCGGACTCGCCATTCAAAAGAAGGTTCTGAACCTTCTCCGGGAACTTCTCAAACGGCGTATTCAGGTCAAAGCCGTGTGCGGCTGCGGTGATCTGCAGCATGTGGATCAAGTTCTGCGAAGCCGACCCTGGGCCCAGCCCGCCATCCAGCAGCGGCTTAGACCAGTCCACGATGACCTTGGCCGGATCGAAATCGTAGCGGCTGCCCAACCCGTGGCATTCGGGACAGGCTCCATAGGCACTGTTGAACGAGAAGGACCTGGGTTCCAGTTGAGGAACGTTGATTCCGCAATCGGGGCAAGCCAGCCGCTCCGAGTAAAGCTGCTCCTCTCCGCCCACGACTGCGACCTGCACCAACCCGCCCGCCAGTTTCATTGCCAAGCCGATGGAGAGTTCCAATCGGTGTTCGATCCCCGGCTTGACGAGGAGTCGGTCCACTACCACTTCGATGGTGTGGTTCTTGCGCTTGTCGAGGGGGATGTCGTCTTCCAGATTGACCAGTTCACCGTCGATGCGGGCACGGGTGAAGCCGTGCTGGACGAGCTTCTCCATCTCCTTCTTGAACTCGCCTTTGCGGCCGCGCACGATGGGCGCCAGAACCATGACTCGTTCTTCCGGCGTCAAACTCATGACCCGCTGCACGATTTGCTCCGCCGACTGGCGGGTGATCGCCCGCCCGCACTTGGGACAGTGCGGCACGCCCACGGAGGCAAACAGCAGTCGAAGGTAGTCGTAGATCTCGGTGATCGTGCCCACCGTCGAGCGCGGGCTCCGGCTGGTCGTCTTTTGTTCGATGGAGATGGACGGGCTCAATCCGTCAATGGCATCCACATCGGGGCGCTCCATCTGATCGAGAAACTGCCGGGCATAGGCGGATAGAGTCTCCACGTAGCGGCGCTGGCCCTCGGCGTAAACCGTGTCAAAGGCCAAAGAGGACTTCCCGGAACCGCTCAGCCCGGTGACTACGGTCAGGGCATTTCGAGGTATCTCGACGTCGATGTTCTTGAGGTTGTGCTGGCGCGCCCCGCGCACCGAGATCTTGGTGATACCCATAAGCCCGACAGTAATGCCCTTCGTTGTCCTTCCGTAACGTGGACGGGTCGTCAGAATTGTTGGAGAGTGAAACTACGCGGCTCTACTCACGTATCTTAGTTGCTAACAGCAGATAGCGTCAACGCGGGTAGATTGAGTAAGCGTCGGGATTGCCAACGGCGGCCGCGCTACTTCATTGACAGGAAGGCAGATCGAGCTTGGGCAGTCTAATGAGTGCTTCTGTTCTTCTTCTCACCGTTTCTCTGGCTCTGGCCCTGGGGATCTTATCGGCCTACGGAGTTGTCGTTGGGATCCTTCGTTCCTTTGCGTCCCAGCCGAAACCCGCGGAAACACCAGTTCTCGTGGCCAGTCAGGCTCGCGCCGCCCACGCTGGCGGCGACTAATCCCTAACCTCCAACTTAAGAGTTGCTAGTGCCGTTACTGTGGCGAAGGCTGCGGCGGTGTAGGGATATTGGGGCGTGGAGGGCGGAAGGGATTGTTCGGGTTTCCAAAAGGATTAGGCTGAGAACCTGGCTGCTGCCCTGCCTGTCCCTGCTGTTGCTGGCGCTGCAGATCTTGCAGCATCTGCTCTGGAGTTCGAACGTCGGAGGGCTGCCCGAAAGGATTCTGCTGCTGGTCCTCGGCTTGAGTGTTTTGCTCGTCCGCATTACCGAAGATGTCGGACGAGTCCTGATTTTGGTCTGCCTGGTCGTCGCCAAAGAGGGCTTCCCCTCCTTGAGGTTCTGGGGACTGAGGCGGCGGACTCGGTTGCGCAGCAGCCTGCTCGGCAGGCCGGTCAGGACTGCTGGTTTTCATGGTCAGGATCACGCGATCTAAAGCCACCGGACTGGAGGCTGATCCCATGAGGACGTAGTTGAAGTGCGATCCATTCAATAAGGAACTGAGCACGTCGCGCGCCGGGCCAGGTCCGAAAGTCCCCATCACGCGTTCAGTGGCATTCCCGGGAACATCCACGTTGGCGCCGGTTTGGTTTCGCACTTCACGCAGAATGTCACCTAATGTGGAGTTCTCCGCTGTGATCTTCAACTGGCCCCCGGTGAAGGTGACGACCGGAGGCGTGGCCGGCATCTGCTCCGGTCTCAGCGGAACTATGGGCACAATGGGTGGAGGAGCGGGCTCCGCATGCGGAACCGGGCGCTTGGCGCGGGCCTTCGGCTGGTCCGCATGAGACACCCCTACCCCAAGGCTAAGAACCAATCCGAGGAAGAGAAGCTGCGATTTCAACGGCCCACCTGACATAGAGAACGCTCCCGCGGTACGGATCTTGCGGGACTTTTCAACATCTCAAGGCGATTTTAGCACCATTTGGCGGTCAAACAGCGCTTTTCCGGAGCACTACTGCCGGGGTGCGTAATAGCCCTTCCGCGCCCGGACCTGAAGGTCTTTTCGCAGCGCGGTGATTTCGATGGGGCGATAGCGTCCGTCGGCCTCAAAGTCCGCCGGGTGATAGGAGATGATGTACTGGCTCCTCAGTTCGTCTTCGATGGCCGAGAAGGAATTCTTGATGTCTTTCATCTTGAAGGGGAAAAAAGCCCGGCCGCCGGTAGCATCGGCGAGTTGCTGCAGCACCCGGTCGCCCCGCAGGATCAGGCCGCTGTCATCGGTCGAAATGGCATAGATGATGACTTCCGCCCGCTGGGCGATTTCAATGACCCGCCCTTCACTGACCTCACTCTGGTTGTCCTCACCGTCGCTGACCACCACCAGCGCGCGTCGGACGGGGCGGCCTTCCTGATCCTTGGCAAGCTTGTTCTGGCACGCCCGGTAAATCGCGTCGTAAAGGGCGGTGCCGCCGCCATTCTGCAAACGCTGGACACCACTCTCCAGCAAGGCGGCATTGTCGGTGAAGTCCTGGGTCACGGTGCTCTTCCCGTTGAATCCCATCACGAATGCCTGATCAAAACTCTGGCGCAGAGTTTGTTGCAGGAAGCTGACCGCGGCTTCCTGTTCGAAACCGAAGCGTGTCCGCACCGAGCCACTGGTATCGATCAAGAGCCCGAGGCGCAGCGGCAGGTCCGTTTCCCGTCGAAAACTGACGACCGATTGGGGCGGCTTATGATCGTCGAGAATCGAGAAGTCATCCTCGTTCAGGTCGCGCACGAACTTGCCGTGCCGGTCCGTGGCGATGAACAGGAGATTGACCTCGTCCACCCGCTTGCGGATGGTGAGCACGGCTTCGTCACGCTGGTCGGCTCCGGCGGAGGCAACGAAAGAGTTGCCCATGGGCGCAGAACTTGTCTGCGCGGGCAACCCAGTTGCCAAGGCCAACACAGCGAGCAAAAAATACAGTTTCGTGTACTTCATTCCATTCCCGACGGGGCCAGGGGAGTCAAATCCCCAGACAATATAACCCCTATTTAATAGATGCACGTCCAGGGCCGAAAACCCAGGTCCTAAGCCTAGTCTGACTTTAGGAAACCGCCCCAGCCGTGCCAAGTTACAAAGGGAGCACACGTTTGGTCACGGGAATGCCTTCATCCTGATGACCACTTGGGCACTCTGGTCGCGTGAACCGCTGAAACCATGCGGATCCCCGACTAGAATATTTATACTTTCCAAATCAAGGAGTCTCCATGAAGAAGTTGTGGGTGCTGCCGGTAGTGTGTGCTCTGGTAGTTGCCGCGTGGGCGGACAATACCACCGAGCAAGATCGCGTTGAGCAATCCGGCCACGTGCTGAAGGAAATCCTTAACATCCCCGACGACATCCCTCAAGACCTGCTCGACAAGGCTGAGTGCATCATCGTTCTGCCTTCAGTGAAGAAGGGCGCGTTCGGGATTGGCGGCAGCTATGGCCGTGGCGTGATGATTTGCCGGGGCGGGCTCACCTACACTGGACCGTGGGGAGCGCCGGCATTGTATGCCCTGGAAGGGGTCAGCATTGGCTTCCAGTTGGGCGGGCAGGCCACGGACTTTGTGCTGCTGGTCATGAATCCGGGCGGAGCCAGATCGCTATTGAAAAGCAAGGTAAAGCTCGGGGCCGACGCCTCTGCGGCCGCCGGTCCGAAGGGTAGAACGGCCGAAAGTGCTACCGACGTTGTGATGAGCGCCGAAATTTTGTCCTACTCCCGCAACAAGGGGCTGTTCGCGGGCATCTCGCTCGAGGGTTCGACCCTGCGTTCGGACGGAAGCGCCAATGAGAAGCTTTACGGGCAAAAGGTCAGCGCCCGCGACATTATTCGTCTGGGCAAGGTCAAGACACCGGCATGCGCCGCCGAACTGGTTGCGCTTCTCAATAGCAAGACACCGCACAACCGCTCCGATCCCAAATCCTTGAAGTAAACGGTAAGATGGTCCCGGTCGGGGTACTCTCCCCGCCCCATATCTCATGCCAGAAGACCTTGTTCGCTGTTCCTGGGCGCGCAACGAACTCGCCATCCGCTATCACGACGAAGAGTGGGGTACGCCGCTCCACGACGAGCATCAACTCTTCGAGTTCCTGATCCTGGAAGGTGCGCAAGCCGGTTTGAGCTGGGACACAATTCTCAAGAAGCGGGAAAACTACCGAAAGGCATTCAACCGCTTCGACCCACGGCGCGTGGCCAAATATGATCGGACGAAGATTCAGGCATTGCTGCGCGATCCCGGCATTGTGCGCAACCGGCTGAAGATCAACGCAGCCGTCCAGAATGCCAAGATATTCCTCCAGGTTCAGAAGGAGTTCGGATCCTTTGACCGCTATGTCTGGCAGTTCGTCGGCGGATGTCCAATCGTAAATCCCTGGCGCTCAAAGCAGGTTCCCGCCAGTACGCCCGAATCCGATGCCATAAGCAAGGATCTGAAGAAGCGTGGCTTCACCTTCGTCGGCTCGACTATCTGCTACGCCTTCATGCAGGCGGTGGGAATGGTGAATGATCACGCCAAGAACTGCTTCCGGAGGCAGGAAATCATTCGGACGTTCAAGAGCTGACTCTTCTCCCCGATAAAGCTTGCCGGCTGCGGCCTGAAGTCCTTCGGGTATACTTGCGGCGCTGTTTTCCGTTTCGCGGAAGGGGTGCACTTTCCCATGCAGGCAGTCCCAGGGACGCATGCAACCAGCGCATCGGTCGTTGATCTTGCGGCTCACACGCGCCGGCAGATCGCCGGACGCCTGCTCCCCTTCGTTTTCGCTCTTTACGTCACCAACTACATTGACCGAACTAACCTGGCCTACGCGGCCCTGGGGATGACACGAGACCTGGGATTCAGTGACCGGGTCTTCGGCATGGGAGCGGGAATCTTCTTCGCCGGCTACGTTGCCCTGCAAATCCCCGGAGCCTTGCTGGTCGAACTCTGGAGTGCGCGGCGTTGTATTTCAGCCATCATGATTGTGTGGGGATCGCTGACCGCACTGACAGCGCTGGTACAGAACGCGCCCCAACTCTACCTTGCCCGCTTTGTCCTGGGTGCCGCGGAGGCCGGATTCTTTCCGGGAGTCGTAGTCTATCTTAGCCACTGGTTTATCCGCGAGGACCGGGCCAAGGCAGGCAGCAACTTCATGGCGGCGATCCCGATATCGTTCGTCATCGGATCCCCGCTGGCCGGCTGGATTCTCAGCCATCATTGGCTGGGCACGGTCGGCTGGCGCTGGCTGTTCATGCTGGAGGGGCTGCCGGCAATCCTGCTCGGCATCGCAGCGTTCTTCTACTTGACCGACTGGCCCGCCGAGGCTACCTGGCTCGCGCCCGACCCGCGCGCCTGGATTATTCGAACTCTGGAGGAAGAGAAAGCGGTCAAGCTGGAACGCGGCAGTATCTGGCGAACCCTCGCTTCCCGCGATGTGCTCCTGCTCTCATTGGCTGCCTTCTTTGCATACTTCGTCAGCTACAGCACCTATTTCTGGTTCCCCACAGTGTTGAAGCGGTTGTCAGGATTCTCCGATGCCCGGGTGGGCTGGCTGGGGGCCATTCCCTATCTTGCGGGTTTCTTCGCCATGCAAATGAACGGTTGGCATTCCGACCGAATGGCGGAGCGCCGCTGGCACGCTGCCACACCATTGTTCGTGGCGGCGCTGGCATTACTGGGACTGATGACCTTGCCCACCACAGTGCCACTCGCTATGACGCTATTCACGCTGGTGGTCTGCAGCGTGGCGTTTCTCCCTGTGTTCTGGGCGATTCCCACCGAGGTGCTGAGCGAATCCGCCGCAGCCACCGCCGTGGGTTTAGTGAATGCCGTCGGAAGTGTGGCCGGATTCGCGGGCCCGTTCGCCTTCGGGTACCTGAATACCCGCACCGGCTCTTACTGGTCGGGCCTGGCGGCCATGATGATTTGCGCAGTCGTCAGCGGACTACTCATTCTTCTCATCGGGAGAGGCGCCAAGCCGCGGGGGATGGAACCTGTTGTCCGTTAGAACGGAACTCGGCCGGCTGCGAGTCGTTCTCGTGGCCACACGCAATCCCTTGAACATCGGCGCTGCAGCCCGTGCCATGAGCAACTTCGGATTCACCCGCTTGCGCGTGGTCAATCCCTACGACATTGCCTGGCGGGAGGCGCGTTCGGCCGTAGGCGCATCGGACGTGCTGGCACGAGCCGAGCTTTGCGACTGCCTCGCCGATGCGGTTGCCGACTGCACGTTGGTGGTCGGAACGACCGCCGCACGGCAACGCAAGCCTTCACAACCGCTCAGGCCTCTGGCGGCCGGCACACGCCTGATTCGTGCTCAGCTCCAGTCCGGGCCGGTGGCGCTCTTGTTCGGGTCGGAGAAGCGCGGCCTCTCCAACGTGGACTTCAGCCATTGCCACTGGTTGTTGCGTATCCCTACCCGCGAAGAGCACGGTTCCATGAACTTGGGACAGGCGGTGGCGGTCTGCTTGTATGAGCTGGCGCGGGGTAAGGCCGCCAGCCCGCCTGCCAAGATCAAACCTGCCCGCGCAGGCGAAGTGGAGCGCCTGACGCAGTTGCTGCTGCAGATTCTCACCGACAGTGGCTACCTGAAACCAGGAGCGACGAGCTCGGCCGAAGAGAAGGTCCGCCGCCTGGTGCGCCGTTTGTGCATCCCCGCCGAGGACGCCGACACCTGGATGGGCATGCTTCGCCAAATTCTATGGAAAGTACGGTCCGCGTGATATTTAGTACTCTTCCGCAGTGGTTACCCGCAAGAATACCCAGTAACCTGGGTAACCTGCAGGTAATCGTTCGCCTGTGGTATAAAACCAGCAGTACCAAGCAAAATCCTGAAGCGGCAGATGCCTGCGTGTCTCGCGGTGTGTGCCGTGGGTCTTGAGGAAATTCTTGAGTTTCATCAACTTTGCAGCCCGCGAGATCAATTGCAAGATCGTCTACTACGGGGCCGGGCTGGGCGGCAAGACGACGAACCTGCAGTACATCTACCAGAAGACAGCAGAACAGCAGAAGGGGAAGATGATCTCGTTGGCCACCGAGACTGACCGTACCCTGTTTTTCGACTTTCTGCCCCTCGATCTGGGTTCGGTTCGCGGGTTCAAGACCAGAATTCACCTCTACACCGTCCCCGGACAGGTCTTCTACGACGCCAGCCGCAAGCTGATTTTGCGTGGCGTGGACGGCATCGTTTTCGTCGCCGACTCTCAGGAAGAACGTATGGACGCCAACCATGAGGCGCTCGACAACCTCATGGACAACCTCAAAGAGCACGGCTACGACTTCAAGAAGATTCCCTACGTGCTGCAGCTCAACAAGCGCGACCTGCCCAACGTGCTGCCGGTGGACAAGCTGAGCGCCGAACTCCGTCGCAAAGACGAGCCGGTCATCGAAGCCATTGCCCCGAACGGCAAAGGCGTCTTCGAAACCCTGAAAGAGATCGCTCGCCAGGTCCTGGTCGAGCTGAAGCAGGGCTCGTAGAAGTCACCTTCTAATAGCTTCGTTTCCACTTCTTAGAAATTGTTATTCCGAGCCGTCCGTAGCGTCAGCGAGGACGCGCGAGGAACCTGCTCTTCCGACATGGCAACAACAGGTTCCTCGTCGATTCGCTCCTTGGAATGACAACTAGGCAAACCCGTCATAACATTTGTTAACCTCACTTTCTTCCAAAATTCCAGACAACCCCGCCTCTGCTCGTCTAGAATGATGAGCCGCAAAAAATTCAGTTCGTCATTCGCAGTTGAGCGAGGCACTCATGCGCATTCTTCGAGCACTGGCATTGGTTTTCCTGCTTTCCCCACTTCTGTTCTCCCAATCGGCTTCCCTGCACGGCATCGACCTAGGCGACCTTGACCGTAAAGCCGATCCCTGCACCGACTTCTTCCAGTTCGCCAACGGCACCTGGCGGGCCAACAATCCCATCCCCGCGACCATGACCCGCTGGAGCAAGCGCTGGCAGTCCGGGGAGACGGCGAAAGACAAGCTGAAAGACATCCTCGACGACGTCGAAAAGCAGTCCGCGGCCCCAAACGGCAGCACGGAGCAACTGATCGGAGATTACTACGGCGCCTGCATGGACGAGTCGAAGATTAACGCGCGCGCCGTCACGCCTGTCCAACCCTGGTTCACCAAGATCGACGCTGTGAAGGACACCGCCGGCCTGCAAAGCATACTCACCGAATTACATGACATACAAATCCTCGTCCCGTTCAATCTCGGCGGCCAGCAGGACTTTCACAAGCCCAGCGAAGTGTTAGCGGACGTCGGCGCGAGCGGCTACAGCCTGCCCGACCGCGACTACTACCTGAAGCCGGAGGCACGCTTCAAAGAGGCGCGGGAAAAATATCAGCAGCATGTTGCCAAAATGTTCGTCCTGGCAGGCTGGGATGCGAAGACTGCCGCGTCGGGTGCCCAGACCGTTATGACGATGGAAACCAAGTTCGCCGAGGCGTCACTCGACAACGTTGCCTTGCGCGATCCTACGTCCACCGACCACAACACGACATTCGCGCAACTGCAGGCCATGGTTCCTCACTTTGACTGGGTCAGCTACTTCCAGCACAAGCAACTGGCGCAGGACATCGACCTCAATGTCGACCAGCCCAAATACATGCAGGAGGTCGATCGCCAGCTGCAGCAGACCTCGTTGGCCGACTGGAAGGTCTATCTCAAGTGGCACGTGCTGAACTCGATGACCGATGCTCTCTCGGCTCCCATCCAGCAGGAGGACTTCGATTTCTTCGGGAAATATCTGGGCGGTGCAACCGAGATCAAACCTCGCTGGAAACGCTGTGTTGAATCGACCGACCTCTACCTCGGCGAGGCACTGGGCAAGAAGTATGTCGAAAGGTACTTCCCTCCCGCGGCCAAGGCCCGCATGCAGGAGATGGTGCGCAACCTGCTGCTGGCCATGCGCGACGACATCCTGACCCGTCCCTGGATGAGCGACGAAACCAAGGAGCGCGCCATGGCCAAGGTGGCGACCTTCAATCCCAAGATCGGCTATCCCGACAAGTGGAAGGACTACAGCCAGGTCGACATCTCACGCGATGCGTTCTTTGAGGACTATGTCGCGGTGCGCCGCTTCTCTGTAGAAGACGACCGCAAGACAATCGGCAAGCCCGTGGATCGTGGACGATGGGGAATGACGCCGCCGACCTCCGATGCTTACGAGAATCCGCTGCTTAATGAAATCGTTTTTCCCGCCGGAATCCTGCAGCCGCCGGCGTTTGACATGAATGCCGTCGATGCCGTGAACTACGGCGCCATCGGCGTGGTCATTGGGCACGAGATTTCACATGGCTTTGACGACCAGGGCTCACAATTTGACTATCTGGGCCGCCTGCGCAACTGGTGGACGGACAACGATCTGAAGCAATTCAAAGAGCGCGGCGCTTGCGTGGTGAACCAGTTCGACAACTACTTCATCGAGCCGAACATTCATCACAACGGGAAACTGGTACTGGGCGAGAGCATCGGCGACCTCGGCGGCGCCAAGATCGCCTACCTGGCGTATGAAAAGTCACTCCAAGGCAAAAAGCGGCCGGCGGATATCGATGGCTTCACCCCCGAGCAACAGTTTTTCATCGCCTGGGGACAGTTCCGCGGAGACGAGACCCGCCCCGAGCAGCAGAAGTTAATGGTCCAGACCGATCCGCACCCGGTGGCGAAGTTCCGCGTGATCGGGCCGCTCTCGAATTTACCGGAGTTTCAGCAGGCATTCAGCTGCAAGGTGGATTCGGCGATGGTCCGGCCGGCGGACAAGAGATGCGAGGTGTGGTAGGAACCACCGTCGGTCGTTGGTCGTGGGTCGTCGGCCAACGACTCTCGGCAGCCTGCAGTCTCTTACCACCTTGTCATTCCGAGCCGTCCGCAGGCGCGTTAGCGCAGAGGACGCAGCGAGGAATCTGCTTTTTTTTGCGCCCTAC
>Ga0335082_10008208_pt1 | contig 11332 bp, 12 predicted proteins | sample Lox_Sample_41_FD_206718 | JGI IMG/M metagenome (GOLD analysis project Ga0335082, IMG submission 206718) | Soil microbial communities from Loxahatchee National Wildlife Refuge, Florida, United States - Lox_Sample_4.1 | ecosystem: Environmental > Terrestrial > Soil > Wetlands | place: USA... | reverse complement strand
AACCCCCCTGGCATTGGTTTGCCACAGCTGATCGTAGCGATACTCTTCTTCCAGACGCGGCGTAGTGGTCGCCACCGGCGTTACCCAGTGAGGCTGTTCGTCCTTGGTTTGGTCCACGCGGCCAAACCAGTTGGCAAAGTATCCATCCTGAGCCCACGCCAGGTGCGATGAGAAGAACACGACGAGTGTAACCAGAAATAACCCCTGCCTGCGCATTCCGTCTCCGATCCAGGTAGCTGACTGCGAAGAATCGAAAGTGTATAGCAGATATAATTATGTTGTCCAATAGTATGCAGTTATATACTGTACTGAGATGTTCTCAGAGGGTAGCAACGCCCAGGCCGGATGTCGACCGTTTCGTGCCGGGGCTTGATGATTTCGTTCCCATGTCAAGGAAAGGGAGATCCGAGCGGCAGACCGAGGAGTTGCTGAAGCTCCGGGATGCGGCTTTACTGCTTGGGGTCAGCTTTCCCACCATCAAGCAGTGGATCTACAAGAGGAAGATCGGCAGCCTCAAGACCGCAGGCGGGCACCACCGCATTCCCCAGAGTGAAGTCGACCGGCTGCTGTTCCGAACCACAGGGAAGACCAAGCCCGAACGGGCTCTGGTGATGCGTCGGGTAAGCGGAAGAAATCAACTGGTGGGACGCATCGACAGCGTCCGCATCAGCGGACTCATGGCGGAGGTAAGGATTTCCATCGGGGATCAGCAGGTTACTTCGATCATCACCGCGAGTTCGGCCCGCGAGATGAACCTCAAGCCCGGTCAAACCGCGGCCGCCCTGATCAAAGCCACCGAAGTGATGATCCTGCGCGTGTAAGAGAGACTGGCGGGGCCTGGTGGGCTACCCGCCTAGCACGCCAGCTGTTCGCGGGTGAGCTTCAGACCGTTCAAATTGCCGAGTACCGTCACCGCAATCGATTCGCCGCGGAAGAATCCGTTGGCCAAGTTCTGAAGTTCGTCCGCAGTAACCTTTTCGATCTTCTTCAAGAGTTCGTCCATGGTGTAGAAACGCTCGAAATACATCTCCTGCCGTGCCAGATTGGACATACGCGCAGTCGAGGATTCCAGAGACAGCATCAGGCTTCCCTTCAGTTGGTCCTTGGCCCGGCGTAGCTCCTCTGCGGGCACTTGTTCCGCCTTGAGCTTGGCGAACTCGGAGACGATGCTCTCGACGACCTTGATCGCCGACTCCCGCGAGGTCCCCGCATAAACCGAGAGGCATCCCGTGTCGCGGTAGGGATTCAAGTCGCTGTAGATCGCGTAGGCAAGGCCCTGCCGCTCCCGAATGTTTTGAAACAGGCGTGAGCTCATGCCCCCGCCCAGCAGGGTGTTCAACACGTAGGAGTCGTGGCGTCTTTCATGAGCGATGGGATGCGACGGCACGCCCACGCAAATCTGCACCTGTTCGAGCGCCTTCTTGTTACGCAGGATAATGCGCGGAACGATCTTTGGCTGCGGGCTGTGAAAACCATTGGGGACCGGCTTCATGGGCCCGAAATGCTTCGCGACCAGGTCCACAAAGTGCTTGTGATTCAGGTTACCAGCGGCGCTGATGATCAGGTTCCCGGGAGAGAAGCGCTGTCCATAAAAGCCCAACACCGGATCGCGCTCGAACCTCCGCACGGTTTCCTTGGTACCCAGAATCGGCTTGCCCAGTGGATGGTCCTTCCAGAAATTCTGAGTAAAGATCTCGTGCACCAGGTAGTCCGGGCTGTCCTCGTCCATCTTGATCTCTTCCAGGATCACCCCACGCTCGCGGCCGATGTCCTTGGTGTCAAACACAGGATTGAGCACGAGATCGCTCAGCACATCCATGGCAATGGGCAGGTGCTCATCTAGGACCTTGACGTTGAAGCAGATGCACTCCTTGGCGGTGAAGGCGTCCATGTTTCCGCCGATGGAATCGACTTGGCGGGCAATGTCTTCCGCTGTGCGGTGCTTGGTTCCTTTGAAGACCATGTGCTCGATGAAGTGGGAGATTCCATTCCACTGCAGGTCCTCATCGCGTGACCCCGTCTTCACCCAGATGCCGATGGAAACCGAACGAAGATGCGACATCTGCTCGGCCAGGATGGTGAGTCCATTGGGAAGAACCTCGCGATGAATGTTGCGCTTTTCTTCGACCATGAGCTTCTTTAATTACTCCAATGGAATCGGACGCGGGAACCGGACGTTGCTGCCTGAACTATTCTTACACACCTGGCAGGACCGCGGGGGTTGATAGTTAAAGCCAGTGTAAACAACAGCTTACACCGCAAACCGCTGAATCTTGCCGGTGTTTCGCGGTCTTGCGCCCAATTCTCTTCTACAATCGGAAGGGAACAGCCTTTAGATGCATGAATACGGGAAAGCAGACCACGTTGTTGGGCCTTAATCTTCAAGAGCTTACAAAGCTTATGGAGGAGGCTGGTGAGCCTTCCTATCGGGGCCGGCAGCTTTTTGACGCCATCTACGGCCAGAGGATCGCGAACCTGGAGCAAGTTTCCACACTCCCCAAGGGATTCCGCGAGCAGTTGGCCCAAAGCGGCAACGCGATCGGCCTGCCCAAAATCGCAGGAAGGTTCGCTTCAACAGACGGGACGGTTCGCTACCTGATCGAATTTGCCGACAGTCAGAGCGTGGAGACCGTCTGGATGCCGGAGGGGGATGGAGGAGAAGCGGGCGACGGCAGCGAGGCCGGAGTTGATGGGGAGACGCTGAATCGGCCATGGGATCGGGCCACGATCTGTGTTTCCAGCCAGGTGGGTTGCGCAGTGGACTGCCAGTTTTGTCTGACTGCCCTGCTCGGCGTGAAACGCAACCTCACGGCCGGAGAAATTGTCGGCCAGATCACGGCCGTGTTGAACGAACAAAACGTCTTTCCGCCGCAGGACCGGGTCAACATCGTGTACATGGGAATGGGTGAGCCATTCCTGAACTATGAGAACTTCATCAAGGCGGTGGCTCTGCTGGTCGAGGGCGTGGGAATTCCGGAATCGCGCATGACGGTCTCCACTGCCGGCATTGTGCCTCGCATTTACGACCTCGGGGCGGAGCCCGTACGGCCCAAGCTGGCCATTTCCCTCAATGCCTCCAACGACGACTTGCGGAGCCGCCTCATGCCTATCAATCGCAAGTGGAACCTTGAGACACTGATGGCAGCGGCCCGCGATTTTCCCTTGCGCAACCGCGAGAGGCTGACCTTCGAGTATGTTCTGCTCGAGGGAGTGAATGACTCGCCACAGAACGCCCGCGAACTGCAAACTCTAATCTGCGGGTTGAGAGCCAAGGTCAACCTGATCGCCCTCAATCCTGGGCCTGGGATCGCTTTTCAAACACCCGCTGAGGCACACGTGCTGGAGTTCCAGGATGTCTTGATGAGAGGTGGCATACCAACTTATATCCGCCGGCCCAGAGGACGTGATATCTACGCTGCCTGCGGACAATTGAAGCGAACTCTCGAAACGGTGCGGGCCTGATCTTGGTTGGACGGCCGTCAGGGAATCGCTTTCACCGCGGTGTCTGCCAGCAAAGATGCAAGAGCTGGCTGAGGCTCGAGGTCGGAAGGAGCAGCGGGGAGCTCGATTCGGAAAGTGGCCCCACCCTGCGGGCGGTTTTCGCACATGATCTTGCCGTGGTGCTCCTGAACGACGCCGTAGCAGATGCTGAGTCCCGGGCCTGTCCCTTGGCCCACGGGACGAGTCGTATATAAGGGATCAAACACACGCCCCGGTTCCTGGATCCCCGAGCCGCGGACGGTGAACTCGATGCTTACGGAATCCTCCGACTTGCGGGTGCCGATGTTTAAAGTTCCACCCTTCCCGGCCATCGCCTGCAGGGCGTTGTCGACGACATGGGAGCACAGCTGCAGAAGCTGATTGGAGTCACCCAGGACGGAAGGAAGGTCCGGCGCCAGATCAGTTTGCACTTGCAGGCTTGCGCTCAGCAGTTGCGGGGGATAGAGCCGGACAGCCGTCTGCACCAGGGCGTTGATGTCCAGCAGGGTCTTGTCCCCGGGGACCTGCTTGGCGAAGGTGAGCATGCTGGCGACCAGTGCTCGGGTCCGGCGAATCTGGTGCTGGATTTTCTGTGCCAGCCAACTTTGCTCCTCGTCGAGCGGCGTGGTCGCCAGCAGGTCCGAGTACCCCATCATCGCGGTGAGCGGATTGTTGAGCTCGTGCGCGGCGCCGCCCACCAACTGGCCGAGAGATGCCAGCTTCTCCGACTGCACCAGTTGTGTCTGCAAACGCTGTTGATTCTCAAATGACTTTCGGGAGCTGTTGATCAGATGCAACAGTTCGCGATCCAGAAGTTGTTGCTTGAAGAAGACCATGGTTCCGAGCGCCAGCATTCCCGCCAGAGTTACGGCCAGGCGGAAGGTGCGCACGGGGGCAGGAATGAAGGAATCGAAAACCGACCACACGGCAAAAAAGGGCAGAGAGAGCATCGTAATCATCCCCAGGCGGGCAACCCACACTCCGTGCCCACTGCCGCCCGGCGCAGGCCTCTGTACCGGGTTGGATTGCAGCGCGGTCAGCCCGATCCAGGTCACACACGCCATGGATGCCGCCAACGGCACGTCATAAACGCTGCCGGAGAAGTACACGTTCCGTTCAATCGCCCAGTTGGCCAGGTAGGAACTCAGGCTGTAGATGAGGGTGCACACGAACCAGCTGCCGTAGATGGTCTTCCAGGAACGATGGCTTCGCGACCACAGCATCGCCAGACCGCCCAGAAACACGATTTTCTCAATGAGGTAAAGGATGTTGAGATTGTGTCCGTAGGCGATCTCGTCACGGTAGATATACTGCCAGGGAATTACGGTAACGGTATCCAGGTACAACCACCACACCAGCAGCATGGAGAAGTCGAGGGACCCCAGCCGGGAGGCACGGCTGTCCTGTTGGATATGCGGCTGCGTGGCCAAGGCCGCAGTCATCGGAACCAGATGTAAGAAGAGAACAATGTCCCCACCAAAGGGGTTGGGCACCTCACGGTGGAGATAGACCTCGAAGTAGCACCAGAGGGCCTGATAACTGAGCCAGAACACCATGCCCAGTGTCATCAGCCCCCAGAACGCGCGCACGCGCCCGTGGCTGCTCATTACCACCGGCAGGAGCGCGAGCGTGCCGGAGAGCAGAAGTAGCAGTTGCGTGAGGTCGCTCAAGGCGACCAGGACTGGGCCGTGAGGAAGAATCAGCGATGCCGCAGCCTGCGCGCACAGCAGGCCGGCAGCCGCCAGAGCCCACAACTTGAGGCGCCAAGGCATGGAGGTCATTTCAATTCTTAGCCAGGAGCGAAAGTAGAGAAAGTTACTTGGGTAACCTCCTTCGACGCGGTTAAACTAGGGGGCACTGGGATGACATACCTCAGGGTTTGCCGATTGTGGCTGGTTCATAAGATCCGTGGCATCATTACCTCTTGCACAGGCGCATAGGCTTGCCATTCCGGGCGGTCCAGGACCGATTTCTGTGGAGACTGCGCGCCCCCTTGGGGCCGGGTGAGATTCGTCGCACCGAGCGCTGGCTGGCATCGGCCCGGGTTTTCCTCGCGGTCTCGTCCCTGGTCACCATCTGGATGGACCCGACCGAGGTTCACTACTCGATTTGGGCCTTCGGACTGTTGGCTTTTTATATCGCCCAGGGTGTCAACATCATCATCTTCCTGCGGCGGCGCCAGCAATCGACCGCTTCGTTTCGCGTGCTGGTTCACACTGCTGACGTCATTTGGCCGGTCCTGATTTCTGCCTTTGCCGCAGGGGGCAACAATCCCTTCTCCTTGTTTTTCGTCTTCGTCCTGGCTGCCGCAGCCTATCGCTGGGGTCTGTGGGAGACGGTCGGCACCGCTGTCGCGGAGGTCATCCTGCTCTGGGCCGAGAGCTTCGCTTTGAGCACTGGCTTTCTGGGCTGGGCCAATCATATTCTCTCGCGTTACAGCTTGCCTCCATTGCTGCTCGATGCTGGAAATTTCGCCCCCAAGCCGCTCTTCATGCGCTCCGTGTACTTACTAGTGCTTGGTTGGCTGCTGGGATATCTCGCAGAACAACAGAAGCAGCTGCGCGCCGAAAAGGCGGTGATTGCGCGCACCTTGACCAAAGCGCGGGTTGAGTCCGGACTGGCTGGTACTCTGCAGGAGATTGCGGGGGAGCTGCTTAAGATGTACGAGGCTAAGCACCTGTTGATCGCCTCCCAGGAAGTGAATCATTACCGGATCTACGTGAGTGAAGTGAGCCAGATGCAGGAGGAACCCTTGATTCGCTGGCTCGAGCCCACCGCCAACGATCGCGACATCTATCTCGAAGATTCCCCGGCAGCGGTCTGTTATGCGGAGCGTGACGGGGGAGATTGGCCTCCCAAGCTCTTGGGGCTGGACCAGGGCGGAGTTCGCATGGAGGATCTGGCTCCCCGATTCCTGGAGCGTTTTGCGCAGAAGCACCGCTTTGACCGCGCCATGGTGGTCTCCTTCGCCTTTGGGCAAGACTGGCGTGGACGGGTGTTCCTGCTTGACCCTGCGCTCACGGGAGAGACCGAGGAGGAACTCCACTTCCTCCAAGAGTTGGTGCGGCAAGTGGGGCCTGCGGTGTACAACGTGCTTCTGATACGGCGGTTGCGCCTGCGGGCGGGCGCGGTGGAGCGGGCGCGTTTCGCCCGCGAACTGCACGATGGCGCCATCCAGTCGTTGATCGCGGTGGAAATGCAAGTGGATGTGTTGCGCCGCCAGTCCACCACCAAGCCCGATCTGGTGGGGGGAGAACTGGGCCGCATTCAAGGATTGCTGCGGGAGGAGGTTCTCAAACTGCGAGAGCTCATGCAGCAGATGAAGACCCTGGATGTGGATGCCAAGCGTTTGCTGGGCCTGATCCACGACACCGTAGAGCGGTTTCAGCGCGAGACCGGAATCTCGGCCCGCTTCCTCTCCGACGTCACGGACCTTGACATGCCGCAGCCGGTTTGCCGGGAGGTGGCGCGCATTGTGCAGGAGGCGTTGGTCAACGTTCGTAAGCACAGCCAGGCGCGCCAGGTACTGGTGCGCCTGGGCGCGCGTAACGGCGGGTGGAGGGTGGAAATTGAGGACGACGGCCGCGGGTTCTCCTTTTCCGGGAGATATTCTCAGGAACAGCTGGACGCCATCAACAAAGGCCCCTTGGTGATTAAAGAACGTGTCCGTTTAATTGAAGGCGAACTCACGATAGAATCAAATCCGGGGCGCGGCTCACGGCTGGAGATTACCGTCCCAAGACAGCAAGGCGCAATTCATGGATAACCGAAGGTTGCAACCGGTTCGCATTGTTATTGCTGACGATCATCCAATCTTTCGTGATGGCTTGCGGCGGCTCTTAGAGACGGAACCCGATCTCACGGTGATCGGCGAAGCCTGTGATGGCGCGGAAGCGGTTAAACTTGCCCGTCAACTCAGACCCGATATCTTGCTGCTCGACCTGGCCATGCCTCGCCATCCCGGGCTCGAAGCCCTCCGCGAACTGAGCATGGGTTCCGGATCCAACGGCGTCCGCGTCATCCTGCTAACGGCGGCGGCGGAAAAGAACCAGATCGTCGAAGCGTTGCAACTGGGCGCACGCGGAGTGGTGCTCAAGGATTCTGCCACCCAACTTCTGCTGAAAGCGATCCATACCGTGATGTCCGGGGAGTACTGGGTGGGTAGAGAGAGCGTTTCCAATCTGGTGCTCTACCTTCGCAACCTGGTGCAGTCCTCCGGGGAGGAGGCGCGGCAGAAGAAATTTGGGCTGACCCCGCGCGAACTGGAGATCGTCTCCGCTGTGGTGGCCGGCTACTCCAACAAAGAGGCCGCCGAATACTTCAAGATCAGTGAGGACACGGTCAAACACCATCTCAGTAACATCTTCGACAAACTGGGGGTCTCGACGCGCCTGGAACTGGCGCTGTTCGCGGTGAACCAATCCTTGCCACTAAAGCCGATCTCGTAGCACTTTCGTGCTATAGAGGGACACATTCAGGCCATTGTGCGCTGTTGTCATCTTTACTAACATAATGCATCCGAATAGTGCCTCGGTGGATTTCCCCGTAGCTGGGGTTCGGGTGGGGGTGGTTGCACGAAAAGCGAGTGGCTCCCAAGGAGGCAGGTTGTGCCAAGGTTTTTGAAGCAACTCTGGTCAGATGAACGCGGCCAGGACATCGCCGAATATGCCGTAATGCTGGCGGTGGTTCTGGTGATCGTCGTGGGGACGATCCGGCTCATCGGTGCCAACGCCAACAACGTGTTTTCGTCCGTCGCCAGCTCGATTGCCCAGTAGTTTTTTGCCCGAACTGCGAGCGGCGCCAACGACACGGGCGTGCCTCCGATTGGCTTACCCTCTATCTCCCTTTGATTCTCTGCGATCTGCTGCGCAAACCCCGTTTACCAGGCCCGATTTTTTTCCATTTGTTGATGGCCAAGGCGAATCTGCTGGTTGTCGTGGCGATTGTGCTCAAGCCATCCCTGCACCGCGGCTTGCAACCGTGACTGATCATCCCGGTGGAGTCTCACAAAACGGAAGGGTTGCTGCACCCAGGTTAAGGAGGGCAACATCTCCGCCGTGCCGAAGACTGCGCCGCCGTGGGCCAGGAACATCAATTTAACCACCGACCCTCGGTCCACCGGCCGCTCCAAAGCCAGCAGGCCCCCGGTCGTAGAAATGATTTGTAACTGACCGGCTACGCGACGCCCATCGGGAAAACGCAACACCGCGGGAGTAACACCCACTGGATGCGCCCGGGGCGCACGGTTCTTCGGCTGAGGTGAGGGAGGCTTCATCTCAAGGTGAGTATGGCAGGCAGGGCCGGCCGGATAAAAGATCACCGAAGACCTTAGCCATCCCTGATTACCCACCCACCGTGAAACCGTCCTTTGGTGCGATCTGAGAATGGCGGATAGTCCTATACCGCTCGGGGCAGTTTGAAATGCAACCCCTTGCGATAGAGGCCATCGCTACCTACATCAAACACGCGGTTGAAGCGCGCCCGGTAGTTTTCCAGCGCCGCGTTGGCGGCCAGTTCCATCAGCTGTTCTTCGGAAAAATGCTTGCGCAACTCGGCATAGAGCTCATCGCTCACGTTCGAAGGTGTGTCCGCCAAGGCATCCGCCATGCGGAACAGGGCCGCCTCCGGTGTGGCAAAACCGTCCAGATTACCTTCGCGGATCGCGGCAATCTCATTGTCGTTCAGACCGTACATTCTGCCGCCGGCAGAATTGGCGTCGATTCAAAATGGACAGCCTACCCGCACCGCTGTCCGCAAGGTCACGATGGCGCGCGAGCGTGGTGGTACCTGGGCCTTCTGGCCAAGCAGCCATTCCCCCAGAATGCTGAACCAGAATAGACGCGGGACGCGTGCCGCTATTTTCTGCGGCGTCAAGTCGCGGCCCAATATCTTGCGAACTTTCTTAAACACCTGGCGCATCAGGAACGATGCCTGCCGCGGATCGACTCCCTCGACTCTCGCCATAAGTATTTCCTTCCTCCGCTATTTAGATGCCTCATGCCGGGCATCGGGTCCATTGTCAAAAACAGCCACTTCAAGCTGTCTGAGATGGCCGGAGTCTGCAATCACCTGCATCTCCGTGATTTTCTCTTGGGCAACCTTGCATCGGATCGCCATAAGAAGTCGTCCACGGGGTGCTATGAGTATCCCGACAGAACCATCGACAATCGCGGTTCGCGCAAACTGAGCTTCCTTCACGTGCGAAAGCGATTCCTTGGCTACGAGCGCCGCGCCGTGAATCTCGTGGTCCGCGGGCGCAGCCAGGGCGGAGTGGTCGGCGCGACGAACCACGTTCCGATCAAGCACGGCGAGAACGCCAGCGAGATCGCCAGCCCGAAGTGCGCTGAGGAAAGCGTCAACCACCCGCCTTTGCAAATGCAGATGATTCGCGGAAGGTGTCGATGGTCCCTGGATCTGTCGGCGGGCACGGCTCGCAAGCTGCCGTGCCGATACAGCGGAGCGACCCAGAATACTTGCGATTTCGCCGAACGGCACTGCGAAGATGTCGTGCAACACAAATGCGAGCCGCTCGGCAGGTGTCAGTCTGTCGAGCACCACGAGGAGCGCCAGGCCGACCGAATCCGCGAGAAGAGTTTCCTGCTCCGGGTCGGCTCCAACCTGTCGCTTGGCAACTGGTTCATGCGCCTGCTCCTCCATGGCTTCCTCGCGCCGGGACGCGCGCGCCCGCAACAGATCGAGCGAGACGCGGGAAACCACTGTTGTCAACCATCCACCAAGATTTTCGATAGCGGAGGTATCAGTACGGCTGAGCCGTATCCAGGCTTCCTGTACGGCGTCGTCCGCTTCGCTCACCGACCCCAGCAGCCGGTAGGCGACTGCCCGCAGATGGAACCGCTTCTCCTCGAACTGCTGCGCCAGCCATTCAAGCTGCTTCCCGGACTCCATTGCACCGAGACCCCCATGAGACTGACGGTTTGGACCATGGCGATGTGACAACAAATCGCAGAATGTTGGGCCAGCGGATTGGATGCCTTAGCGGGCCTGCCCGCCTCCCTGATTTCCAGCAGCGTGCGGTGGTGCGCGTCACATTCTTCGTCCACCCGCCGTCAATCTCATGAGGAGAAGATCAAGCATTCCGAAAATTGAAGGAGAGGAACCAGAATGCCGGCATTACTTCACATTGATTCCAGCCCGATGGGCGAGGCCTCAATAACGCGGGAACTCACCCGGGAATTTGTCCAGCGATGGCGAGATGCAAATCCTGAGGGACGGGTCATAGAACGGGACCTCGCCAGAGTGGGCATACCGGTCATCGACGCGGCGTGGGTTGCAGCGAACCTCACCCCGCAAGAATCGCGTACAGAGGAACAGAAAACGATCTTGCGGCTCTCTGCTGAATTTGTGGGCGAATTGCTGGATGCCGATGAGTACGTTATTGGCGTCCCCATGCACAATTGTGGCCCGTCGGCCAGCTTCAAGCTTTGGGTGGACCACATTGTCACTCCGCTCGCCCGCAATGCCCGCCTCGGGGGAAAACGAATTGTCTTTCTGATCGCAACAGGTTCACCCTACCGCCCTGGTGTGGAAAACGCCTGCAAGTACTTTCTCGAAGCGTGGCTCCGAACTCTGTTTGGCTACCTGGGGGTTCAAGATATGCGATTTGTCATCGCCGAGGGCGCGGCGGCTGTACGGCATCGGACAGTAGATCGTGCGAGTTTCCTTCAGGCCCACATCGAGGCTATAGATTCGCTCTTCCGGCCGAAATCCGATTGCTGCGGGCAACTGCCTGAATTCCTCGGCAAGGGCATCGAGGTTCGGTGAGCTGGTAACGCACGCTCCTGGCACAAACTACCGTGCGCTCGTACCCGGAACTGGGGGGACACCGACGGAC
>Ga0335082_10008206_pt1 | contig 11334 bp, 9 predicted proteins | sample Lox_Sample_41_FD_206718 | JGI IMG/M metagenome (GOLD analysis project Ga0335082, IMG submission 206718) | Soil microbial communities from Loxahatchee National Wildlife Refuge, Florida, United States - Lox_Sample_4.1 | ecosystem: Environmental > Terrestrial > Soil > Wetlands | place: USA: Florida... | reverse complement strand
CCGGCACCCACACCCCCACGACCCCGCCCCTTTTGAACATTCCCTACAACATTGTTTACAACGCGCAAAGCAATCCCAAGGGACTCAACCTCGACACCGCACGTTGTAGTGGCCAGGGGCCCTGCGGCTACGCGTGGGTCGGTTTCACAGCGTCTCAGCCCAGTGAGGGCACAGCGCAGGACATTCTGGGATGGGAATTCACGCTCGCCACTCCCACTCAGATACAGCAAGTGATTCAGCCGGGCGGAACGCCGACTGTTTTCGGCTTTGGCGCGCACGAGACCACGGTCACCTATCCCACCGGCTTCCAGAATCCGAATGGTATCTTAATGAACGTAACGGCGACGCCGGCGAACGCCTCCTCGTTTTACCTCGCACGGTTGGCCGGAACGCAGTTCGCCAACGAGCACTGCGTTATCTACCTCGGCGTGGGCCCGTACCCCGGAAATTGCGTCGTATACTCCTACACCTGCCAGGATCAGCACGGCAATTCGGTAGCGTGCCCCACAGAACCAACGTGCACCAGCCCGCAGCAACAACAGTGCATCGCTGTCAATACCAGCTTTTACACGGTGTTAAACGTGACCTCCACCAATGCCGATTACCTGGAGAACGATGCGATCGGTGACAATAACTGGATGAGTATCTTCACGTCGTTTACCGATAATCCGCTCGACGGAACCACATCCGGAGGGACCAGAGGATTCGGAGGCAGCGGAGGCTTGAGTCCTGACTTGCTTTCCCAGTCGGGCATTAAGGCCGGGCAGGTCAGTTCTGCGGACATCGTTGCTACCTTCGACCCGCACAAGCCATAGAGGGTTGAGCGAGGTCTCGATCGGGTCAGCTCTCGAATCGGCTGACGAGCATAAGGAAAGCGGTGGCCGCAGCCACCGCCGACAGAAGAACTTCAAATTCTATTGACGTCCGTTTCCATTGACCGGCGCGGGTGAAGAGCTTGAGGTCGCGGGCGTGGTTGCGGGACTGGCTGTCGCATCAGGCGTCACGTCAGGCGCGACGGTGGGCGGAGTGGTAGCAGGCGCCGCGGCAGTTTCCGATGCAGGGGTTGGCGGTGCGCTGGCGGCACTTGCTGCCGTCGCAGCCGGCGTAGCTGCAGTCGGTGCGGATGATGCAGTGGTCGCGGTTGGTGCAGCTGCTGACGGAGGCGTCGCCTGCGCCCTGACCCTTGGCGTGGGAGCATACTTCTCAACGGTATTCAGGAGCACCTGCGCATCCTGCGGCGCCGCAACCTCGCCTTTCAACAACGAATAGAAGGTCCAATCCTTGCCATAGAACGCTTGGGTGTCCGCCTGATCCTGACGGATGAGCGCGCCGCTTAGCGAGACCCCCAGGAAGAGTCCTCGCGAGCGCGAGTATGTGAGAACCTGCGCGCGCATGGTGAGGTCAGTGGCGGCCTGGGCGTCACGTCCTACCGGACCCGCAGCGGCGGAAGCGTCGGCACCCAGTTTGAACTTGCTCTGCAGCAGATGTTGCATTCCGTCGTCGGTGCGGATAATCAGTACGAGATCGGAAGCTTGCCCGCCGGCCTGAAAGCCGAAGCTTCCTCCGGTCATGACGAAGAACACCGGCGTACTCCAACCCTGCTGGGTGCGGCAGGTGGCTACGCCCTTGCCATAGTGGGCCCCGAATATGAAGCCTCCCTTCAGGTCCGAAGGAACAATGGCAATACACTTCGCTCCGTTCATGATGACGTCCGGGATGGCGCTGTCGGGCGCTGACATGATCTGGCTCAGCACCGTACTGGAAGTCTGGACGCGGTCGATCGTTGCACCGCGACGTTCCGAGGCCCCGCACGCGGTTACCGAGAATGCGACCAGCATAGCCACTGCGATGTTCTTCATGGTTGAAACTCCAATCAACACGATAACCGGCTTGCCTCGCCGGATTGATGCCATCTTACGTCGGTTGGAGACGGTTGCAGCGGAAGATGTCAGCCCAGCGGGTTACTCTTTAGTGTCCTCGGGAAAACCGTGCTTTCGAGGATTTGCGTGCGGCACGAGCCGTATATGCCGTGGAAAACAACAAGGGTTGGAAGAGAATTGACCCTCGTAATCTCTCCCAACCCTTTCTCCCAGGTTCTGTGGTAGGTGAGTGCAGTATGGAACAGACCGTAACTTAACGCAAGTTACGAAAGTACAGGTTAGGTAACTGTACTTTCGTAACAAAACTCAGGGAAGGTAACCTCCTAACATAACTGCCAAAATTGAAGTTGCAGGTTACGCCGCTCAGGTACCTTGCGATGTACCGTCAATTGCGACGAGAGTGAGGGTGACGGGATGGACCGAAAGTGCAATCCGATTAGGCGCTCCGATCTTGCGCAGCAATTCAGCGACATGGGCCTTGACGGTACGCTCGGCAAGGCTGAGTTCTGTGGCGATTTCCCGGTTCGACCTGCCTGCGGCCAGCAGACTCAAGACCTGCCGTTGACGGTTGCTGATCATGTCGCCATCGTGGATCTTGGCCTGTCCCGTCATGGTGGGCGCCGTAACCCGCTCGATGAACGTGGCCAATAGCCGACGTGGCGCCCACACTGAACCACTGTGTACCACGCGGATTGCCTGCCTGAACTCGGCCGGACTGGCGTCGTCAGTGACGTAGCCTTTTGCGCCCGCCATGATGGCACGCAGAATGTCCTCATCGCTGCCTCCGGCCCCGGTGACAATAATCCGAACGTCGGGCCGCACTGACTTGAGTGTCGTCATGCCGGAGTAAAAAGCAGCTCCACGGTTCTTCGTCATCAGGACGACGTCATCGTCCAGGGCCTTGAGGATCATGGGAAGAGTGGAGGAGCGAACGCGAAACTCGGCCCCGCGACCGAAAAGAGTACGAAGGCCAACAAATCGAAGCGGGTCACTCTCCAGGACGGAAACGCGAATTGGTTGCTGTCCGGCAGCTTTTTTCCCGGCGGGGCGATTCTGCTTTGCTCTGCGCTTTTTGACGGCGGGACTCATCGGCGCGATCCAGCCTTCCTGGCCGATAGGATACCTGAGGCCACTATCGAAAACGGCGCTTTATGCGGCCGCGTGCCGCCGAAAGTACAACCATTAACGACTCAAAATTTGCAGGATCCGGGCCGACGGGCGCCCTAAGCCGCTTTCTTCCGGCGTGAAGGTTTAGCGCCTTTCTGCACAATTCTGATTTCTGAATCCTTATGAGCGTCAGCCACACGTTGCGGAGGCTTCTTGGGTAACTGGGCGAGGCTCTCCTTAAGAGCGGCCATCAAATCCACAACTGGGGCGGGCTTGCGCGGTTTCTCCACAGTCGTGACCTCTTCGCCCTCAAGCCTGGCCTTGATGAGCGTTTTGAGGTTTTCCTCGAAGCTGTCGTGGAATTTTTCCGGCTCAAACTTGCCGGCCAGCGCCTCAATCAGTTGCTGCGCGATTTTCACCTCGGCGTCCTTCAATTCCACGTCAGGACGTCCAAAGTTCTCCAGCTTGCGCACCTCCTCGCTGTAATACATGGTGTGCAGCATGAGCCCGCCCTCATAAGGGCGCAGGAACACCGTGTATTCCCGGTTGTGCATGGTGAGCTTCGCGATGGCCACATAGGCCGTCTCTTCCAGTGCGCGGCAAAGTAATGCGTAGGGCTTGCGTCCCGCTTCTTCCGGCACCAGAAAATACGACGACTCGAAGTAAATAGGATCAACTTCTTCGGACTTCACAAACTCGAGGATCTCCATCGCCTTGGCGGTCTTGGGCTCGATTTTCTTGATCTCGTCGGGCTCGATGATCACGTACTCACCCTTGCGGTATTCATAGCCCTTGACGATCTCGCTGCGCTCCACCACTCGCTCATCGTGCGGACACCAGAGCTGCTGCTTAATGCGTGTGTTGTCGTCGCGGTGCAGCATGTGAAATGAGATGTGATTGCCACGCGCGCCCGAGAACAGCCGCACCGGCATGGAAATAAGGCCAAACGTCAAATAACCGGACCACACGGAAGATGCCATAGCTCACCCTTCGCCCAGGAAGTTGTGCAAATACCCCGGCACAGCATTGTCCACAGCGCCGGTCGTTGTCAAGACCCGATTGGGCCCAGCGTTTCGATTTGCGCCATTTATGGGATGCGTCACTGGCGGATTTGGTCTCCGCCTTGGGGGAATCGCCGCGTTAGCCGTGCGATACTGACGGCAGACTCGTGACCAGTCTCTTCCATGCCAGGGGTTTGCCCGCAAGCTTAGTGGTCGCTATGAGTTTTGCCGTCCTGGCCCGTCTGATGGGCGCAGTGACCGATGGTGGCGCCCTGGCCGGGGTGCTGGTGGCATTTGTCCTGATGGCCGCCGGCGGACTCTCCGCATTCATTCCCTTGGCGACGGTCTTCCTGCTGACGGTGGTGACGACCCGCGTAGGATACGCCCGCAAGCAGCACCTGGGAGTGGCTGAGCGCCGCCGCGGCCGCACCGGCTCTCAGATTATGGCTAATCTGGCCGTGGCTGGACTGTGCGCTTTGCCGGCGGTTTGGCTGCCGCAATTCAGCGAGGTGCTCTTGTTGGCGGCGATGGCAGCCTTGGCGGAGGCCGCTGCCGATACCGTCTCCAGCGAACTGGGGCAGGCAACCGCGAGCGACGCATACATGATTACCAATCTTCAGCCTGCCGCAATAGGAACCAACGGAGCTATTAGCGTTGAAGGTACCCTCAGCGGATGCATTGCCGCGTCCATCATAGCGTGGGTCAGTTCGTTCTCCGGTCTGGTGGAGTGGCGAATGACTCCGATCGTCGCGTTGGGGGGGGTTGCGGGCATGTTTCTGGACAGCGTCCTCGGCGCGACGTGGGAGAACTCCGGAAAGATGGGCAACGATTCGGTGAACTTCGTCAGCACAGCTCTCGCCGCCGATCTGGCACTGGTGGCCGCAACGGTGCTGGAGAAAATCAGGCGCTGACTCCGTATTCAAGGCTTCCGTGTTAGTTTGTTAAGCTCGAACGGAGCCAAGCTTGCCACGCCGCCAAGTCCTTTTCACCGCCTTCGTTGTAATGCTTGCCACTGCCGGCCTCGCGCAGCAGTACGACATCCTCGTCCGCAACGGACGCGTTGTGGACGGTAGCGGCAATCCCTCGATTTACGCCGACGTAGGCATTATCGGCGATCGAATCGTATTCGTTGGCAAGGCCGACCCAGGCCTTACCGCCAAACGCACCATTGACGCGAGCGGCCTGATCGTCGCGCCGGGCTTCATTGACATGCTGGGCCAATCAGAGACGAACCTGCTCATTGATAAGCAGGCGGTCAGCAAGCTGACGCAGGGCATCACTACCGAAATTACCGGCGAGGGCGATTCCATTGCACCCACCAACGAAAAGCTGAACCAGGAGCACGCGGATTTTTACCAGCACTACCACCTCACCGTCGACTGGCAGTCTTTGGACGAATACTTTCAGCGCCTGACCCGGCAGGGAAGCGGCATCAATCTCGCGACCTACGTCGGTGCAGCCCAGGTGCGCCACATGGTCATCGGCACCGCCGACCGTGCGCCCACACCAGGAGAGCTGAAGGACATGGAAATCATGGTGGATGACGCAATGAGTGACGGCGCCATGGGCCTCTCCAGCGCGCTTATCTATTCCCCCGGCTCATATGCCAGAACTGACGAGTTGATCGCGCTGGCCAAAGCCGCGGCGAAGAAGGGCGGTATCTACGCCTCCCATATCCGCAACGAAGGCGATGCTGAGACGGATGCATTGAATGAAGCCTTCCGTATCGGACGCGAGGCCAACATTCCCGTGGAGATATTTCATTTGAAGTGCGCCGGCAAGCAGAACTGGGGCAAAATGGCGCAGGTCATTGCCGCCATCGAGGGAGCGCGCGCCGGCGGCGTGGACGTCACCGCCGACCAGTATCCCTACACTGGCGCAGCGACTTCGCTGGGCGCAGTCATCCCTGCGAAGTATCACGCCGGCGGACCCGACGAATTCGTCAAGCGGCTGAAAGACCCCGCCATCCGTGCTCAGATTCGCCAGGAGCTGATGGCACCCAGCACTTCCTTCGAGAACATGTGGTTGGGCACAGGTGGCGCCAACGGAGTGCTGGTCATCTCGGTTCTGAACCCTGAGCTACGCAAGTACGAAGGCAAGACCGTAGCGCAGATCGGAGAAATGGACCATAAGGACCCGCTCGATGCGCTGATGGATTTGGTAATCGCCGACCGCGACAACACCGGTGCGGTTTACTTTGAGATGAGCGAAGACGACGTGAAGCTGGCCATGCGCCAGCCCTGGGTGAGCGTGGGCACCGATTACGGCGCCATCAACCCCACTGGCCCGTTGGGCGAGTCCAAGTCGCATCCCCGCGCCTACGGCAGCTTTGCGCGTATTCTGGGCAAGTACGTGCGCGAGGAGCATAACCTGCGGCTGGAGGATGCCATCCGCAAGTTCACCTCACTTCCCGCACAGCGCGAGAGGCTTGACCATCGTGGCCTGCTGCGCCCTGACTACTTCGCTGACATTACGATCTTCAATCCCGAGAAGGTGCGTGACACTGCAACCTTCGATGATCCCAATCGGCCGTCGGTCGGCTTCGAATATGTTTTCGTGAACGGTGTGCTGTCGCTGGAGCACGACAAGGTCACGGGACAGCTCGGCGGACGTCCGCTGCGCGGCCCGGGATACATTATGCGTGACTACAACCCGGAGGGTCTGCCGGTTCGAGGCAGAATCCAAGGCGTGGTGACCGACGACGCCGGCTGGCCGCTGCCCCGCACGACGGTAACCCTGCTCGACCCGGGTGGAAAGATCTTGGCAACCGCAACCTCGAAGAGAGACGGACGCTACGAGTTCGTGCTGGAGAGTCCGTGCAAAGGATGCTCCGTGAAAGCCGAGCGTATGGGCTTTGCGGCGCAGCAGAAGTCCGGAGTGGATTACAACGGGTCGAATTCGCTGTGGTTCGGGTTTGCGATGAGAAATACTCAATAACTCCCGAAACTCCAGCATGCCATTTCTCGTACAAATATCAGCCAGCATTGGACGATGATCACGGCACTTGCGTGTGGCGCCTGGTCGAGCTCTGGCAAAACCGAACATCTCGCCAACCTTACTTACATGCCGGGTTGGCGCAGTTTGATGTAGTTGATGTACTTGACGTACTTGTGCACAAGAAACGTGTCCTTTTCGAGGGTAAGTCGTTGGATTTCTGTTGGTTACATATAACTCCTTTGAAATCTAATGCTTGCAGCATTTCGCTGCCAACTTACTGATTCTAAAAGGGGACGAATGGGCCTAAGAGCACCCGTCGCGTATTGCCAGCACTCTCGACCGCGTTGCGACCCGGCTCAGAGCACTGCTAAATACTGATTGCCAAGTGCTAACGGCTCACTGTGCAGCCACGTCATTCTGAGGAGGCATGCTCCGCTGGAAGACATTTGCGATAGGTTGTAGTCTGGCCGTGGCGCTGTTCCTATACGCGCATCGCAAGGCCCACATGTTCACCCAGAGCGACTACCGCGCGGTCGTTGACCTGACGCACAACCTGAACGCTAGCTCGCCCAACTGGGAGGGCACGGAGAAGTCCCCGTTCGAGGCGCACGAGCTGGGCAACCTGGACCGCGACGGCTACTATTCGCGCGTGTTCAGCACCCAGGAGCATTACGGCACCCACCTCGACGCGCCTGCGCACTTCGCCAAGGGCATGTGGACGGTGGAGCAGATTCCAGCGGAGCGGCTGGTGCGGCCGCTGGTGGTGCTCGACGTGCGCGCCAAGGTTCAAGACAATCCCGACTACGAGGTCAGCGTTCAGGACGTCGCCGACTGGGAGAGCGCGCATGGCCCGCTGCCGGACGGCGCGGTGGTCATGGCTTACACGGGCTGGGACGCGCGCTGGAGTTCGCAGAAGGATTTTCAGAATCTGGGCAGCGATCACCTGCCGCACTATCCGGGTTATTCCATGGAAGCCCCAAAGTTCCTGGTTAAGACTCGCGATGTGGTGGGGCTCGGCATTGACACCATGAGCGTGGACATCGGCGCGACCACCACGTATCCGGTGCACGTGTTTACCGCGCAACAGAGCGTTTATCACCTGGAGTGTGTAGCCAACCTCGCGCTCGCGCCTGCGTCAGGGGCGACCGTCGTGGTAGCGCCAATCAAGCTGGAAAATGGTTCCGGCGGGCCGGTGCGGTTGCTGGCGCTGGTGAAGTAGCTGTCGGCCTTCACCGCATATGCGCTCTGTACAGCAGGTAGCTGAAGCTCTCCCGCAGGGCAGACATCCAGCGGCCAAAGGCAGTCTTAGGAACGGAGCCGGGGCGAGGCGAAACGTACGCCTGCACTCCTTCCCGCGCCATCATCTGCCTGGCCCGATACAGGTGATAGGCGTCGCTCACCAGCAGCACGCTGTGCATGTCGTTGGCGCGCAGAATGGTCGCTACGCGGTGGACCGACTCCTCGGTGTTGTCGCCCTGGGTCTCAGCAATCAGGTTGACATCGGGAACGCCGCGTGATTCCAGGTAGTCCCGGCCGACCTGACCTTCGCTGTAGCGCGTGTCCTTGCCGGCGCCGCCGCTGGTGATGATGACCGGCGCAAGCCCCGCTTCGAACAACTGGTAGGCGTGGTCAAGCCGGGCGCGATATACGGGCGAAGGGTGCCCGTAGTACTCGGCTGCTCCAAAGACAACGATAGCGTCAGCAGGGTGCACTTCATCGGCGTCCGCTTCGCGCATGATCTGAGCGGCGGTGTAAATCGTCACGCTCGCCGCAACGACTGCCGCCAGAAGAACGATACGGGCATTGATCGACAACTTGGAACTATCTTGCGCCGTGGCGCTTACTCCCGGCCCAGCAGTTCAACGAGCTGTTCCTCGGGAATCGCGCCGTGGCGCAGCACGCGCCAGCTTCCATCTTCGCTGGTGAGATCGACGATGGTGGACGGCATGTCGCGCGGGGACTGGCCGCCATCCACAATGACGGAAAGACAATCGCCGAGTTGATCGCGCACCTCCATCGCGGAGGTGCATTCCACCTCGCCATGCAGGTTGGCCGAGGTGGCGGTGATGGGCACACCAGCGGCCCGAATAACGGCCAAAGGAATCTCCGCAGCCGGCACGCGCAGGGCTACGTTCCCCGTATTTGCGGTGACCTTCAGCGGCAATTTGGGATCGGCCTTCACGATAATGGTCAGCGGTCCCGGCCAGAAACGGCGGGCCAGCAGATAGAAGATTTCGGGGACCGGCCAGGCCAGATCGGCGGCCTGGTCCACGGACTCGATCAGCAGCGATAGCGGTTTGTGGCGCGAGCGGTTCTTGATCTCGTAAACCCGATCGACGGCATGCAAGTTAAACGGATCGGCGGCCAGACCGTAAAAGGTATCGGTCGGCATACCCAGCACCAGTCCGGATCGGATCTTCTCCGCCACGTAAGTGACCAGCGAGCTTTCCGGCTGCGTGCTATCGATTTTGACGATTTCGGGGCGCACCCGTACCTCTTCTTCCTGATGAGGAGTTGATGGGGCGACACCGTACTACATCGCCCACGGGAACGACAACTCTAGCAGATTATCATGCCGTGACCCGAAAGCGCGGTGAGCCGAGCAGCTGGGGTGTACGATAGACGCCGTTCGTTGTCCGAAATGGTCAGTTCTGCCGAGATCGGAAGCCGGTTCCGCCGCGTGAGCAGCCGCCAAAATGCCCGCGTCAAGGACCTGCGCCGCAGCTTTACGGAGGCGGTTCCGAACCAGCAGGGTGAGATAGCCGTCGAAGGCATGCATCTGATCGAGGAAGCAATACGCAGCGGATTGCGGCTCAGCACGGTTTTTTTCAGCGAATCAGCTCGCGAGCGTGCGCACAAACTCCTTCCGCAACTCTCGGCGCACACCGAAGTTTTGCTGCTGCCGGATGAGGTCTTCGCCAGTGCCGTCCCCAGCGACGCGCCACAGGGGATTGCGGCCATGGTGCGGCCGAGATCATTCGCCCTCGATGATGTGTTTTCTCCTTCTCCGCCGCTGGTGGTGGTACCTGCCGGATTGCAGGATCCGGGAAATCTGGGAACCATTGCCCGCTCGGCGGAGGCGTTTGGAGTGACGGGCCTGTTGCTGGCCGAGCAGACGGTCAGTCCATGGAACTGGAAGGCGACGCGAGCTTCAGCGGGGTCGCTTTTCCGCCTGCCCACGCTGAAGCTGGAACTGGCGAAAGCGCTGGAGGAGTTGAAGTCGCGCAAGATCGGGGTATTGGCAACATCGTCACACAAGGGGACGCCAATCATGGAGACAGACCTTCGCGCGCCTGTCGCGCTGGTTATTGGCAACGAGGGGGCTGGAGTCCCCAAAACCGTCTTCGCGCAAGCCGATGAAGTAATTGTGATACCGCAGTCGCCGCGCGTGGAGTCGCTCAATGCCGGCGTAGCCGCATCTATCATTCTGTACGAAGCGGCCCGGCAGAGGAGGGAAGGCGCAACGCAGTGAGTCTTTTTCCGCAAATTCCGCGTGCCGACGACAGGGTTGACAAGTCCCGGCCCCTGGCCGACCGCATGCGCCCGCGCTCGCTGGATGAGTTTGTCGGCCAGGAGCACATCCTTGCGCCGGGCAAGCCGTTACGGGTGCAGATCGAACGCGACGACACCGGGTCGCTCATCTTCTGGGGCCCGCCGGGCTCGGGCAAGACCACGCTGGCCAAAATCATCGCCCGCATGACTCACGCCGAGTTCATCGAATTCTCCGCCGTGCTCGCCGGCATCAAGGAGATCAAGCAGGTCATGGCCGATGCCGAGCGCGCCCGCCAGTACGGCACCCGCACCATCGTCTTCGTGGACGAGGTGCATCGCTTCAACAAGGCGCAGCAGGACGCGTTCTTGCCTTACGTAGAGAAGGGAAGTATTCGCCTCATCGGCGCCACCACCGAAAACCCGTCATTCGAAGTCATCTCGGCGCTGCTCTCGCGCTGCCGCGTGTATGTGCTGAATCCGCTGACCGAGGAGCAGATTGTCATTCTGCTGCGGCGCGCGGTCGGCGACGCGGAGCGCGGAATGGGCGAGCTTCATCTGGAGGCGGAGGACGACGTCCTGCGCAAAATTGCGGCCTACTCCAGCGGAGACGCGCGTGCTGCCTACAACGTACTGGAAGTGGCGGCCACGCTGGCGCGGGAGCAGCAAAAGAAAGGCGCCAGCCCTTGCATCACCGATGCGATCGTCACCGATGCCCTGCAGAAGCGCGTGCTGATGTACGACAAAGCGGGCGAAGAGCACTACAACCTCATCTCGGCGCTGCACAAGAGCGTGCGCAACAGCGATCCCGACGCCGCTCTTTACTGGCTGGCGCGCATGCTGGAGGCCGGCGAGGACAGGCTGTACGTTGCCCGACGCGTCGTGCGCATGGCGGTGGAAGACATCGGTCTCGCCGATCC
>Ga0335082_10008205_pt1 | contig 11336 bp, 8 predicted proteins | sample Lox_Sample_41_FD_206718 | JGI IMG/M metagenome (GOLD analysis project Ga0335082, IMG submission 206718) | Soil microbial communities from Loxahatchee National Wildlife Refuge, Florida, United States - Lox_Sample_4.1 | ecosystem: Environmental > Terrestrial > Soil > Wetlands | place: USA: Florida... | reverse complement strand
AGCGGGCTCAGCAGCCGGTGCCGGACGTAGGCCGGGTAGGCCATGCCCGTGACGGCCGTAATGACCCGGCCCAGGATCGCGTAGCCGAGGTTGGAGTACTCGAACCGGGTGTCGGGCGCGCAGTTGAAGCTCACGCCCTTGCTGAGGAAATGCGCGAAGTCCTGGAGCGGAAGGCCCTGCTGGCGGTCGCCCCACGGGTCGTCGGTCGGGAAGCCCGCAGTCATCGTCAGCAGGTGCCTGATCGAGATCCGCGCCGCGTCCGGGCTCACCGGCGGCCAGTCGCGCAGCTCGGGCACGTACTCCTCGGCCAGGTCGTCTAGCCTCAGCAAGCCGTCGTCGCGCAGGGTCAGGATCGCGGCGGCGGTAAAGCTCTTGGTCATCGAGGCGATGCGGAAGACCGTCCCGGCGTCCGGCCGCGGTCCGCCGAGGTGACGCTCGCCGAGCCCGGCCGCGTGCACCAGCTGGCCGCCCGCCACGATCCCGTACGCCAGTCCGGGCTGGCCTCCGCGCCGGTGATAGCCCGCCGCCAGGGCGTCCACATGGGCGAAATCAACCATCGCCCTAGTCTTACAGACCTTCGTCCGTACCGCTCAGCCCGGTAGCCGTGCCATCATCTAACTGTCCGGGTACGCCGCTGGGGCGACACGAGACACGGAGGTCGACCAATGTCACAGCGCACTTCTGCAGCCATGGCCGCGACAGGACCGCGGACCACGCCGGAACCGCTTTACGGCGGGGCCAGCACCGGCCGCCGGGTGACCGTCCGCGATATCGCCGCGGCGAAGGCCCGCGGCGAGAAGTGGCCCATGCTCACCGCGTACGACGCGCTCACCGCCGGGATCTTCGACCAGGCCGGGATCCCGGTACTACTGGTCGGCGACTCCGCCGCGATGGTGGTCTACGGGCATGACACCACGATCCCGGTTACCGTCGACGACCTGATCCCGCTGACCGCCGCGGTGGTGCGGGGCACCCGCCGGGCGCTGGTCGTGGCCGACCTGCCGTTCGGCTCCTACCAGGCCTCCCCCGGCGCCGCGCTGGCCGCCGCGACCCGGTTCCTGAAGGAGACCGGCGCGCACGCGGTCAAGCTCGAGGGCGGCGAGCGGGTCGCCCGCCAGGTCGAGGAGCTGGTCGCGGCCGGCATCCCGGTGATGGCGCACATCGGGCTGACCCCGCAGTCGGTGAACGCGTTCGGCGGCTACCGGGTGCAGGGGCGCGGCGAGGACGGCGAGCGGCTGCTGCACGACGCCAAGGTGCTGCAGGCGGCGGGCGCGTTCTCGGTGGTGCTCGAGTGCGTGCCCGAGGCGCTGGCCGCCCGGGTAACCGAGGCGCTGACCATCCCCACCATCGGCATCGGGGCCGGCCCGGGCTGCGACGCCCAGGTCCTGGTCTGGCAGGACATGGCCGGCCTGTCGCCGCGGACCGCCAAGTTCGTCAAGAAGTACGCCGACCTGGCCACCGTCTTGTCCGAGGCGGCGACCGCCTTCGCCGAGGACGTCACCAGCGGCGCGTTCCCCGACGAGGCGCACTCCTACCGGTAGGGCGGCGAGAACCAGGTCCGTTCGGTACCTATCGGGACGGTGCGGACCAGGCTGGCCATTTTCCGCGACACGTGGGCCGATTTCCGTATCCGGGCGCGTGCGGGATGCGAAACTAGGCGAGATGCACGACACGCCTGTCACTGAGCCGCAACGTAAGTGACTACGCACACGAATTCGAGATAATCGACTCGATTAGGTTGGCTGATCGCAGGAGTGGAGCGTTAGGTGATCAAGACATCGAAGCCCGGTCGTGACGGCACTGTCCGTGTCACGTTCGCACTGCCCATCGATACCCCGGACGGAGCGGTCTCCGTGGTGGGGGACTTCAACGACTGGAACCCTCACACCCATCCGCTGCGGAAGCGCGCGAACCAGACCCGGAGCGCGGCGATAACGGTCCGGACTGGAAGCACTCTGCATTTCCGGTACCTCGCCGAGGGCGGCGTCTGGTTCGACGACGAGACCGTCGACGCCCAGCACGGCGCCAACGCCGTGATCACGGTCTGATTCAGCGGCTGCCGCTACACCTCGGTGGGGTTCGGGGGGACGGGTCCCCCCGGAGAAGAAGCCAGCACAACCCCCGGCCGGGACTCGGCCAGGTGCATCCTGATGATCGAGTCGAAGTCCGGGTCGGGGGTCAGGCCCAGCCGGGCCGCCCGGTCGGCGCGGACCCGCGCGGGCCAGCTGGCGACCATCCGGGCGATGTCCGGATCGGGCACCCAGTCGATCAGCGCGCTCACCTCTGGCCCGGCTACACGGGCCAGGGCGCTCGACATATCGGCGAGGCTAATGGTGAGCGCGGGCAGGTTGACCGCGGTTCGGCCGCCCCAAGCCTCGTCGCTAGCCGTGGCGGCGCTCAGGAGCCCGGCGATGGCCTTGGCCGGTGAGGCGAGCGCGACTTCGGTCTCGGGGGTTACCGGGCAGATGGCGCGCTGTCCGGCCAGCGGCTCCCTGATGACGCCGGACATGAAGCCGGACGCTGCCGCATTGGGCCGTCCTGGTCGCACGCTGACGCTGACCAGGCGCAAGGCGCGACCGCGCAGGAATCCCTTCCTGGTGTAGTCGGCCAGCAACTGCTCACTCATGGCTTTCTGCGCACCGTAGCTGGTCTGCGGATTGGGTCGGGTCTGGTCGTCCACCACCTCGGGGAGCGGCAGGTCTTCGGAGCCGCCGAAGACCGCCAGCGAGCTGGAGAACACCACCACTGGGCTGGCGCCCACCGCGCGGGCGGACGCCAGCAGCGCCTCGGTGGCACGAAGGTTGGCCCGGATGCCCAGGTCGAAGTCGGTCTCGCACTCGCCGCTGACCGCCGCGGCCAGGTGGAAGACCACGTCGGCGCCGGATAGCGTGGCCGGTCCGCTCGTGAGCGGATCAAGCAGCTGGCCGAGGTCACCCTGGATCGCCGTCACCCGCTCGTCGGCGGCTAGATCCGGCGGGACCGGGGCCTGGTCGATGAGCGTCACCCGGGACAGCGGGCGGGCCCCGCTGCCGGCCACGTCGAGCGAGCCCGCCGCCAGCAGTTCCCTGGCCAGCCGCGAGCCCAGGAACCCGGCTCCCCCGGTAATCACCACGTTCACCACGGCGCTCCCCTGAATCACGGGCTTGAATCACGGGCCTGAATCACAGCGATCCACACCCTATGACGTGGGATGGGACGCACCGGGGGCGGGGCGTCAGCCCGTGCGGGCGATGGTTTCCTCGATCGCGGCCTGTACCTCGGCCGGGCGCTCCATATGCGGCATGTGCCCGGCGCCGTCGATCAGGTGGCGGATCGCGCCAGTCACCGACTCGGCCTGCGCCGCCGGGATGATCCGGTCCGCGTGGCCCCAGACCACGGTGACCGGCGTGGCGCCGCCGCCCGCTGCGAGCACCGCGGCGAGTGCCGCAGCCGAGTCACCGCGCTGGGCGTCGCCGTCCAGCAGCGTGCCCAGCAGGGAGTGCAGGGCCTCGTCCACGCCGTCCAGGCGCTTATATGCGAGCAGGTCATCCACCAACTGGCGGGTGAGGTGGCTCTCGTCGGCGAAGAGCTGGCCGGCCACCGGCTTGAGCTCGCGCCGTGTCTGGGCGCCGGCGAAATCACGCAGGTACCCGGCGTTGATCTCGGCGCCGAATCCGGACGGCGCGATCAGCGTGAGCGAGGCGATCCGCGCCGGGTCGCGGGCGGCGACCGCGAGCGCGACGGCGCCGCCCATGGAGTGGCCGACCAGGTGCGCGCGGTCGGCGCCGAGGGCGTCGAGCACGCCGGCCACGGCGTCGGCCAGCACGCCGAGCGTGCCGTCCCCGACGTCCTTGGCCGAGGTGCCGTGCCCGGGCAGGTCCAGCGCGTACACCCGGTACTTCGCGGCCAGCGGCTCCTGCAGGAACAGCCAGGAGTTCCGGTCGCCACCGTAGCCGTGCACGAGCAGGATCACGTCGCCGTCCGCACCGGTCCCGGCAAAGCTGATCTTGCGCCCGCCGACGTCGGCTGTCTGGAGCTCGGCACCCCCGTCGGCGTCGTCGGGCACGCCCGCGTCGATCACCGCGCGCGCCTCGAGCACGGCGGCGTCGAGGGCATCGTCGCTGACCTCCGCCGGGGCGATCAGCGCGATCGTGCCGCTGACCGGCACGTCCTCACCGACCCGGGCGACGATGCGGCGCACCGTCCCGGCGTCGGCGGCCTCCAGCGTGCCGGTGATCTTCTCCGTCTCGATGTCCGCCAGGTCGTCGCCGACCCGCACCTCGTCCCCCTCCGCGACGGCCCACGCGGTGATCTTGCCGAGCTGCATCGACAAGCCCCACTTCGGCATCGTCACGGCAACGATCCCGTCATCGGTCAACGGGACCACCCGGTCACCGTCTTGACGGCGTTCACCACGCGCTGCGCGTCCGGGATGTAGATGTCCTCGAGCGCGTTGGAGAACGGCACCGGGGTGTGCGGCGCGGTCACCATCTCGATCGGGGCCCGCAGCGAGCCGAACGCCTTCCGGGCGACCAGCGCCGAGATGTCCGTGGCGATGTTGCACCGCGGGTGCGCCTCGTCGACCACGACCAGCCGGCCGGTGCCCTCGACGCTCTCCAGCACCGTGTCCTCGTCCAGCGGGCTGGTGGTGCGCAGGTCGATGACCTCGCACCGCACGCCGTCCGCGGCGAGCTGCCCGGCGGCCTCCAGCGAAGTGTGCACCATCCGGCCCAGGGTCACGATCGTGACGTCACCGCCCTCGCGGACCACGTTGGCCTCGCCGAACGGCACCACGTAGCTCTCCTCGGGCACCGGTCCCGAGGAGTCGTACAGCGCCTTGTGCTCGAAGAACATCACCGGGTCGTTGTCCCTGATCGCCTGGATCATCATGCCCTTGGCGTCGTACGGGGTGGCGGGCAGGACGACCTTCAGCCCGGGGATGTGGGTGAACAGCGGATATAGGCACTGGGAGTGCTGGGCCGCGGCCCGCAGCCCGGCCCCGTACATGGTGCGGATCACGACGGGGGTGATCGCCTTGCCGCCGAACATGTACCGGAATTTCGCGGCCTGGTTGTAGATCTGGTCGAAGCAGACGCCCATGAAGTCGACGAACATCAGCTCGGCCACCGGGCGCATCCCGGCCGTGGCCGCGCCGATCGCGGCGCCGATGAACGCCGACTCCGAGATGGGGGTGTCGAGAACCCGGCCGGGGAACTTGTGGTACAGCCCTTTGGTCACGCCGAGCACGCCGCCCCAGGCGTCGTCATCACCGGGTGCCCCGGCTCCGCCGGCGTTGTCCTCGCCCATCACGATGACGGTCTCGTCGCGCTCCATTTCCTGGGTCAGCGCCTCGTTCAGGGCCTCGCGGTAGGTGATGTTCCGTGCCATGGCCAGAACCTCCCGTCAGTAGCGCACGTAGACGTCGGTGAGCAGGTCCGCCTCTGTGGGCAGCGGCGCGGCCTTCGCCTCGCCGACCGCCCGGTCGATCAGCGCCCCGACCTCGGCGTCGATCGCGTCAAGGTCCGGGCCGGCCAGCTCGCCGGTCTCGGTCACCCGGCTGGCGAAACGCTTGAGGCAATCCAGTTCGGCCCGCGCGTGCTCGACTTCGCTGGCCCGGTAGGTCTGCTGGTCGCCCTCGAAGTGGCCGAAGTAGCGGGTGAACTTCATCTCGATCAGCGTCGGCCCGCCGCCCTCCCGGGCCCGGGCGATCGCCGCGCTGGCCGCCTCGTGCACCGCGAAAAAGTCGAACCCGTCCACGATGACACCCGGCATGCCGAACCCGGCAGCCCGGTCGGCGATGTTATCGCTGGCCACCGACCAGGTGCTGGACGTACTCTCGGCGTAGCCGTTGTTCTCGGCCACGAAGACGGCCGGCAGGTTCCACACCGAGGCCAGGTTCATCGACTCCAGCGTGGTGCCCTGGTTGCTGCCGCCGTCACCGAAGAACGCGACGCTGACGCCGCCGTTGCCCTTGAGCTTGGCGGCCAGCGCCGTCCCGCAGATCAGCGGCGGCCCGCCGCCGACGATCCCGTTGGCGCCGAGCATGCCCTTGGACAGGTCAGCGATGTGCATGGAGCCGCCCTTGCCGTGGCAGCTGCCGGTCTTGCGGCCGTAGATCTCGGCCATCATCTCGCCGACGTCCACGCCCCGGGCGATGCAGTGGCCGTGCCCGCGGTGGGTGCTGGCGATGGTGTCCCGGTCGTCGAGGTTGCTGCAGACGCCGACCGCTGACGCCTCCTCCCCCGCGTACAGGTGGACGAACCCGGGGATCTCGCCGGTCGCGAACTCCGCGTGCACCCGTTCCTCGAACTCGCGGATCGTCCGCATCGTCCGGTAGGCATCCAGCAGGCGCTCTGGAGTCAGAGTCTTCCGCTCAACCGTGTCGGTCACTGTTCTCCTCCCTGGGTTTGGTGGATTGAGGCCAGCAGGCCGAGGCGGGCGCTGGCCGCGAGAACGGCAGGCACGTCCACGCAGCGGGGCCCGTCCGGCCGCAGCCGCACGGCCGGCTCCTCGCCCGGCCGGAAGGTCAGCTCCCGCTCGCCGTCCACGGCGATGACGCCGGCCCGCGCGTCAACGCGATACACCGAGCCGTGGTGCATCGGCTCGATCTGACCAACGCCCACCGGCACGACCAGGCCCGGCGCGATCGGGGCGAGCACCTGCTGGGGCGCGCCGGCGGACAGCCGCGCGGTGACCCCGTGCGGTTCGTGCCGCGCGACCGGGGCGAGCTGGCCCAGGACGCTGGACAGGCCGATCGCGTCGGGTTCGGCGAAGGCACAGAACAACTGCGTCACGGTGGCCGGATCCCAGACCGCACGCGCCCCGACGTGGCGCTCGATGGACACCGCGACGTCCACCAGCGCGGTCTCGGTCCGGTCCCCGGCCCGGACCTCGAGCAGCTTGGCCCGGCTGGTCGCGCCGTCGGCAGGAACAAGACCGGCGGCGACCAGGCCCGCGGCCAGGCCGGCGATGGTCGCCTCGCGGACCGCGGGGAACACGTTGTTGGTGCCCGTCGACAGGGCTAGCATCGGCACGTCGCCCACGGCGGACGCGGCCACCCGGGCGGTGCCGTCGCCGCCGAGGCAGACAATGACCCGGGTGCCCTCGGTCACCATGCGCCGGACGGCCTCCACCGTGTCCTGCGCGGTCTGCCTGATCGGCTGGCCGTCCAGGAACTCGACCTCGGGCCAGCGGGCGTCCTGGTGGCGGCGCCGCTGGATGGCCCGGAACACCGCGGCGGAGATACCGCCCAGGTCGGTGCTGAGCAGCACCCGGTGCACGCCGACCGCGCCGAACGCGGTGAGCATGCGCTGGATCATGTTGGCCTTCTCGGCCGTCGGGAACACCGAGGCCTGCGTGACCAGGCGACGGATGTCGCGACCGGAGAGCGGGTTCGCCACCACGCCCACGATCGCGTCGCCCAAGGCGCCCACCTCCTCGCCCCACTTTGCTCGTCTGCCGCCGAAAAGTGAATAGCTGTACGCTGGAACCGGTGCGGGAGGGCACCGCCGGGTCCGCGGGAAGGACTGAGTCCGCCTCCGCTTGCGGGAGATCTACCTGGCCAGGCAGCAGGACCGTCCCCAGTCGAGTCAGGAACGCGGGCCCCGGCTCTGAGGGAGAGACGTGTCATGCCCCAGCTTCCCGATCACCCCGACCTGGCCCAGCTCCACCGCCAGGCCCGCGAGTTGCTCCGGGCCGCCGACGCCGACGAGTTGATCGAGGGCCAGTACGCGGACCGGCCGCAGCTGCGGCCGGTCCTGGACGCGGTGCTGGCCCTGCTGCCCGCGCTCGGCCCGGCGACGGTGCAGGCCCGCAAGACCATCGTGTCCCTGGTCTCCCCACGCCGAACCTTCGCCGTGGTGCGGGCGACCACGAAGGACCGGGTGGACCTAGGCCTGCGCCTCGATGACGCCGAGCCGGGTGGCCGACTGCAGAGCGCCAAGGGCATCGGCGGCGGCGGCGCCACGGTGCGGATCGCGCTGAGGCGGCCCGAAGACATCGACGAGGAGGTCCGCAGCCTGATGCGGCGCGCCTACGAGGAGAACACGGCGCCGCCCGCGCCCCGCCGCCCGGCCCGGCGACCGGGAGCCGTGGCCGGGACGATGACCGTGGTGATCGAGGGCTCCGAGCTGCCCGGACGCACCTGCCGGCCGGAACCGGACGGACAGGGCCACCAGGACGTCTACGTCGCGCTGGGCGGTCGCAGCGAAGACCGCCCCGCGCTGACCATGTCGAACAAGCCCGGGATGGCCATCGAGCCGGTGCCGGGGGACGCGCCCGCGGCCCGCTGGGAGATGCCGGTCACGGTCAGGCGGGACGAGGACGGCTTCGATTTCGCCGGGCCGTACGTCCGCGGCGTCCGCGATGACCGCCACCTCGGGCTGATCTGGGGCGACCTGCTGGCCGACGGGACGCTGCAGGTGTTCCGCGGGGCCAAGCTCCGCTTGGTCGATGTCGATCCGGGTCTGATCGAGCAGGCCCTGCGGCCAGGCCACAGGCTCGTCGCCCGGATCCGGCTGACCGACGCCAGGGGGAACCCGATCTGCGCCCGGGTCCACCCTCCGTACCTGACCTGGGCCGCCGCCGCGGGCTAAGGTACCGTGACCGGCTGGATGACCACCGGGCCGAGGGTGGGGTCGAGCTCGGTGGCCTGGGAGGTCCCGGCCGGCGTGATCACGTCCACGGCCTTCGGCACGTTGCTCGGCGGGAACGTGCAGATCGGGGCCGTCCCGCCGGGAGCGCATACCCCGAACTGGAAATCCTGCGCCGTGGGGGCGAAGCCGCGCGCCTGGTCGGGACTGAAGCCGTCCTGGCCGGTCAGCACCACGCTGAAGCCCCAGCCGGACGTCGGGGTGCCGAACTGCGCCTCAGGCAGGGCGATGGTGATGGTCCGGTCGGCCTGCACGGCGAGCACCGACGGCGTGCCCACGCCGCCACCGCCCGCGTTCACCCAGACCGGCGCCGCGAACCCCTGCACCTCGAGGCGCTGGCTCCAGGCGCCGACCGGCGCGATGGCGTAGTTGCGGGACGCGAACGCGGCCTGGGTGGAGGTGGACGCGGCGCCCGGCACGTGCACGTAGACGTCGAGCAGCTGGGCCCCGTCGGTCTGGCCGAAGGTGGGGTCCAGGTTGCGCAGCGTGGCGCGCAGGTAGGCTGTCGTCCCGTCGCTGAGGACCTGGAACCTGGTCAGGTCGAACGCCCCGGCGTGGAAGTCGCTGGCGGTCGGGTATTGGTAGGTGCCTGGCCCGTTGTCGTCGCCGGACGGATCGGTCACGTCGAGTACGGTGCTGCCGCCGCCCTCGTTGGTCACAGTGACCTGGCGGTACCCGGTACTGCGCCCCCCGTCCACGGTGGCGGTCACGGTGATCGCGTTGCTGCCGAAGCCGACCGGCACGGTGGCCGAGTAGGAGCCGTCGGCGCCCGCGGTCGTGCTGGTCACCGAGGCCGGCGCCCCGGTGGTGGTGTCGGCCGACGCCACGGTCACCGACGCCCTCGCCGTCGTCTTACCGGTCACGGTGGTGGACGTCACGGCCAGCGTGCTGCCGTCGGTCGGCGCGGTGATCGTCACCGTCAGCGCCCCGGGCGCCCTGTGGGTGACGTAACGCGCCGTGGTGACGGCCGGGGTGTCCACGTTGCGGCCCGCGGCCAGCGACAGGATCAGCCGCACCTCCTGGGCTTGGGCCCAGGTCAGCGGGGACGCCGACCCGGCCGCCTGACCGTCGACGAACCCGATCGAGGCGGTCAGCGGGTCGCTGCCGTAGGGCGAGGCGGGCAGGTCCGGATTCTCCCAGTCCTGCTCGGGCACGAGGCCCACGCCGGAGGAGAAGCTGATGATCGCCTGGAGCAGGGACTGCGCGCCGCGGCGGTCACCAGAGGCGAGGGCGGACTCGGCGCGCTCGCCGGACAGGTTCGGCCACAGGTGGCCGGTGCCCTTGCCGGTCGGCGCCCACGGCGCGCCGGTCGTCGTGCACGTGGTCTGGCTCGGCTGGTAGCAGTCGCCGTACCCGTCGGCGCTGCCCTGGGCGGCGTCGTTGCCGTACCGGTAATAGCCGGTCCCGCTGGGGGTGGACACCGCGATCTGCTTGTCCAGCACGCTCAGCGAGGCCCGTACGTCGGGATCGCTGACCGGCAGCTCGCCCAGCCGGGTCAGCTCCTGGAACCCGCCGTCGATGACGGCCCTCTGGTCCAGCGTGGGCCCGCCGTTGCCGAGGTTGTACCTGATCGCGGCGTTGGGGTCACCGGTCTTGGACAGCCTGATGAAGTAGCGCGGGCCGTCCGGACCGGTGGTGGTCACCGTCCAGGACTTGATGCTGCGCTGGAAGTAGTCGGCGGTGGCCTGGTAGAGCCGGGCCCGGGCGGCGTCGCCGTGGCTGGCGGCGATGGCCGACGCGGCGGTCAGCCCGGCGATCTCGGCCGCGATCGTGGACGGGGAGTAGCCGCTCTGCTCCTCCCAGCGCTCCACGCCGTCGGACGGCCCGTGGGCGACCAGGAAGTCCGCGGCCGGCTCGATGTGGCCCTTCCACAGGGCGGCGTCGCCGCCGAGCCCGGCCAGGTAGGCCATCAGGATCGGGTAGGCGGCCTCGTCCAGCTGGGTCCCGCCGGTGTCCGGGGCCGATTTGCCGTTGAGCAGCGAGTTGCGTGGCATCGAGCCGTCTGGAAGCTGCTGTCGGTCGAACAGGAACCGGGTCGCCGCCCGGGCTGTGCCGGTATCCCCGTCGGCCAGCAGCCCGGTGAACGCCTCGTACAGGTCCCGGGCGAACACCTCACGGTAGGAGCCGAAGTAGGACGGCTTGCCCGCGGAGAGCACCCCCGCCGGCACCGACTGGCCCCACGGGCTGGCCAGGGACGCGACGATCGCGCCGGGGAAGGTCTTGTCCTCACTCGCCTTCAGCACGTTGGCCGACAGGAAGTAAGAGGCGCCCAGGCTGCTCGGCGGCGTCCGCAGGCCCGCGTCGTACCCGGCCCAGCCGCTCTGGTAGGCCTGCTCGGTCTGGCTGAACGGGCGCTTCAGCGAGGCTCCGGCCACCGACAGCGACTGCGCCTGCGTGCGGCCGAAGCCCAGGGCCAGGGTGACGGAGCTGCCTTTCACCTCGGACGTGGCCACGACGTGGCCGTCGGGCGCCGAGTCGTAGGAGACGAGGGAGCGCGTGGAGTCGAGCTGGGCGAGGCCGTCGCTGCCGGTGCCCGCGTAGCCGACGCTCGCGGTCCGCGCGGCCGGGCTCGCCGCCAGCGCCATATAGGTGGGCACCGCGTAGTCCCGGTTGACCGCGTTGGTGGTGGTGTTGGTGCTGAACACCACCGGAACCTCGCCGGAATCCACCACCCCGGAGTTGGCGCCCGCGTTGTCGCCCCCGCCG